>Ga0075425_100005110_pt1 | contig 13602 bp, 18 predicted proteins | sample SoiMethybrSBSTD4_FD_75300 | JGI IMG/M metagenome (GOLD analysis project Ga0075425, IMG submission 75300) | Bulk soil microbial communities from a Populus tree surrounding site in Tennessee, USA - Soil MetaG P. TD hybrid SBSTD4 | ecosystem: Environmental > Terrestrial > Soil > Tree plantation...
TATAACGCTCGCGCTGCGGATGTCGACAGCTTCCGCACATTGCGTCGAGGGGATCCCGTACGCGTGGAAGGCGAATTTGTGAGCCCTGAGAATTTTCAGCTTTTGTCGTTCTTGTGGTCGCGTTAAAAACCACGGCCTCACCCCTCTACTAGGGGCGCATCAGTGTGCTCCTAGTGGAGCTTCCGTAATCGTGGCAGTATTTGCCGGCCGTACGCTTCCAGGAACGGCCGCTGGTCCGGACCTGCAGAATGGAAAATGAGATGATCGAAGCCTAGATAGCGGCGCGCCTTTTTTAACGTGCGCCTCGGGATCACTTGAGATGCACACGGTTTCACGGATCGTGTGGGCACCTACAACGTTTGCCGTTTTGTTCCGATATAGTTGGCGTGTAGATTCGTTCGTAAATAAAGCCGGGACAAACGTTCCTGCCCAATAAGTTTTTCTCGCCTCGATCGCTTGCTGCTCATTCTCAGTGAAATCGACGGCAATTTCTATCATTCGCGGCTTTTGGTCTGGATCTTTCCCGGCCTCAGTCGCGCCGACGGCGAAATTTTCTAAAATCTCTTTGTACGTTTCCGGACTCTCGCCGCCGACCGGTGATCAGCCCATCGCCGTATTGGCCTGCAAATCGCGCGCTGTCGCCACCAATGCCGAGATAAGGATCGGCGGCGGAGTCTCTCTTACGCGTAGAAAGCTTCGCTTTGCGTGTTTTGTAGTAGGCCCCGTTACAACTAGCTGGCTCGCCTTTCCAGAGAGCGCGAATCAGTTTGAATCGCTTCCATCTTCCGTTTCGAGACGTCGAGCCGGTCGTCCCAATGCTGGGACCTTCGACACTTTGGGTGTTGCAACCTCAAAGCACCAGCGACATAAAACCGTGGCCTCGTGATTGCTCGATAAGACTCGCATAAGAAAATCTTGTTTAGAAAAAGGACCGGGATATGGCTGAGACTGCGTCTGATATTTTGATGGATATTCTTATTGATTGGAATGTCGAAGTGATCTTCGGACTACCGGGCGACGGCATCAACGGCTTGATGGAGGCGCTCCGCAACGGAAAGACAAAATTCGTTTCATTCAAGTGCGGCATGAGGAAGCAGCCGCATTCATGGCGTGTGCGTACGCCAAGTATACGGGTCGATTGGGTGTCTGCTTAGCCACCTCCGGGCCGGGTGGAATTCACCTCTTGAATGGATTGTATGACGCCAAGCTCGATGGCCAACCAGTGTTGGCGATCACCGGCCATCATTACCATGATCTTATCGGCACCCATGCACAGCAAGATGTAGATCTCGACAAACTTTTTATGGACGTTGCCGTGTACAACACGCGCATCATGGGATTGGCTCACGTGGAATCGGTGACTCACCTAGCCTGTCGTACCGCGCTCAGCTATCGGGGTGTGACACACATTAATTTTCCTACCGATATACAGGATTTCACATCTGCAGAACGGTCGAAGCGCGATGTACCCGGTCATACCACTGCGGTAAGGGCCCGCGGCGCTGGCGAGCCGGATGAGAGAGATCTAAAATACGCTGCGGATATTCTCAATCGAGGAAAAAAAGTGGCCATCCTGGCGGGTCGTGGCGCGCTCGGCGCGGGTCAGGAGCTGGAAGAGGCCGCTGAAATTCTCGGGGCGCCAATCGTGAAAGCATTGCTTGGTAAAGTTGTTCCCGGATTCTTCCTTAAGCCGGTTAGCGACGCCGCTGTTCCTGACAACAGCCCCTATACGACGGGCGGCATTGGCCTACTCGGGACCCGTGCCTCTCAAGAAGCGTTGGAACAATGCGATACTCTCCTCCTCGCCGGGACGTCTTTTCCTTACATCGAATTTATGCCGAAACCAGGGCAAGCGAAAGCCGTGCAAATCGATGTCGACCCGACGCGGATCGGGTTGCGCTATCCGGTCGATGTCGGACTCGTCGCTGACACTCGCATCGCACTAAAAGCGCTTCGGCCAAAGTTGACCCGTCATGAGGATCGAGACTTTCTCCGCCAGGCCCAAGAAGCCACGCGCGCGTGGTGGAAGCTCATGGAGGAGCGCGGCACTCGAACGGATCACCCTATGAAGCCGCAGGTAGTTGCATGGGAACTCGGGAAAAGAATTGCCCCCGATGCCATTGTCTCATCGGACTCCGGAACGATTACCACCTGGTTTGCACGACAGATTCCCGCCAAGCGCAATCAAATGTTTTGGCTTTCGGGAACGCTAGCCGCCATGGCCAACGGTTTGCCGTACGCCATCGCGGCGCAGCTAGCCTACCCGGAACGCCAATGCATCGCGTTGTCGGCGGCGGCTTCTCTATGCTGATGGCCGAATTTGCCACTGCGGTGAAATACCAACTGCCAATCAAAGTGATCGTGATCAAAAATAATACTTTAGGCCAGATAAAATGGGAGCAGATGGTCTTCCTCGGCAACCCAGAGTATGGCTGCGAATTGCAACCGATCGATTTTGCGACCTTCGCACGGGCCTGCGGTGGCTCGGGCTTTACGATAGGAAAAGCGTCGGAATGCGGCGCTGTCCTCGATACCGCCTTATCCACGTCCGGCCCGGTTTTGATCCAAGCCGAGGTAGATGCCAATGAACCACCCATGCCGGCAAAGATCACCATTCGTCAGGCGGAAAAGTTTGCCGAATCATTGATCCGCGGAACGCCGCATCGAGGTGAAATCGGCCTGACGGTGCTGAGCGATAAGGTGAGAGAGTTGGTGTAAAGGCAGCGGCCTTCATTCTGGTTTGCCGTGGCTGCCATTTATTGAGTCGATCCAGGCTTTCAACGGAATTTCTAGAGGAATTTTCTGCCTTGCACGGGATCTGGAACAGTGAGTCCAATGCTTTGGATGATCGGATCCACTTCCTTCTTGAACTCCCAGCGCGCTTGGCTGTTGCTGCGGCGCTTCAATCCCCAATGACAGAAGCGGTTCGAGCGTTCCGAGTCCGAACGGCCGAACATATCCAACCCTTTGACGTACCAAAAATTCAGACTCTGCTGCACGCGCCCGCGAGACTCATCGTTTTTCGCCGCCAATTCCGTTGTTTGATTGGTGCCAAACCCGATATGCCCCACCTCTTCTTTCAGAACCTCGGGCAAAATACGTTGCAACGGCAAATTAGCTGCAATCGAGAAATTCTTCCAGTTGATAGCGCCCCACGCGATCGATCAAAAAACCGAAAACCGAGAAATCCTCCCATGTCGTGATCACGCCGCGAAAGGCTTCGAGATAGCGCTTCTGATTCGGGATACTCAATAAAAATGAAGTATCTTTACCGATTTCACCCGCCAGCCGCGCAAATTTGCGATAGTGATCCATTTCTTCTGCGGCGGTGCGCGCAACAATCAACTGATTTACTTTGCTGGGCGCTGAGGGCAAAATGTCTTTGACATAAAGATGGGGTCCGCCGATTTCGCAGTCGGCTTGAATGGTCAACACCCGCTCGAGCAGTTCCTTATACTCGGATGGCATCTTGTCCAACTCTTCGCGGTCGACTTTGTCTTCGAACATAAAAACTAGTTTCCTCAAAAAAACAGAATAGTGATCAATCACGCTTGGACTACCGCGCATCTTCGCGCAGACCATGGCGATTCGATTCCGCGTAATAAAGCTGTCCCCGCTTGTAGCCTCGGCGGAAAGCTGGCTGATCGCACACATCAGCATATCGGTCGCGCAAAAAAGCGTGCGTTTCGTCTAGCGGTTTGCCGCGGCAGTCCGGCCGGAGCGCGGCTTCAAAGCCGCAGCGATACGGGCGCTCCGCGTCCCCGAACGATTTGCCATCGGGGTCATATTCTGCCGCTTCCGCATCACGCAGTCCGATCCACCAGTTGTCTCGTGCGGCATCTAAACTTTCCGCGCCGGCTCGCTCCATGATGCCGCGGCCGCGTTCTATCCGGTCCTCGTCCTCACCAAACGCGATCACCACGGTCCGTCGCTGTCGAAGCGCATCCTCGTAGAGAAAAATTTCGTCTTTGGGTAGACCATGGGTCAAGCTGTTTTCCAAAAGATTTCCCACAGCGCCGCCAGCCACTGCGCCGCCCACACCCAACACGCCCGAGCCTAGGCCAACAGCGAGGATTGGACCCACTCCCGGAAGCAGAAAGTTGCTGATCAATGCTCCGGCCGCTAGACCGGCTGCGCCACCGGCCACACCGCCGATAGCCATACCCATCCCGGGTTGTTCAGCATCTTCGCTAGGTGTGCGCTGGCGGGTATCGCTCGAGTGGTCTGGTGTTAGTAAGACCAGCCTCTCGGACGCGAAACCCGCAGCACGCAGCTCCTCAATGGCTGAAACGGCATTTCTCTTTTCTTTAAAGATTCCGACGACGTTCTCCATATTTTCCTCCCGACGTTGTTAAATTGTGCAAGGCACGAGCCAATCCCGTCCATACCAAGCCGCTCCATGTGCACAGTCGGCAAGCTGTTTTTACTTGAAAAGAAATTGGACAGACGGGACAGGACCCGGCGTGGTGTCCGAGTCGGAAATTGACTTCTGAATCAGATTTTTCCCACCAGTTCGATCGCCGGCTTCAGAGTCTTGGCGCCCGGCCGCCAATCGGCGGGACACAGCTCATCCTCATGGTTGCGGACAAAAATTGCTGCTTGGAGCTTTCTTAAAATTTCGTCAATATTCCGCCCGATGCGGTTGTCGTGAAACTCACAAGCTCGAACCACCCCGTCGGGGTCGATGATAAAGCTCGCCCGCAGACAGATTCCAAACTCTTCGACGTACGTTCCGAAATACTGAGAAAGTTTTCCCGCGCTGTCGGCAATCATTGGGAAGCGGACTTCTTTCAGCGAGGGCGAAACATCGTGCCAGACCTTGTGCGCAAAAGCGCTATCGGTGCTGACGCTTAATAGCTCGGCGCCGAGGGTCGTGAACTGATTGTAATGCGCCGCCGCATCCTCCAACTCGGTAGGGCAAACGAATGTAAAATCTCCCGGATAAAACAACAATACGATCCATTTCCCTTCGTACGAAGATAGGCGGATCTTTTTGATTTGCTCACCGTGATAAGCATCGCATTCAAAATCGGTGACTTTATGTCCTACGGGTAACATCTAAAAGCAGCGCTACTTCCTATATCGCGCCTGACCGCGCGATTTACGAAGCACGAGCAATGGCCATACCATTCCGACGATGCGTATTTGGCATAGATTTGCGCACAGGTAGCGAGCAATTCGCTGGCGTCGTTCCGTTCACGGGACAGAGCTGTTCTATCGCCGCGACAAAACGCTGATCTGTATGCAGACCTCAGCAGGCGCCTTCAAAGCCCTATTTGCTCGGATGGCTTATACCGGGATGCCGTTGCGGTACGCGGTCTGGTTGCTTATGGTTGGGAGGCAGAAATTTTTTGGGGCTCAGCCCAGAACTGAGAAAGCATAACTCAACGGCTTCAACGTCGAGGTGGGACTCATGGAGCTTGCCTCAGCCGATCACCGCCGCTACCGGATTCTGGCGGTCCCTGTCCGGCCGACGGCATCCTAGCGCGCATTGACGCCGCCGTATCCATCGGCGGCAGAGTCACGCGGAACGTTGTTCCTGCGCCGCCTCTGCTCGAGTAGTCGATAGCTCCGCCATGAACTAAAACAATTTGACGAGCAATCGCGAGTCCGAGTCCCGTGCCATGAGCCTTCGTTGATCGAAATAGATCGAAAACGTTTAGCCCATCCGGTACGCCGGTACCGGTGTCGGTGATCTCGATACAGATCGTTTTATCGCGCGAATAGGTTCTTACGGTCAATGTTCCGCCGTCAGGCATTGCCTCGAAGGCGTTCTTGGCAATATTTAAAAAAACCTGCTTGAGTTTGTCGCGATCGCCGCGAACTGGCGGCAGTTCCGGGTCGAGCTCCTCGACGATCTTAAATGCACCGTTGTAAAATTCCGGCACCGCGAGCGGCATTACGTTGCGCAACAGTTCCGCCAGCTGCACCGGCTGAGAACACATCTGCTGCGGTTGCGAGATCACATGAAATTCCGCAAGGAGTGTTTGTAACCGCGCAATCTCACTTTTTAGATCGTGCAACGTACTGATGACCATCTCCTTGGTGGGTTCGAAATTGTTCTGGAGCGAACGCTCCAAGAACTGCACTGTCGTCGACATGCCATTTAACGGATTTCTGATCTCATGAGCCAGCATCGCCGTGGCGGTGCCGATGCTCGCCAAGTGCTCCTTTTCGCGCAGCTGGTCACGAATTCTTTTCTGCTCGGTGTCGTCGCGTAAAAACACGATATACCCGCTGAGCGCGCCTGCTTCGTCGCGCAATGCGAAAATCTCGACGCGGACATCGAGTTGCGACCGATTTTTGCGCAGCAGCCAATCATACTCTCGCACCGTCGATTGCTGCTTCGCGCTTTCAAGAATTGCGCTCCATCTGCGCTGATCCTCCGCCGTAGTTTTGAAAAGGCGTGAAAAATGAATGCCGTCGAGATCCTCGGCTACATAACCCAGGAGTTGCTCGGTCCCTTTCGAGTGTATGACGTAACCTTCCGCGCTAAGGAATAGAATCGCGTTGTTGGTAATATTTCGCATCAGCACGTTGAGCAGCCGATCAGTCTGCCGTCGCTCCGTCTCGGCCCGCTGCAGCTTGTCGCCCTGGGCGATCAATTCGGAAGCGCGTTGGTCGAACCGACGCGCCAGCTCCTCATTCAACCAGTGGACGATTTTGTCACGTTCCTTGCTTTCACTGAGATCACGCACCAGTATGATCACGTAATCGCCCTGATCTGTGGATAGCGAAGTTTGCGTCGTTTCCGCCGTAAATACCGAGCCGTCGCGGCGGCAATACTCAGCCTCGCCGCGCCAAAACCCGCACCCCTGAAGCACGCTCAGCGTGCGTCCGTGCACGCGCTCGAACGCGCAACGATCCGGAAATAGCCGCTCGACACTGTGGTAGAGAATCTCGTCTGGCGAAAAATTGAACAAGGCTTCCGCATTTTCGCTCCAGTCCACTACGGTAAGAGAATTGAATTCCACGACAAAGACCGCCTGTACCAGTCCCTTGCAGAGCGCGGTGAAAAATTTTTTATCCACCGGTGGACAAAGAGCTGAATAGGCTAACGTTGCTGACTGTCTTGATTCCACAGCAGGGCGACTCCGAACATGGATCGAGAATTGAGCAGTGTGATCGCCGGGATGACGTGTCTATCTCAATCTTGGTACACCCCTGCTGCCAAATCAAGACATCTTGGCAAACTTACGGGAGGATTCGAAGCTAAAAAGGACCGGGAAATTCTCGGAGGGACATTATAGTCTAGAATAGTTTAGAGCCGTCGGCCTAAACCGTGCGGCCGACGGCTCTTGCTGCGAAGTTATGCAACGGCGCGCAAGGCAGCGGGATTACTGAGTCGCCGTCCGACCGCCTCCCAATTTACATTGCTGAAAAACGCATTGATATATTTGCCGCGCTCGGCGGGCTTGTAATCGAGAAGAAACGCGTGTTCCCACACATCCATGACGAGAATTGGTTTAAACCCCGAGGGTACGCCATCCTGGTGCAACGCTATCCAGTGATTCGAGAGTCGCTGGGTAACCGGGTCCTGATACAAGATCGCCCAGCCCACCCCGCGCATGCCCCCCACAGCGGTAAAGGCTTGCTGCCAATTTTCAAAACCGTCGAAGCTCTCATCGACGGCCTTTTTGAAATCACCGGAAGGACTCCCCTTGCCCTTCGGTGCGAGGTTTTCAAAATAATATTCATGTAAAACCATGCCGCCGAACTCAAAGCCAAGTCGGCGCGTGAGTTCGGCATAAGCCGGGTCTTGTCCCGATGCCTGCTTTTTCCTGCTGATTCCGGAGATTTGCTCCATCAATAAATTTGTGTTTTTTACATAGCCCTCATAAAGACCAAAATGCATTTCCAAAGTTTTATCGGTAATTCCTTCCAACCCGCTGAGCTGAAACTTTTTCGGTTTGTATTCCGCGTAAGCCATTACTTCCCCCTTGTTCATAAGATAATCGACAGTGGTGCAAGGATGAGACCAAAATCACCGTACGAACGGCGTCTTGCATTTGGGACGACTCCTTCGTGCATTGTACCGAAACCAGGAACCAATTCCTCGGATCCGCCGCATCACGATTGTCCAGCCATAATCGCGGTGTGGCATAGCAGTTGCGCGTCAACGCATGCGTGCCGGTGGTTCAGAATATTCTTATAGCGCTGGACGATCACGATGCGTCGATGCGGGCGGTGGAATGCAGTCGATGCGGGCCGTGGAATACAATAGATGAATCTTAAAATCATCGCGACCGGCGAGGAACGCACCTGGGCGCATATTTTACAGTTGAATGACCGTGCAGACCTAGTCTCTGAGATTATTACAGCGGCCCATGAGTATCGTTGCGAGACAGTGGCTCACGGAAAAATTTCACACCCATATCGCTGAGCAACTGATCGCGCCGTGTGAGCGCCTCGCCGTCTGCGTGGTCAAATGAACTCCGCATCGTTTACCATCACTTTACGATCTAATGTCGCGGCTGAGACAGGACTCACCCCTTGCGCCGCGATGAATCGAACAGACCGCGTAGGATCGTTTCCATGCGCCACTGGCTTTCGCTAAGTTTTAGTTTTGTTGAGGATGTAATTTACGTCGGTCTCGGTTTACTGCTGACCGGCGTCGCTGGTGCGCTTCTTATCGCGGAAATCATTTACTTCGTGCAATATCTGCTGGCCGGGCAGCTATCGGAAAATATCGTCATGCTCCTCGATCGCATTCTCCTCATCATTATTTTTGTCGAGGTCCTTTACACGGTGCAGGTCTCCTTCCGCCAGCATGTGCTACGACCAGGACCGTTTCTAGTCGTCGGTCTGATCGCCGTCACCCGCCGCATCCTTGTGGTGACGGCGGAACTGCCGAAGATGGCCCGCGAGAACGATGCGATTTTTCATAACGCCATGATCGAGCTCGGGCTGCTTACGGTGTTGATTGTCGCTCTTGTGATTTCTCTACACTTTCTCCGACCCGATGATCCGAATTCCGCCGCCCAGGATCAGAGCAGCCGGACCAGCGGCGCTACACCAAACGCTTCGCGCAGACGTTAATTGCTCCGCTTAGTTTCTGATCGTCAAGATTAAGCGAGGGCGCTCGTCGGTGCGCCAACTCGGGGCTCACCGAAGAGCCTATGCGCGCGCTCGACTATTTCGAATTGACGATTTCATAGAGCTCGCGCTTCGACGATTGCTCCAATAAAGGAGCGACTTCCTCAGTCCATCGATGAAAAGCGGCTTGGTCCGTGACATTTTTGATTTGTTCTTCAAGTGTCGCCGGGTTTTCCACTTCCTGCTCGAAAATAAGATCGGGGGCACCAGGTGAACCATAATGGGTTCGCATTACTCTCGCCCGTTGCCCGCCGGCTTGTCCGACCCATTGCACCAACTGTTGTAATTTGTCCTCAACCATTTGTGTTTTGCCAGGCAACGTGTGGAATGCGAGTCGTGATAGAAACACTGTCTCACCCTCCTTCATTTAATTTGCTCTAACTGTCAGGCAAAAAGCTGTCTCATGGAGGCGGATTCGTCCGTTTAGCTTGCTGAACAGACAAAAGTTGCCCCATGCCGCACGCCCATGGCGGCACCGAGTACAGCCCTGAGCGTCTCAATTTATTCAAACACCTTTGGCCACTTTTTTGAGATGTTCGAATATTTGTCGCCGGCTGTTTCAGTTCTACTCCTCATGTCCTTGTCCTCGCCGACTTCTCCTGCATCAATCTCCTCAACCGAATTACGCAAGCACCATGCCTTCATCGATATTCTGCCTGTCTTCGCCGGCGGATGGGATGACGATTGCGCGCCGTAGAATAAAGGAGGAGAACTATGGAACGCGACCCCAAACCGTTTTATACCGAATTTCAAGCGAACATGTCATTCTGTTAGCCGCGCCCATGCCCGGGCTCGAACCTCAGAATATCTCCGTTTCGATGAGGGATAACGTCGTACAGATCAAAGGCGAGGAACGCGGACCGAGACAACATGAATTGGATTTAAAACTGGCCGAATGGCGGATCGGTCCCTATTTCCGGGAAGCGTGACTAGGCGAACCGGTGAATGGTGCACTGACCAATGCAACCTACGGCAACGGTGTGCTGGGTTTTATCGATCCCGAAGGCGAACAGCGGCAATGGCTCCAGTGCGGAGTTCCAATTAAAAGCGATCGAGCGGACCCGCGGTGAAAGGATCGGTTAGACTAGAAGCGAAATTAATCTGACGGCAAAGGGCGAGCTCCGTAGTCTCCGTTTGCTCGGCCGAACTAGCCGGAGACAGCCCAGCGGCAAATCCTTCGAGCCGTTTAGGTTTTGCCTGTGATCAGCCAAAATTCACGATTTCATGCGCATCCTTACCCTGAATACCTGGCATAACAATGGACCTTGGCTGCAGCGCCGCGATGCGCTGATGCAGGGTATTGTTCGGTACGCTCCGGACATTTTGCTTTTTCAGGAGCTCTTTGACGCAGGCTGGAGCAAGGAGCTGCAGGCACGCTTAGGTTATCCTCATTTAGTTTTAACCGAATGCGCGCATTCCGGTCTGGTGGTCCTAAGCAAGCTGCCGCCGCACGGCGATCAATTATATCGGATGAACACTAAATCGCCCTTTGAAAATTATTGGCGCTATGCGCTTTGGGCCGAGCTCAGTGATCGTGTGCACCGGGTGAAGATATTCAACACCCATCTTTCGTGGGAACTGGAGGATTGTGCAACACGAGAGGCGCAGGTGCGAGAACTATTGTCCTTCATAGGAAATCATCTTAAGCGATCTGAGGACGCATTCACGATCGTTGCAGGAGACTTCAATTCTACTCCGGATTCGGCGGCTATGACTTGGTTTCTCGGCCAGTCAGCGCTTATCGACACTTATGGAACGCTGCATCCCGGAGCCGCGGGTTTTACCTGGAACAGCCGCAATTTATTTGCGCAAAATCATGGGCCGGTTCTGCCCGACCGTCGTATCGACTACATCCTCGCTGACGCTAGCTTGGCAAAAAATCTTAAACGTTGTGAAATCGTTTTTGATACACCCGACGCGCTCGGGATGTTTGCATCCGATCACTTCGGTGTCTTGGCGGAATTCGACGAATAGCGGAGCGGAATTCTGGGTGGGTGAGAAAAGAATTACTGCCACGTAACAGCGTCGGTGATGACAATTTCCTCGGAGGAAACCAGCGAGCGTGTGCCATCGTCCCAGTGCACGTTGAGCAGTTGTCCGCCCTCGCCTTCCAATTCGTAAATGATGGTTCCTTCCGTCGCTGCGCTAATGGCGCGGTCGACGTCCAGGATCTCCGCAACCGCGCGGCAACGAATCCCTTTCAGACTCACGTCGATCATTTTTGCTCCAGAAAATTCTCATTCGCGATGAATATCTTTTGAATCGGAGAAGCAAACTCTAAACATGGATGAATGTGCATTTCAACCGTTCGGCGCCGGGCGAGAAACTCTTTTAGAGGAAACTTTTTCGTCAGCCACTGCGAGGAAAAGAACAATCACGGGCAACCACCAGAGCGATTTCACACATTACGCTCTCGCCTCAGGAGCAGCCCTCAGGCCACCAGCCCTACTTGCAGATCCATCACATTGGTCAATGTCGGGCCGGTAAAGAAAAGATCATGGGCGGCTTGGAGCAGATGATAGGAATCGTTCTTATCGAGGAATGCAGCAGGATCCAAGCCCTGAGTGATGGCACCTTCGACAGTTTTACTATCCACAATGGCACCCGCGGCATCGGTCGGTCCGTCTGTGCCATCGGTGCCGGCACTGAGTACGACAACATGATTGACGCCGCTGAGCTCGATCGCCGCAGATAATGCAAATTCCTGATTCCGTCCGCCCATCCCATCGCCCCGGATTGTGACGGTAGTTTCACCGCCGGCAATCACGCAAGCGGGCCGGGAAATCGGCTGGTCCTTTGTAGCAATTTCTTTTAAGAGCGAAGAAAATGAGCGGGCGACAAATCGGCTTTCACCCTGGATCGCTTCGGAAAAAACCGTGGTATGGTAGCCGAGCTCTTCGGCTCGCTGACGGGCCGAGCTGATCGCAATTCGAATGTTCCCGACAATTACATTTTGCACCCGTTCAAAAATCCCGCCGGAATCCCTCGGCGTTTCTGCGATCTCTCCTCGCGCACCACACTCCAAATAATCCAGCACTGCGAGCGGGATCTCGGTAGTCAGTTCATAGCGATGAATGACATCCAGGCAATCGCTGTAAGTGCTGCTATCCGGGACTGTCGGACCTGAAGCGATCGTCTCCAGTGAATCTCCAATCACATCGGAGAGCACCAGGGAAATCAGCGTGGCTGGCGCCGCAAGACGAGCCAGCTGGCCGCCCTTCAGACGGGATAGATGCTTCCGCACGGCGTTGATCTCGAATATGTTCGCGCCGCATTTAAGAAGCGCTTCGGTGGTTCGTTGCTTATCGGCCAGTGACAAACCTTCCGCGGGATACGGCAGCAACGCGCTACCCCCGCCGGACAGCAGAAAAAAAACCAAATCGTTTTCATCGCAGGCCTGCAGCAGTTCGGCTATACGGCGCGCACCGTTCAGCCCGGCGTTATCCGGCACTGGATGGCCTGCCTCAATGACCTCCGTAATTTCAAGTTTCAGTCCGTGGCCGTATTTGACCACGACAATTCCTCCGGCAAGTCTGTCGCCGATCAGTTCTTCCATCGCCAGCGCCATGCGCGCCGCCCCCTTTCCGCATCCGGTGACGAGGATCCGCTGGAATTGATTGAGATTGTAGATACGCTCACCGACGTGCAGCTGATCACCTTGACGCTGAACCTCCCTTTTAATAGCCGCGAATGGATCAACAGCCGACAGGCCGGCGAAAAATATTTCGCGAGCGTGCGCGCGCAGATCGATCAACGATCGCATCGGCTGCAGCTCTACTTAGAGACGTATGAAGGAAATAAGAACGGGCGTTCGAGGAGCGTTGGATTAAGGTCGAGGGTCGAATAGACGGAATCCGCCGAAACCATACTCGCCGATTTCTTTTCCGGTGTTCGCATCATAGATGTCGATGAGCATGTTCTTTTCTGGATGGCCGGCGAGAAAGCGCGAGAAGATTTCGACGAATTGCTCTTTCTCGGTTGCGCTGGCACGCACGAATCCGTCGCCAACGTATAACCGGTGTGGCCTTTTCGTACTATCCAATCGCACCCAATAACGAGAGCCGTTGTTGCCAACCTTGTCCAGCCAGTTTCTGTATTCGGAGACCCGCGCGTCGATTTCTTTGAAGCTTAAGCCTTGGGCGCGACTGAATACGGGAAAAAACAATGCGGATGCGAGAACCAAGAGTGTGATCTTGCCTCGCATCCGCACCGGTTTGGGAGTTGCTGCCAAGACGATCAATTGACTTTGATTTCGACCCGTCGGTTTTTGGCGCGACCTTCGCGCGTCTTGTTATCCGCAATCGGCTTGCTCTCGCCGAATCCCTGTCCCGACACACGACCAGCATCGACGCCTTTCTTGACGATGTAGTCTTTCACCGAATTGACGCGGCGCTCCGACAAACGTTGATTGTAAGCTTCCGTGCCGACATTATCGGTATGGCCAGAGAGATTAACACTCTTGTCCTTGTTCTCGTTCATGAAGGCAACCAGCCGATCCAGGATTGC
>Ga0075425_100005113_pt1 | contig 13598 bp, 13 predicted proteins | sample SoiMethybrSBSTD4_FD_75300 | JGI IMG/M metagenome (GOLD analysis project Ga0075425, IMG submission 75300) | Bulk soil microbial communities from a Populus tree surrounding site in Tennessee, USA - Soil MetaG P. TD hybrid SBSTD4 | ecosystem: Environmental > Terrestrial > Soil > Tree plantation...
GCGTCCCGCTCCAGCCCCAGCCGCGCCGGTCCCGCCTCGATCTCCACCAGCCGGTGCCGGATTTGCGGTGCCATCCAGCGTTGCTCGGCTCGCGGAGCTTTTTTCTTCTCCGCGGGCACGCGATGGAACATGTACGCCAGCGTCTCGGCGTGCATTAAGCGATGTTCGATGGCCGTATCCAGCATCGTCAAAATATGAGGGTGCCCCTGGCTCGGCTGTTCGAACGTCTTCTCAATCGCCCAATCCAACTCCGCCCGCAAACGCCGGTTATAGGCGTCGACCTCAGTCCGCGCCGGCCAGTCTTCCGGTTTGTCATCGGGCAAACCTCCGCCAACCGGGTCAATGCCGAATGCGAACAACTGATCAAATGTGGGATGGAACCGTTTCAGCCCGAATGCGCGCTGCCCCAGCAGATTCCAATCGAACGCTTCAACATGTCCAACATAAAAAATAACGCGATGCCGTTCGGCAATCGGCCGCTCGTAAAAAGCTTCGTCTTGCAAGATCTGAAATAGCTGGTCGGTCGTAACTCGCGCCTGCGCCAGCCGCAGCTGATATTCGTGGCGTGTACGAACTGCAGTTGCGAGTGCTCCCATGACAAGTCCCTTCCTTTGATGCGTCTTCCTCGAGAAGGATGCACCGAAATTTCGGCGCGGGGAGAGGCTGGCTAAGTTAGGATGTTGACGCGACGGCGCGAAGGGCGTCAACGGAACGGCTGCAAAAAACTCCTTACATGAGCCACCCTATCATCGAGTTTCGCCAGGTGGAATACCAAATTTCCACTATTTCGACGCATCCGATTCTTTCCGGCGTTTCTTTTCAGATTCATCGTGGTGAAACAATTGCTCTCCTCGGCCGCAGCGGTAGCGGCAAAACAACCCTCCTCAAGTTGATCAACGGACTCCGCCGGGTTTCTTCCGGCGCCGTCCTTGTTCAGGAACACGATGTTCGCGATTGGGACATCATCCGATTACGGCGCGGCATAGGCTACGTCATTCAGGAAACCGGCTTGTTTCCTCACCTGACCGTGCGTGAAAACGTTTGCCTCGTGCCACAACTCGAAAATTGGCCTGCCGACCGCATCTCTTCCCGCTACGTCGAGGTCCTCCAGTCCGTCGGTTTGTCACCTTCGCTTTACTCGCAACGCTATCCCCGCGAACTGTCGGGTGGCCAGCGTCAGCGCGTCGGCGTGGCTCGCGCGCTAGCCGCCGACCCTGAGATTCTTCTTATGGACGAGCCGTTTGGTGCCCTCGATCCGGTTACCCGAGCCGAACTGCAGCGCGAGTTTCTAGCGCTCCGCCGAAACTTGACCAAGACTGTCGTTTTGGTTACTCACGACGTGCGCGAAGCTTTGCTCCTCGGCACCCGCATCGTTCTTCTCGACTCCGGTCGCATCATAGCCGAGGCAACACCCCACGAATTTGTCAGGCTCACTCATCCCGTCGCTCGCGAATTTCTGGCTGCCGCCGAATTGGCAACTGGTGCTCCCGCATGAACTCCTTGCAATTCATGTTGAGTCACCGTACGGAGGTTCTCGCGGCCACGCGCGAGCATCTGATCCTTGTTCTCATCTCCCTGGCCATCGCGGCCGCAATTGGAGTTCCGTTAGGACTGGCGATCGTCGGGCGCCCTCGTTTGCGGGCCATTGCGCTCGCGGTCGCCAGTGTGCTGCAAACGATTCCCAGTCTCGCTCTGTTCGGCTTTTTGATTCCGCTTCCATTCATCGGTGGAATCGGTGCGCACACGGCAATCGTTGCACTCGTTCTCTACGCGCTACTCCCAATTCTGCGGAACACTTATGTCGGCCTGACGGGCATTGATCCGGCCATTCTGGAAGCCGCCGAAGGCATGGGAATGACCGAGGAACATATTCTCTTCCGCGTACGCCTGCCGCTTGCCAGCAGCGTCATCATGGCGGGAATCCGCACGGCCGCCGTCATCACGATTGGAGTTGCCACGATTGCTGCCGCAATTGGCGCGGGCGGCCTTGGCACGTTCATTTTTCGCGGCGTATCAATGGTGAGCGACGCCGTGATTCTTGCCGGCGCTATCCCTGCTGCCATCCTCGCTTTGCTTGCTGATTTTCTGCTCGGGCTGCTCGAGCGTCGTCTGAAAGTGACCTGAACATGCCGCGAGCACTTTTCTCTTGCATTTTCGCGCTGCTGCTGGTTTCCGGCGCCTGTCGCACGGCGCGAAAGCCTCATCTCGTCGTCAGCTCTAAATTCTTCACTGAGCAGGTCATCCTTGCCGAACTGCTGGCCCAGCACATCGAAGCGCGCACCGGCATTCTCGTCGTTCGCAAGACGAACCTCGGCGGCACGCTGCTCGTTCACAAAGCAATGCTCAGCGGCGATGTAGATCTCTACGTCGAGTACACGGGAACAGCCCTCACCGCAGTACTCGGCGAAAAACCGGAAGGTGATTCGCAGGCTGTCTATCAACGCGTTCGCGGCGGTTATGCGCAACGGTTCGCGCTCGAAGTTACCGAACCGCTCGGCTTTGAGAATACCTTTGCCATGGTCGTGCGCGGTGCCGATGCTCGCGATCATCAGCTCGCGAGGATTTCCGACATCGCTCCGCTTGCTCCCCAATGGCGGGCCGGCGTTGGCTACGAATTCCTCGAACGCCCCGACGGCTATCAGGGCTGGACCAAACGCTATGGCCTCAAGTTCGGCAAGCCGCCCAGCGTACTCGATCTTGGTTTGATCTACCGCGCGCTCGCCGAAAAGAAAGTGGATATCGTGGCAGGGAATTCAACCGACGGTTTGATCGACTCGCTGGGTCTAGTGGCGCTGCAGGATGACCGGCACTATTTTCCGCCCTACGATGCGGTTCCCATCGTTCGCAAGGCCGCGCTCGACAGATTTCCACAACTGCGCAGCGCTCTCTCCGATCTGGCAGGGAAGATTTCCGTGGACGAAATGCGCCGCCTCAATCGCCAAGTGGACGCCGATCAGCGCGACGTAGCTGTCGTCGTCCGCGAATTTCGCGCCTCCAAGGGCTTGTAACGGTTAAAGAATCGCGTGAAATCTTAGCGGCTTGTCTGAATTCTTCAAATACAGGAACAACGTCAAGCGATTCTTGATTTCATACCGCTCGACGTCGGCGAGCGCCTTCAGGTATTCACTTTCCTGGCGGGACGTGTCCGCTTCGCACATCATTCTGGTCGCCGCCAGCGGGCCAAACTTGATCGTGCCGCTGGCAATATCCGCCGAGCCGGTAAACCGGTTGCAAGACCCGTTGCCGGCGGCGCTCGTGTTGTTCGGGAAATTCAGCGTCGCGCGCGAATTGGCGATCACTGGTTTGCCATCCATTTCCTCAAGGCTCCATTCCGTTCCCGCTAGGCCTCGATCGGGGACGGCACCAGACCGGGCCGCCTCAGGCGGCGCGGCCGCTTTTGCCGGTTTTTTGTCCCCCATGCAGCCACTTGGCGCGGCGCACACCAGTAGCGCCAGACAGGAGACCTTCACGCTGTTTTTCATCGCGATTCCTTAGCTGGTTGTGCGCGGCGCCTCTATCCTTCGCCACGCCGGCCGCGGATGCAAGCCTGAAATCTCCCGCTCCCGGCCGGAAGTTGCCCGTCACACTCGCGCTCTGCTACAGTCCCAAAAGAACCGAAAAAGGTGATCCGCATGGCCTTATCGCAGGATTTGCTCGAGATGCTGGTCTGTCCGATCTGCAAGGAACATGTCCAGCCGCTCGCCGATCACAGCGGACTCAAATGCCCGGTATGCCGCCGCGTCTATCCAGTACGAGACGATATCCCCGTCATGCTCCCCGAAGAAGCTTCCATCGCCAGCGAATAAATCCCGCTAAGGACCGCGCCTGCGAATGTCCAATCTAATCCGAGAATCGCTGCCTCGCCTCAAGCGCCTTCTACCCAAACTCAAAAGCCAGCACATCGGCGTCCTCGGCGACCTCATGCTCGACCGCTACCTCTGGGGATCGGCTTCGCGTCTTTCTCCCGAAGCGGCCGTCCCTATCGTTGATTTCGCCGAACAAAGCGAATGCCTTGGCGGTGCCGGCAACGTGGCTGCGAATCTCGCATCACTCGGCGCGCGTGTCGCGGCATTTGGCCTAGTTGGCGAAGATGAGCCGGGCCGCGCTTTGCGAGATTGTCTGCGTAACGCAGGAATCGCACACCAGGGCGCCTTGGCGGACAAGTCGCGCGTGACCACGGTTAAAACGCGCGTCATCGCGCGTCACCAGCAGATCGTCCGCCTTGATCGCGAAAAGCGCGATGCCGTTGCGCCTGCACTCGAAGAAAAACTCTTTCGCCGCCTGCTCGCGTCAATGAAAGGCCTCGATGGCCTGGTTCTCTCTGACTACGACAAAGGCCTCATCACCGACGCGTTTGCTGAGCGAGTCCTTAGCGCATGTCACCGGCTGAAGATTCCGGTTTTCGTCAAGCCAAAAACCTCACGGCTATATGCGTATCGCGGTGCGCGCATCATCGTTTGCAATGCCAAAGAAGCGGGCTTTTTCGTCACTCGCTCCCTTCACGATGAAAAGTCCCTCGAAGAAGCAGGCCGTAACCTGCTGGCGCATTTTGGATGTGGTGCCGTGGTCATCACCCGCGGTGAAAAGGGCATGAGCATTTTTGAGGAGTCTTCGCCACGCCACATCACGATTCCCGCCACAAGCTTTGAAGTCACTTACGCCCGTGTCGGGCAGCCAGGAGTGGAGCGCGGCGCCACAGGCCGCCAGGTCTTCGACGTTACGGGAGCTGGCGACACTGTTCTCAGCGTTCTTTCGCTCGCCGTCGCGGCTGGAGCTTCGCTTCCCGATGCTGCCATTCTCGCTAACACGGCCGCCGGCGTCGTGGTCGGCAAACTTGGCACCGCCGGTGTCACGCTCCCCGAACTCGCCGCCGCGCTCGACGACCTGCGCCGCTAAACCGGGCGGCTTTATGTTCAAGTGCCCCTCGAACATTCACGAAGTCAATCCAAGACTGCGCAAGTACTCGGCCACTTCGCTGTGTTTGCGCTCCTCCGCAAAGGCAAGTGCGTTCTTGCCGTCAGCAGCGCGAGCGTGAAGGTCCGCTCCATGCCCGAGCAACATCCGGACGATTTCCAGGTGGCCATTGGCTGCCGCGGTCAAAAGGGGCGCATACCCGTTCGCATAGCGGTAATTCACGTTCGCGCCGTTCTCCGCCAGCCAGGCAGCAATCGAGGCGTGGCCGCTGGCCACCGCCCCCGTCAGTGCGGTGTAGCCGCTGCCATTCGTTGCAACCGCATTCACATCAGCACCCTTACTCAACAAATACCGGGCAACCTCTTCGTGGCCGAAGACCGCCGCTAACGCCATGATGGGGAAGCCATCGGGCGAATAACCTTGCGCGGCTGCAGGATCTGCCTCGCCAAGTTCCTTTACACGCGAAAGTTGACCAGCCGCCGCGGCCTCGTGCAGTTCCAGCTGGGGCCCCTTCGCCAGCAAAAAGTCGCGAATTTCCCGGCGTCCCGAATAGCACGCGGTCAACACCGCAGACACTCCTCGCTCATTCTTCGCACGCAGCAAAGCCGGACCGGCCTCCAGCAGACGCGAAACTTCCGCCAGATTGCCGGCCGCGACCGCCGCAAAAAATTCAGCCTGACTCACACTGCCTCCTCGTTATCGGTCCCCCGTCGCCCAAGCAACCGTCAACCTCTCGTCCCGAAGATCACTGGATTCGACCTCCGGCTCGCATGGCTACGGCCAAATGACAAACGCATATCCTAAGCGTGCGCTTGTAATAAGCGCTCTGCGATGTCATTGGAAAACAAGCCTGCGGAGGATGCGCTAGCGGCGCGCGCGGTCCTTGCGCACGGCGTCCTCAATCAGAGCGTCCAGCTCATCGCGGCGCAAAGTAATTTCGCCCGCCACGCCGTCTTCGTCATCACTGGTAACCGGCAATTCGGCGCCGCCTCCCGGAGGAGCCACTACTCCATAGCGTGCGCGTGCGGCCATCAGCTTAGCGACTTCCCTGCTCGAGAAGAGCTTGGGCGTTCCGGCATTCTCCGCAACCAGCGTGATTTTTGCGGTGTGCTCGACGGTTTCCATGCGGTAAAACGCGGTCAGCAAATCTGGCCCGCAGGTGACGACGCCGTGATTGGCTAACAACAGCGCGTCGTAGTGCTCGACGTACGGCTCAAGCGTCGCGCTCAGCTCCGGCGTTCCCGGGGTCGCGTAGCGCACTAGCGGCACTTTGCCTAGCCCGATCACTACTTCAGGCAGCAGAGCTTCATCCAGGGCTCGGCTGGCTGCGGCAAATCCCGTAGAGGTCACCGGATGTGCATGACAAACCGCATGAACGTCGGGCCGCATGCGGTAGAACAGCAGGTGCATGAGCACCTCGGAGGAAACTTTCCGGGATCCTTCGATCTGCCGGCCTTCCGGGTCTAAAACTACCAGATCGGCTGGTTCCAACAGCCCCTTGTTCATACAGGTAGGGGTCGCCAAAATGCGCCCATCGCTCAGGCGCACCGATACGTTTCCCTCGCACGCGACGATGTATTCGCGCTGATACATCCAGCGCCCGACAATGCAGATTTCGCGGCGGTGTTGCTTTTCGCTTTTTTGGTTTCCGGCCAACACTGAGTCCGGGTTCACGACGGACTCCTCCCTCGCGCGGGGCATTATCCACTGCGCAGGTTTTTTTGCAACAGTTATTTAGCCGTCGGCCGCCGGCCAGAATGGCGGCAACGAGGTCTTTCCGGCTTACCAGGTTAAGCGTAGATTCCCCGCATCTTGAGGGCTTTCGCAACACGGTCTATGGCGACCATGTAAGCCGCGATGCGGTTATTGACCTTGTGCTTCTCCGCGTATTTTACCACCACGTCGAAGGCGTTCACCATGAAGTCCATCAGGCGCTCATTCACTTCGCTTTCGCGCCAGAAGAAGCCTTGGCGGTCTTGCACCCACTCGAAGTAGCTCACCGTAACTCCGCCGGCGTTGCCAAGAATGTCAGGCACGGTGAACACGCCCTTGTTGTCAAGAATTGCGTCGGCCTGCCAGGTCGTCGGGCCGTTGGCGCCCTCGCACAGAATTTTCGCGTGGACGTTGGCTGCATTCTTTTCCGTGATCTGATTTTCGATCGCGGCGGGAATCAACACGTCGCAGGGCTGGAACAATACGTCCTTGGCGCTCATCTTCTGGCCGGCACCCGGAAAATCCTGCAGCGGCTTCTTCTGATTCGTCACCCAGTCAATCACCTTGGGAATGTCGAATCCATTTTCGTTGTACAAACCGCCGCCGATATCCGCAAGCCCGATAATCTTGTATCCGGCTTGCTGCATCAGGTCTGCGGCCATGGAGCCAACGTTGCCGAATCCCTGGATGATGGTGCGGCAGCCGTCTTTCTTCATCTTCAGCTTTTCGATTGCCTGATCTACGCAGATCATCACGCCGCGGCCAGTGGCTTCGCGGCGTCCGCGCGAACCGCCGAGCTCGATCGGCTTGCCGGTAACCACAGCGGTGGTCGCCATGCCCACGTGCATGGAGTAGGTGTCCATCACCCACGCCATCGTCTGCTCGTTGGTGCCAACGTCCGGAGCGGGAACATCGCGCTCTGGCCCAAGCCAGCTGCTCAACTCCGCCGTATACCTCCGCGTCAGCCGCTCCTGTTCGCCGCGCGACATCTTGCGCGGGTCGCAAATCACGCCGCCCTTGGCGCCGCCGAACGGAATGTCCACCACTGCGCACTTCCAGGTCATCCACGCCGCCAAAGCGCGCACTTCGTCAAGGCTCACGTCTGGAGCGAAGCGAATCCCACCTTTGCCTGGTCCGCGCACCGTCGAATGCAACACGCGATATCCCGTAAAAACTTCCAGCGTCCCGTTGTCCAATCCCACCGGGATGTACATCGTCACTTCTTTGTCGGGATACTTCAGATACTTGTAGACGCCTTGTTCGAGGCCTAGCTTCTTTGCAGCTTCCTCAAAACGCGCTTCCGCGTTCTGGTATACATTCATCTCTTCTGGTGCGGTCGTCGCTTGCGACATTCTGGCCTCTCCGCGAGGAACTCAGGATTTTTTGCAGCGCAGCGCGTTTCGCGCGACGGCTGGCACACCCAGCCGCAAACTCAATTGCGGATTTTTCCTCGAATGACCCCGGCAGCAGTGACTCTCAGCAGGCTACCCACCCGCTGGCCCTTCGCCGGGACGGAGTGCCAGTATACGAAGCCACGTCGCGTCGCCGCAAGCTGACTCGATTCCCGCCGGTACCAGAATCGCAGCAGACGCGGGTATAGCGCTAGATCTGCTGACTTCATACCCGGTGGCCTACACTCGGCATCCAATGCTGACGCACCTGCGTTCGGAGAACATGCATGGCAAAAATGAAGGCTGTTCAAGTTCCCAAACCCGGCGGCGACTTTGAAGTCGTCGAACGCGCGATCCCTTCGCCAGGTCCAGGCGAGGTTCGCATCAAGGTGCAGGCCTGCGGGATTTGCATGGGCGACGACATCGTTAAGGAGGGCCACTGGCCCGGCCTGCAATATCCGCGGGTTCCGGGCCACGAAGTCGCGGGCGTGATTGACGAAGTCGGCGACAGCGTGAGCCGGTGGAAAAAGGGCGACCGCGTCGGCGTTGGCTGGCACGGCGGCCACGACAGCACCTGTCCGGCTTGTCGCGAAGGCGATTTCCTCAATTGCGAGAACGAAAAGATAAGCGGCCTTAGCTTCGACGGCGGCTATCAGGAATACATGGTCGTTCCCGTTGAAGCGCTCGCGCGTATTCCCGACTCGCTCGATCCCGCCGATGCTGCTCCGCTGCTTTGTGCCGGACTCACCACCTACAACGCGTTGCGCCATAGCGGCGCCCAACCCGGCGATCTCGTCGCCGTTCAGGGAGTCGGCGGCTTGGGTCACCTCGGCATTCAGTTCGCGAATAAGTTCGGCTACCGAGTCGTGGCGGTGGGCCGCGGCTCAGCGAACGCTTCGCTTGCCAAGAAATTGGGCGCTAACGAATACATCGACAGCAAAGCCAGCAACGCGGCGCAGGAGCTGCAAAAGCTCGGCGGTGCAAAGGTGATTCTTTCCACCGCGCCCAGCTGCAAAGCCATGTCCGAAATTTTCGGTGGACTCGGCCGTCGCGGCAAGCTCCTGGTCATCGGTGCTGACGTTTCGGCGCCGCTCGAAATTCCCTCCGTCGGCCTGATCATGGGCAGCAAGAGTGTTCAGGGCTGGGCTTCCGGCACACCGAGCGATTCCGAAGACACGCTCCGTTTCGCCGCGCTCACCGGAGTGCGGCCCATGATCGAAAAATTCCCCTTGCAGAAAGCTGGAGAAGCATACGCCAGATTGGCCAGCGGTCAAGCGCAGTTCCGCGTCGTTTTGACGATGTAGCGCAAATCTTCAAATTGGTCGTTCCGAGAGAAGCGAGGAATCGCTCTTCCCGTCATTTTCGGTTAGCTTGGCCTACTGCAGCTTGAACTGCACCATAACGGTAAGGTGCGTCGCGGCGGGAGTCCCGTTCAACGTCGCCGGCTGATACTTCCATTGTTTCACCGCGTTTGTGGCGGCGTCATGCAACAGCGCTGGACCGGAGAGCACGCGCGTCGTCGTTACACGTCCGTTCACGTCAATGAGAGCGTCGATCGTGACGTCGCCGCTTACCCGCTGCGTGCGGGCCAGCTGCGGATACACCGGCGGCACAGACGAGATCAGCTTCGCGACCTTGACGTCGCCGCCGATCGGCAACGGTGCGACGGGCCCTTTGCCCTTGTTCGCCAGCATGCTAATGCCGCTCGAATCCGCGTCGCTCACGCCATTTATTGCCAATCCCGGATCGGGCGTTCCATTCTCCGAACCTGTGGCACTCCGGGTAACCTTGGGCGCGGAGAGACGTACTTTGCCAAGCGTTGGCTTTTTCGCCGACTCTTCAGCGACAACTTCCTCAGTCGTGTCCGCCAGATTCTTTGCAGAAGCCGCGTTCTTGGTCACCGTACTCGCGTTTGAAACATTTCCGCTCGGCGAGCTGCCATTGGGCCGCACGGTGGGCAACGCGGTGGGCAACGCGGTGGTTGTGGGTTGCGAAGCCGGCGCAGCTGAGAAGTTCCCTGAATTCGCTGCGCTGCTACTAGCCGGCTCGCTCACAGAAGCTGTCGCGCCGGGTGCGGGAATGCTCGCCGGATTGCTCTCCGCCACCGTTCCAATTCCACCCGCGGAGACTTTGGGCGCTTGATTCACAAACCAATACCAGGCTGCCGCGGCAGCAATGAGCAGCGCCGCGATGGCCAGCGCAATCTTCAAGCCCTTGCCGGAACTCGTCGAAGTGTCGGCTTGCGAGCCCAGTGCCAGTGACGTACCAAAATTCGGGGCGCGCCCTTCACCTCCAAATACCGGCGTTGCTTCGTGCTCGTCAACAGGGGCGCTCAAACCGCTCGTCGGAACTCTTTCTTCCACGTGCTGCTCGACGCTGGAGGCATCGGCCACACGGGCTTCGCTCGTCTTGGCCTCTCCCGGCTTGCTCTCCACTGCGGCAGCATTGCGCGCGAGTGGCTCCAGCCAGGCAGGAATTTTCACTTCTTCCGACGGCAAATCTGCCGACAAATCAAACGAAGCCGATCCGGGCGCGGGACTCTGGCTCACACCCAGCGCCACGCTCAGCGAAGGCTTGTTATCGTGTTCGTTCGAGACCGGCGACGCTGCGGGACGTGCACTGACGGGCTTCTCTTCTGTCAGCACCGCGGTTGCGGTTTCGCGATATTCGATTTTCGCGACTTGCTGCTTGTCGCGAGCCTTCAACTCCGGCCCGTTCGATCCGTGCGTCAAGAATTCTGAAAGCGTGGGAACCCTGGAGGTAGGCGGCTGAGCGGGGACAGCCGGTGCGGCCTGAATTTCGTTTGCTTGCGCAGCAGGTTGCGCCGCAAGAGGCGCACTGGGCGCAACAAATGCTACTGGTGGAGCAGGGATCTGCACTGAGCTCGGTTGCGTCGCCGCAGGCGTTGCGCTTTTCTGATCCGTCATTTTCTGCTCGAGCGATTTCGTCGGGGCTCCAATAGCCCCCAAGCTCGGCACTGCTGAAACCGGAGATCCTGTGCCGTTCCACGGCGCGCGAATTCCCCAGAAATCCGTCGTCGCTTCGGTGAATTTCAACTCCACGTATCCGGCCGTGTTTCCGTTCTGTTTCGTCTTCACGACCTGGCAGACGACTTCCTGCTTTGACTCTTCGTTGGTGACAAACAGCAACTGCCCCGGCCCAACCGCAGCGGTCAACCGGATCACCGCTCCGCTGCCAAACACCAGCACGGTCTGTGTCGCTTCCGAAAATGGCTCACGCTTCTCGCTGCCCGCCACCGTCCGCGCGCCATTCACCGTCACCGGGATTTCCATCGCCACCGGTTGTGGCTTCGCGCCACCCGGCGTTGCCGCGTTCGCTTGCCCTATCGTTTCGGAAGCCATCTCGTACCTGCTTGCTTTGCAGAGATTTTCGGAAGGTCTTGCGCGCGAACCCAAAAATTCCGCACCGACTATCCTTGTATATAGGTTGCTGGTACCTGAAGTAGCCCGACGATAGTACGCGCGTACTACAGTGGAAACACCTGTCCTGAAGGACAGGCAAGGGTGGGGAGACTTTAGTCTGTCGATCGCTTACCTTTTCGCGCATGAAAGGCTTCTCCTGAGGCCAGAAGCTTCCGCGAATGACAATTCTTTCGAGGTAAATCGCTGATTTCGGCGGGCTACTTAGCCGCAAATGGCAGTTCAAACTGCTTGTCGATCTCCACGCGATAACCCGTCACGAGCTTGTTTGTCTCCGCCGCCATTCCAATCACAGCATGCAGTTCCTTGAACATCTCCGGCGTCATTCCTTTCTTCACTGCCGACGCCGTGTGTGACGCAATGCAGTAGTGGCAATTGTTGGCCACGCTCACCGCGACATAAATCAATTCCTTCGTCAGAGGGTCAAGCGCCCCCGGGCCCATGATCTGCTTGATGCTTTCCCACGTCCGCTTCAGCGTCACCGGATCATGTGCAATGGCCTTCCAGAAATTGTTGATCCAGTCCGTCTTCCGCGTCGCCATGATGTCGTCATACACCGCGCGCACTTCCGGACTCGCTTCGTTGTATTCAATCAGCCCAAACGTGGACATGCCTATCCCTCAAAATGGATTTCGCCGGACGGAAGCCGGCCAAACTTTCGCCTCGTCCACAGCGCACACGAAAAATGTTACATCAGGAAGGTGATAACGCCGGCGGCCACGAGCGCCACGGCCCAAAGCAGGTCCACGTTGAACCACGCCTTGCTAAGAATCCCCAGCCCCACTTTGCCATAGACGATCCACGCAATCAGCCCGGTAACCGCAAGATACGCCGCCGTGTGGATCGCGGTAGCGAGAAATCCCGCGAGCGGACTCGCCGCAGCGACTACCTGCCCGTGATCATGGCTCGACATTCCACCGTATGCCTGCGCGCTCCCTCCTCGCAGCAACACCGGCACGACCATCAATCCCGCGCCGTGCCCAGTCGCCATCAAGAAAGACCACAGCGTCAAATCGCCGAAGCCCACTTGCATCCGCACCCACCTCGGGTGCCAGTGCTTCACCAGAAAAAGCACACCGAGCCCAAGCAAAAGCGCCGCCACGATGCCGCGCAACGGCACCATCGGCAGTGACCCACCGAGCAGTACCGCGATCGCAACGGCTCCGCCAACCGCCAAGGCGTGCCCCAGCGCAATCGGCACAAGCGACCGCGCCACCGTCGCAGACTTCTGCTCCTGCATCCCCAGCGCCACCGCGAACAGCCATCCCATCGCGGGATTCAGCCCGTGGTAAGCACCAAGCAGCAGCATGAGCCCCAGCGCCGCCGCACTCAGCTCGCCGTGCGTCATTTCGTGTCCGAATAGCAATATGAATCCGACGAAGCGTCGCCGCCCTCCAATCTCAACTGATGCGCGCGCAGCCCGTCGAACTCCAAAAAGAATTTCTCATCCAGTTTCATTCCGCCCGCCGGATTCGCGTCAATCTTCACCATCCAGCTCTTCACGCCGTCAGGATAGAACTGTTCGTCCCACGGCGAATACAACGAATTCGTGTAGTACACGCGTTTCCCGTCGCGGCTAATCTCCACCATCTGCGGCCCCCCGTTCAACGCCTGCTTCGGTTTTTTCGGATGCGCCGCGCGCCGCACGATGCCTCCTGTATAGAGAGAACCCGTCTTCTTCGGATTCGCCGGATCGCTAACGTCGTACTGCAAAAATTCTCCCGTCCCCCAGCACGACACGTACAAAAACTTGTCATCCAGCGACAAATTAATGTCCGTCACCAAAGGTGCCACCGCCTTGAAACCCTTGAGCAGCGGCGGCAAATCGTCCGCTTCCGCCGGCTCAGCAGGAATCTCGATTACCTTCTTCACCGCCCACTTGGCGTTCTTTCCGTTGCCCTCGCGATACCACGTCCAGATCGAAGACGACAGATCCTTCAGCGAAAGCACCACGCCCACAAACCCATACGCTTGGTTCGGATCATGCGAGGGCCGCAGTTCCAGCACCATCTGCTGCTCCGCGCCCAAATCCAGTTCCTGAACATGCGTCCGCTTATCCAGATTCCACACGTGCAGCTTGTGGCCGTACTTTCCGCCCAGCAGCAGCTCGGGATTCACGCCGTCCTTCACCATGTTCGGC
>Ga0075425_100005114_pt1 | contig 13594 bp, 9 predicted proteins | sample SoiMethybrSBSTD4_FD_75300 | JGI IMG/M metagenome (GOLD analysis project Ga0075425, IMG submission 75300) | Bulk soil microbial communities from a Populus tree surrounding site in Tennessee, USA - Soil MetaG P. TD hybrid SBSTD4 | ecosystem: Environmental > Terrestrial > Soil > Tree plantation...
CTCGAGCGTCTGCGAAACCGGGTGAAGGACATTGGCGGGTTCGCGATGGGACTGTCTGCCATCCTGCCGCCGCCGTTCCCGCTGACTGCGTTCGTGCTGACGAGCGGCGCGCTCAAAGTGGGGTTGGCGCGATTCCTCCTGGTCTTCGCCGTCGCGCGCCTGATCCGCTTCGGCGTGGAGGCAGCGCTTGCGCGCCGTTATGGCGCGTCCGTGCTGCGACTGCTCGAATCAGAGAGAGCGCAACAGATCGTGACAGCGCTCGTTATCGTGTCGATCCTGGTCACCGGCATCACAATCGCGCGAGTGTGGCGAAGCACGCGGCGGCCGCGCACGTAGAGGCGGATCTTTAGACCCGCCGTTCGTTTTCGCCACGATGATCACGAAGTTCACGAAGCACTTTCAGGCATTTTGGGATTCTGGCGTAATCGGGAAGCGATGTTCGCCGCTGTTTGGTCGTGGAGCTCGCGGAGGAGCGAAGAGGAGCTGAAGCCCGCGTGGCCCGCGCTTCGCGCGGCATGGACGGCCGCAGGCCGGCGCCACGCGGGGGCAGCTCTTCTCGTGATCTTCGTGATCGTCGTGGTCTTCGTGGCCATCTCACTTCGTGGTGACCAGACGATTTGGGAATTGGGAATTGGGAGTTCGTTCTAATCGTGCTGCATCGCTACGACCGGATCGACCTTCAAAGCGCGCCGGGCCGGGACGTAGCACGCCACGCAGGCGATGACGAAGAGGGTCAGCACCACAACAGTGAACGTCGCGGGGTCTGTCGCGGTGATGCCGTAGAGAGAGCTGCTGATGATTCGCGTCGCGGCCAGCGACGCAGCCAGCCCTACGACGAGGCCGAGCCCGATCACCGTCAGTCCCTGACTGAGAACGATGGCGAGTATGTTGCGCGCCGTCGCGCCAAAGGCAACGCGGATGCCGATCTCGCTCGTGCGCTGGGTCACTGAATGACTCATCACGCCGTAGACGCCGACCACCGCCATGATGAGGGCGATCGCGCTGAATACGCCGAGCAGAATGACGTACTGCCGGAACCCCTGGGTCTGCTGTGCCGCGAAGTCCTCGACCAGTTGCACGCTGGTGACGGCATGCGCTGGATCGATCTCGACCGCGGCGGCCTGCGCCTGTGGCAGCCAGTCTTCCACCTGCGCAGCTGAACGGACGACGAACGTGACGGTCTCGAGTCCGAAGGCCGTCACGCCTGCCTGGAGCTGCGGCAGCTGGGCGTAGGGAACGTACATCCGCGGCTCCGGTTCGCGGTTGCGGATCGACGGACGGATGTCGGGAACGATACCGACGATCTGCCGCGGTCGATCGTTGAAGAACTCGACCGTGATCGTTTGCCCGATTGGATCTTCATCCGGCCAGTACCGCCGCGCCATCGTCTCGTTGACGAGCGCCACTGGCGCGCCCGACGCCGTGTCGAGATCGCCGAACTCGCGGCCGCGGACGATGGGAGCCTGCAACACCTTGAAGTAGTCAGCCCCAATCGGGTGCCATGCAGCGCGCAGCGCGTCGCGTTCAGACGTGGCCGGCTGCCGGCCCGCAATCGCAAACGCGTACAGGCGTCCGCCGGCCAGCGGCCTCGCATTTGAAATAGCAACACCCTCAACGCCTGGCAGCGCGGCAATGCGATCGCGAAGCTCCGTCGACACGGTGTTGATGCGTGGACTCAGCTGCATCTCGGTCGAACCAGAAGGAGTCGTCCGGCCCGTCGCCCCGAAGAACTCTCGTCCGGTGAACGACATCTGGAACGTCGTCAGGTTGCGTGGGTCGAAGCCGATGTCGGCATTCGAGAGACGCATCAGGCTGTTGACCAGGAGCCCTGCGCCGGTCACCAGGACAAAAGCCGTCGATACCTGGAGGACGACGAACGCGCTGCGCAATCGCAGCCGCCCTGGCGAGGCGGTCCCGGTGCGACTCGATGCTTTGAACGCCGCAGCCAGATCCAGGCGCGACGCCGACAGCGCCGGCAACATGCCAAACACGATGGAGGTCAGCACGGAGGTGACCGTTGTGAACAGCAGCACGCGGTCGTCGATGGCGACTTCGTTCAGACGCGGAATCCAGGCCGGCAGCCATTGGAGCAGCGCGTTGATCCCAAAGGCGATGACGATGATCGAAACGAGCGCGCCGAGCAGCGAGAGCGCGACGCTTTCAGTCAGCAGTTGCCGCACGATGCGCCATCGTCCGGAGCCGATCGCCGCGCGGACGACGAGCTCACGTTGCCGGGTGATGCCCTGAGCGAGAAGCAGCCCTCCGACGTTGGCGCACGCGATGAGCAGCACGAGCGCCGCGGCACCCTGGAGCATCTGGAAGGGCGCGCGAAGAAAGCCGACCTGCGATTCGCTTACCGGCTCCACCTTGATGCCCCAGCCCTTGTTCCTCGGTGAATCGCGTTCGAGGTTGGCGGCGAACTGGTTGGCCCCCTCTTGTGCCTGCTCGAGAGTGATGCCTGGCTTGAGACGCGCGACAACCCACCGATTTCGCGCAGGGCTGTTGCGAAGCCGGTTCGTCGGCCGGAGCGGTACGAAATAGTCTGACCGGGGATTGGCGAACGAGAAGTTCGCCGGCATCACGCCGATGATGGTGCTCGGATCGACATTCCCGCCAAAGTCGGCGACGCGCAATCGCTTCCCCAACACGTCGGGCGCGCCGCCGAAACGACGTTGCCACAGGTCGAAGCTGATGAGCATGACGCGGTCGGCATCGGCGTTGTCCTCGTCCTGCGTGAACCAGCGTCCCATCATCGGCCGGGTGCCCACGGCCATTGCAGATCGATAGCTGAGCATCTCGCCCGTGAGCCACTCCGGTCCGGCGGCTTGAGCGTCAGCGGGATCGGCTACATTCCCCTCGACGCCGATGTAGCAGCCGGCATGTTCGTAGACCGTGGACTCCAGCCGCAGGTCCATGCAGGCTCCGGCATTGGCAAGTCCGGCCCTGACCTCGGGACGATCGGGCGGCGTGAACCAGAACATCACGAGCCGCTCCGGCTCTGGATAGGGAAAGGCGCGGAGCAGGATCCCGTTCACGAGGCTGAAGACCAGGGTGTTGGCGCCGATGCCCAGCGCCAGCGAGAGGACGATGATGAGCGACGTGCCTGGTTGCCTGGCGGCCACGCGGACGGCGTAGCGGGCATCCTGCTGGAGTTGGCCGATGACGGTCATCACACGCATCGCGTCTCCTCGAGTCGACGGATTCACGGGCATGTCAATCCGTGTGCCGCCCGATTCTGAAGCAATTCGCGTGGTCTTCCGGGGCTCCTGTCCGCTTGTGGGATCTCGCCGTGTCGCGCCCGGGACGGGCGCAAGCGACGTTCAGTTCTTCACGTACTTGGTGATACCTCTCAGTTGGGCTTCCGCGGTGTAGATGTTGCCGGCGGCATCGATGGCAATGCCCTCTCCCATGGCACCATCGGTGGAGTTCGGGGTCATGTGGGGCGGGATAAACATCGTGACCTTCCCGTCCTTGAGACTGCCGATCCGGATCCCGCGCTGCCAGCCAGGGTGGACTCTTTCCGTCGATTCCGAGTCCGCCGTGTAGATCACATCGTTGCCGTCGATCGCCAATCCGCTGGTACGGCCGAAGTCGTCGTACTCGGCGATGAACTTTCCTTCTTTCGTCAGGATCTGAATGCGGTGGTTATGGCGATCGGCAACCACCAGGCGGCCCTGAGAATCGAATTCGATCGCGTGCGGCGTACGGAACTCACCGGGCCCCATACCGGTTTTGCCAATGACCCTCAGGAACTTGCCGTTTCGGTCGAAGACCGAGATGCGACCGACGAGACTCGGGTCAGCGACATCGGTATGACTCTCCGCCACGTAGACGTCGCCGCTGCGTGGGTCCGTCACGACGTCCGTCGGGTCGGTCAATGCTTCGGGAGGATTTCCCCTCGTGCCCGGCTTGCCAAGCGTCAAGAGGACCTTGCCCTCGGGGCTGAACTTCACGACGACGCTACCCTTGCCGTCTTCGCCCGGAAACTTCTTGAGATCCTCCGGACTCGGTGCGCGCGCATCAGTCACCCAGACGTTGCCATCGCGATCGATGTGGATGCCATGCGGCCACACCAACAAGCCGCCGCCGAAGCTCCTGATCTCTTTTCCCGATTCGTCGAAATGGTGGACCGGGTTCGCTTTGGTCCCGAGACAACCCGGCGTCGTCCCGGGGGAGCATCGATCGGTCGCCCACACCGACTTGCCGTCGCGATCGATTGCGACCCCGTTCGAACCACCCCACGGTCTCTTCTCCGATTCGAACATGGCCCAATCACGTACGACGCGATAGGGATTCGCGCCGCTGTTGACCGGTTGGACTTTGTCCGTCTGAGGCGTGCCGCCCCGCTGTTGCGCGTACACACCGGCAACGAGCAGCGCAACTCCAACGCCCACGATGAGCGCGTCCGGCCTGGTTCTCATTTCCAACTCTGAATGGCTTTGTAATGCAGTGATTCCGGCGTCAGCTCGGCAAGCTCGATGCGGCCCATGTACGGATCGGTGATGTTGGCGAGCACGGCTTTCGTGTCGCTGACGTTGGTATCACTCACGGTGATGCCGCGCTTCCGGAACATGGCGACAGCATCAGCGACGTTTTCAACGTGAAGCCCGTAGTGGGTGAAACCAGCAGGCCGCTGCGCGTTCGCCGGGTTCAATTCAAGGAATGTGTTCTTGCTGATCTGCATGTAGACGAGGCGCGGCTGCTTCTTCTCGTCGAACACGCGAAACGCCTCCTTGTACCCCATTTTCTCGGTGTAATACTTGACCGCTTCGTCGATGTTCGGCACGTTGATGCCGACATGATTCATCATCACGACGCCGCGATTGGCGTTCTGCGCCAGCACGACTTGTACAGCCAGGCCGGTGAAGAGTCCGGCCGCAAACAACAGTGCCCCACGCATATGACCTCCTCACCTGGTTGCCCGACAAAGAACGAACACGATAGCGCAACCGGTGCGTAGAGAATACGGCCATTCCTCGCGACCGTAGCTTAGAATAGGGCCCGCTCATCTTTTCACTGGAGAGACCGGATGACCAGACGACTTCATGCATCGGGAGCCGCGACCCTGGCATTACTTCTTACTGCCGTGCCCCTGTTCGCCCAGTCGCAGAGCGCCGACACGAAAGCGGTCCTGACGCAGCTGGCCACACCCGTGAAGGGGTTCACGCCGCCCAAGACCGAGTGGGGCGACCCCGACATCTCCGGCGTCTGGACCAGCGATGCCGCACTTGGCATCCCACGCGAGCGACCGGAGAAGTTCGGCACCCGCGCCATGCTCAACGACGAGGAGTTTGCGGCGGCGAAGAAGGCTGACACCGATCGACGCGTCGGCGCCGAGAATGCGACCGGGGCGTTTCGCAACGACGGCGCATGGAAGACGAAGTCCTATCGTCAGACGTCGCTCGTCATCGAACCGGAAAACGGCCGCACGCCGGCCTTCACAGCCGAAGCACAAAAGCGCGCGGCGACGCGCGATCGCGGCAGCTTCGGTGAAGGGCCGTTCGACAGCCCGTTGGATTTCACGCTCTACGACCGCTGCATCACGCGCGGCATCGTCGGCTCGATCATGCCGGTGGTGTATGGCAACGGCAATCGCATCGTGCAGTCGCCCGGCCAGGTCGTCATCAGCTACGAGATGGTGCACGACACGCGCGTGATCTACACCGACGGCCGGCCGCACGTCCCATCCACCGTTCGCCAGTACCTCGGGGATTCTCGCGGCCACTGGGAAGGCAACACGCTAGTTATCGAGACGACAAACTTTACCGATCAGACGAGCATCGGCGGCGGCAATGGGAACGGACTCCGCCACAGCGCCGACATGAAGATCACGGAGCGCATCACGCGCGTCGACAAAGACGAACTGCGCTACGAGGTGCACGTAGACGATCCGAAGACCTACACGAAGGCGTTCACGATCTCGTTGCCTCTCAGCTCACCGCCCGAATACGAGCTGCTGCCATACGAGTGCCACGAGGGCAATTACATGCTGCCGCACTCCTTGAGCGCGGAGCGCGAAGAGGACGCGGCCATCGAGGTCGATCGGCAGAAGGGGATCGTTCGCAAGCGGAAGAGCATTCAGCAGAATCTGGATGCCGGCGCGCGGCCGATCCCCGGGCGCACCAATCCGAACGACGACATCGATCGATAGCCGGGCATAGGGTGCGGAGGGAGCTGAGCTCGCAGGGACAAGCCAACGCTCCCCGACTGTTTCGTAAACGCGATTACTTGCGATTGAGCTGGGGAATGCTGCTGACCGCAGGCGGCGGTGGAATCGACCGCAACCAGGCATAGATGTCGGCGAGTTCGTTGTCGGGCAGCGACTTCGCCGTGTATGGAATCATCTCTTCGGTCGGTCGCCGCACGTAACGTGAGAACGCCGGCCAGGCTGGGACGCGACCGGCCAGCCGTGGTCCGGCGATCCCGCCACCCTGGGCGGCGAGGCCATGACACTGCCAGCAGGCTCGCTCAACGAACAGCGTCTTTCCTTTCTCTGCGTTACCAGTTGGCGCGTTCGAGGGCTGCCCCTGCGCCGCCAGGACGGAGACGGACAGGGCTGTCACGATCGCGAGAAGGACGGTGGTGCGCAAACCCATCACCGCGGCTGTGTAAGGGTGTCGAGCAGCGCGACCTCTCCCTTTTCCACGCGCTCCACGGCGCGCAGCAATGCCGGCCGCAGGTCCTTCGGATTCGAAATCGGTCCCTCCGCATACGCGCCCATGCTTCGCGCCATCATCGCGAAGTCGATGTTCGGATCGGTGATCGACGAGCCCGGGAGACCGGCATGCGCCAGCGCCATGCCGCGCTGACGCCGATTGGCCATGCGCTGCAGGTGCATCACCTCCTGGTGATAGGCGCGATTGTTCTGCATCACGAACAGCATCGGGATGCGATGGTGCGTCGCGGTCCACAAGGCGCTGTTCACGTAGAGCATGTCGCCATCGGGCTGGAACCTGACACACAGGCGGCCATGCTTCCGGTGCGCAAGCGCGGCGCCGATAGCGATTGACATCGACCCTCCCACGCCGCCGCCGTTCACGCTGCCCATCGTGCGATAGAACTTGTCGACGTTCCACAGGCGGCCACCGCCGCCGCCCACCGACGCCCAATCCTTGTCCCTGATCACATCGTAGACCTCGAGGGCCAGGCGCTGCAGCGTGATCGGACTGGAGTCCCAGCCATACGTGCACTCGAGCCGGGCACGTTCGAGAGCGTCCGCCGAAGCTGCCGCCAGCCTCTTGCCACGCTCGTCGATCACACGGCGGCGATCGGCGGTGACCAGCTTCTTGCACGCTTCGATGAGACTGGGCAGCGTCGCTTGCGGATCCGCCGCAATGGACATCGTCACTTCCTGGAAGCGCTCGACGTTCTGATAGTTACCCTTCATGTACAAGTCGTACGACGAGATGCTGAGCACCTTCGTGTCCGGCTTGGTCAAAGGCGTCGAATTGCGCACCTGTTGATCCCGGTATCGATTGAGACGGCCGTACAAGCCGTCCTCGTTCAACGCCAGGATCACGTCGGCGGTGCGTACGTTTCCGCCACCGCTGAGTGGATGCTGATTGGGCATGGCGCGCCCGCCGCCCTGCACCGGCGCCTGCAACGTCTCAGCAAACTCCACCAGCAACCGCATGCCGTCTTCGTTCCGTGCGACATCGCCCGCGATGATCAGCGGATTGTCGGCCGCCACCAGCAGCCTGGCCACTTCCGCCACCGCGCCAGAATCGCCGGCGGGCGGAGTTGTGAGCGTCAGCTTCGGGATATGCAGCTTGGACCGGTCGGCAACAGAGTTCTCTTGCAGCGAGGCGTCGACGACGAGCACGACTGGGCCTCGCGGCTCGGTCATCGCCATCTTGTATGCACGGACGGCGGACTCGGCGAAGTGCTGCAGCGATCCAGGAGTGTCATCCCACTTCACCATGTCGCGAACCATGTCAGCAGGATCCACGACTGAATGCGCGCCCCAGTCGAACTGCGGCCGCCGCTCTTTTCCATCGGCGATGTTCGCCACGAGGATGTAGGTCGGTGTGTGTCCGGAAAATGCGCCGAAGATGCCCATCATCGCGTGATGCAGCCCTGACGGCGCAAACGTCATGACGGCCATTGGCTTCCCGGCAACGGCGTAGTACCCGTTCGCGATGTTCACCGACGCCTGCTCGTGACAACAGGTCAGCCACTCGGGCGCCTTGTTGCCGCCGTAATTGATGAACGATTCGTGAAGTCCGCGGAAGCTCGAGGCGGGGTTGGCGGCGATGTATTCGAAGTCGAGCTGCTTGAGCACATCCACCATGAAGTCGGAGCCAGGGTTGTCGACCGTTTGCACGTCGACTTCGTCGGGCAGCGGCGCAGTTTCGGCGGCCAGATTCCGCGCCGCCTGTTCAGGAGTGACGGGCGCAGGGCGCGCCGGCTGAGGCGCCTGTGCGTTCGCATCGATTGGCGCAACGCCCGGCACCGTCAGCGCCGCAGCACCGGCGGCTCCCGCGGCGGCGCCCTTGAGAAATCCCCGGCGGTCCACGTGTGAATTCGCGTCAGTCGCCATGACAGTCTCCTGCTCCTACTGCCTGCCGTCTGCTTCCCCGGATCCCATCGGCGTTGAAGCGTGTGCCTGTTCCAGGCCGGTTGTCAATCCGGATTCGCCAGGGTCGTAGGCCGCCAATCGATAGCAGCCTGGCGCCAGCATGGTCGCGAAGCCTTCGGCAACGAGCGCCCGATTGCCGCGGCCGGCTTCCGGTCGCGAGAGCCCTGTGACTCGTGCCAACTCGCCGGGAATCGTCATACCCGCTCCGGCCAGAAAGCAGCGGGCGATTTCGCGGAGGGCGGTCTCGCGATCTGCGCGACGGACGAGGGCGTCGGGAAAGCGTCCGACGCCGAGCGTCCACAGGTAGGTGAACTTCGGGAGATACACCGCCTCGCTCGGCACCACGATCATCGCCGCCTGGAGTTCATCGATGGCGCGCGTGAACGCCGCCCGGTCGGTGATGCCCGACTCCTTACGGAGATCGGACGACGCCATCTCCCATTCCTTCCGCAGCACCTTGAGCACGGCGCGCGCGCTGGCGCTCAGTCGCCGGCGCTCCTCCACCGCGCGAACGCCCCAGATGGCGTGAAAGTGCGGAATCATGCGCGGCGCAATGAACATCGCCTTGCCGCGTGCGAGCTTGCCGTAATACAACTTGCCGCGCCGAATGAGCTGATCCTTCAACGTCCAGGTGAGCGACGTCTCCTCGTCTTTCTGCACGTGGCGTGGCAGCACCGCGTCGCGGCGCCCGCAGACGGCAACGTACAACGAGGGCCCCGGCCGTCGCGAGTCGGTGAGACACGCCGCAAAGCCCACCTGCTCGACGAACCGCTCGGCATCCGCAACGGTCTGCACGATGCGCGTCGCTTCCCGTCGCCATCGCTGGTCGCGATACTCTTCGATGTCCGATGCGATACGCGGTTTCTGATGCATCGATTAAGCTTGCGAAGTCCGTCCCTCGATATTACCGCGCAGGGTCATTGGAGAGCATGGCATGGCAACGGTGACGAACTCTGGTTCCTCCAAGCAAGACACATCTATCCTTGATTCCGAGGTGATCATCGCAAACACGCGGCGCCTGGCGCCCGAGATCGAACGGCGCGCCGACGAAATTGCGTCGTTGCGTCGTCTTCCCGCTGACCTCGTCGCGCAGCTCAAGGCCGCGGGGGTCTTCCGGATGTCCATGCCCAGGGCGTGGGGTGGCCCGGAGATGACGCCACGTGAACAGTACGACGTGTACGAAATCCTCGGCGCCGCTGATGCGTCTGTTGCCTGGTGCGTCAAAATCGGATCGGACAGTGGTTACTACGCCGCGTTGCTCGATGACAGCGTGGCACGGACGGTCTACAAGGAACTCGACGACGTCACGGCGGGGCAGGTCCCGCCCAACGGCAAAGCCGAGCGAGTCGCGGATGGGTACCGTGTCTCCGGCCGCTGGACCTTCGGCAGCGGTTCGACTCACGCCGACGTCATGATCGGCGGATGCCTGATCACCGAGAACGGACAGCCGATCATGACCGGCACCGGTCCGATCACGCGCGTCATCGCCGCGCCAGCGTCGAGCTTCGAAGTACTCGACACCTGGCACAGTACGGGACTCGCCGGCAGCGGCAGCAACGACTATCGCACCACCGACCTCTTCATTCCCGCGGCCCACACCTTTTCGCTGCAGGAACGATCGCAGCGTACCGAGCCGCTCTATCGCTACCCCGGCATGTTTCTCGCCAGCTGGCATGGTGTCGCACTCGGCCTCGCGCGCCGCGCCATCGATGCGACGACGTCCATCGTCCAGAACAAGTTGAGCGTCTTTCCACCGCCTCCGATCCCGCTGCGGCAACGGCCGCACGCCCGTGTCGCGCTCGCGAAGGCGGAGATGGAGTGGCGTGCGGCGCGCGCCTTCACGTACGACGTGATCGACCAGTTATGGGACGCGGTGCAGCGCGGAAACGACGTCTCGACCGACGGCCGTCTCGCCATGATGCAGTCGCTGTCCTTCGCGTTCCGGACCGCGCGCCATGTCACGCAGGAGATGTACGACCTGGTTGGCACCACGGCCGTCTTCTCGACGAAAACGCCTCTCGATCGACTGCTGCGCGATGCCATCACCATGAGCCAGCATCTGCTGCTCGGTGACAGCTTCCTCGAAATCGTGGGCGGCGCGATGCTCGGGGATCCAGCGCCTCAGCTCGGCATCTTGTGACGGGGGCCGCCTGGTCCTTCGTGCTGGTGCTTAGTTAGTCCTTCTTGGGGCTGCACACGTCGGCGGACCAAAGGACCTTAGGACTACGTACGGACCAAGCACCAAGACCGAAAGACCCATCCTGTCTTGTCAACATCACGCCGATGGCTATAGCATATATGTCTATGCCAGCTATTAATCGCCGCATGCTCGATCGCGAGCTGAAAAAGGGCTCCGCCGAACTCATCATCCTCTCGATTCTCGAACCGCGCGCCCGCCACGGATACGAGATCAGCAAGTTGATCGAGTCCCGCTCCAACGGACAGCTCAAGTTTCACATCGCCTCGCTCTATCCCCTGCTCTATCGCCTGGAGGAACGCGGATGGCTGCAGGGTCGCTGGGTGGAAAAGGCGGGACAGCGAAGACGGCGCTTCTACAGCCTGAACGCGGAAGGCCGCCGCGTCCTGGCAAGCCAGCGGAGCACCTGGAAAGCCTTCGTCGAGGCCATGGGTCTCATCACAGGAGTCGATCATGCCTAGCTGGCAACCCGACCTGCACGCTCTCCTCGCCGGACTCCGTCTCAGTCCGGTACGCGAGGCGGAGATTGTCGAGGAGCTGTCGCAGCATCTCGACGATCGTTACGCGGAGCTGCGCGAGGCCGGTGCCACTGATGCCGATGCGCGCCGTCTCGCGCTCGAGGAACTCGATGAGGCAGGAGGATTGACAGGCCGGTTGCAGGCGCTGTCGCAGGCACACGCGCCGATGCCACTCGTGCACGGGCAATCGAGCCCAGGATGGCTGCGCGGCTTCTGGCGGGACGTGCGGTACGCGGCGCGCATGATGAAGAGACAACCGTGGTTCGCGGCCACGATCGTCGTAACTCTTGGATTGGGCATCGCTGTCAACAGCACCGTATTCACCATCGTCAACGCCGTGGCGCTTCGTCCGATGCCGTTTCAGGACGCCGATCGAATCGTCCAACTCAACGTACGGAATCTCGGTAACGCACAGAACCCGGTCTCGGAACTCTCCTATCCGGACTTTCAGGAGTGGCAAACGGCGCGGCGGACGTTCGAACAGATCGCGGCAACTGAGGAGCGGGCGGTGGACGTCGCCGACGAGCAACGGGCACCCGCCGTGGTGCGCGCGGCGTATGTGTCGTGGAACACGTTTTCTCTGATTGGGCAGCCTCCTGCGCTCGGTCGTGATTTCACGGCGAGCGACGATCGGATTGGAGCACCGCCGGCAGTCATGCTGGGTGGCACACTGTGGCGCGCGCGATTCGGCGCCGATCCTACGATCATCGGGAAGACGATCCGCGTCAACGGCGTTCCCTCGACGATCGTCGGCATCATGCCACCCGAAGTTGGTTTCCCCGATCGTGTCGAGTTCTGGTTGCCACTCGTCGCGTTGCCGGACACGGAACGAACGTCACGCAGTACACGCATACTCGACGGCTTCGGACGCTTACGGCCCGGGGTCACCATCGAGCAGGCCGCGACAGAGCTCGATGGCATCGCGGCCTCGCTCGCCGAGCGCTACCCGGATACGAACCGGAACACCGCTCCACTGGTGGAGCAGTTCCGTATCGCCGCGCCATTCGTGGCGATATTGATGGCCTTGCTCGGCGCCGTCGGCTTCGTCCTGCTCATTGCGTGCGCCAATGTTGCGAATCTGCTCCTCGCGCGTGCCGCTGATCGAACGCGGGACGTCAGCCTCCGGCTGGCCCTTGGCGCCAGTCGCTGGCGCATCGTTCGGCAACTAATGATCGAAAGCCTGCTGCTAGCACTCGCGGGTGGCATGTGCGGGCTCGGACTGTCCTACCCAGGCGTCACCGTTCTGCAAAACCTGCCCGCGGAATCGGCGCCTCCTTCATGGGTGCAGTTCACCCTGGATCGAAACGTGTTCGCGTACCTTGCCGCACTCTGCGCCGGAAGCGCATTCGTATGCGGCCTGGTTCCAGCGTGGCAGGCCTCGCGGCCCAATCTCGTCGCGACATTGAACGACGCCGCACGTGGCAGCGTGGGCGGCCGTACTCGCCGGCGTTGGATGGGCACATTCGTCGTCGCCCAGGTCGCGCTTGCCCTGGTCCTGCTCACGGGCGGCGCGTTGATGATGCAGAACCTGGTCGGCCTGTTACGAACCGACGCGGGGGTCGAGACAAGCGCGTTGGCTGAGATGGCGTTCGATCTCCGCCGGCGAGACTACGATCGCGAGCGTCGCCTCGTCCTGCTCGGTCAACTCGAGGAGCGGCTCGCGTCGGGTGTCGGTATCAACGCGGCTCTCGCGAGCGAAGCGCCGATGGGTGGGGCGGCCATCCGAAGATTTCGAATCGATGGCCAGCCTGCCTCGACGCCGGAAACGCTTCCATTCGTGTCGATGCTCCAGGTCGGCCAGCGGTATTTCGATGTGGTGGGGGCGCCCGTGATCGCGGGACGAGCATTGACGGCCGACGATGTCCGGCAGCCTGGTGACAACGTGGTGATCAACGAGCGGTTCGCGCGCATGTACTTCCCAGACGGGACGGCGATGGGCCGGCGCATTCTCCTGATCGAGCCAAATGCTTCCGTGAAGACTACGAATGATGCCCGATGGATGACGATCGTCGGCGTCGTTGGCAACGTGCGCCAGCGCACGCTACCCTCCGGGGAATTCGATCCCGTCGTCTACACGCCCTACTCGGCCGATCCTCCACAAACGATGCAGGTACTCGCGCGTTCATCATCGGGATCCAGTGCAGCGGCGGCGTTCGTCGGCGACCAACTGCGCGCGCTCGACGCCGACGTCCCGTTGTTACCGGCGATGACAGTGGACGAGGCTGTATCACGGCGGCTGTGGCCACAACGCCTGTTCGGTTCGATGTTCGTCATCTTCGCGTCGATCGCGATGCTGCTGGC
>Ga0075425_100005115_pt1 | contig 13594 bp, 11 predicted proteins | sample SoiMethybrSBSTD4_FD_75300 | JGI IMG/M metagenome (GOLD analysis project Ga0075425, IMG submission 75300) | Bulk soil microbial communities from a Populus tree surrounding site in Tennessee, USA - Soil MetaG P. TD hybrid SBSTD4 | ecosystem: Environmental > Terrestrial > Soil > Tree plantation...
GGCTGGATCGTCAATCTGACCAATGACGGCTGGTTTGGGATCTCGACAGGCCCGTATCAACATCTTCAGCAAGCCCGGCTACGGGCCATTGAGGAGGGCCTGCCCGTGGTGCGCGCCGCAAACACCGGCATATCGGCCGTCATCGATCCGTTGGGACGCGTCGTCGCACGATTGGGCCTTGGCATCGAGGGCGTACTGGATTCCACTCTGCCATCGCCTGACCCTCCGACCGTCTACGCTCGCATCGGCGATCTTCCGGCCGCTGTGCTTGTCACAATCGCCGCGCTGGTTGTATTTCGTCGCCGCCTGGCGAAACCGAAACCATGATCGGCGCCTTGGACGCGTTTATTCACGTTTGATTTTCGCCTTTCAGCTGGAAAATATCGGCATGAGAAACTCCGGCAGTTGACAGACCGACGCTGCCATTCGCATTCTGTCGCATCCAGTGCAATTCCAGTCGGTCCGTTGCTCAAATCGTCACCAACATCGCCCGTTCTCCGAGCAAGATTTGCCCGTGTCGGCGTCGGAGGCATGCCCGATTTCGACTGCCTCCCGTCCCGCGGAATCGCAAGGGGAGATGGCGATGTCGAGTAAGGCCCCAAACCCGGTTGACAAATATGTCGGCAGCCGAATGCGGATGCGCCGCATCATGCTGGGCATGAGCCAGGAGAAGCTGGGCGAAGCCTTGGGCCTGACCTTCCAGCAGATTCAAAAGTACGAAAAAGGCACCAACAGGGTGGGCGCGAGTCGTATCCAGCAAATCTCCGAAGCCCTTCAGGTGCCGGTGTCGTTCCTGTTCGAGGGTGGACCGAGCAGCGTGGCAAGCGGCGCAGGTTTTTCCGAAGACCCTTCGCCGGCCTACGTCTCCGATTTTCTCGCGACCTCGGAGGGACTGGCCCTTACACGCGCGTTCACGCGCATCTCAGACACAAAAATGAGGCGAAGCATTGTCGATCTGGTCGAGCAGATCGCTGTACGTGAGGACGCCAATAGACGCTAAAGCGCGATTGCCTCAGGTCGCAACGCAATCGCGTCTTAGCTTATTGTTTGCGAATGATCTTTTCGCAAAACCGGTGACCACTTTTGTGGGTCACGTGTTAGCGCGCCTCGCCGACGCCTTGCTGCCCATTGACGCCCTCGGGGCGGGGAGCGCATGACGGGCGCGTCAGCGAAGATTGAACCCCAAAGCGATGATGGCCTCCGATGACCGCGACCAACCCCTTCGATGCAAGACCCATTCTCGACGGCATCCGTCGGTGGGTGGAAATCGAGACTCCGACGGAGGCGCCCGGGCAAATCAACAGGCTGGCGACGCTGGTGGCCGAGGGCTATTCTGGCCTGCCGGCAACTGTTGAACGCATCGCGGGCAAGAATGGCTACGGCGATCACCTGGTCGTGCGTTCAAACTGGGGACAGGATGCGCCAGGCATCCTGGTGTTGAGCCATCTCGATACCGTGCATCCGTTGGGATTCATCGAACGCTTGCCGTTCCGGGTCGAGGGCGACAGCGCCTTTGGCCCCGGAATTTACGATATGAAGGGCGGGGCCTTCCTCGCCTACCACGCCTTCCGCCAGCTTTGTGCCGGTGGGGCGGGTTCTTCACCCCTCGGCGTGACCCAGCTCTATGTTTCGGACGAGGAGATCGGCAGCCCGACATCGCGGGCGCTGATCGAGGCCGAAGGCAAAAAGGCCAAATTCGTCCTGGTGACCGAACCCGCTCGTGACGGCGGGAAGGTCGTCACCGGGCGCAAAGGAGTCGGTCGGTTCGAGGTATACATCAAGGGCACGCCGGCGCATGCGGGATCTCGCCCCGAGGATGGCCGCAGCGCCATCCGCGAACTCGCCAACGTGATTCAAAAGCTGGAAGCGATGAACGACCCACGGCGCGGCATCACCGTCAATGTCGGCGTGGTCAGAGGCGGCACGCGTCCGAATGTCGTTTCGGAAGAAGCTTATGCCGAAGTTGATCTTCGGGTACCGACTATTGCGGATGCCCACGAGCTTGTTCCGAGGATCTTGAACTTGAAATCGCAAAGCAACGGCGTCAGCGTCAAGGTTACAGGGGAGCTGAACCGCCCACCATATGAAAAGGGCAATGCAGGCGCGGCGCTGTTTGAGCACGCGCGGACGCTCGCTGCCGAAATCGGTTTTGAACTCGTCGACACATTCACCGGCGGCGGCTCAGATGGTAATTTTACCGCGCGACATACCGCAACCCTCGACGGACTGGGCGTTGACGGCAAGGGCGCACATACTCACTACGAGCAGATTTTCGTTTCCTCGATCGAGCCGCGCGTGCGGCTGTTGCATCGGCTTTATCAGACCCTGCGATGAGCCCGGCTCGGGATCAAGTAGACGGCGACGCATCCAAGGACGGCATCGCGCGGCCGTCGCAGGGCTCGTTCTTCGGCCGCCGCAAGGGTCACAAGCTCCGCGCCCACCAGGCCGATTTGATCGCAAACCTGCTGCCGCGGCTGGCGCTCAACATCGAGGATCCAGCACCGGCCGATGTCGCCGGTCTCTTCGATCCCGAAGCAAGCGATGTCCGCCTTGAAATCGGCTTCGGCGGCGGCGAACATCTGATCGCGGAGGCGCGCAACTCTGCTCAGTCGGGCTTCATCGGCTGCGAGCCCTACGTCAACGGGATGGCAAAGATCCTCGCGAAGATTGAGGTGGAAACCATCGGCAACATCCGCCTGTTTGCCGGTGATGCCGCCGCGTTACTGGCCTGGCTGCCGCCGAACTCGTTGTCACGCATTGACCTGATTCATCCCGATCCTTGGCCGAAGCGCCGCCACTGGAAACGACGCTTTGTGCAGAACACAACCATCGTCTCGATGGCGCGCGTTCTCAAGCCGGGCGGCGAATTCCGCTTCGTCACAGACATCGCCGACTATTGCGCGTGGACGCTGTGGCACTTTGCCCATTCACCGAACTTCATCTGGTTGGCGGAGCGCGCTGACGACTGGCGGCTGCCATGGGCTGGACATGCCCTAACGCGCTATGGTCAGAAGGCTCTGCGTGAAAGCAGACCTGCGACCTACTTGCGCTTCAAGCGCGTCGATCCGTGTCCTACCCCGCCGCATCGGCCCATTGGGAAAAGGCAGAGTTCAATACGCTGAGAAACGGGTCTTCCAAAAACCGACCACACGCTCCGCAGTCGAGGGCATCAGCCGCGAGAAATTTAACCGCGCGTTCTCGATATCGGCGGGCGCCGGCATGCGGTTCGGACCGGACCGAAGCAGGATAAGCGCGCGCACGGTCGCCCATTCCAGTCCAATGCACTTCCCTAGAATCAGGATAGGATCGTAGCGGTCGCTCGAGATGAGATGGTCGAGGGTTCCGATCCTTACGCCCGACATAGCCGACAAGGCTGCGATCGCTTCCTCGTAATGATAGGCTTTCGCAAAATTAAGCAGCGCTGCTTCAGTGAGATTGCCCGCTTCGTGCAGACCCAAAATGGTGCGCTGTGCCGGCACAAAGTCGCGCTTGCTTTCGAACCGCTCGAACACGCCGTCAATTTCGGCCATCGCCTGCTTGATCGCAGCCTGCCGCTCGGGCTTGACGACGTCAAACAGACGGCGGCGGATCACATCGAGAGATCCCGCCAGCAGCTGCTTCAGCCGCCGGTCCGAGAGATCGTCGCGCTGGCCCACGGCGAGCGTCAGCACGCCGTCCTGCGCAGCGCGCTTGATCAGCTCTCCATAGCCGCTTTCAGAAAATATCGCTCCATGATTGCCGGCGGCGCGCCTGACCACCTCGCGATCGCCTCGGCTGACAATGACATCGGTGAGATCGGGCGACAGCGCTCGCCGTTCCGACATCGCCAAAAGGTGTGCCTGTCCCTTGACGCGCGCTATTTCGAGCAAGTCTTCCTCGCCCAGAACCGGAGAGCGGCGCAACACGGGACCGGCGACCAGGATCTCGTCTTCTCGCGCCAGCCGCCCGACCAGAACCCGCGGCGCGTTTGCAAACGGCGACAGACGCTCGGCAAGCTCGGCCCGTGCAATCAACTCGGCATGCTCCACCAGGTCGAGCAGGATTTCACCGAACATTTCGATGTGGTGGGGCCGCAATTTTGCGGCGTCCTCGAAGAACAGATCGGCGATGCGGCGCAGCGCCTCAGCACGGCGCTTTGGATCGCCGTTCCTGATGATTTGGTCGAGTCCGGGGATCAGTGACGTCGCGACTGCCATCAAACCTGCCCGGGGACGCGCGCATCCACTGTAGTTCAACCTTCCCGCGGCCCGGTGCTTGGGAAAGCGGCCTCGCGGCAATCTAGGCCGGCTTGGTGAAGGAAGGGTTAGGCTCGAAATTCGGACCTCTCTCCCTTGCTGCTGATGACGAAAAGGGCTATATAAACCCAGCTTTAAGGTCTCATACGAAACGCGTATTGAGAGTGGGCCCCCCGGGACCCGCTCTTTTTTATTACCTGGACCAGCCGATCAACCGGGAGGCGGCCACGGTCCAGGTCAATGGCCGGAACCGCCGTTTTGCGGCTCCGTCCAAATCAAAGCCGAGCCCGATTCTTGGAAGAGCAGGAACTGGGCTTCCGCAAAAAAGTGCTCGAAACGAAATCTCGCGCCGAATTTGACTCTTGTGATGAGCGATCCAATTCAGGGTTCCACAAACGCCGAATTGTTGACCGAGCCCCGCCTGGTGGTCGAGCCGGGCGTCGCCGCGCGGCTTTCTTCGATCGCCACGCCGGTTCTTCAGCAAATGGGCTACCGGCTGGTCCGAATCAGGATTTCGGGCGAGGCCGGTTGCACGGTCCAAATCATGGCGGAACGGCCGGACGGATCGATGCAGATCGACGATTGCGAGGCGATTTCGAGGGCGCTGTCGCCGGTGCTTGACATCGCCGATCCGATTGACCGTGCCTATCGGCTGGAAATTTCATCGCCTGGCATCGATCGCCCCCTGGTACGACGCTCCGACTTCGAGCGCTATGCCGGCCATCTGGTCAAGGTCGAGATGGCAGTTGTGCATCAGGGCCGCAAGCGCTTTCGTGGCACCCTCAATGGCGTCGAAGGAGATCGGGTGCGTTTGCATCGTGACGACGCACCGAGGGGCGAGGACGCCGACATGCTCTTGACGATGGAGGATATCGCCGAGGCAAGGCTGGTTTTGACCGAACAGTTGATTGCCGAATCCATGAGGCGCGGCAAGGCCGCCGAGCGCGAGCTCAAACGCCAACTCGGAATCAAGCCGCCGCCCGCCCATCATGCGAAGAACCACTCAGGTCAATCGAAATCATCGAAGAGAGTGACCCCGAAGAACACCAAGCAACACCGCCTCGCCACCGAGAGGGCGATGAGAGGCGAAACCGACCCCGTGAGAGGAGACTAAGCCATGGCAGTCAGTGCCAATAAACTCGAGCTGCTGCAGATTGCGGATGCGGTCGCCCGCGAGAAATCGATCGACCGCTCGATTGTGATCTCGGCGATGGAAGATGCGATCGCAAAGGCAGCTCGCGCCCGCTACGGCAGCGAGACCGACGTGCATGCAGAGATCGACGCCAAGAAGGGCGAGTTGCGCTTGTCGCGCCATATGCTCGTGGTTGACCACGTGGAAAATTCCGCCAACCAGATTTCCCTGGAGGATGCCCGGCGCGCCAATCCGGGCGCACAGATCGGCGATACTATCGCCGACACGTTACCGCCCCTCGAATACGGCCGCATCGCGGCGCAATCCGCCAAGCAGGTGATCGTGCAGAAGGTGCGCGAGGCCGAGCGTGACCGGCAGTATCAGGAGTTCAAGGACCGTATCGGCGACATCGTCAATGGCATCGTCAAGCGCGTGGAATATGGCAGCGTGATCGTGGATCTCGGCCGCGGCGAGGCGATTATCCGCCGCGACGAAATGCTGCCGCGGGAGGTTTTCCGGAACGGCGACCGCGTTCGCGCCTATATTTTCGACGTGCGGCGCGAAACCCGTGGACCGCAAATCTTCCTGTCCCGTACGCATCCGCAGTTCATGGCCAGGCTATTCGCACAGGAGGTGCCGGAAATCTATGACGGCATCGTCGAGATCAAGGCGGTGGCGCGCGATCCCGGCTCCCGCGCCAAGATCGGCGTGATCTCGCGGGACTCCTCGGTCGATCCGGTCGGCGCCTGCGTCGGCATGCGCGGCTCGCGCGTGCAAGCCGTGGTCAACGAGCTTCAGGGCGAGAAGATCGACATCATTCCCTGGTCTCCCGATATCGCCACTTTTGTGGTCAACGCGTTGGCCCCTGCCGAGGTCTCCAAGGTTGTGATCGACGAGGACCGCGAACGGATCGAGGTCGTGGTGCCCGACACCAACAACCAGTTGTCACTTGCAATCGGCCGGCGCGGCCAGAACGTGCGGCTGGCCTCGCAATTGACCGGGTGGGATATCGACATTCTGACCGAGCAGGAGGAATCGGAACGCCGCCAGGCCGACTTCGAGAACTCCACGCGGGTTTTCATGGAAGCGCTCAACGTCGACGAAGTGGTCGGCCAGCTACTGGCGTCCGAAGGCTTCACCTCGGTCGAGGAACTGGCGCTGGTGGATGCCAAGGAACTGGCCGGCATCGAGGGATTTGACGAGGAAACCGCAAACGAGCTGCAGAACCGCGCAAAGGAATATCTTGGGCAGCAGGAGGCCGAGCTCGAAGCCAAGCGTAAGGAGCTGGGTGTCGAGGATGGCATGAAGGCAGTTCCAGGTGTGAACTCGAAAATGCTGGTGAAGTTCGGCGAGAACGACATCAAGACAGTCGAGGACCTCGCCGGCTGCGCCACGGACGATCTGGTCGGCTGGACCGAGCGCAAGGACGGCGGCGAACCGACCAAGCATGCCGGCCTGCTCGATGGGATCGAGATCTCCCGTGATGACGCCGAGGCGATGATAATGCAGGCGCGCGTCAAGGCCGGCTGGATCAATGAAGCCGATCTCGCCAAAGAGGCGGCGGACGGCGAGATTGCCGAACAGCCCTCGGCGTAAGGTCCCGAGGAGATGTCGCGCGCATGCTCGCCTCGGCTAACCCGGATCTCGACAATGGACCGCAGACTGGCAAGTCCGCGACGATGCGGATGTGCGCGGTCAGCCGCGAGGTGCGGCCCGTAGACGAGTTGATCCGCTTTGTAGTCTCGCCGGACGGAGAGGTGGTCGCGGATCTGAAGCGCAAGCTGCCGGGGCGCGGAATGTGGATATCTGCATCGCGTCAAGCGGTTGCGGAGGCGGTGCGTCGTCACCAATTTAACAGGAGTTTCAAGCGCGACGTACGCATCGCTCCCGCCCTAGCCACCGATCTCGAGAGCCAACTTGTTCGCAGTGCGATCGAGGCCCTGGCGATCGCCGGTAAGGCGGGTCAGGTCATTGCCGGCTTCAGCAAGGTCGAGGCGGCGCTGGCGCCAGGGCAGAACAGGGCAGCGGTCCAGGCGTTGATCCATGCTGCGGACGGGGCGGCTGACGGAATCCGAAGGCTGGAGGCCTTGGTGCGGAAAATGGCGGGGAATCATGATGAATTCCCGGCAATTCTGACCGTCGAGGCGCTGACATCCGCAGAATTGGATTTGGCATTGGGCCGGTCAAATGTGATACATGCTGCGCTGCTCGCAGGCCCAGCGAGCAAGACATTCCTGTCGCGCAGCCAGATCCTGGTCCGATACCGGTCGGCCGATGACAAGACTGCCGGAACCGTGGCCAGGAATTCGGAATCGCACTCGCAATAACGTACTGCATCAAACGACGGTGCGCGTGGCACCGCAAGATTTAGGACTGCCGAATGGCCGATAAGACTACTCCCGGCGACAAGAAACTGAGTGTCCCGAGCAAGACCTTGACGCTCAAGCCGCGCATCGAGACGGGCACGGTGCGCCAGAGTTTTCCGCACGGCCGCTCGAAGCAGGTCGTGGTCGAAAAGCGGGGTAAACGGCGGATTGGCGGAGAGACGGCTGAAATGCCGCATGCCTCCCCCGAACCTGCCGCCGCCAAGGCCCCAGCTGCAGCGGTGGGACGTCCCGCAGCGGTTCCGCCCCCAGGGCCGGCCCAGCGCAGCACCTCCGGTGTGGTGCTGCGGACTCTTACCGAGGACGAGCACGCGGCGCGGGTGAGCGCGTTGGCCGACGCCCGTGTTCGCGAGCAGGAGGAGCGGCGGCAGGCGGAAGAGGAAGCCAAACGACGCGCCAGCCGCGAAAGCATCGAACAGGCCGAGCGCGAGGCGGCCGAGGTCCGCCGCAAGGCGGAGGAGGAGCGCCATCGCGCCGACGAGGAAGCCAAGCGCAAGGCTGAACTCGAAGCCAAAAAGCGTTTTGGCGAGGCCGAGGCATCGCCACAAGCCCGCCAACCCGCGCCAGCCGCGGCGCGCCAGCCGGCCCCGGTGAGCCGGGCGCCGAGTATCGTGGCCGATATAGAAGAAGACGAGGGTCCGCGCCAGGTCCGCCGGGGTCCCGGCGGCGCGCTACGGCCCGCGGCTGCGCCAAAATCCACTCACAAGCCCGCGCCGCAAAAGCAGCGCGGCCGCCTGACGCTCGTCACCGCGCTCGACGCCGATGACGTGCGCGAGCGTTCGATCGCCTCCTTCCGCCGCCGTACCCAGCGGCTGAAGGGGCACGCCTCGAGCGAGCCGAAGGAAAAGCTCGTTCGCGAGGTGATCATCCCGGAAATGATCACCATCCAGGAGCTCGCAAACCGCATGTCGGAACGTGCGGTGGACGTGATTCGTCTGCTGATGAAGCAGGGCGCGATGCACAAGATCACCGACGTGATCGATGCAGACACGGCACAGCTGATCGCCGAGGAGTTGGGCCATACGGTCAAGCGCGTCGCCGCTTCCGACGTCGAGGAGGGCTTGTTCGACATCGTGGATGATTCCACCGACACGGAGCCGCGCTCGCCGGTCGTGACCGTGATGGGCCATGTCGACCACGGCAAGACCTCGCTGCTCGACGCGCTGCGGCAGACCAATGTTGTATCGGGCGAAGCTGGCGGGATCACCCAGCATATCGGCGCCTACCAGGTGACCGCGCCGGAAACCGGAAAGAAGATCACCTTCATCGACACGCCGGGCCATGCTGCCTTCACGGCGATGCGCGCGCGGGGCGCCAAAGTGACTGATATCGTGGTGCTGGTGGTCGCCGCCGATGACGGCGTGATGCCCCAGACCGTAGAGGCGATCAACCACGCCAAGGCGGCGAAGGTGCCGATGATCGTCGCCATCAACAAGATCGACAAGCCGGACGCGAGAGCGGAGCGCGTGCGTACCGAGCTATTGCAGCACGAGGTTCAAGTTGAATCGCTTGGCGGCGACGTGGTGGATGTCGAGGTCTCGGCCAAGAACAAGACCAATCTCGATCGTCTTTTGGAGATGATCGTACTGCAGTCCGAAATTCTGGATCTCAAGACCAATTCGGAGCGGCCTGCCGAGGGTACGGTGATCGAGGCCAAGCTCGACCGCGGCCGCGGACCGGTCGCGACCGTCCTCGTTCAACGCGGCACGTTACGCGTTGGCGACATCGTGGTGGCCGGCGCGGAAATGGGCCGGGTCCGTGCATTGATTTCCGACCAGGGCGAGACAGTGGAAGAGGCCGGCCCCTCGGTGCCGGTCGAGGTGCTCGGCTTCAACGGGCCGCCGGAGGCCGGCGATCGTCTCGCGGTCGTCGAGAACGAAGCCCGCGCGCGCCAGATCACGAGCTATCGTGCCCATCAGAAGCGCGAGAACGCAGCCGCCTCGATCTCGGGCATGCGCGGCTCACTTGAGCAGATGATGTCGCAGCTCAAGACCACGGGCCGAAAGGAGTTCCCGCTGGTCGTGAAGGCCGACGTGCAGGGATCGCTCGAGGCGATTCTGGGATCACTGGAAAAACTCGGAACCGACGAGGTCACGACGCGAATCCTGCATGCGGGTGTCGGCGGTATCTCCGAATCCGACGTGACCCTGGCAGAAGGCTTCAACGCCGCGATCATCGGGTTTTCCGTGCGTGCCAACAAGGAAGCCGCCGCCGCGGCCAAGCGCAACGGTATCGAAATCCGCTACTACAACATCATCTACGACCTTGTGGATGACGTGAAGAAAGCGATGAGCGGCCTGCTGGCGCCCACTTTGCGCGAAACCATGCTGGGCAACGCGCAGATCCTGGAAATCTTCAACATTTCCAAGGTCGGCAAGGTTGCCGGCTGTCGCGTTACCGACGGCACCGTCGAGCGCGGCGCCAATGTCCGGCTGATCCGCGACAATGTCGTCGTGCACGAAGGCAAGCTCTCGACACTGAAACGCTTCAAGGACGAAGTGAAGGAAGTGCAGGCCGGTCAGGAATGTGGCATGGCCTTCGAAAACTACGGTGACATGCGTGTCGGCGACGTTATCGAATGTTATCGCGTAGAGACGATCCAGCGCTCACTGTAAGTCCAAATCTTACGAAGCGTTGGAGTCTCTTTTATCGTTGCCGGAGCAAAAGCGCGAAGCGCGCTTCGCGTCAAATGCCCCGGCTACCCATCCGCTGAAGGCGGACTCTTGTGTAAATGGATGCCGGGTCACACCCGGCCGCCGCCCAAGGTGGAAGATGCCTCGCCATCACCAGAAGAAACATTCCGCATCCGGCGGTTCGCAGCGGCAGTTGCGCGTGGCTGAGGCGGTGCGCCACGCTATTGCCGATATTCTTGTTCACGGTAGCGTGCACGACGCTGACCTCGAAGGCCATATTATTACCGTGCCTGAGGTTCGGATGTCGCCCGATCTGAGGCTCGCAACCATTTATGTGATGCCACTCGGCGGTCGCGACACGGAAATCGTCATCGCGGCGCTCGAGCGCAACAAGAAATTCCTGCGCGGCGAGCTTGCGCGGCGCGTCAACTTGAAATTTGCCCCCGACATCCGCTTCCGAATCGACGATCGATTTGATGAAGCGGAGCGGATCGAGAAATTATTGCGAACGCCCGCGGTGCGCAGAGACCTTGCACCAAATTCGGATGAAGACCGATGATTGCGACTCCGGCCAAAAACGTAATCCCCCTGCAGCAACAGCACGACGCCCCGAGCAATGGTTTTGAAAAGGCGCGCGAGGATGATGCCCAGGGCAACAAGGATTCCCGCGCCAACAAACAGCCTCGCCAAAGCGATCAGCCGCGGCGCGACAAGCGCGACGTTCATGGCTGGATCGTGCTCGACAAGCCGATCGGCATGACGTCGACGCAGGCGGTTGCCGTGGTGAAGCGGCTGTTTTCGGCCAAGCGCGCAGGCCATGCCGGCACGCTTGATCCGCTGGCCTCCGGAGGCCTTCCGATCGCGCTCGGCGAAGCCACGAAAACCGTTCCGTTCGTGATGGAGGGACGCAAGCGCTACCGCTTCATGGTGCGTTGGGGTGAGGAACGCGACACGGACGATACGGAGGGCCGGGTCATTCAGAGGAGTGATACCAGGCCCACCGCTGCCGAGATTCGCGGGCTGTTGCCGCAGTTCACTGGCCTGATCGAACAGACGCCGCCGCGATATTCGGCGATCAAGGTACGGGGCGAGCGCGCCTACGACTTGGCACGAGATGGCGAGGCCGTCGATTTGGCGCCGCGCCCGGTCGAAATTCACCAATTAGACCTTGTAGAACAAATAGATAGCAGCCTTTCGGTGTTCGAGGCCGAGTGCGGCAAGGGGACCTATGTGCGGGCGCTGGCCCGTGATATCGGCCGAATTATGGGCTGCTTCGGCCATATCTGCGCATTGAGACGGACCTTGGTCGGGCCGTTTGGCGAAAACGACATGATTCCGCTGGATCAGCTGGAAGCTTTGTGCAATAGAGCCGCGTCCGGCGAGGGCAGCCTCGCCGACGCGCTTTTGCCCGTTGAGACCGCGCTGGACGACATCCCGGCACTGGCCGTCACTCGGGCTGATGCGGCGCGGCTCCACAGGGGCCAAGCCGTCTTGTTGCGCGGACGGGATGCGCCCAAAAGTACCGGCACAGTCTATGTAACGGTGGCAGGCCGGCTTCTCGCGCTTGCCGAAATTGGCAACGGTGAGCTCATCCCCAAGCGCGTGTTCAACCTGACCGGGCTGACTGCCAGTTCCGGCCGCAACGAAAGAGTTTGACGATGTCGATTACCGCCCAACGCAAAGCGGAAGTCATCAAGGGAAGTGCCGTGAAGGCCGGCGACACCGGCTCCCCGGAAGTTCAGGTCGCGATCCTGTCGGAACGCATCAACAACCTGACAGAGCATTTCAAGAGCCACGTAAAGGACAATCACTCGCGCCGCGGCCTGCTGAAGCTCGTCTCGACGCGCCGTTCGCTCCTCGACTATCTCAGGAAGACGGACGAAGCGCGTTATAAGGCGCTGATTGAAAAGCACAACATTCGTCGGTGACGTTGTTGTGAAGTACATCCGCGCCGGTTGCGCGCGGTTTCGCATGAGTCTTCGAACGAACCAGTTCGGCTTTCGGGGACGATCATGCACAAGAGCATGACGCGGAAGAGCGAGACCCGGTTTTCCCATTGCCATGCTCACCTAGAGCGCTCAGCAGCAATCCGGCCGCTGGGCATCACGGGCAAGATGCCCGTAACTGACGACCAAGGATGGACGCCATCCGAAACATGAGAACCATGGCAGGATCGCCGGACGCTGACCTTTTGATGACATCAGCGTCCGGCCGTCTTGCGCATGGTTTTTGTCTTTGGGGCATCCGTTCTTTCGTAAACTGATGAAAGAAAGACCCTATGTTCAATATTCATTCAATCGAGATCGACTGGGGCGGACGTCCCCTCAGGCTTGAAACCGGAAAGATCGCGCGCCAGGCCGATGGTGCCGTGGTGGCGACCTATGGAGAGACGGTGGTGCTCGCTACGGTCGTGGCGGCCAAAACGCCGCGCGAGGGTGTGGACTTCCTGCCACTCACCGTCGACTACCAGGAGAAGACCTATTCGGCGGGACGCATTCCCGGCGGCTATTTCAAGCGCGAAGGCCGCCCGACCGAAAAGGAGACGCTGGTTTCCCGCCTGATCGATCGCCCGATTCGCCCGCTGTTCGTTGACGGATGGCGCAACGAGACCCAGGTGATCGTGACCACGCTGTCGCACGACATGGAAAATGATCCGGACGTGTTGGCGATGGTCGCGGCTTCCGCAGCGCTGACCTTATCCGGCGTGCCGTTCAAGGGTCCGATCGGGGCTGCGCGGGTCGGGTTCGCCAATGACGAATACGTATTGAATCCGACGCTTGACGAGATGACCGATACTCAGCTCGACCTCGTCGTCGCCGGCACCTCCGATGCCGTGCTGATGGTGGAGTCGGAAGCAAAGGAGCTGAACGAGGACATCATGCTCGGCGCCGTGATGTTCGGTCATCGTCACTTCCAACCGGTGATCAACGCCATTATCGAGCTTGCCGAAAAGGCCGCCAAGGAGCCTCGCGACGTCGAAGTTGCCGATCACAGCGCACTGGAGAAGGAAATGCTCGACCTCGTCGAGCAGGACCTGCGGCATGCCTATTCCATCCCGGTGAAACAGGAACGGTATGCAGCGGTGGCCGCCGCCAAGGACAAGGTGATGGCCCACTTCTTCCCGGAAGGGCAGGAGCCGAAATACGACAAGCTGAAGGTTGCCGACGTATTCAAGGAGCTGGAGGCCAAGATCGTCCGCTGGAACATCCT
>Ga0075425_100005116_pt1 | contig 13591 bp, 11 predicted proteins | sample SoiMethybrSBSTD4_FD_75300 | JGI IMG/M metagenome (GOLD analysis project Ga0075425, IMG submission 75300) | Bulk soil microbial communities from a Populus tree surrounding site in Tennessee, USA - Soil MetaG P. TD hybrid SBSTD4 | ecosystem: Environmental > Terrestrial > Soil > Tree plantation...
TGTCGAGCGAGCTCGCTCAGGCGCTTCCTACCCTGCTCAATGTCGATGACCGCGTGTTCGTGCAGGCGGACTTCGAGGGCGATCTCAAGCGGGCGAGCCTCTGGGGCGTGGACGCCGGCGCCACAGCGCAGGCGGTCGAGATGTTCGTGGGGCAGGGGTTCTTGGACGAGCTGCTGCAGAAGATTTGGAGGTTCAGGGCGGGAACGTTTGTTTAGGGACCGTTCACGCAGTCTAGCTCACTCTCCCAGCAGGTCCTCCAGGGCCTTGTCCACCACTTCAGCCGTCCGGCCCTCGATGATCTTCCGCAGCACGTCGGCCGCCTCGAGTGGAAGACTGTCCGGATGGACCCGATCCTTGGCGAACCGCACCACCGTCCCCAACGGGATTGGCGCAACTGGCGGGTCTTCCGATTCGTCGTCGGCCTGCGCGGCCGCTTCGTAACCCGCCCCCGGCACGCTCTCGGCCCAGGGCTCAGGCTCGTCGTCGGTGTCGAGCTGGAGATCCGGCGGCAGTGTCACCATGGCGAACAACTGACACTGGAGTCCCGGTGGCGCTTCGCGGGCAACCAGAACGACGGGTACGGGCTGCGCGAACAGGCGATGCGAATGCACCTGATCCCACGCCTCCGGCGGCAGCGCACAGCGGGCCACCAGCCTCCCGTTCCTGTACGTCGCCATGCAGACCATGCCGTCGGGCGTCCGTTCGTCTTCGACCAGCCCGACAGCCAACTCGACCGGGCTCTCGGTCGCGGCCAACGCGGCCGGCGAGGGCTGCGAACCTGACTCCTCCGCGTCGAAGGGTGTGATCATACCGGAGCGTAGCGACGGCGAGAGCGCGGCGCCACCCCCCGGGTCACAGGTGCGCTGCATCACATCGAGCCCTCACGGCGAGCCGATCGCGCCATTTTCCGCTACGTGTGCGGCCGTTCCACCAAAATCGTCGTCCGAGAGCGCGCGCAGGAGGCGCGCCGAGGCACGCTCGGGATCAGGTGCGGGTCCCTGGAGGGGGATCTGTCGCATCGGAAGGAGCTGCGCGCGCGTGCGGGTCCCGTCGGGCGCGAACTCGACCTGGAGCACGCCGGTCAAAGCCTGCGGGCCCGCCAGATTAAAGCCCCGGTAGGTGGCGAAGTTTCCGAGCGAGTATGCAATCAACCGGCCCTGCCACAACTCGACGCCTCGAAGAACATGCGGTCCGTGGCCGACGATCAGGTCGGCGCCGGCCTCGACTACGGCATGAGCCCACGCGCGCAGCTCGCCCCGGGGCTCATGTCCCAGCGATTCGGCCGCGAACGGCAGGTGCAGCGCGTCCGACCCCTCGGCGCCACCGTGGAAGGTGACGACCAGCAGGTCCACCAGCGGGCGCATCGAGTCCACCACGGCCACGCTTCGCGGAATGTCGAGCAGGTCGTACGAGAAGGGGTAGGTGGTGAACCCGATCAGGCCGACAGTCGTGCTGGCGTCGCCCCGGCGCACCGTATCGATGGCGACGTCGCCCAGCGGACCGTAGGTGCGCAGACCGAGCGCTGTGAGGGTGGCTTCGGTCGCGCGGCGGCCGTCGATCCCGAAGTCGTTTGCGTGATTGTTGGCGAGGTTCAGGTGGGTGAACCCGGCTTCAGCCAAGCGAGGCGCCAGGAGTGTTGGGGTGAGAAAGGCATAACAGCGCACCGGCGCCGGTTTCACGCGGTGTCGCCGGGGGGGCGCGCCGCGCGGCTTGCGGTGCGGCGGCAGGGCGACTCGCACCGATTCGGCTGGAGCGCTCCCGGTCCACGCCACCGACCGCCGCTTGCCGCACTTCTCGGTCTCGCCGCTGTCCGCCAGCACACCCTCGAAGTTGCCGATCACCAGGTCGCCGACCAGGAACGGCTTCGCGGCACGCAGGAGTCCGCGGCCGCTGTCCGGTGGCACACCGCCCGGCATGGTCATGGTGCCGAGATTGATGTCGCCCACGAACGCGAGGCGGACGGGGGCTCGCACCCTGCGGGCTCGGGCGGCGGCCGCGCGCGCCGCAGAATCCTCCCGGGCGCGCGTGGTGTCGGCCCGCGCGGCGGGTGGGAAGGGACGCGGAGCGGGCGCAGGCGTGGGGGGCTTGGGCGGCGCGCACGCCGTAGCGATGAGCAACAGCGCGAGCTGCGCCCACCGGGGCAGGTGCCTCAAGCCGCGGCGTCGCGGAGATAGTCGGTGAGCCGCCCGATGCTTTCCTCGCGCCCCACCACGGCAAGCAGCTCGTTGACCGGCTCGGAGACGGTGCCGCCGGTGAGCACCACCCGGATCGGCTGCAGCAGATCGCCCAGCTTGAGTCCGTTCTGTTCGGCCGCGGCCTTGAGGACCTCGAGCAGATGCTCGGCCGACCACTGCTCGGGCGCGATGCCGTCGAACGTGCGCCGTGCGAGCTCCAGGCTCTGGCGGAACTGTGGTCCCATCTTCCGCATCAGCTGCTCGCCTTTGGCATCGAACCGTACGCGGTTCCGGTCCAGCCGCACCGCCACCTGCTCGGCCAGCTGCACGATAGTGCGGGAGCGGGGCTTTACCGCGTCGATGATCGGCTGGAGGTCGCGGCCCTGGTCGGCCACCTCGTTGCGCGCGAGCAGGCGGCGGACCGGCTCGAGCAGCTGGTCGGCCGGCGTGAGCGACAAATACTGCCCATTCATCCATTCCAGCTTGGCGACGTCGAACACCGCCGGCTTGCTCTGGATGCCCTCGAGCGAGAAGAGCTGGATCAGCTCGGGCTCGGGGATGATCTCGCGATCACCACCGGGCGACCACCCGAGGAGCGCGAGAAAATTCCGCATGGCCGCCGGGAATATGCCCAGGTCCTGATAGTCGCCCACGGCGGTCGCCCCGTGGCGCTTCGACAGCTTCTTGCCGTCCGGCCCGAGAATCATCGGCACGTGGGCGAAGATCGGCGGCTGGTAGCCGAGGGCCTGATAGAGCAGGATCTGCTTGGGCGTGTTTGAGACGTGGTCGTCGCCCCGGATCACGTGCGTGATCCGCATCGCGATGTCGTCCGACACCACGGCGAGGTTGTAGATCGCCGAGCCGTCGCTCCGGAGAATCACGAAGTCGTCCAGCTCCTGGCTGTGCACGCTGATGGGGCCGTGCACGGCGTCGTTCCAGGCCACCTCCTGGTCAGGCACCAGGAAGCGGATGGTGAAGGGCGCGCCCTGCGTGATCCGGGCACCGATCTCCTCCGGCGACAGCCGCCAGCACCGCCGGTCGTAACGGAAACTCAGGCCGGCGGCCTCGGCCTCCGCCCGCCGCTGCTCGAGCTCCTCCCTGGTGCAGAAGCAGCGGTATGCCTTGCCCTCGGCCAGTAGACGCTCGGCGTCGGCGCGATGGCGATCGGCGTAGGCGCCCTGAAAGTAGGGCCCCTCGTCCCAGGTAATGCCGAGCCAGCGGAGCCCCTCGAGAATCACCTGGGTGTGGGCGTCGGTGCTGCGCTCCCGGTCGGTGTCCTCGATCCGCAGCACGAACGTGCCGCCGGTTTTCCGGGCAAAGAGCCAGTTGAACAAGGCCGTCCGGGCCCCCCCGACGTGGAGGTAGCCGGTGGGCGAGGGAGCAAAGCGAGCTCGTGGCGTCATGGTGGTACAAGCGTAAACGATTGGCCGGCAACGGTAAACGGGGGCTCCGTGGGCGGTATTCCCGGAGAGCCCTTCATTAGGTACATTTGGGGCGGGCGAGCCATTAAAACAGCTTCAGGCAACGCTCAGCAAGCCTTCACAATTGGTCTGATATAGCAGCGCCGGCCGTTCCCGGGCTTGCCGGCAGTCTCCCCGGGCTCCGACATCACGGGCCGCCGTCTCGTCACCATGGAGCCGTATGCGTTCGCTGCTCGCCCTCGGGCTGGTCGCTCTCGTCGCTTGCGGCAATGACGCCACGACGTCACCCGAGACCGGAGCCATCACGGCGGCGAAGAAGGCGGTCCCGATCGAGCTTCCGTCGGCCAGCGATCCGGCGGTGCACACCGAGTTCGTCTGCGGGCCCAGTTACCCGTCGCCCGGCGCCGACGTTCCCCCCGACTGGTGCAGCGAGATCAAGCTCCTCTGGCTGCAACCCTGCTCCCCGGCGGCTTGCGACCAAGTGGCCCATGCCAAGCACGCGTGGTATTTCGCGTGGCAGGTCGGGGGCGAGTTCCCGGGCGACACGCTGACCTTCACCTACGGCGTCTATCGCAGTCCCAAGCCCATCATCCGGCACGACGGCATCTATCAGTTCGATGCGCTCAACGTGACGGTCGAGGGGCACCGGCGGTATCTCGAGGCGTCCGTGCGGGACAATCAGCCGGTCAACTGGGGGGTGTTCACGACCAAGTAGGGCTCGAAGCGAACGCTGGTCACAGGTCCCCGCTCTTCTCAGTGGGGACCTGTTTTCCTTTTTGGCTTCCGGGTGCCAGCCCGGCGCCGACAGCGCCCAGGACATCGGTCGCCATCGTCCTCGCGATTGTGGCATTGCCAGATTCGCCGACGTGGACCCAGTCTACGAAAATCGGCTGCCGCACATCCGAGAACAGCTGGCTGAGGTCGCGAAAGGCAGCATCGCTTTCCGCGGCGGGTCGGCGCTGCCCGACGATGGCGTAAGTCTCTCTGAAGAACCCCTCGAAGGCTTGCGCCTTGCGGCGTTCCATCTCCTCGTATCGCGTCAGAGTTGTCTTCTGAAATATCGTCGGTTGCCAGTACAGGAGGCACTTGAAGTGATAATGCTCGCCCAGGGCGCTCAGCAGTTCCATATTCCCGAAATAGGTGGCGGCGACTCCCGATCCGCCCGGCGGATTGTCGGGCGCGAGAGCGTCGCCGACCAACCGCTCGGCCCCGGCCCGGGCCGGCATCCCGGCCTTCCCGAGCAGAGCGCCCAGCACCTGCACGGTTGACAGGCTGCCCGCTGCGTCCCGCAGCACCATGGCGCGGAGCCGGCCGGAGGCGCTCGACAGATTGAACTCGGTGACACGGTTGAACTCATTCTGCGGCAGCCCGGCGACGTGCTGTTGGTAGGCGGAATAGGTGTCGTTGACGCCGTCGTAGAAGATCACGAGATCAGGCCGGTCACCCTTCTGCAAGCGGAGCAGGAGGGCAATGACTTCCTGGGTGCCGACGTATCCGGATTCACCGAAGTTGGTGACCTCGGGACGCAGGCCCCTGTTTTCGAGCTCCCGCGCCAGAATCGAAGGAATGGTGAAGTCGTCTCTCGCCCCGGTGCCCCACAGAGCGGACCCACCGAACATGAAGATCCTGATTGACCGGCCGGAGGCAGGCGCCGGCGCCGTCCCCGAGGTGCGTCGAATTCCGGTGGCATCGACGTTGATGTACGCTCCACGGAAGGCCCCTCGCCGCCAGTACACATATGGCCTCCAGCGGACGGCGTCGGAGGCGCGGAATTCGTCGTAGTATTTCGTCACCCACGATCGGTCCGGGTATGCATCAGCGTCGACCCGCCAGTCCGGACGTAGTTCCGCCTGGCTGAATCGATGCTTGACCCGCAAGGCTAACGACAGGCCGCCTTCCAGCAGGCCGAACAGCCCAGCGGCGATCCCGATCAGGAGCCAGGTATCTCTCAACCACCTGCCGATCTTGGCGAGCGTCACCATCCTGGCCTCCAGTCGAGGACTGTCGAACGAATCGGGATCGTGCCCATGATGGTAGCGTCGCGCGCTGGCGACAAGCGACCGGCGCCGCCAGATTCCAGCGTTTCCACCCATCATCAACCTGGCCCCACGTTGCCTTTCGCTCCGGTGACGCCGATGCGTACTACCCCATGACGCCCCGCACCATGGCGCTCCGCCTTGGCATCGCCGCGTGGTTCGCCATCCCGGCGACCGGAGCGACGCAGGGTATCTCGCCCCCGCCTGATTGGCGGAGCGATTGGGCGCTGGCTGACGGCTTCACCCTGCGGCGCGACGCCGAGGGCTTCCGGTTTCCGACGTCGATCGCCTTCGTTGCTCATCCCGGCCACGCTCCGAGCGATCCCCTCTACTTCGTCACCGAGCTCCAAGGCACCATCAAGGTGGTCACCAACGACCGGACGGTGCACACGTTCGCGAGCGACGTCATGCCGAAGCCCACCCAAGACACGCTGCCGGGCTACTCCGGAGAAGTCGGGTTGGCTGGCATCTGCCTCGAGCCGGTGCATGGGTACGTCTTCGCCACCTTCGCGTACGCTGACTCGACCGGCGTGCTCCGGAATGGGTTCGCGCGGTTCCAGACCACGGTCGGGCGCTTTGGGCTGGTGCCGAGCTCGAAAGTGGTATTCACCGGCCCCTTCCAAGGCGATGTGGCGGCGGTATCGCACCAGATCGGGCCGTGCCAGGCGACCGCGACCAGCCTGTACGTGAGCGTCGGTGACGGCGAGCAACCCAAGCACAGCCGAGATCTGGGATCGACGCTGGGCAAGATCTTGCGCCTGACGCTGGATGGACACCCGGACCCGTCGAACCCCCACGCGGGTGCGCACCAGTCAGGCACTGGCGCCTACGTGTGGGCTTCGGGTCTCCGCAATCCTTTCGGGCTCAAGCTTCTGGGCAGCCGGCTCTTCGTGGCGGACAACGGCGCCGACGTGGATCGCTTCCTCGAGATCGATCGTGGTGGCGACTATGGCTGGGACGGGGACGACCCCAGCATCAGCATGAACGCCCCGATGATCTTCAGCCCGGCCGTCTCGCCCGTGCAGCTGGACTATTGCCCGGCCGGACGGTCGGGCCTTCCACCCAAGTGGAGCGACCGCTTTTTTGTCGCGCTGTCCGGAAGGCCGGGACTTAAGGGGACCGAGGAGCGACATGGCAAGGGCGTCTTCGCTCTGCATTACGGACTCCGCGAGCGCCGGATGCTGAGCGTCCCGGCCTATCTGATGCAATATCGCGGCGATCAGTACCAGGCCGTGGTGGGTCTCGCCTGCGGACCGGACGCCGTGTACCTCGTGCCCATCTTTCCCGACGTGACGGGTGCCACGGCCATTCTCGCCGTCAGATACGAGCCTGCCGCTACCTATCCATACGGCCTGACGACCCACATCAAGCCGCTGCGGCTGATGCAGGACAAAGGCTGCTTCGGGTGCCACTCGCTGGCCGGCAAGGGCGGCGGCTTCGGGCCACCGCTCGACCGGGACGCGCTGGTCGAGCGGCTGACGAATCGCCTGTCCTCGGACGCGTACCGGATGGCCGTGGAGTCGGTCGACGCGTTGCCCGCGGAGCCGTTTCTGAGCAACCGTAAAGCGCGGCACGACGTTTTGGCGCTGAACGGCATGGATCGAGTGCGGTTGTGGACCCGGCACCACATCCGGGAACCCAAGTTCGACAACCCCCACTCGCAGATGCCGACGCTCGATCTTTCGGACGGAGAGGCCGTGGCACTCACCGACTTCCTGCTGGCACCATCGAAGCCCCTTCCGCCGGTCAGACGCAAACGCACCGTGGTGACCCCGGCCAAGCCGAAGGTGCGGTACCGCCATGTAGCCGTTGCCTTTGCGCTGGGACTCGGACTCGGCGGGGCGGCGGTGGCGCTGGTGCGGCGCCGGTCTATGGAACCGGTCACCCGCAATCGGGCGTAGACCTGCGTGCTCTTCAACAGCTTCGTGTTCCTCGGGCTGTTCCTGCCGATTACTTACGTCGTATTCTGGCTGCTCCCCACCGCGAAGGCGCGCTACGTCTGGCTGACCGTCACCGGCTACGTCTTCTACGGCTACTGGGATCCCCGGTTTTGCCTGCTCATGGCGTTCTCGACTCTCGTGAGCTACACGGCGGGGCTCGGCTTTCTCCGCTGGCAGGACCCGAAGCGGCGGAAGCTGTGCCTGGTCCTTCCGATCGTGGTCGACCTATCACTGCTCGGGTTCTTCAAGTACGGCCACTTCCTGGCCCAGTCCTTCGCCGACCTGGCGAACGCCTTTGGCGCCGGCGTTCCGCTCCCCGCCTGGAACATCGTGCTGCCGGTGGGAATCTCGTTCTACACGTTCCACACCATCACCTACATCGTGGACGGCTACCGGGGCGTCATCCGCCCGACCCGGAACCTGTTCGAGTTCTCGGCGTACGTCTCGCTCTTCTCCCAGCTCGTCGCCGGCCCGATCGTCCGGTTCCGGCAGATCGAGGAGGATCTCGCGGGTCTGGGCCACGCCGATCGGAGGCGCTGGCTTGGTCTCGGCATCTCCTTTTTCATCACGGGCTTGGTGGAGAAGGTGGTGCTGGCCGACAGCCTGGCCAGTTTCGTGGACCCGGCGCTGGCACACTACGCCGGGCTTTCGTCCGCTGGTGCCTGGCTCGCGATGTTGGGCTACACCTTCCAGCTCTACTTCGACTTTGCCGGCTACAGCGACATGGCCATCGGGCTGGGCTACCTGTTCGGATTGCGGATCCCGGTCAACTTCAATTCACCGTACAAGGCGCTCGATCCCTCCGATTTCTGGCGCCGCTGGCACATCTCGCTCTCGAGCTGCCTCCGCGACTACCTCTACATACCGCTGGGCGGCAACCGCCACGGAGAGTGGAACACTTATCGCAACTTGATGCTCACCATGCTACTGGGAGGGCTGTGGCACGGCGCCAACTGGACCTTCGTGGCCTGGGGAGCCTACCACGGTCTGCTGCTCTCAGTCTATCGCCGCTGGGGCGGGGCGTGGGATCGCCTTCCGGCAAGGGCCCGTCAGGTCGTGATGTTCCTGGCGGTGGTGGTGGGTTGGGTGCTCTTCCGTTCCCGGGACTTCGGTATGGCAGGCGCGGTGCTTCAGAAGATGTTTGTCCCGGCCGGCGGCGCACTGGTGGAGAACGCGACCGCCATGGCATTGCTGCTGGCGGGCGCAGCGTGGTGGGCCATGCGCGGACCGAACGCCGTTGATCTGCACCGGGACTGGACCCCGAGACCCGCCCGCGCCATCGCGCTTAGCGCCGCTTTGGGCGCATGCATTGCTCTGATGCTGGGGAACGGCAGCTCGCCGTTTCTCTACTTTCAGTTTTGAGTAGGTTTGACCCGACCACCACGCCGCGGATTCACCGGGCCCATGGAACACGACCCGATCCAATGGCCGCGGGAGGTCCGGCTCGACGCGGCCATTGTGGCTCTCGTCGCGGCCGTGTCTCTCGCGGTGCACCTTGGCAGCCTGGGGTTCTACAGCGACGATTGGGACCTGCTCGGCTCGTTCGCGCTGGCGCCTGATCAATCGTTGCCCGGCTTCTATCGCACCCTGTACGCCGAATCGCAGGTGCGCATGCGGCCGGGGCAGGTGCTCTATCTGTCCCTGTTGTACCGCGTCTTCGGCACCACACCGCTGGGCTATCATCTGGTAAATGCGGCCGTCCTCATCGCGGCGGCCGTTTTGCTAGTCCTCGTGCTCAGAAACCTCGGTGTTCCGCGGGTGATCGCGGTCTCGGCCGGAGTCCTGTACCCGGTGCTCCCGCATTACTCGACCGCGCGGGTCTGGTATTCCGCTTTTCAGGCGCCGCTCAGCATGGCGGCCTATCTGTTCAGCCTCTATGCCGCGCTCCGCTCGCTTCGAAGCGCGGCCTGGCGAACCTGGGCTTGGCGAATTGCCAGTCTGGCCGCCCTCGTGGCGAGCATCCTGGCGTACGAGGTTGCGCTGCCGCTCTTCTTCCTCAATCCGGTGCTGGTCTGGCTCCGACAACGACGGCTCGCCTCGCGGGCCGCGCCGCCCCCGAGCCAGCGCGGCCTGCTCCTGTTCCTCGTTGCCACGGTCGCGGCGGCCCTGTCAGTCGCCGCGTTCAAGGCGCTCACCTCGACGCGGCTGAGTCACGGGTCCGACCCGGGCTACCTGCCCGGTCTCATTCATCAGATCGTCCACATCAACCTGGCGGTGTACGGCGCCGCCGCTCCCAGGACGCTCTGGACCGCTCTCCACGCCAGCGCCGAGCCGGCGAGCATCGCCCTTGCCGCCGGGCTCGGGATCCTGGTCGCCGGCTATCTGCATCGCCTGCTCACGAGGGAGCCGCTTCCCAGCCCGCGACAATCCGTCCTGCTGGTAATCGCGGGCGGGGCGGTCGTTCTGCTCGGACACGCGGTGTTCATCACCACCAGGGTCAGCTTCTCACCCACCGGCCCGAACAATCGCACCGCGGTCGCGGCGGCCGTGGGCGTCGCGCTCGGCTGGACGGCGGCGGCGGGTCTTGCCGCGGCCGTGCTGCCACGTCGTTGGCGGGCGCCCGCCTTCGCCGGCGTCGTCGGCGCAGCCGTCTGCGGGGCCTTCCTAGTCACTGTCAGCCTGGAAAAGTTCTGGGTCATCGCATATGAGCAGGAGCGACAGCTCCTGGCTCGAGTGCGGCAGTCGCTCCCGACACTGCCCCCGGAAACCACATTGCTGCTCGATGGATTCTGCCCCTACGTGGGTCCGGCGATCGTGTTCGAAGCCCCGTGGGACCTCAAGGGCGCACTGTGGGTGGTCTATCGGGACAGCACTCTACGAGCCGATGTCGTCTCACCCAATCTCCGGGTGGAGTCGGATGGGATCGTTACCCGGATCTACGGCGAGGACTCGAAGTATCCCTACCGAAGGTTGGTAGTCTTCAACGCACGGACCCGGTCCACTTATCCGATCGCTGACGAGGTGGGTGCCCGGGCGTACTTTGCCGAGCACAACCCAGATCTCAGCAACAGCTGTCCGCCGGGTCGCCCGGGGCACGGCGTGCAGGTCTTCTAGGGGCTCAATGCAGATCACCCCTGCACAGGTTCGACTCGCCTGGAGCGCGCTCATCGTGCTGGCCGCCCTCGTCTTCCCGGCGCCTCCCTACCCAAGCCCCCCCGGTCTCGCGGCAATACTGGCGGCCTTCATCCCTGGCGCAATCATCGTCTCGACGGCAAGAGGGGCTGCCCGGGTCACCGAGGGCTGAGGGGTCTCACGAACTCGACCCTCGGCCGGCTATCGCTGTTTGCCGCTTTCGTCCTGGCCGTTCTGCTGGGCTGCACCTTCGACGCCTTTATCGCGTTCACCCTCACCGGCTTGTTCTGCAGCGTCTTGTGGTCAACCGACGCGGTACTCAGGTGGGGTGGCTGGGAGCAACGCTTTGGGGGGTAGATCGCTGTCTGTCTTTCAGCCTTCATCACGCTGGCGCTGGTCGACGGAGTGCTCAACTGGGACCCGATTGCGCGGCGGCTGGGAACGCCGGCCGAAACGAACCAGTGGAATGACCGCTACGATGGCATCTGGGGCGGCCGCAACATATTTCGGTTCCGCTCCCCTTACGAGGATACCCGAAGGCGCCCCGGCGTGCGGCGAGTGATCGCGCTGGGCGACTCTTTCACCTGGCGCTCGAAGATCGCCTCGTCCGACAGCACCTGGCCGGCGTTGCTCGAGCGCATCATGGCCCACGCGCCGAATGCCAGGCCAACGGAGGTCATCAATATGGCCCATGGCTGCTACGCCACCGGGAACGAGGCCGAGGAGCTCCGCCGGAAGAGTGCGATCCTCGAGTTGCTGGAGCACGCACTTACCGCCCGGTTCTATAGCGCCGTGGACCTCAACCGGAAGTATTACGCCCCGGGCTCACCCGCGTGGCTCGACGCGCAGCGGGGATTCCGTGAAATGGGCGACTCGGCGTCGCGGTACTGCACGCCGATTCTCCTCGTCTTGTATCCGTACCTGTTCCCTGGTCGCTGGACCCTGGAGACCTATCCCGAGAGGGACATTCACCGTCTGGTGGCGGACGTCGGACGCCGCGCAGGATTCGAGGTGCCCGATCTCCTGCCGGCGTTCGTGGCGGCGGGTAGGGACTTCGAGGACTGGTGGGGAACCGGGTACGACAGCCATCCAGGAGGCGCGGCGCAAGCTCTGACGGCGATGGCCATCGCGGGCTACCTCGAGGAGCATCGCCTTCTCCCGGACAGCAGCGGGGGAGCGGGCCGCTGCGGTCCGTGAGACTCCTCAGCGGTTGCTGCGACTGCCCCGGAATCCGGTTGCGACCCGGCGACCGACCAGTGAGCGCACACTGTCCGCCACCAGGCCACCGAGTACCATCCGGCCCTCGACCGTGAAATGGGCAACATCGGTGAACCAGTCCCGCCGCCCGTCCATCCGGCCGGCGGCATCCACGACCATAGCGTCCCGCCGTTGGCCGACGGCGGCCATCGTCGCGTTGGCCGCGTGCTCGAAGGCGAGGAGCACTTGTGCCGTCGCGCGCGAATTGTGCTCCCAGGCGAGCATCAGCAGCTCGTCTTCTTCGGTCGGCGGGTTGGGAAACCGCGTAGCGTGAGTCACCAGCACCGGCTCGGCGCCGGTCGCCTGAATGGCGACCACCAGGCTGTCGAGGTGGCGCTCGTAGAGCGCAAGCCGATCGGGCGGCACTGCCTGATACTCCCAGCGGCGGGGGTGGGCGGCGAGCTTGCGCTCGATGTCCCGCCGAATCTGCCACTTGGCCACCACCTCGGGCGCGAAGGAATGGTCGTGCCATCGCTGGGTAAGGCGCGGCGTCCACCACGGTGGCTTTCCCACGGGGCGTAACGGCTCGGTTGGATACTCCGGGGGCTCGGGAGATACATAGAAATACGGCGTGGGATACACGACGACCACCTGGGCCGACCATTTCGCGGCCCAGTTGGTCCATAGCGCTGTCAGGCGGCAAAGATCGAGCCCGCTTACGGCTGCGTTCTGCACCTCGAAGCAGCCGTGTCGCGCTAGCTCCTCCTGCATGCGCGCCGGATACTCGGTCCCAGCGTCCTCCCCGCCCACGATCGACTCGGAGGCGCCGAGCACAATTACCCGGACGCAGCCCGCGGGGGGCACGGGGCTGATCGGCGGGCCGCGGAAGCCTGCGCCATTGAGCTGAATCCGCTCGTAGCGACCGTAGGGACGCCCGCGAATCGTCGCCGAGTCGCGAACCACCAGGTCATAGCCGACGTATGGGGCAGTGAAAAGTGGGACGCCGTAGCGTACGAGGTCGTCGAGCCGAGCCGAAAGCTCGGCCCCCGCGAGGAAGGCGATGATGAGGAGCGGAACCAGATACCAGGCGTACCGCCGGCGAGTCATGACGTCACTCGGATGAGGGGCCGCCCGGGAGGGTCTTACGGAGTGGGAGGGATTCGAACCCTCGTTAGAGGTTTTCACCCCTAAAACGGTTTAGCAAACCGCCGCCTTCAGCCGCTCGGCCACCACTCCCTCTTTCGCGACAACAAGTTAGCACCTCGACGGTGCCGACCTCAAGAGGCGTGTAGACAAAAACGTAGACACTACGCGGTGACCTTGAGAAGTTCCCGAACCGCCGCCGGCTCTCCGTCCGCAACACCCGCCATGCTCGCTTCGATCTTCGCGATATCGTCTTGCGCATAGGGACGATTCGGCGTTCGATGCGCGTTTGCTCACCTTTGGTGACGATGGAAAGGTCCAGATCTCTCCTAGGTTGCCCGCAGCCGCACGGCGGGTGCTTGGAATCACCTCGACGGCCAAGCTCGCGCGTGTACTAGAGAAGCAGAGGCCATATCTTGCCTACCATCGCGACCTGTTTCAGAGTTCCTAGCGCGCGTCAATTTGCGCGGACTGTTCCGAGAACGCGGTTCGCAGCCGGCCGCAACGTCACCCCCTCACTCGCCACCCACACCGCCGCCACCAGCGCCCGAGGCGCGCCTTTCACCGCCAGGTCCACCGCAGCGATGCGGAGCCGGTCGGCTTATCAC
>Ga0075425_100005117_pt1 | contig 13590 bp, 12 predicted proteins | sample SoiMethybrSBSTD4_FD_75300 | JGI IMG/M metagenome (GOLD analysis project Ga0075425, IMG submission 75300) | Bulk soil microbial communities from a Populus tree surrounding site in Tennessee, USA - Soil MetaG P. TD hybrid SBSTD4 | ecosystem: Environmental > Terrestrial > Soil > Tree plantation...
TTGGATCGCGCCGTGTACAGTTCCGTAGTGCCCTTGAGTGTTCGTCGCTTCGCCCGCGAAAAACAGAGTATCTTCAACCGGTTTACCGAGTTCGCTCTGCGCCACGAGGTTTCCGACCGGAACGTAGCTGTAAGCGCCTCGTGTAAATGGATCTGCGGTCCAGTCGTGTAAGTAGATCGACTCCAGGTGATCGGTTGCCAACTTTTCAGTAATGTGAACTACTTTACAGAGCGACTTCAACGCCGCCTCGATGATCGCAGCTTGACTTTGTCCATGAAGCCTTTCGGCTGTCGTTCCGGCAGTCCATCCCACCAGCAAAGGCGACCTTACCGGCAATTGAGTCCACCAGGTAGGAAATTCTTCGCCGGGCGCGTGAATAAAACTCAGCTCATCAAGTTTTTGTCGATCACCACCCGCATCGATTGCGAGATCTTCCCAAAACGGTTCGCGAAACCGCAGCACCACCTTGACCACGTTGCCCATAATCAATCTGTTCGCGGCATCGAGTTTTTCCGCTACTACAGGTTCGTATCTCACTCCACCTACCGCGGACGGGGCTTGCAACACACCCAACGGGAGAGTGATCAGAACCCGGGACGCCACGAATCGCTGCGTGGATAGCGGTGTTTGAGCGGTCACCTCCACGCGATGCTTACTCCATTGAATCTGTTCGACAACCGAGTTGAGAGAAACCGAAACTCTAAGAAGCCGGCTCTGGGCTAGCAGCCACTCAGGCACTGAACGATAGCCGCCCAGGACTCTGAATTGTTTGTTGTCGTCGATAGCGTCGGCAGCTGCTTCCTCCATTATCAGGCTCTGCACGCTGATCAATTCGGAGCGCGCCGCGTTATAACCCTCGACAAAAGTGTTCGCAACGCTCTTCGCGTCATCTGAGTCGTCCCGTCGATAGCGTTCTAGGTATTCCTTGAAGGATATGTCAGGGCCAGTTACGCGTTTCATCCCGATCATAATGGCTTCCAGATCCGGCCAAAATGCGGGCGTAGAGCTCAGCTTGCCGTGATGGGATCGCCAGTGTCGTTGCGGGACTTCAGAAAGAGTCAGATGAGCATCGTCGATGATTTTCAGAGTCTCAGGAGGCTTGCCGTGGATAAACTCTGCGCCGTACTCGACGGGGACGACGACGTCATCCTGGGCGGTGAAGATTCGACCGCCGACTCGATCGCGGGCTTCGAGGACGGTGACTTCGAAGCCTGCACGCCCCAACTCCAGCGCCGCCGCCAGCCCGGAGACGCCAGCGCCGATTATGATGACCTGAGAGTCGGTTGATGACATGGAAGGACCATAGGACCGATTTGACCAATACGCCCGATTCGACCAATAGGACTAACTGCAATAGGTGCTATTCGCCCTGTTCTGCATGTGCTGGTCCCGCTGGTCTGACTGTGTTCATGAAATCCCGCGCGCCCATCGAGTTCAGAACCTCTCCGCGCCTGACCCCGGCGCGCCTCGCCAAGCCAATGCCAAACTTGAGATTCTCGAGATCCGAGGTCGAATGCGCATCGGTGGAAATCACAAACCTGATGTTTCGCTTGCGAGCCTCCCTCGTCCAGCGAGGCTCCATATCCAATCGGTGAGGATCACCACTGATCTCAATGGCCGCCCCGGACTCGGCAATCGCATCGAGTATTTCTTCGACTCGACAGGCAATGGGTGGACGTCGCTGAACCAGACGTCCCATCGGATGGCCCCACACCTTGAACAGCGGATTTCGCATTGCGTTTATCAATCGGCTGGTCATCTCGTCTTCGTCGAGCTTGTAACGGTTGTGAATGCTGGCAATGATCACATCGAATTGTTCGAGGATCCGATCGGGATAGTCTAGCGATCCATCGCGGAGGATATCCGATTCGGTGCCGCGCAACAGCTTGATGGAGACGCGTTCCTGCACGCGTTCCAACTCGTCCCACTGTCGTTTTAGTCGATCGACTTGCACCCCGTTGGCGTAGTGAGCAGTCGGCGAATGGTCGGTCAATGTCATGTACTTCATGCCCATTGCCTGTGCCGCCCGAGCCATTTCTTCGATTGTGTTTCGCCCGTCCGAGTAAGTGGAATGACAGTGCGTCATTCCCTGAATGTCATCGATGGTGATCAGATCATCCGGTATGTCTCCTTTAAGCGCGGCTTCGATCTCGCCTGAGTCTTCACGCAGCTCCGGTGGAACATATTGCATGCCGAGGTGCCGGTAGATATCGCCTTCGGTTTTGATTTTCAACGAAGTTCGTTTGCCGGGAGCTGTCAACTTTGTCGATGAAAACAAAATATTCTTTTTCTTTGCGATGGCATCGAGTCGTTTCAGGTGCGCGCTGGAGCCAGTCTCGTGAAGCAACAGATTCGAATAGTTCGCTGTTGTTGCGACGGACAACCGCACAGTGATGCCTTCGATCAATCGCACAGTTGCCGCGTTCTTGCCCTGACTTATGACCTCGACTATCGACGGATATGAAACGAAGTGGGCGATCAAAGCCTCGTCGCCTTTCGAAATCGCGGCGGTAATCGAGATCTCAGAGACAGTTTCTTTCCAACGTCTGATAGCTCCAGCGATATCGATTTGCGCGAACGCCGAATAAGATTTCAAGTAGTCGACGACCCTCTCGGCTGCGCGGAGCGCGTGCAGGAGCAGCATCTCCTGATCCTGCAGCTCGTGTTTTGAGATCTGCTCGAGGAGTAGACTCTCGCTCTTCTCGCCGAACCCTGATAAGCCGCGCAGCTGGCCCGCCTCAATCGCATCTTTGAGTTCATCGATGCTGGTAATTCCGAGAGCCTTGTTTAGGGTCTGGATCCTTTTGAGGTTAAGACCGGAGAGCTGCGAGAGGACGAGCGCGCCAGGTGGTACATCGGATCGCAGTTTTTCGAGCAGCGACGAGCGACCGGTTTGAGACAATTCTTCGATTACTCCTGCAAGCGATCGGCCGATGCCGCTGATTTCGGTGAGCCGTTTTTTGTTGATCATCTCGTTGAGGTCGCCGCCGAACTCGGCGAGGGCCTGAGCGGCTTTGGCATAGGCTCGAGTTCGGTATGGATCGCTCGACTCGAGTTTGAGCAGTTGAGCTATTTCTTTAAGCGCAGCAACGATTTCGAATTTGGTCATTAAGCCGTCCTGAGAAGTGCTGAGTGCTCAGTCCTGAGTGCTGAGCAGTGATGGGAAATCTCAGCACGCTTGGATTCTGATTAAGAGATGAGAGCACGTGCATACCAGTGATTGATCAGCGTCAACACTCAATACAATGTCATTTCGAGCCCGCTCTGAGCAACTCTGGTTCATAATAGGCATAGCTCACCCGCACGAAGCAGTTCCGGGCCGCTGCTCAGCACTCAGGACTCAGCACTCATTGGGGAACGAGTCTTGCGGTCATACACCCCGTGGAGTCTGGTGTTTTGTCGTTGGACGAATTTCGGACACGAGTCACCTTTCTCGACAAGTAAATCGGTCAAGGAGGTTTGTCATGAGGTTTTCCAGGCATTTACTTCTAGGAGCGCTGGTTGTCCTGATCGGGTCGGTTTGGAGCGTGTCGGCTCAGGCTCCCTATCGACTCTCTGAAAAGGAAATGAAGGAGCTGCTCAGCCGAATCGATAAACAAGCCGAGGCTTTTCGAGGCAGCCTCAAGAGTGCTCTTAATCACAGCCGCATTGATGACACCAAAACTGAGGATCGGATAAACGATTTTATGAAAGAGTTCGAACACTCAACCGACCGGCTGAAAGACCACTACGGCGACAAGAGCACCGCCTCTTCAGACGTTGAGGATGTGTTGAGGCGAGCCGCCAGAATCGACTCGTTTATGGGACGTCACCATCTCACGCCTCGTGCTGAAAGTGACTGGGCGGCGCTAAGGAAGAATCTCGATACACTCGCCGAAGCGTACGGTGTTACCTGGAGTTGGACTGATCGGGATCGATAACCCGACGAGGTATTAGAGACGCTCCTGCAACCTCTGCGCGCCTGGCGGTCACCGCTTCAAATGCGATCGACCACCGAGCGCGCAGTTGAGTGTGAGCAGTCTTACAAGTCATTCGATTTCACAGGAGAGGAATAACTCGACCTTCCAATCCTCCCCTACGTTTCGCGAGCGACTTGCCTCTTAATATAGATAGTGGCTTCGGTGATGAAAATCACTCTGGTTCATAATCCGAAGGCTGGACACGAAAAGTGGTCTGGTGAAAAGCTAACGTCGCTCATCCGCGCAGAAAACCATTCGGTAACTTATCGATCTTCAAAGGGCGATGATTGGCAGGATGCGCTCGATCTTCCGGTCGATCTGGTACTGGTGGCCGGTGGCGACGGTACGATCGCCGAAGTAGCTAAGCGCCTGCTCGGACGAAAAATTCCAATTGCAATTCTGCCTGTAGGAACGGCGAACAATATTCTCAGGGCGCTCGATCTGGGCGAGGCGCCGATCGAGGATCTTATCGCCGGACTCTCTTCAGCTAAGCGAAAGCAATTTGATCTGGGAATAGCGACTGGGCCGTGGGGTTCGCGACCGTTTCTGGAGAGCGTGGGCACAGGTCTGTTTGCGAGCACGATGTCAAAGCTGGACTCGCGGGACAATCTGCATATCGTTCACCTCGAGGATTCGAAGGAGCAGCTACAGGCAGTTGTGAAACTTCTCATCGAAAGACTGGATGAGGGATTTACCAGGCCGCTTGAACTCACAGTCGATGGCAAGGACCAGTCTGGCGATTTCATTCTAGTCGAGGCGATGAATATCGGACACATTGGACCCAATTTGAATCTGGCGCCGGACTCGAAGGTAGATGACGGAAAGCTGGATGTCGTGCTTGTTGAAAAGCGCGAGGAGAAACAACTGAGACGTTATCTGTCGGATTTGTCCAACGGAATTTTTCGCGAGCCGGAATTTGAAGTGCGACGCACGCGCGTCGTGGAGTTGAAATGGGAAGGATTTGATATTCACATCGATGATGACACGTGGCCTCAACCGGGTAGTGGTTTTGACCTTGAGCCGTCTCAGATAACGGTTAAAGTGGAGGGACACGGATTGGAGTTCCTGGTTCCGAAGTAGCTTGAAGACTTCAAAGATGAATTGTTCCAGTATTCGAATCGCAAGAACGGAGGTTTAGCAAACTCAATCGTTGCGATTGTCTCGCTTCTCGTAGAACTCTCGCATTCTGAGAATCTGAAAAACTGGTCTCATAGTTGCCACACCTAATTCGTTCGGCGCTTTGTGTTTTCTTTCACTACAAAAACTTCTGAAGCAATTCAAGGGAGATTCACAATGGATAATAAGCATTGGGGGAACTGCTCTGTCAGGCACTGGAGACTGAGCTGGGCGGCGTCCAGGTGTACACCACTGCTCTCAAATGCGCGGAGAACGATGATCTAAGGGAAGAATGGGAGAAATACCTCGATCAGACCAAACGCCACTGCGAGATAGTTCAATCGTTGTTGGAGACGGCGGGCATTAATCCGCAGCAGGAAACCCCAGGCAGAAAAGTAGTGCGTCACCTGGGAGAGTCACTGGTGAAGGCGATGCAAATGGCATTGAACGAGGGCAAACCCGGAGCAGCCCAAATTGTCGCCGCCGAGTGCGTAGTCCTGGCCGAAACAAAAGATCACCTTAACTGGGAGCTACTCGGCGAAGCGGCCAAGAAGGTCAAAGGCGAGCTAGCGAAGGAGCTAAAGGACGCTCACGCTGAAGTCGAAGAGCAAGAGGATGAGCATCTCTATCACACCCAGGGCTGGACTCGTGAGCTTTGGATAGATTCGCTTGGAATGAAGGCCGTCCTTCCTCCGCCTGAAGAAGAGAAAGACGTCAAGACCGCGATCGGCGCTGCGCGTGCCAAAAAAGCAAGGGCCGACATGCTCTAAACGCATTCGGTTCCCAGCATCATATCGAAACGCTGTACGCGGTTTTGCCCTGAACATCTACGGCGGGCGCAATCTCGCTAACCTGGAGACATTGCGATGGCACAGTGCGAAGTTTGCGGAAATGAATATCAACGAGCATTCGAAGTGATCGTCAGCGGCAAACGGCATGTGTTCGACAGCTTCGAATGCGCGATTCACAAGCTCGCTCCTGCCTGCGAACACTGCGGTTGCAAGATCGTTGGGCACGGAATCGAAGCGAACGGAGTCTTTTACTGCTGCGCAAATTGCGCGCGCGAAAGAGGAGTCAAGACGGCTCGAGACCACGCTTGATCCCTCGCGCCGCCCGCAAAAACGATCCGATCAAATACAGATCGGCTAGTGACTGATATATGGACACACGCGGAAGCATTGATCGAAAACAGCGCAGTACCGAACCAAATACCGTTCAGTTTCGCGTTTTTTCTTAACTGATGGAGCTCGTGTGACTGGCACGAATTTTGTTCACAACAAATTTGCCTCGAATTCAAACTTTGAAAACCGAAGATCCCTGTCGTTAAGCGCGCGAGCGAACATCCATCTCCGCTCGAGCCGACCGACTGTTGGCGATCGAGAACGTTGCGCTTCGACAACTGGGCTAACACGATCGACGAAGGGAAACCAACGGAGATCGCACGAAAAGGACCGTGAAACCATCGAGGATAACCATGCAGAACAATCAAGCAATCGAGCAGTGGGGAACTGGCGAAAGTGAACCCAAGACGGCCGGTTTCGATGTGAAGAAGAGCATTGCGGATAAGCTGCGCGCTGCCGCCGACCGAATACGAATCAAATCGAGCCGGTCCTATAACGAGAACGATCCATCTTCGCAATATGGACGTCAGGCAGCCGATCTGCTCGAGAAGGGCGCCGACTACGTGGGTAACTTCGATTCTGAAAAATTGAAAGCCGACGTTCAGGATTCGGTGCGTCGAAACCCAGGACGCACGCTGCTGATCGCCGGCGCGGTCGGCCTGGTGTTGGGTACGTTGATTCGCAGGAGGTGATCCGTGAAAACACAAAGCTCATCGGAATCAACTTCGACGATGGGCCGAGAGTCGCTAACCGAGCTTCTTGGCGAGCTGGCAAATGAGTCTTCGGCCCTGGTGCGCGACGAGATTGCGCTCGCCAAGCAGGAAATGAACGAGAGGATCGTTGGGTTGAGAGCCGGCGCGATTCTGACAGCCGTCGGGTCTTGCGTGGGATTACTGGCGTTGCTGACTCTTACGGCTGCGGCGGTGATAGCGCTGGCTCCGGTCGTTGGATTGCTCTATTCGGCTTTGATTATCGGTGGTGCGCTTCTAGTGATTGGGGGAATCGTGATTTCGCTGGGTATGAGCCGCTTGAAACATACCAGCCTCAAACCTGAGCAAACGATCGAAACAATGCGGGAGAACAAAGAATGGCTGAAAGAACTGGCGTGACCTCTCACGGAGCTTTGAATGAGGCGCATCAACGGACTGCAGAGTCCATCAGACAAGACATCGCGGCTAAACGCGAATCGATATCCGGTACCGTTGATCGTCTCGGAGATCGCATACAGGAGTCGCTAGACTGGCGTTCGTATGTTGGCGAGTACCCGTTAGTTGCTTTAGGGCTTGCTGCGGGCGTCGGTTTTGCTTTTTCGGGAATCTTCAAACGCAGACTGACACCTGGAGATAGGATCCTCGAGGCAATCGCCGAGACCGTCGAAGACGTTACCGACCGCGTCCGAGACAACATTGACGATGTACTCCAACGGAAGGCGTCTTTCGCGATCGGGACTTTTATGAGGAGGGGTGTCGGCGGTCTGGCGGCAGGCGTGTGCTCGACTCTGATCAGGAGCGAGGCAAACAGAATTCTGGCCGAACGACGGTCAGCCCAGGGCCCTACATCGACTGGTCGAGAAGTAGAGTCATCGTTTCAATCAACAACAGCCGGCTCTGCAAGGAGCTAACAAGGAGGAACGAATGGAAGAAACCAAGAATCCATCTTACCAGAGCACCGGCAGTGCCGGGCATACAACAACATCCACGAATCCGACGGCGAGTGCGCCGTCTCGCGCAAAGCAAGCACAGGACATCAAAGATCGCGCGAGCGAGGTCTTTGATCAAACGAAGAGCGCAGTATCCAATGCGTACGAGCAGACAACTCAAACATTGGGTAATACCTACGATCAGGCAATCAACTACGGTCGTGACAACCCGGGTACGACGATGCTCGTCTGTTTTGGCGCGGGTGTCGGCATCGGTGTGTTGCTGGCGAGCAGCATGTCGGGGCGCGGTCGAATGAGCCGGATTGGCGAACCAATCGTGGCAGCATTGTCGCAGATTGCTCTGGAGTTCCTCCGTTAGGCGATGTCCTGCTCATCGTAGCTCGGAGCCGTTGCAATCCGACACTCGGGGATAGATGTCTCGGCGATTGCGATGTTCCTTTCTTCGTACATCGCGAGAACGGCTTCTGATTGTGTGGCAATTATTACTTAGGTAGAGGAACCACTGTTTCGATCCTGAGTAGAAGATTCACGATTCAAAGGAAAGGAGTACTTGTAATGTCATCGAAGCCGAACAAACAGACTGACAAACGCGATAAGGATGAACAGGACCACAACCCTAACAAGGGTCGTCAGCCATATCAGCAGGGTGGCAAGCACCAGCAACAACAACACGATCAATCGGGAGAGCGGATGAATCGAGGTGGAGAGCCACCGCGGGGTGGCCAGCAGCAGCGCTGAATCGTTGTCATCAACGGCCGCGACCGCAGTGTTGCGGCCGTCTTTTTTTCAACGGATCGTACGCCTCAAAGAACGCGCATTTCACCTATGTCTGCCCGAGAAAATCGTCAACCTTACCCTCGTTAGCCCAATTGATGTCGACTAAGCCCCCGCACGATCGGCTCGATTCCGCACTATCACCCAACCAGTTCCATGACATACTAAACATAGATCTGAGTGGAAAAGTGCGATTGCCTGGTGGGACCCTTTGCCTTCTCCCTTGCAACGAGGGCATTTGAGAGGCGGCTGGTGAACGAGTACCGTCCCTTCCCCCATGCATGCGGGGCAAGGCGCTTCTGAGCTGCCGCCCAATCCTTTGCAAAGAGCGCACATTTCCGAGGCGTAGTCCCCGTGGGTCCGTGACAGATGGTCAAACCGTCGCTTGCAGTCGGCGATGAGCCGAGCCGACTCGAGCATAATTTTGTGTGATTTGGCATGGAGTCTTTCGAGGACTTCCCGGTTTTCAACGATGGCTCGTCGTCGATCGCGCATCTCGTCGATCATCGCGGAGCGTTCGTGTCTGGCTTGCGTATCGCTGAGAAGCTTCTCGAGGTGTTCATCGTTCCGCTTGAAGGAGCCAAGGAGCGTATCGAGCTCTCGGAGTTCCGCCTGTACCTCCTTCACACTGAACGCGCCGTGTAATCTATCTAGCAGATTCCGAATACGCTCGTCGATCAATTCAGCTAAGCCGTTTGGGATTTCACAAAGGGGCGTTTCCATCACTAACTCCTTTGATGGTTGTGAATTCGGTTGAGTTCAACCCGCACCGGAGGCCGGGGAGATCGGCACAGCACATGCACATCTGAGTTACGGCCTGTTGCTCATAAGACGATAGTCGCGGAGCGACAGAATTTCAAGCGGATGTGTTTGCTGGTGCGGAATCCCTCGCACCTGAATCGTGCATGTTCGTTCTGAAGTGGACCACATGTACGTGATGACTACACATCAAAGGAGGTTTGTTATGGCTAGCCCAGCCAGTATCGCGAAACATCCAATTCATCCAATCCTTGTTACTCTGCCGATTGGTCTGTGGATATTTTCGCTTGCAAGCGATGTGATTTTTCTAATGCAATGGGGCCCATCAGTGTGGAAGGATGTGGCTCTTTACACGATGGGCGGCGGTATCATCGGCGCGCTCCTGGCGGCAGTGCCGGGACTTGTAGATTTGTTGTCGATGTCCAAAGGTCCGGTCAGGCGACTCGGGATTTGGCATATGTGCATCAACCTGATTGTCGTTGCGTTGTTCGCCGTAAACTTTTGGCTTCGTACGACGGCGACCGCGCAGCAGCCGATCCCGCTCTGGCTCTCGGTCATAGGGGTCGTGCTCATGTTTATCGCCGGATGGCTCGGCGGCGAGATAGTGCACGTTTACGGCGTCACAGTTGAGCCGCACCCGGTCTCCGGACAGCCGCAGGTTACAACCCACGAGCCGCGCCGGGCGGCATAGAGGGAGGGGTCGGGGCTCAGGGATCAGGGGTTTCTGGTTTAAGGTTTCTGGTTTAGGGTTCCGGGTTGCTGGTTTAGGACATTTTAGGTCCTATCGCGAAACTCTTGACGCTCAACCCTAAACCAAAAACCTTAAACCCGTGTTGACCCCGTTCCCTGACCACCGACCCCTGACCCCCGATCCCTATTCAAGCCACATTCGAAGCGACCAACGCCATCAGTGCTTCGCGGGCCCGAGTGAACTCGAGCTCGATCTCCGTTGCCAACTCCTCGACCGCGCTCTGACTCTTCGAAGGATCCTTGCCTTCCATTTCGGCGCACAACGCCGACATCTTCACAGCTCCAATGTTGGCGCTGCTGCCCTTCATCGCGTGCGCAATGCTCTTCATCCCGTCGACATCGGCCCTTCCAACCGCCTCTTGCAAAGACACAATCCGTGGCGGAGTGTCCTCCAGATACAACTCCACAAGCCTGGGCACGACATCGTCGTCGTCACCGCAATACTCCCGAATCTTCTCGAGAAACTCGATATCGATCGTCTTCAACTCAGTTTCAGACTGCTCTTGTGGTGTCGTCGTCCATCCCACTAATGCCGCACGCAGCTCTTCGAGACGAATCGGCTTGCTGACGTAGTCGTCCATCCCCGCCGCCAGACATCGTTGCTTGTCCTCTTCCATCGCGTTCGCGGTCATTGCGATGATCCTGGGACGCCTATCCGCCGGCCACTCCTCACAGATGTACTTGGTAGTCTCGAGTCCATCCATTTCCGGCATCTGCACGTCCATTAGTATGACGTCGTACGTCTGTCGATGAAGGGCTTCGAGCACCTCCTTGCCTGACGCCGCCACATCCGCTGCGTAACCGATGTGCTGGAGGATCCGCAATCCTACTTCCTGATTCACTCGATTATCCTCCGCCAGCAGAATCCTCAGCGGCGGCATACTCGAAACGCTTGCAACAGTTTCTTCTTCGGAGATCGAATTCGAACTGTGTTCGTTTCCTCCTGCAAGCGCGGATGCCAGAGCCTGTCGAAGCGACAGTGACTTTATTGGTTTTGTGAGAAACGCGCTGAACCTGTCGGCGCCGCTCGCACCTTCTGATAACTCAATCGCTTCGCGCCGATCGAGCGAACTAAACATAACCATCGGCAGGGACTCGACATCGCGATAGTCGCGAATATTTGTAGCCAGCATCATCCCGTCCATTATCGGCATTTGCATATCGATTACCGCGATGTCGAATGGTTCGCCGGCGCTGATCCAGCCGAGGGCTTCGGGCCCCGACGCGGCCGCTCGCGGGACCATCCCCCACGATGATGTGTGAAGCGAAAGGATCTGCCGGTTGGTAGGATTGTCGTCCACGATCAGAATTCGTTTGTTAGCCAGCAGCTTCTGAAGGGTTTCCGAGCTGCCTTCTCCGAATCCTTGCGTAGCCTCTGCATGGATGGTGAACGAAAAAGTCGAGCCCTCACCTGGCGTGCTTTCGACCCAGATTTTCCCGCCCATCAAATTGCACAATCGCTTGCTCACCACCAGACCGAGTCCAGTGCCACCGTATCGTCGAGTCGTCGAAGCATCAACCTGCGAGAAAGATTTGAACAGTCGGTCGAGTCGGTCCGCGGGGATTCCGATCCCGCTGTCCCTGACGTCGAATTGAAGCTCATGGAAAGCGGGCTTGGCCGCATCCGGAGAGGCGCTGACTTTTACAGCGATTTCTCCCGCCGATGTAAACTTGACCGCATTGCTTATGAGGTTCAGCAACACCTGACGCAACCTCGTTACATCTCCTTTAATCGTTCGAGGCACCGATGGATCGATCATATAAACCAGCTCAACACCCTTTTCACCTACTTTCATAGCAAACACATCCAGCGCACTCTCGATGCACTGAACGAGATCCAGCGGTTCCTTCTCCAGCTCCATCGCGCCGGATTCGATCTTCGAGAAGTCGAGAATGTCGTTGATGATTGCCAGCAAGCTCTCGGCGCTTGTGCGGACAGTATCCGCGAAGCCACGCTGGGTTTGATTCAGATCGGTGAGCATCAGCAGTTCAGTCATGCCGATTACGCCGTTCATCGGAGTGCGAATCTCGTGGCTCATCATTGCCAGGAACTCGCTCTTCGCTCGCGTCGCCGCTTCGGCTGCTTCCTTCGCCTGCTCCAATTGTTTCGCTCGTGTTTCCAATTCAGCGTTGAGCGCCTTGAGCTCAACCTGCGCTTTGAGCAGATCGCGATTTTGCAGGACGGCGCTTTCAAACGTAGAGATCAGAAGGTCGAGTATCTGCTTGCGATCCGAATTGATCGTGTGTGTGTTCCCGGCGAAATGTAACTTTATGCCGACCTGAAGATTTTCATTCTTGCGCAGAGTCCTGGTTGTAATGATGTCCTGCACACGCGACAGCAGATAAGTTTCATCATAAGGTTTTCGGATGAAGTTATCGGCGCCGGACTCTAAGCCCCTCAACACATCTTCCGGCTGAGAAAGGTTGGTCAGAAGCATCACCGGAATATCTGTCAGCGCCGGGTTGTTCTTTATCTGCCGACACATTTCATAGCCGTCCATCACCGGCATCACGATGTCGCTGATGACCATTGTTGGCGTGCTCTTTTCGAGAGAAACGAGTGCCTCTTTCCCGTTTCGCGCGACCGCCACCGTATAGCCGTATTCTTCGAGCGTGTATTTCAACTGCTCGGCCTGGGTACGGCTATCTTCAACGATTAGAATCGTCCCTTCTCTGATGGCTTTACCTTGTGACCTCATATCTTGAATTCCCTTTTTGCCTGGTTCCTTATTCAACTCGTTACTTGTTCTTCGCCAGGGCATTCAACACTTCAGCAATACTTATCGGGGGAAGTATGTGCGAGACGGCGTTTAGCCTGACCGCTTCGCCCGGCATTCCGTGGACGGTCGATGTCTCCGCGTCCTGAGCGATTGTGATTGCGCCCGCATCCTTCATGAGTTTCAATTCGTCGGCGCCGTCTCTTCCCATTCCGGTCAGCAGGACTCCCACCGCGCTGGCGCCGAAATTTTGAGCCACCGATCTGAACATGTATGAGACCGCAGGTCGCAACCCGCCTTCGGGTTCCTCACCGCTCAGCGAAATCCGATCGGCCCTGGTGACGCCCATCTGGAAACCATCGGGAGCGACGTACGCGAACCCCGGGACCAGAGCCTCGCCGTCGACCGGCAACCGAATGCCAAACCCGGTCGCGCCTTCCAGCCAAACTGCGAGGCCTTCTACAAACCCGGCCGCAATGTGTTGGCAGATTACAATCGGGACCGGGAAGCTTTTGTCCAACTTTCCAAGGATCGACGCCAGCGTCGGAGGCCCACCAATCGACGCGCCCATCGCAATCAGTTTGATCCTTCGCGTATCGTTTTTGACCTCAGTTGTCTTCGAGCCCAGCGATGCGAACTGATTCAATTTTGTTTGAGACCATCGTCGCACGACCTTTACCTCGGACATCACGCGGACGGTCTGAATAAAGTCATTCACTGCGTTGTCGTAATTC
>Ga0075425_100005118_pt1 | contig 13589 bp, 12 predicted proteins | sample SoiMethybrSBSTD4_FD_75300 | JGI IMG/M metagenome (GOLD analysis project Ga0075425, IMG submission 75300) | Bulk soil microbial communities from a Populus tree surrounding site in Tennessee, USA - Soil MetaG P. TD hybrid SBSTD4 | ecosystem: Environmental > Terrestrial > Soil > Tree plantation...
AGCTCGAGCGCACCGCGCGACAAAAACGTGAATCGCTCGAGGTTGTCCGGGTAGCTGTGGTCGGGCGGACCGTAGATGAACGGGCGGTCGTAGTAGTGGTGGTGCTCGAGAAAGTAAATCGGTACGGGGCTCTTCGGCAGCCGTCCCATGCGTACGCCTCCGCGCCGATCGCCGAGACCGGTCGGAACCAAGAGCGAGCCCTCGAGTCGCTCGAGATCGCGCCATGGGATTCCCGCGTAGAGCGGCATGACCACCCGCGCGTCGATGCCTCGGCGATTGAGCGCTTTCGGAAGCGCGCCGATCACGTCACCGAGGCCACCGGTCTTCGAGAAGGGGGCGCACTCCGACCCCACGAAGAGCACCTTGAGCGGCTGAGGCATGACCGCGCGCTGTTTTACGTGGCGTAGAGGCGATAGTCCACATCCGGGAAGATATTGTCCTTCGCCTCGAGCTCGGACAGCCACCCCTCACTGATCTCGCCCCGCACCAGGTCCTCGTACAGACGGTTGAACTGGAGGATGTGCGCATTGGTGCGCCGCTCGGCGTAGGGCACAGTCGTGCCGGTGCGCATGATGAACGCCCAATCGCTGCTCTCGGCGAGCAGGAGCTCGCGAGCGGCTTGCTTGAGCGCCCGAGACGCCAGCCCCTCCGCCCTCGGAAACCGATGCGAGAGCTCGACCATGCGCTCGGCGGCGACGTGAAGGTGCCGGTAGATCCAGGCGTTCGATTCGTTGAGCCAGTACTCGTTGTACCCTGCGTGCCCCCACGACGAGGCGCAGGGAACCGAAAGCTGATTGGTCGGGTGGCGATCGAGGTACTCGGTCGGGGTGATCGTCTCGATCTCCTGCTGGTTATAGTGGATCTGGCGAAACAGATCGTCGAGAAACTGCAGCCCCTCGAACCACCAATGACCGTAGAGCTCGGCGTCGTACGGACTCACGATCATGGGCGGCCGGTCCATCGCCGGGCGAAGATCCCTCGCCTGCCGTTGCCGGTTGGTACGAAAATGCATCGCGTGCTCGCCGGCGCGCCTTCGGGCGATGTCCGGGTCGTACACCCACTTGTCGTGGAGCTTGTCGTGAGTGATGGCGTGGTATTTGAACCCGGTCGCCATCCGATGCCCCTCGGGGTGGACGTACGGACCGATGTAGTCCATCGGCAGATCGAACCCGATGTCCCGGTAAAAGTCGCGGTAATGCGGGTCGCCCGGGTACCCCTCCTTGGCGCTCCACACCTGCTGCGACGACTCGGTGTCGCGTCCGAACGCCGCAACTCCGCTCGGGCAATAGAGTGGAGCGTAGACACCGTAGGCCGGCCGCCGGTCGGCGAACAAAATGCCGTGCGTGTCGACGAAAAAGTAGCGGATTCCGGCCTCGCGTAGGAGCTCGTCGGCGCCCGGGACGTAGCCGCACTCGCCGAGCCACATCCCCTGCGTGCGTCGCCCGAAGTGTTTTTCGTAGAGGTCGGCTGCGACGTGCACCTGCGCCCGCATGGCCGACCAGTTGCGGTCCATGTTCGGAAAGTACGCGTGCGTCGCCGTCGAGGTGATCACCTCGATCGCCCCCGCATCCTGAAGGCGCCGGAAAGCGTGCACGAGGTTGCCCTCGTGGCACCTCCACGTGTGGCGAAGCGCCTGGAAGCGCTCGTGGTACATCCTGGCGTTGCGCTGGTAATGCGGCTCCGAGCTCGTCCTTTCGATCTCTCTTTCGGCAAGCTCGATGAGCTGGTCGATGCGCGCGGCGTAACGCTCTTTCAGGAGATCGTCGGTCAGCATGCCGATGAGCGGAGCCGAGAGGGATATGGTCGCGCGAGCGCGCACGCCGTCGGCCAAGAGCCCTTCGAAGAGCTGGACGAGCGGCAGGTACGTGCCCGTAATCGCCTCGTAAAGCCACTGCTCCTCCATGACGGTCGCATCCTCGGGATGACGCACGTAGGGCAGGTGCGCGTGCAGAACCATCGCCAGGTAACCGATCGCCATCGTCTTAGCCTTCCGTCAGCCCTCTCCGTCAGCCCTCTCCGTCAGCCCTCTCCGTCAACCTCTCCCGTGCGTCGAAGATTCGGCGGCGTCGACGGAGTAGGGCGATCGCGTCACCCCCTCGCTCGCTCCGGCATAGAGCTCACTCGCTCCGAGCCGTCCTTCGCTCGCGCCGATCCGTTCGCTCGCGCCGAGCAGCGCAGTCTCGCTCGCGCCGCCGAGCCTATACTCGCTGGCGCCCCACCAGACGCGTTCGCTCCCGCCGAGAATCCTCCTCTCGCTCGCTGCGCCGAGCACGATCTCGCTCGCGCCGCGCATGCGAAGCTCACTGGCGCCGAGGAGGTGAAGCTCCGATGCGCCACGAAGACGCAGCTCGCTCGCGGAGAGCCAGCGACGCTCGCTCGCACCAAGCGCTTCGGAGCTGCCGAGCATGAACCCGGTGCTGATTTCGCCGGGCGCGCGAGCTCCATGCGGCAAGAGCTCTCGCACGATGCGCTCGAAGCCGACGCTCACCACCCACGACGCTTCCATCTCCCATCGCGAAAGCACCCGGGCTTCGGCCTTCGCGCCGATGCCTCGGATCGTCACCTGCCACGGGCCGTAGACGATGCGCGTGCGCCCCCCCTCGAGCGGATACACCGTGACCGGGCCCTCGAAATGCTCCTCGGTTACCGTCGGCAGCTCGACTGGTAGGGGAAACGGGCCCGCCTCCCACGTCGTGCGGAGCACCGGCGTCGACCACTCGAGAAAGCGCCGCCCCTCGATCCACTCCGTCTGAAACAGCTGTTCCCACCCCGACCACGACCAATCCCGAAGCTCGATCCCGGCCGACGTCTCGAGCCACTGAGCGCCCTCTGCCCCGCCGTCGCCCGCCCCTGCCTGCGTGCCGGGCGCGCTCGGCGCTCCCCCATCCGACCGGCCGCCAGCGGAATCGGCAGAAGGGGGCCCTCCGCGCGTCGGATGGCCGACCGGACCGCCAGCCCGCACCGTGAGCCAGTCGACCGTGCCGTCGGGGGACGGCTCGAACCGAGGAAAATCCGCGCGGCCGGACCGCACGATCTTGATAAAGAATCCTTCGTGCGATTTTAGCCCGATTTCGACCACATGTGTCGACGCTGGTTTGCCGATGTGAACGAACCACTGTCGATCGGATCGATCGACCTTGATGTCGAAGTAACTGTGGGCGTTCGTTCCGTCGAAGATGCGCCCCGTGATGTCGTAAACGCGCAAGCTGAGCCACGCGTCCTTGCCCCCGGCGCCGAGCCCTGGGCGGACTGTTTCGATCGCCTGATCGGTGAGCTCCCAGTAGACGTAAAGGCGGTTCGGATCGACGACCATCGCGGTAATGCGATCGTGCCCGTACCCCCACGGAATGTGCTCGGGTCGCGGCGCTCGCGGTTCTTGATCCGCGTCGGACGGCGGAGTGACTCGGCCCTTGTCGATGCGAAGAACGGCATTGTCAAGACCTAGCCCCTCGCTCGATCCGCGCGAAACGGACAGAGGGGTATTTTCGTCTTCCATATGAACTCGAGAGGGGCCGACAGGGTGCCGCTTGAGCGCGGCGCACTACACTCGCAGAACCTTTCCGTGTCGGCAAGATGCCCCTCGCAATCCTGCATCGAACCCCTCCTAAGGGCCGAGGAAACATCGGTGAAACACCCGAATTTCGCGCAGAATTGTGCGTTGTCAAGACATCCCGACCGCCGCGAGAATTCTAGTCGGTAGCGCCACCGGCGATTTCACCGAGGCCACGTTCGTGCAATGCGGCAAGCGCTTGCCCGAGCAACAACGGAGATGTGCGTCTGGCGCATGTCGACGCTCGCCACCGCGTAGGGGTACGCGCGAGGCTGCGACAATCCCGCGATGAGTCGTTCGAGCTCCACCCCGAAAACTTAACAGTATTGCTGAAGCGCCTCGAGCACCTGCTCCAGCTGCAGCGGTTTAGGCAGGATGCAGTCGGCCGTGATGGAGTCGGCGCCGTATTTTCCGGCGGCCGTGATCACCACGACGGGGATTTTCGACCACCTCGGATCGCCCTGCTGCTGACGGCGAAACTCCCACCCGTCCATGATGGGCATCATCAGGTCGAGTAGGATGACGCAAGGTGGCTCTTTCGAACTGAGGTAGGTGAGAGCCTCTTGGCCGTTGGCGGCGGACATGGCTCGATAGCCCTCGCCTTCCAAGAGCTCACAGAGAGCATCCCGGATGTCGGGATCGTCGTCGACCACCAGCACGATTTCGGATGATGTTGAGGACACGTTGCTGTTGGGAATTTTATCGAGCTTCCCCGCTGCCAACTCGAGCTTCAATCGACCTTTTGTCCGATGCACTTTTCGGCGTCAGCTCGTCGAAGAACGCGCAGAGCTCGTCGTGGCGACGCGTCGCGTCGCTCTTCCCCAACTCGATGAGACGCGCCGAGAACTCGCCGTCGAAGAGAATGTAGGACAAGAGGTCGGCCTCGCCCGCACCCTCCCACTCGCTGATGCGCCGCACGATCTTGCCGATCATACCCGACGCGCGCCCGGCGAACTCCGGGGAGCGCACGTATTCCGCGGCCATCGCGCCGATGTCTCGCGAGGCCCGGATGTGCACGACCCTGATTCGCTTGAGTCGATGCAACCGCCCCTTGTCGCCGAGCTCTTTGTTGAGCTCGTCGACGAAGGTCGGGCCGAACCGGCGCACGCCGGCTTCGAGGATCAGATTGATGCGCTGAAGACGGTCGATGTCGGCATCGATGCGATCGAGCAAGAGCGCGTTCAGTGCTTTGCCGAAGAGGAAAAAGGGACCTGGGTAGTCCCGCTCCCTTTCGCGAACCACCTCGGGGGGCGGGACATCGCTCGGGATGAAGCGTGGGTTCACGACGATGAGCCCGTCGGCCCCGAGGCGCCGCGCGGGCGAGAGTGGTACGTTCTGGCGCAATCCGCCGTCGCAGAAGTACTCCCCGTCGATGCGGACGGCCGGGAAGAGCAACGGCACTGCCGCCGACGCGAGCGCATGCTCGGCCGTGATCTGGGCCGGGCGCACGGTGATCGTCGGGTCGTGACCCCACGGCGGAAGCCCCGGCTCCTTGCGCTGGAGAAAAATGACGGTGCGACCGCTGGCGACATCGGTCGTCGAAACGGTGAGCGCCTTGACATGTCCGGCTTCGAGATTGCGCCGAATGGCGTCGGGCGACATGGCTTGGCGCACGATGGCCTCGATCCCCCGCGGGTCGAGGAGCCCTCCGCGTCGCACCTCGCCCGGGCCGGGAGGCGAACGCTTGCGCCCGACGAGCCCGCCCACGAGCGCCATGATTTCGCTCTTGCTCGGCCGCGCGACCTGATCGAGCCGCAAGCTCGTCCACTGGCGCTCGAGGATATCTCCGCGCCGCGAAGGCTCGTCGGCGTGGGCCGCGAGCGTGCCCGCGTTGATGGCACCAACCGATGTCCCGCAAAGGATGTCGATGGGAACGTCTCTGCCGATGTCCTTGGCCACCTCGGTCAGGATGTGGATCACGACCCCGACCTCGTAGGCCCCCCGCGCCGCACCTCCCGCCAGAATGAGCCCTACCAGACCGCCGGCCACGAAATCATCTTAGCCCCTCGAGTGACATCGGCCCAGTTCCGTGTGGGGGGGGAACCTACTCGACGCGTGGAAGGTTACGGACATGCATCGTTACGGCAGCAGATGTCGTCGAAGTAGGGGGGCGAGCACGGACAGCAGCTCGAGCTGACAACCGGACCGCTGCAACTCGATCGGCAGTTGTAGGCGCGAAAACAGTCGATAATAGAGCACGTCGGGCCCGAATCGCCGGTCGCCGGGCCGTCGCGAATGGATGCGTCCGGCGAGCCCGTGGCATCGCTGTCGCCCGTCCCACTGGACGAGTCGGTCGCGCAGCCCGATGCGCCGAGCCAAAGAAGCCACCCCAAAATGGCGGCGCTCTCGAGGTTACGACGGACCATCTCGATCCGAAGTCTACTCCCTCCTCGCTCGACGGAAGTAGTACGAACGAACCACCCGATGAGAACCGATTCCGAAGGCAGAGAACACCTCCATTACACCGACGATGGGGCGGGGGATGTCGTCCTCTTCCTCCACGCGTTTCCACTCGACGGACGCATGTGGGACGTTCAAAAACGTGAGCTCGCGCGAAACGCGCGTGTGGTCGTGCCCGATCTTGCCGGGTTCGGGCGTTCGATGGGGCTCACCGCGCGCAATTCTCTCGACGAGCACGCCGACGATGTGGCCGGGCTCTTGGATGCGCTCGCGATCGAGCGGGCGAGCTTGGTTGGCCTGTCGATGGGAGGGTACATCGCGCTTGCGTTCGCCCGGCGCCATCCGAAACGGCTCGCGGCCCTCGCGCTGGCCGACACGCGCGCGGCGCCCGATACGCCGGAGGGCAAAGTCGGCCGCGATCAAAATATCGCTCTCGTCGAGCGGGAGGGGGTCTCCTCGCTCTTGGAGCGCATGCTTCCCAAGCTCTTGTCGAACGGAGCCTCGGATGACGTCCGGTCGCTCGTGCGCGCTCTCGGAAGCTCGCAATCGCCCGATGCCGTCAAAGGCGCGCTCGCCGCGATGCGCGATCGATCGGACTCGACTCCTCTTCTCGGGCAGCTCGATCTGCCTGCTGCCGTCATCGTGGGAGAAGCCGACGCGATCTGCCCACCGGACGAAGCTCGCGCGATGAAAGCAGCGCTTCCGCGAGCCACGCTCGAGATCATCCCGGGCGCAGGCCACCTGGCGAACCTCGAAGCGCCCGCCGCATTCACGGGCGCAGTTCGCAGACTATTGGCCCCCCTTTAGTACGCGAAGTCGAAACTCAGCCGACCATGCCGCGCCAGGCGAGCCTCGCGCCGCTCTGAACCACGCCCGCGAAGTTGTCGCAGTCCATATCGGTCAGCGAGTCGTCCCGAAGCGCGTGCACGATCGTGAGCGCCTGCTCGTGGGTTCCCGGCCAGATGAGCGGCACCTCGAGCAAGCTCCCCTGCAGGCGGCCGAGCATCCGCTCCGCCCAGCGGCGGCCGCAATCCTCGAATTTGCTCTGAAACCTGTACTTTATTTCATTCTGTTCGATTGCCAACATGATGCTTTCCTCGCTGACGTAACGGTTCGATGATGATCTCGACGCGGCGGTTGTTCGCTCGCCCCTCGGGCGAATCGTTGCTGGCCACCGGATGCGACGAGCCCATGCCACGGGCGGAAACCTGATCGGCAGGCACGCCGTTCGCCGTGAGGTAGTCTTTGACGCTTTGGGCGCGCTGCCGGGACAGGACCTGGTTCGTCGCATCCGAGCCGGCCGCATCGGTGTACCCCTCGATGAGGACGTGCCGGTCCGGCTGCTCTTCGAGCAGGTCGGCGACCTGGTTTAGCTTCTCACGTGCATCCGGCAAGAGAGCGCTCTTGCCCGTCGCGAAGAGCACCTGCCCCGGCAGCGTGATGACGATCTCCCGCGTCTCTTCTCTCACCTCCAACCCTTGACCGTTCGCCTTCAGCGGCTGTTTGCCCTGAAGCTGGGCGATGGCGCTCGGCTGCTTCTGCGTGAGCTGTTGGATTTCCGATTCGGCTTGCTTCTGCTCCTGCGTGTTCATGGCGTCGTGCGCCTTGATGTTGGCGAGCTCTGCTTTGCGTTCTGCCACGTAGGCAAGCGTCCGGATGTCGCGATCGTCGGCCGACGCCGCGTACGCTCGCTCGGCGCGCGAGAGAGCGACCCTGGCATCGACGAGCGAGTCGGGCTTCACCTGGCTCGCCGGGCCCGATTGGGCTTGCGTGTAGGCGTTCCGCGCATCGACGAGCTCGCGCGGAGGGCTGGTCGTCGTTGCGCACGCCGCCAGAAGGGGCGCGCTGAAAAGGGACGGGCCGAATCTTCGAACGTGATTGATGAGCGTCATGAGCTTTCTCTTAGGTAGACCTTTCGACGCGCAATCGACGCTCGTCTCAGCGGTGCGGCTGGGCGGGCGCCTGGGCAGGTGGCGTGAGCGGCGCGGTTGGCTGGATCGGCGTAGGCACGGAGGGGGCAGGGGGCGGCGGCTGGAGGGGTCCCCCTCCGATAGCGTTTCCGGAGGAGATGCCCGCCCGCAGGGCGTGGGCGCGGGCTTTCGCTTGCTGGGCGGCCGTCCGCGTACGGCTCTCGCGAGCGACCGCCAGCGCAAGCTCCGCGTCTGCCTGCGCCATGTCCAGCGCCGCTGCCGCCTCGTGGTTCTTGCCGCTCCGCATGAGCGCCTTCCCCTGGTCGAGCTCTTTGCGGGCGCGCCCAAGGTAGACGATGGCTTCTGGCACATCCCCTGCGCCGACTTCTTCTGCGCTTTGTACCGCCGCTTCGGATGAGGCGGCCTTCTCGTGCGGTGCAGGTGCGCTGATGCAGCCAGCCCACAGCATCCCCATCAACGCCACTGGTCTTAGCCGAACGTATTGCACGGTCCCCTCCGTGTGGGTTGCCGACAATCCGTTCGCGAGCGACTTTTGTGCCATCGCAAGCGCACCCATTTGCTCACGCAACGATGCCCTGCGGCGCTCGAGTGGTGCACCTCTCGCACAGCGTCGAGTTGGCTGAAGCCCGTCTCGATCCACGGCCTCCATCGGCCGCTCGACCCGGATCCAAAGGAGGTCCCTCTCGCGAACTCGGGCGGCGAGCGCCGACGGCGATGCTATTCGCGTGTGTTGCCGCCCGACGTCCGCGGCGGCGCCGCCGTCAGGAGCCCGGCTTCCATCCTGGCGCGCTTGCGACGACGCCGCGCGGCTTCGGCCGCCTTCTTGCGCCGTTTCACCGACGGCTTCATGTACTGCCGTCGTCGCTTCAGCTCTTTCATGATGCCCTCGGTGGCCATCTTGCGTTTGAGCTGTTTGATCGCGCGCTCGATGCCGCGGTCAGCCACGGCTACCTCGAGCGGTTTACATTGAATCGCATCCGTGGGCATGGTCGACGGTTCAATACAGTATTGCGGGATTGGGTGCAAATGGCCCGTGGCTTAGGCTTCAGGCTTCGGGCCAGAGGCTGCGGGTCGGCACCGGATTTCACGTGTAATCGACCAATATCATTGATCAAGTTGAATCCCTGAAGCCTGGAGCCTGAATCTTTCCTGGAGCCTTAACCCTCGGACAATTTGCGCAAGAAAGCGCGGGTCGTTTCGTGTTGGGGGTTGGCGAAGACGGCTTGCGTCGGACCGTGCTCGGCTCGTCTTCCTTCGGCGAAGACGTGCACCGTACTGGCCACGGCCTTCACGAGACAGAGCTGGTGCGTCACGACGATCATCGTCTGCCCCCCTCGCGCAAGATCCGCTATCACCGACATCACCTCGCTCGCCATCAGGGGATCGAGGGCGCTCGTTGGCTCGTCGAGAAGCAGCACGTCCGGCTGCATCGCCAGGGCACGCGCGATCGCGACCCTCTGCTGCTGACCGCCGGAGAGCTCGTGCGAAAACGAGCGCAGCTTGTCGGATAGACCGACCTTGCCGAGAAGCTGCTCAGCTTCGAAAATGGCAGCCTCTCGGCTCTTGCCGAGCACGTGCACCGGAGCCTCGATGACGTTGCCGATGGCGTCGAGATGCGGAAACAGGTTGAACTGCTGGAACACGAACCCGACCCTTTTTCGGATGGATCCGAGGAGCCGGCTTCGGGTCTTCGCGCTGGCATCGGCCGTGAGGATGTCGTCGCCCACGCGAATCTGGCCCCGTTCGAAACGCTCGAGCCCGTTGATGCACCGGAGAAGCGTGGACTTCCCTCCTCCCGAAGGGCCGATGATCGCGGCGACCTCGCCCTGTTCGACCGAAAACGACAGATCGCGCAGGATGTCGAGCGAGCCGTGCCGCTTGTAGAGGCCGCGAATGTCGATCATGCCGCCACCGGTGCGAGGCCGATCTCGAGTCGCCGGGACAGCAGCGATAGCGGGTAGCTCATCAACAAATAGAGGACCGCCGTGAGGAGCATCAGCTCGGCGGTCGATTGCGTGCTCTGCGAGAGGACGGAGAAACGCTTGGTGAGCTCGACGAGCGTCACGACCGAGCAGACGCTCGTGTCCTTGAACAGCGCGATGAAATCGTTGACCACCGGTGGAACGACGATCCGCATCGCCTGGGGGACGATGATGCGTCGAAGCGCGAGCATCCGGCTCATCCCGAGCGCGAGCGCGGCTTCCATCTGGCCTCGCGGGACAGCCATGAGCCCCGCGCGGTAGATCTCGGACTCGTAAGCGGAGTAGTTGATGGAGAGACCCAAGATGGCGGTGGAGAACGCGGGAACGGCGATCCCGATCTCGGGCAGAAAGAAGAAGATGAAGTAGAGCTGCAGCATCACCGGCGTGCCGCGCAAGAACTCGACGTACATGGCGAGCGCTCCCCTGAGCCACCGCGGGCCGTAGAGCCTTCCGAGTGCGATGAGGAGACCCCCCATCACGGCCAGCGGAAAAGAGAGACACGAGAGCAAGAGGGTGAGACCCGCCGACTGGATCAAGATAGGCCCGTAAGCGACGAGCACGTCGAGCCCGTGCTTTCTCGCGCCGAGGGCCACCGAGCGGGTCGCCGACTCCGCCCCGTCGGCCGTTCGCGCCTCGACCGCAGGCGCTCGGTAGCCATAGAATTTACCAGCTCGGGCAATGTCATACAGTTCTCGTTGCGCGTCGTCCCAGATGCCATACGCTCGGTAAAGCGTCTCGAGCTCGCCGCGCTCGATGAGCTGCGACAGAGCCTCGTTCAGCGCGTGTACGAGAGCGGTGTCCCCCTTGCGAGCGTAGACGACGTAGTACCCGCGACCGACCGGACCCTCGACGGCGCGAAGCCCGGGGAACCTGGAGCGGTAGAAAATCGCCGCCGGCGCGTCCTGCACGGTCGCGTCGAGCTTGTTCGTCTCGACCTCGCGCATGGCATCGGTCGACCCATCGTAGCTGGCGATGTCCACCCGTCCCCCCAGGCGCCCGGCGACGTACTTCTCGGCCGCCGAGCCGCCGAGCACGCCCACGCGGCGCTTGCCCGAGGGACCGTCATGCTCGAGATCCACCCACGATCGGATGTCCCCCTCCGCTCGCACGAGAAGCTGCAGACCATAGACGTAATACGGAATCGAGGCCTCCATCATCTCGAGGCGCGCCGGCACCCATTCGTAGCCATTGAGCACGATGTCGCACTTTCGCGTGCGCAAGAGCTCCGGCATCTTGTCCCATTGCCCCTGAAAGAACGCAGCGCGAAGGCCGACGTACGCCGCCAGCTTGTCGGCGAGCTCCACTTCGAAGCCGATGACGCGGCTCGGATCGTCCTCGGCCGGATAAACGTAAGGTCCGCCCCCTTCTTGATCGCCGCCCCACACGAGGTGCCCCGGTGTGATGACGGAGATGGGAGAAGGAGCGGCGACGACGTTCGCGGGTGCGAGAGTCGCACCGAGCATCACGAGCACGAAGAGTTGGGCAACGATCCCCCGCCGGAGCCGCTTCGGAACACCCGGAGGGGTGGGACTTCCCAGGGTCGTCGAGCAACGGTAACCGAGCATGGGACCGATTCGGTCCTTACGGTAACAGATCTGTTCCTGCGCTCGCCTTGACTCGACAAGTGGCCGTGATTCAGCTCTTCGGCAACTGACGCGACCCTTCGCTGCCCTGGATGAGCCCCCGGCGCCCATTGATGCGCCACTCTGCATCGGCGAGGTCGAGCTCGGACATGCGGGCGGGGGCCAGACCGGCGAGCGGGTCGCTCTTCATCGTTCGCAGGCAGAGAACAGGCGCAGGGAAATAGCTCGTCGCGTCGGCGAAGGTCGATTCCGCAGGCCAGATCGCATCACCCACAGCGCGCCGGTAGTTCGCATCGCCCTTGAGCACCAGCATCGTCGCGTGGTCGATTTCTCGCGCAACGCGGGCCGGACGATCCCAAAGAAAGCGGGGGCCCGTCCAAAAGAAATCGGGCAGCACGCGAAGCGCGCCTTCGTCGAAGCTTCGGCCGAGGCGCGAAGCGAGGTCGCCTGCCGCGCCCCCCTTCTCCCGCATCGCGCCCACGAGATCCCAGACGTCTCTCGCCGTCGCATCGCTGACGAACATCGGGTGCATCTTCACGTGGAGGCTCACGCGCGCGCCGGCCGCTCTCATCAACGTGTCGGCAAGCACCAGATCCATCGAGAGCTCGCTCCCGGCGTTGTCGGCCACGAGATGAACGTCCCCGCGAGGGGTGAGAAGCTCCCGGGCAGCCCAGTCTCGGTCGTCGACGAGCAGATCCTCCGTCGTGCCGCCCGCGCCGAAGACCGAGCCGACTGCATAGCTCAGGTCGACACGGTTCCCCCACAGGGCGAGACCGAGCAGCGCTCCGACCCGTTCTCGAACCTCCAGTCGCTCGAGATCGAGCGCGACGGCGAGCCTCTCCCAGAGCCCGTGGCTCGCGAGCTCCGATCGCTTGGCGGGCGCAAACGGATCGCGCCCTGTCTCCCAAAAACGGGTCGCCGAAACGAGACATCGGTACGCGTAGCATTCGGCGAAGAACCACTCGGTCGCGAGCCACGTGCGCGCTTCGATCGCGCCTGTCCACTCCTCCTCGTCCGGAGAAGGAAACGCGAGCGGCGGCATCGGCGCGTTGTCGCGAATCGCGTCGCCGAGCGCCAGAACCGCTGCTCGGATGGAAGGAGAATAGTCGGGGTTTTGTCGGACGACGTCCTCGAGTATTTTCGGGACACGAACCCGCATGCTGAAGTGGGCGAATCGGTTGCTTCCGTCCGTTCGAAGCGGCGCCGGTGGCTTGCGACGACGCTGCGAAGTCCCCGAAGGAGGAGAAGTCACGCTCGTCACACGAGCCCAAGCTCGGTGCGCAGCGCACCCGCGAGCTTCTGGTAGTGCGCGATGCGGTTGTACGCTTGCGCGGCCACGCGCACGAAACCAGAGGGGCGCCCGGGCCATGCCATGATGGGCACCTGGATGGAGTGATCGCGCTCGAGGCGATCGTGTAGCTCGTCCGGCGGAGGCGCCAGTGGCGTCAGATCCGGAAACATCACGGCGGCGAGCGACCCCACCATCGGGTCGGGACAAGGCGGATCCGTGCCCAGCGCGGCGGCGACGGCTCGCCGCGCGTCCAGCGCGAGATCACGGTTACGTCGGCAGAGCTCCGGTACGCCACCGGGGAACAGGCCCGCCAAGAAGCGAAGCGCCGCCGGCACCGACAACAGCGCCGTCACGTCGCTCGTTCCCTGCCAGTCGAACTCGAGCAAGAAACGCGAGCGGTCGTTGCGCGTCGCATTCGCGCCGTGGCTGATGACGAGCGGACGGATCGCCTGCTGGAGATCGCGGCGCACCCAGAGGAACGCGGCGCTTTTCGGCGCGCAACACCATTTGTGGAAGTTGCCAGTGTAGTACGCGCAGCCGAGCGAGGCGACGTCGAGCGACAACATCCCAGGCGCGTGCGCGCCATCGACGAGCGTGTCGATGCCGTGCTTTGCCAGTTGTTCGATCATCCGCGCAATCGGAAAGACGAGGCCCGTCGGACTCGTGACGTGATCGAGAACGGCGAGGCGCGTCCGTGGTGTCACGTTCTTCAGGACGGCGTCGACGACGTCGTCGGGGCGTTCGACCGGAAACGGAACCCTCGCCAGGGACATCCGAGCGCCGGCGCGCGCGGTCCAATGCTGAACGGCGTTGAGGCACGCATTGTAGCCGTGATCCGTGGCGATGACCTCG
>Ga0075425_100005119_pt1 | contig 13587 bp, 14 predicted proteins | sample SoiMethybrSBSTD4_FD_75300 | JGI IMG/M metagenome (GOLD analysis project Ga0075425, IMG submission 75300) | Bulk soil microbial communities from a Populus tree surrounding site in Tennessee, USA - Soil MetaG P. TD hybrid SBSTD4 | ecosystem: Environmental > Terrestrial > Soil > Tree plantation...
GCCACCGTCAGCCAGCGATATGGGCCCTGGCTGAAATCGGTTTTCTTGGTAAAGCCCAGTACATCTGTATAGAAGAGCAGCGCTTTTTCTTGATCGTCCACGTATAAGCTGGTTACTTTGATTTTCATTTTATTTCTCCTTTGTTACTTTCGCGGTTTGGGCCGCGTTGTTTTCGTTGTCTTCTTTTTCGGTGTTGATGGTTCGTCCAGTTGACGGTCCATGCGGTCGAGGTAGCGTTCAAGAGCGTCTATGTGAGCCGACCAGAACCGGCGGAACTGGGCCAGCCAGTCATCGATCTCCTGAAGCGGTTGTGGCCTCAGCCGGTAGAGGCGACGCTGTGCATCCACCGTGGATTCCACGAAACCCGCGTCGCGTAGCACTCGCAAGTGCTTGGACACGGTCGGCTGCGACATACGAAGTTGCCGCTCGATTTCTCCAACCGACTGTTCGGACGAGACCAGAAGGCTGAGTATCGCGCGGCGGTTCGGCTCGGCAATGATTTCGAAGACGGATTCCACCTTCTTTATATACTCTACATGGCATATACGTGTAAAGGTATATACGAAAATATTTTTAATGCACCCAACTGCCGCGGATTATGAGGAAAAACCGGGTTTTGGCGACCCGGGATTTCAGTGAGGTTTATAACTTGCAGCGGCCTCGCGGACAGGAGTGTCTGCGCTACGCGTGCTCACACGCGCCAATTGGAGTCATTCGCTCGCCTGGAGGTCCGACGGAAGTATGCCGGTGGGGGCCGAGCTTAGGAGCGAGCGCTCAAACTCCCGATTGGGATCCGCTCGCGATTCTGATCCTGAAGATGCCGTTAGAGTGACAATGCCATTGAAGGCGAGCCACTCGCGATTTTCGGGCGCGCGAAGGAATGTGCCGCGATAGCCGAGTCCGGATGGACTCGGCTTCTCGCGCGAGAGTGGCAACGTCTCCCATAATTTCTGCAACTTGCGAACCAGCGATTTCGAAACAGGCCAGCTTGGATCGCGGCGGCCTGAGTAGATATAAGCCCCCGCGATCCAATCCTTATGCGATTTTGATGTGGCCATGCATTACAACCATGAACGTACAGAAGTCGGTATAGGGCCCGCGATCGGCGGTACGCACGTCGGGGATCAGGTTTCCACTATTATCAACGTTCGTTACCGGTGTGCCGCCCATTTTCTGGCTCCAATAGCCGTTGCGGTTTTTTGCGGAACCAGTGGAAGTCACCCGCCCGGCCAGACTACCAGCGCGACGAGATGACCTTCTTTGGGGCATCGGTTGTTGGCGGTAGGCGCGTCGATCAGGCAATCGGCGATGGCGGCCGGGCGAACCGAAGCGCAAGTTAAGGACGTGTACTCCGCGCCGGCGGCTAAGCCGGGCTGAGCATAGGTGTCGCTACGGTAGTCGCAGCCGTAGTTGTAGCAGTTTTTGTTGTACTGAACCTGGCCGCTATCGTTCCACCAGTTCGGCTCATACAACGGAGCGCATTTGCAATGCTCGCGACGGGGCCAGCGCGGCGGATGATGCTTTTTGCGGCACTCGCGGAAGCGCTCGACTTCTCTGAGAAATAGCGAAGGAAACTTCTTGCCGAGCTTGCAGAGCGAGGAATGGCGAGAGATGTATTTTTCGAATTCCTCGTCGGCGGCACGGGGAGAAAGGCGCGGGCCAACGAGATCGCCGTGGGCGAAGCGAAAAGTCTTGGGCAGGCTACGAGCACCGGTTGATTCGATGATCAGGCCACGATAGCCGAGAGTTGATTCAGGGAGCGGCAGAAGCTCTCTAGCGGAAAGCGGGTGGGCTGGGCGAAGACGTTCGTACAGCCCGGTGGCTTCTTTTCCCTTGATCTCGATGACTGGATTTTTGCGGCCGCTGAAAATATCGACTGTGATGCGGAATTCCATAGGACACCTCCTCGGGGCGGTGTTAGCGGCGGTGAATTGAACTTCCCTGGGGGAAGAAAACGTGAGTTCGCGAAGTGGTTGGCGGACAGTCTAGCCTTGTTTCGAGAAATTGCGAACGAAAGACGCGTTTGCTTCAAAAAACGGAACAAACGAGGCAAGCGCAGCCTTCCACTCCTACCTTCTTTAAAGCGGAGGAGGCGGGGAATTACCGCCACATAGCTGGCGGACGATTGTTTCTTGCTTTTTCATCGGACAGAACTGTGCGAGCCCCACGGGCAGGCTCGGACGGGAGTGTCCGAGCCACACGGTTCATGCCAGACGAAAAGGGGCGCTTAGCAGGCGCGCTGGAAGCATGACCACGGCCCACACCAGAGCGAGCACTCCATGAACCGCAATTCCGACGATTCTGAAGGGCAACAGCAACAGCCAGATGAACGGATATGCGATCAGCGCTACGATGGCCAGCGGCCAGCAGAGAATAAACAAAATACACCAAAGAAAAAACGCTGCCATGGTCGTTCCCTCTTTCTAGTTATACGGCAAGGCTGGCGTCCAGGTTCCTGGAATTTGCAAGCAGGCCCGGTTCAGGCTAATATGCCGTCGCTTGGAGGATTGGTATGCGTAGAGTTTCAGTTCTTACGGTTTTCTTCGCCCTGCTTTGGCCGTCGCTAGCCGCGTTTGGCGCAAAACAGTATTCATATTTTCGAGTTGGAAATGCTACCGATGTCACGACCAGCACGACTCCCGGCACGGTACTCATGGGCGGCGGGACGGACGTTGATGCGGCGTTCCAGTGGATGTGCCAGCGCAGCGGTGGCGGCGACTTCCTGGTTATTCGCGCGACTGGGACTGATGCATACAATCCGTACATTCAGCAGCTTTGCCCGAACATCAATTCGGTTGCGACGCTTATTATTCCGAATCGGACTGCGGCGAGCGACCCTTTTGTCGTGACGACGATTCAGAACGCCGAGGCGCTTTGGATCGCGGGCGGCGATCAATCCAACTACATTAATTTCTGGAAAGGCACGCCGGTTGAAGACCAGATCAACGCGCTGATCGCGCGTGGAGCGCCGATTGGAGGCACTAGCGCGGGCATGAATGTGCTGACGGAGTTTGTCTATTCAGCCCTTGCGAGCCAGGGTGCTAACTCGAGCCAGGGGCTGGCCGATCCGTTCAACAGATACATCACGCTGGACCGGGATTTCGCCAGCCTTGCGGATCTGCACGGAATCATCGGCGACCCACATTTTGTTACCCGCGACCGGATGGGCCGCGATCTCGCCTTCATGTGCCGGATCTACGCAAACGGCTGGTCGGCGGCGCCGCGTGATATTGCGATCGACGAAAAAACAGCTTTGCTCATAGAACCCAAGGGGTCAGCTACGGTTGTGGGATCGAGTACGGTTTACTTCATGCAGGCGCCTGGAGCGCCTCAGGTTTGCCAGCCTGACACTCCGTTGACCTACGACAACATTGGCATTTATCGCATTGATGCGAGCGGAAGCTTCGATCTGAGCCGTTGGTCGGGCAGGGGCGGGATTGCCTACACAGTCTCAGCGGATGCCGGCGTGATGAGCTCGACTCAGCCTGGCGGCGGGATCTACTAGACCTATACGACATCAGTGACTGGCGCTTTGCGTTTCGAGCCTTGCCTTTTCGAATTCATCTCCCGTTTGCCAGCCGATCAGTTTCGGCTGCGATGCGGCGGTCCAGCCGAGGGCGAAGCCGAAGCGGGCCATGGCGGCGTCGCCGGTGAAATCCATGTCGGGACTGTATTCGTCGCTGGGCTGGTGATAGTGCTTGTTGGTGTATTCCTCGGCCTGTTGCATTCCCCACTCGGTGTTGTGTTTTTTAAATTTCATGCCTTCGTTGATCGAGAACGCAGGCACACCGACGCGGGCCATCGAAAAGTGGTCGGAGCGATAATAGTGGCCGGCTTCGGGATGCGAATCGGGTCGAATCGCCAGGCGAAATTCTTGGGCCATGGCTTCCACGGTTGGATAGAACGTCGTCCGCTCGGAGCCGACGACTTCGACTTCTTCGGGCGCGCCGAGGGGTGGAACATCGTCGTAGTTGAGATCGAGCGCGATCTTCCCTGACGGAATCGGCGGATGTTTTCCTAAATATTCGGAGCCGAGCAAGCCTTGCTCCTCTGCGGTGACTGAAGCAAACAGAACGGAACGATGCGGCCGGGTGGGCGATTGAGCGTACGCACGGGCGAGTTCGAGGAGAATGCCGCAGCCGGTCGCGTTGTCGCGCGCGCCGTTGTAGATGTTGTCTCCGGGCATGTCGGGACGGATGCCGAGGTGGTCGTAATGCGCGGTGTACATGACGGCTTCGTCTTTGAGCTTGGGATCAGAGCCCGGCAGCATCGCGATGACGTTGCTCGATGAGAAAGGACGAATCTTGCTTACCATGTGCGCTTTGAGTTTGGCGTGCAGCTCGAGGGGATGAAAGTCGCGAGAATTTGCGTCGGCGATCATTTTGTCGAGGTCCAGGCCTGACTTTTGCGTGAGCTGCCTAGCGACATCGAGATGAATCCACGCGGCGGCCTTAAGCTGCGGCGCATCGGTTTTCAAAAGAGATCTCTCGCCGGAATTCGAGTTGCGCACAACCTCCCAGGGATAGCTCGCCATTTCGCTTTTGTGAATCAGGAGGGCGGCAACAGCTCCTTTACGCGCGGCCTCGAGATACTTGTAAACCCAGCGGCCGTAGAAGGTGAGAGCGCGGCCTTTGAAGAAGTTGGGATCGGCGGAAGTTGGCTCGTTAACAAGCATGAGGAGGACTTTGCCGCGGAGGTCGACGCCCTTATAGTCGTCCCAGTTGTACTCGGGAGCTTCAATGCCGTAGCCCACGTAGACGATGTCGGCGTCGATATCGTTCGAAGATTGCTGCGTTTGGTCGTAGGCGACGTATTGATCGAGCGGCTTGAGCTTCATGAATTCGCCCTTGGCGGGCGCAAGGTCGAATGTCGTCTCAGGTTGCGGAGTTATCCCCACCATTGGCACCTTCTGGAAGAACGAGCCATTATCGCCGGCGGCTTTCAGGCCGTATGTCCAGAACTGAGTTGCGATGTACTCGGCGGCGATGTCGCCGCCGCGTTGGCCAGTGCCTCGGCCTTCGAGCAGGTCGAGAGAGAGATAGCGCACATGAGCGCGAATGTGCTCGGGATCGATTTTTTCGAGCGCGGCGATGGCGGCGGGAGGGAGATGGGCAGAGGCTAAGGAATCGTGAGTGGCTTTGCGGGCGGCTTGGGCGATGGTGAAAACCAGGACGGTTAGTACAAAGACGAGGACGAACTTTCGCATTCAGGGCTCCGGTGAGAGATGGGCAAAGTCGTTATTGTACGGGAATATGCGACGTCCAACGCAAGGTCTCTCGACTTCGCGACGCGCGTATGCGCGTCGCTACGCTCGAGATGACAGTTTGGTGGTGACGCTGCTTCTGATTTTCTTGCCCGCAGCCTGCGGGCTAGTTACGCGACCCTCAACCGGCGCGGAAGTCGGCGATCTGCTCTGAAGATTGAAAGACTGGCCTGGGAGTGGCGCCAGCAGCCTCGGCCGCCTTGCCTGCAATTTCTTCAAATTCCTGACGAACCCAGCTGACGCTCGAAATCTCGATTTCTCCGTCCTGAGCAATCCAGAATGAGGTTGGGACGGTCGTGAGGCGGTATGCGTTCGAGACTGGAAACTTTTTCGTGTCGTCGAGCAGGACAGGGAACGTGATTCCGTATCGTTTGTTGAATTCGGTAGTGTCGGATTTCTCGTTTTGCGAAACGCCGACAATTGTGACCTTCTGATTGCCGTGGGTTTTGTAAATGCGCTCGTAAAACGGCAGGGCGTATTGGCATACCGGGCAGGAGATCTTGAAGAAGACAGCTAAGACCGGACCATGGGCGAGAGCGTCCTGCAATGAAAACTTTTCCCCACTCACGGATGTAAGTTCAAAATGAGGGGCATCGGTTCCAGCGGTCAAAGCCTGCATCTGCTTTCCTCCGAATAGGTTCTTATATCAGTTCATCAGATGACTCCGGCCCTGCAAAGGATTTTTCTCGCCAAACCGGTCAATGCGAGTTGTGGGACCCGGGAAATCCTGACTGGCACGCCATCTGCGGTCAGGGCGCTAATCACACGGACATCATAATCCGTGGTGGTGATGGAGTGCTTCAGCGAGAACAGCGGCTTACGTCTGACGTCACTTCTTGGCAATTCCCACATTCCTGGCATGAGCGTTTGGATGCTCGATCTTCGCACTAGTCGAACCGAGCCATTCGAGAGCGCAAGCGCGAAGGCGATTTTGCGTTTTTGTTGACGAGGCTTACGCGGCAATGTGCGATCTCGTCCCTGTGCGGTGCAGAAGGATTGGATCGGGCAGACTGCGCAAAGCGGCTCACCGGGAACGCAAACTGTTGCGCCAAGCTCCATGATGGCCTGGTTAAAATCGCCGGGACGTCTGGGGTCGAGGAGGGCTTGTGCCGTTTTCCATGACTTCGCCGTCGATTGATTTCTTCCGCTAACACGCCTTAGCACCCGCTCGACGTTGCCATCAACCACCGCCACTGGCTCGTTGAAGGCGATGCTGGAGATTGCGGCTGCGGTGTAGCGACCGATGCCGGGGAGTGCGCGCCAGGCCTCGGATGTTTGCGGGAACTTCCCTGCCCTCGCGATGATCTTTGCAGTGGCGTGGAGATTGCGCGCTCTGCGGTAATACCCGAGACCGCTCCATTCGGATAGAACGGAGGGCGTGCGTGCGGCCGCAAGTTTTTGTACCGATGGGAAGCGCTGCAGAAAACTCTGATACTTCGGCAGGACAGCGGCGACGCGCGTCTGTTGCAGCATGATCTCGGAAACCCAGACGCGATAGGGGTCGCGGTCTTTCCGCCAAGGGAGATCACGGCGGTTCTGGTCGTACCAGGAGAGGAGCTTTTCGCGAAATGCAGCGGGATCGCTTTCAACGTGCATGGAGTGTGATCGGATTGTATCTTGCTGCGGGACACTAACAAAGCTTTTAACCGCAAAGTTCGCGAAGGCGTTCGCAAAGGTCGCAAAGAGGAACTGCGCCCCGGCACTGGGTGATTGTGTCAGCAACTGTCGTGATTGACCCTGGTCCACTTAGCAGGAATAATTGGGAGATCATCAGTTTGAAATAGCCGCTGTGGAACCGGGAAACGATGGACGATTTCAATCGCAAGATGAGAGATGCGTCGGCCAGGGTGAATGAGAAGATCGGCCAGACCACTGAGCAAGTGGAAAAAGAAGCTGCCGAGTTCATCAAATACCTGAACGACGAAGTTGTCCCCGCGCTGCGACAGCATTCGACCAAGGCGTTACGCATCGCGGCGGAGAAGATGACCGAACTGGCCGACTACATGGAGCAACATTCGGCTGCGCACAAATGAGACGATTTGGCCCGGTATTCGCATTTGTGTTGTTCCTGGCAGCCTGCAACCACAAGCCTGCAACCATGTCAGTTCCCGCGCCTCCGCCGATTCAGCAACCAAGTTCAGCCCCGGGCAGTGCTTCCACGACCGCAGATAGCATTCCGGCGGAAACCATTCCTGTTTCGCCTGATGCAAAACCGATTCTGGTCGAGACGGGCATTGCCAGTTGGTACGGTCCTCCCTATCACAACCGGCGTGGATCAAACGGCGAGATCTATGACATGCACGCGATGACTGCGGCGCATCGAACGCTGCCGCTGGGCTCGATTGTGCGGGTGACCAATGTCAACGGTGGAGAATCTTGTGTGGTGCGAATCACCGATCGGGGGCCTTTTATTGGAGGTCGAATTCTGGATTTGTCGCGGGCCGCGGCTGAGAAGCTTGAATTGGTGCGAAAAGGCACCGGGCAGGTACGGCTGGAGGTGTTGCAGACACCAGCGCCAATCGGAACCGGCGGCAAATGGGCGGTGCAGATCGGTGGCTTCGGGGATGAAGAAGCTGCGCGCGACCTTGCGGGGCACTTGTCGCGGCGGTATCACTCGGCCAAGGTGCTGACGTTCAATTCGCCAGCCGGCGACTGGTGGGTAAGAGTGCGCGTGAAGGGTGATTTGCGCGCGCGAGCCGAAGAAGTGATGAAGGATGCCAAGGTGAGTGAGGGCGGGATATTTTTGGTGAGGCTGGATTGAGAAAGGCCGTCGTTGGTCGTCGGTCGCTGGTCGTCGGCCCAAACCGGTGGTCCGGATAAACCTATGAGTGATTGTCTATTCTGCAAACTTATTGCTGGGCAGATTCCTTCGAAGAAGGTTTACGAAGACGAACACACGTTTGCCTTCGAGGACATTGATCCCAAGGCGCCGACGCATGTTCTTATTGTGCCTAAGGAGCATGTTATCGATCTAAAAAATGCTTCTGAGCGAGACGCCGAGATCATTGGGCGCTGCCATCTTGCAGCAGCGAAGATTGCGCGGGAACGCAAGATTGAGGATGGATACCGGACCGTGCTAAACGTCGGGCCAAAATCGGGCCAGTCCGTGTTTCATTTGCATGTACACCTGCTCGGCGGGCGCGACCTGCGCTGGCCGCCGGGATAGAATAGTTTTTAGCTGGAGTTGGGATGTTCCAGGGCCTGTCATCGTCGAACAAAGGGCGCGCCTGCCCGATCCTCGTGTCGCTTCTGCTTGAGGCCGTTCTCCTGTTTGTCTTCGTCTATCACGCACCGATTTTTGTGACGCCGTCGTCTGTGGCTTGGGGCCAGCATGGGACATCTGAGACGCTGGTTTATATGGCGCCTCCGCAGGCGGAATTGCGTGCGGCGCCAAAGAAAGTACTGCTAAAACCGAAAAAGAAGCCGCAGGAAAAGGTTGAACAGGCCAAAAATGAGGTCGAGCCTCCTCGCGCTGGCACCCCCTACGGCTCGCTTTATCAAGGGCCGGGAAGCGGGCGCGACGCGAGACCTGCGCTACCGCTGATCTTTCCTGATCCGAGCGTGTATTCGTGGCAATTGGGGGGATTGCAGGGAGACGTGATCGTCGAGGTCACGATTGATGAAAAAGGAACTGTGACTGAAACCAAGGTGCTGCAGTCGCTGAAGGATGAGATTGATCATAAGGTCATTGCGACGGTGAGAAATTGGCGGTTTCGTCCGGCGACGGTGGATGGAATCGCGATCAGCTCACGCCAGGATGTGCACTTTCATTTCCCGAGCTAAGTGCAAAAGCGTTTAACCGCAGAGTTCGCAGAGGACTCGCCGAGTTCGCGGAGAAACGCTGCTCGGACAGGAATGTCCGAGCCACACGCACCGATTTAGTTCGCCGTCTCTCTCCCGCGCTGGAGCAACTGTCAGCTGCAGACTCCGCAATGTGAACACTAGCCTCGAGCGTCAGCCTGCGGAAGCCAAACTTGAAAACGGGTATCGCCGGGCTTCGAATTCACGTGAATGCTGCCTTTATGTTTTCTGACGATGCGCTGCACGGTATCAAGTCCCAGACCGGTGCCCTCGCCCACACCTTTTGTAGTGAAGAATGGTTCAAAGATGTGTGCCTGTATCTCGGGCGAGATTCCCGGTCCGTTATCGGCGATCTCAACCACCACGCAACCATCGTCGCGATAGGTCCGCACTCGCAGTGCGCCTGTGCCGCTCATTGCGTCGATGGAGTTATCGATAAGGTTCGTCCAGACCTGATTGAGCTCGCTACCAAAAGAATTTACCAGTAACGGAACAGGTTGGTAGTTCCGTTCTACCGTCACTCCGCGTTTGAGCTTGTGATTCAGAATCGTCAACGTCGTTTCCAGACTCTTGACTACATCGACGTTCTGCACCGGAGACTGGTCCATGTAGGTATATTCCTTGATCGCACGGACCAGATCTGAGATTCGCGATGTGCTGCTCTCGATTTCGTTCAACAAGCTTGCGATCTCGACTGACGCAGCGATACGAACCAGCGCCGCTCGCGCGCTGCCGGCATCAAGGTTTGCGAACAGGGATTCGAGAGCAGCCGGCTTAATGCCTCGCTGGGCAAGCTCTGCGGAAAGTTCCCACAGGTCATTTTGGCCGTGACTCCGCAACAGCGAATCAATTTGGTCCTCAAGATCACTGATCGTGAGGGCATCGGGCGGAGGTCCGTCTTGATGTGTGAATGACGTTTCCAGTTTGTCGATCTCCGCCTTCTGCGTGGGCGTGAGCTCGCGACGGCCAAGCTCATGGCTCGCCTCTTTAATGCGATGGAGAGTATCTCGAAGCTGGGCAGACGCGCGCTTCGCGGCGGCCGCAGGATTGTTGAGTTCATGGGCAAGTCCGGCCGAGAGTTTGCCGAGGGCAACCAGCCGATCACGCTGTTGTTCGATGCGGGTAGTTTCCCGAATTCTGTCAGCCATCAGGCCAACCAGGCGCTTAGCCAACTCCGGCATCTTCTGGATCAGTTCGGGGAAAAGCGCGGAGGGAAAACGAAGCATGCGTCCGTCGGATACGGCGCGACCAGTGACCCTGAACTGCGTCATTCGCGAGAAAGGCAAGGCGCCAGTGACGTCACCGCTCTTGCCCGCAATGGCGATGGTTTCGCCGCCGAATTCGCCACGCCATTCATACTCACCTTCAAGCAGCACGAACATGGCTTCCGGAGGATCACCTTGCCGTACATAAATCTCTCCCGCCTTGAGACTCACTTCCTTCGACTGGCTGAGGAACCAGGCGATCTGATCGTCAGGCAGACCGGCAAACGCGGGAACTTGCAACAGTTCTTGTGAGGTCGCCATTTTAGACTTTGCTCAAGTACTGATGAATGAACTGTACTGCTACCGATCCTTCACCCACACCGGAGGCAACGCGCTTCACCGATCCGTGGCGCACGTCACCAACGGCAAAAATACCGGGGACATCTGTCTCCAGCAGGAACGGATCACGGTCCAGAGTCCATGATTTTGGCCGCTGGCCGTCGCGGATCAAGTCTGGTCCAGTCAGGATAAAGCCACGCTCATCTCTTTCGACCAAGCCAGCGAGCCAATCTGTACGCGGGAGCGCGCCGATGAAAATGAACATAGAACCGGCCGGGACGCGTTCGATCTTGTCTGTATCGGAGCAGAGAACGGAGATTTCCTCGAGGTGCGTGTCGCCATGCACTTCGGCTACGCTGGCGTGAGTCCAAATCTGTATGTTCGACGTCCGCTCGATCTGGTCGATTAAATATTGCGACATGGTTGCGGCGAGTCCCTCGCCGCGGACCAGAATCACTACTTTCTCGGCGTACCTGGCAAAATTCATTGCAGCCTGTCCTGCCGAATTGGCGCCGCCGATCACGTAAACGATTTCACCTTTGCAGGAGAGGGCCTCGGTTGCGCCGCCGCCGTAGTAAACTCCGGCCCCCTGGAGCTTGTCCACACCGGTTGCTTCCAGGCGGCGCCATTGCACACCCGATGCAACCATCAGTGCGTGGCAAGAGATCTCGCTTCCGTCGGCGAGCTTGATGATCCGGTACGAACCCTCGGTGCGAACACTCACTGCTTCCTGCGGCGACAAAATTTCTACTCCAAACCGCTGCGCTTGTACGACCGCGCGACGCGCAAGATCGCCTCCGCTCAGGCCAGTCGGAAATCCGAGATAGTTTTCAATGCGGGAGCTCATTCCCGCCTGCCCGCCGGGCGCCTCGCGTTCCACCATGACCGTATGGAGGCCTTCTGACGCGCCATAAACGGCCGCGGCGAGACCAGCCGGGCCTCCCCCGATGATGGCCAAATCATAGAAATCGGTTTGTGCGCGGGTACGCAGGCCCACTTTCTGCGCAACATCGGCGGGCACGCTCTCGAGAAGTTTGGTTCCGTCAGGAAACAGCACTACAGGAAGATTGGCTGCTTCGGGGCCAAGCACGTTCAACAGGCGCTTCGTCTCTGGATCGGAAGCCGACAACTCGACGTCGATCCACTGATACGGGACATGGTTGCGAGCCAGAAAATCACGCAGCTCGTAACATCGGGGCGACCATCGCGTGCCGAGGACTCGTATTCCCTCGAAAGCGGGCTTGTACGAAGCCGTCCAATCTTCGAGCAGGTCATCCAGCTGCGGGTAGAGATGATCGGCGGGAGGGTCCCAGGGCTTCATGAAGAAGTAGTTGATATTGGCTTCATTGATGGCGCTGATCGCGGCACTCGTGTCGGCATAGGCCGTCAACAGGGCGCGCTTAGCCTCGGGGAATATCTGCATCCCTTCCTGGAGAAATTCCACGCCATTCATGCGCGGCATGCGCTGATCGGCAAGCATGAGAGCGACGCTGTCATTGCGGACCTTCAGTTGTTTCAGAAGGTCGAGAGCTTTTTCGGGCGAATCGCTCCCGATCACCCGGTATTCGGCTCCGTATTGCGAGCGAAGATCGCGCTCGATCGCTCGCAGGACGTCGGTGTCATCATCTACGCTCAAAAGAACTGGTTTAGCCATAAGAAACTTTGTTGATTAAAACAGATTATTTGAAAACCTATGTCCCTTGGTTGAATGCTACTTTAGAGTACGAAAACGGGCGGTTGGTCGCAAAAGCGCATTGCGGATGTGGTGCTTCTGCGGCTGGACGCAAGTATTGGTGAGTGGACTGCAAGGTCGCAATTGGGGTGCCACCAATCGTCTAATCCCGAAGAAGCTTCAGCTCGGACAAGCGTGTCCCAGCCACACGATCAGGCTAGTTAACGGTTTCTTCCTGCTCCCACGACCCATGCCTTCGCAGCAGTTGCGGCAGGTTTTGCGAGAACGCCGAGCGCGGCAGGACCATGTCGCAGCCTGCCTCGTGGGCTTTTTGCTTCAGGTCCCCTTGCACGTGCGAGAGGAAGCCTATCACAGAAGTCTTCTTGAGTTTGCTTTTGAGTTTGGGAATGAGGCTCAGCGGCTTCACGCTGTTGCTGTTGAGATCGAAAATAATCAGCGACGGCTTCTCTTCCCCGTTCAGCTTGATGCGTTCGGTCAAGTCGCTTTCGGCTTTGACGAACTCGACCTTCACGTTAAGCTTGCGCGCGGTTTCCTGAATCTTCGCTTGAAAGAAAAGGTCATCAACGAAAGCGAAGATCTTAGAGTTCGCGTCTTCTCGAGCCGGAAGCGGCTCAAGATCGCTCTGGCTATAGCCGCCCTGACCGGGACCGCCCGGGCGCATCCGAAGACGCGAGCCATTGTTGTTGGCCGCAAGCGCCGCACGGTAGCTGTGATCCATGGGTGCTGTGTAGATGTTGGAATGCTGCTGGTCGCGACCGGGTCGACCGCCGCCGCCCGGAGCTCCGCCGCGTGGACGACGACCGCGCCGCCGTCTGTTTCTCCCTCCTCCACCGGAGGGGCGTCCTGGTCCTGCATTCATATTGTGTTCTTAAGTCCTATTTAGTCCGCCCAGAGGCGAACCGTTTATACGGCCCAGAGTTCATCGCGATTGGGTGGTGAGCTTACAACGCAAAGTGCACATTCGTGCGGAAAACCCCAGTACGGCTGAATCTCTAATTTGAACTGTTTCCGTTAGGCGCCCGGAGCCGTTGGGCGCGGGAGGCCTGCCAAGGGGGCAAGGCCGCTGGGAACACAATTATGGTAACGCTCCAGGCCGAAGCGCGCAAGTACGAAGAGACCTGAGTTTTACACAGAGGTAACTGTAAGTTAGTGGCCCCAAGAAGAACCTGCCAATGCCAAAATTGGAACCAACTGGTGGGGGTTTTTGCCCGAGGCGGGATTATCTAAAATTAAAAGGAGTTGACTCCTCGGAACTGATATAGAATTTTGCACATCGAAGCCACTCA
>Ga0075425_100005120_pt1 | contig 13587 bp, 14 predicted proteins | sample SoiMethybrSBSTD4_FD_75300 | JGI IMG/M metagenome (GOLD analysis project Ga0075425, IMG submission 75300) | Bulk soil microbial communities from a Populus tree surrounding site in Tennessee, USA - Soil MetaG P. TD hybrid SBSTD4 | ecosystem: Environmental > Terrestrial > Soil > Tree plantation...
CCGACAACCGCGTGCTGCGCGGCAGCCCACGGGATTTTTACCAGGTCTACAAAGACACGTTCGATTTTCTCTACCACCGCGAAGCGCCGAGCGTGACCAATCTGACCGTCCACGCCCATTTCGGCGGCCGGCCGATGATGTCGGCGATGCTCGCTGAGATTGTGCGCTACATGACAGGATTTTCCGCCGTGTGGTTCGCGCGCCACGACGAGATCGCGCGGTGCATTTTAAAATGCCGATGAGGGCGGCTCCCGAACCGCCCTCACGTCGGATCGAATCGGTCTCAGCTTCTATTCTCGGAGAGATCCTTCACTTCGTTCAGAATGACAGAATGACTCGCCGCCTTTGTCATTCTGAGCATAGCGAAGGATCTTTCCGATCCGGAGAAATAGTCCTTAGGGCGGAAACGCGCGCTCCAGCGCGGCGGTCTGCGCCGGCGAGAGCCTCCAGCCCGACGCCGCGCAAAGCTCCGCCACCCGCTCGACTTTATCGGTCTTCGGAATCGCGATGACGCCGGGTTTCGCGACGCACCAGTTGATCGCCACCTGCGCCATCGTCCTGCCGGTCTCGGCTGCGACCTGCTGGAGCGTGGTGAGCGCGCGCCGGTTCCTCAGCAGCGCGGGCTTCGAGAGCGCGCCGCGGGCGAGCGGGCTGTAGGCGATCACCGTGATGCGATTTTTCTGGCAGTAAGCGAGGGTGTCCTCCTCGATGCCGCGCTGAAGCAGGCTGTACTTGACCTGATTGGCGGCGATCCTGTGGCGCGTCAGCGCCGCCTCGGCCTCCTGAAGATTCTTGAGATAAAAATTGCTCACGCCGATGAAGCGCACCTTGCCCTGGTCGACGAGCTTCTCCATCGCGCCCATCGTCTCGGCGATCGGCACCGCCGGATCGGGCCAGTGGATCTGATAGAGATCGATCGTCTCGATCGCGAGGCGCTTAAGGCTCGCCTCCGCTGCGGCGATCACCTGCTCGTGACGCAGATGGTTGCCGGAGACTTTCGTCGCGACGAAAACTTTTTCGCGCATGCCTTTGATCGCCCCGCCGACCGCCTCTTCGGTGCCGTACATCTCGGCGGTGTCGATGAGACAGGCGCCGAGCGCTACCGCTTTTTCGATCGGCGCCGCGCCGCCGTGGTAGTCCCACGTGCCGAGGCCGATCTCCGGCACTTTGACGCCCGTGCCGCCGAGCTCTTTGAATTCCATAGCGCCGAGATAAAAATATCCCCGCGAAAGCTCGGTTGCAATTGCCGCTGCATCTGTGGGAAAGAACATCGATGCGGCGCTTTCGGCAGCACCTCCGCGGCAAGGTGATCGCGCTGACGCTGGCGATCCTGTTTCTGGGCTTCGGCATCCTGGTCATCTTGAATATCCGGCGCGGCGCCCAGATGCTCGTCGCCAGCAACCAGGAGACCGCCCGGCTCCTCGCCGCGACGATTCAACGCAGCATCGAAAACGGCATGCTCCAGGGGCGTCCCGACATCATCCGCCGCCTCGTCCAGGACTTGAAGACCGAGCTGAAGGACGTGCGCGTCATCGACGTCTACCGCCGGAACGGCGTCGAGGCCTTCAGCGATCTGCAAACGCTGGAACAGGTCGCGAAGACCGACGTCCTCGATCTCGAGGTGATCGAGGCGATCCGCAAGATGAAGCGCGAGCCCGGCAAGACGATCAGCGACCCGCTTTTCGCCCGCGCGGTCGAGACGCTCTCGCCGCAGGAGATCTACGAAGATGTCGGCGGCGCGCGCCAGCTGACGCTCTTCCGCCCGCTGGAGAACCGCAAGCCCTGCCAGGAGTGCCACGGCAGCGACCACACGGTGCGCGGCGTGGTCCGCATCAGTCTCGGCCTCGATCGCCTGGAAGCGGACCTCCGCGACGCGCGGAACCGCGAGATCGGGGTCGCGCTGGCGACCATCGCGGGCGTCGCGCTCGCACTGACGCTTTTTCTCGGCCGCGTCGTGCTGCGGCCGATCGCCCGCGTCGCCGCGGCCGCGCGCGGCATCGGCGGCGGCGATTTCGACGCGCGCGTCGCGATCGCGAGCGAGGACGAGATCGGGCAGCTCGGCGGCGCGATCAACGATATGGCGGAGCGACTGAAAAGCGCGCACGCTAACCTCGAGGCGCGGAACGCCGAGCTTGCCGCCGCGCTCGACAGCTTGAAGGAGTCGATGCGCAAGGTCGAGCTGCTCGAGCAGGTCAAGGGCGAGCTCATCAAGTTTGTCCCCGAAGCGGTGACCAAGCTGCTGGAAAAAAATCCCGATGCGCGCGAGCTGGAAAAGCGCGAGGCCGACGTCTCGGTGCTTTTCCTCGACGTCGAGGGCTACACGCGGCTTTCAGAGCAGATTCCCGCGCAGCGGCTTAACCGTATGATCCAGGATTATTTTTCCAGCTTCCTCGAGATCATCCGCGCGCACCACGGCGACGTCAACGAGACCGCTGGCGACGGCCTGATGGTGATCTTCCAGAGCGAGGGCGGGCCGGCACGCCATGCCGACAACGCCGCGGGAACGGCGTTCGAGCTGCTGGCGAAGGTCGCGAGCCTGAACCAGGAGTTCGTCGGCATCTACCCCGCCGTGCAGATCCACGTCGGCATCAACAGCGGCGCGGCGCTCGTCGGCGCGACCAAACTCGACGCCGCGGGCGGCGGCCGCTGGACGTTTACCGCCTCCGGGCCGACGACGAACCTGGCGGCGCGGATCGCCGGGCTCACCAAAGGCGGCGAGGTGATGATCGGGCCGGAGACCGCGGCGCGCATCCGCGAGCGCTACGTGCTCGAAGACGCGGGCGAGCACCGGCTGAAAAACGTCTCGGAGGCCGTGCACGTCTTCCGTCTGGTGCCGCCGGGGGTGTATATCAAAGTGCAAAAGATGTAGTTTCCATTTTGTCGCGCATCGCTCTGAAGAGGAGGCCGAGATGATCGTAGAAATGAGAACCTATCTGCTGCGGCCGGGCACAACGCCGGCTTTCATGAAGCGTTTCGAAGAGGGACTCGAGGCGCGGCTTAAATTCTCGCCGCTGGGCGGCATCTGGCATTCCGACGTGGGCACGCTGAACCAGGTCGTGCACATGTGGCCGTACGAGAGCTACGAGGCGCGCGAGCGCATCGGCCAGGAGGCGCGCAAGACCGGCCAGTGGCCGCCGAAGACGCAGGAGTTCATCCTGTTTCAGGAAAGCAAGCTGCTCCAGCCGGCGCCGTTCTCGCCGGCGCTGGAGCCGCGCCGGCTCGGAAACGTCTACGAGATCCGCACCTACACCTACAAGCCGGGGACGATGCCGGCGGTGCTCGAGCGCTTCGGCAAGATCATCCCCGAGCGCGTCAAGCTCTCGCCGCTCGCCGGCGCCTGGCACACTTTGTCGGGCTCGCTGAATCAATATATCCACATGTGGGCATACAAGGACGCCGGCGAGCGCGAGCGGCTCCGCGCCGAGTCGTTCAAAATCCCCGGCTGGCCGCCCGAGACCAAGGAATTCATGTTGAAGCAGGAAAACTGCCTGATGATTCCGGCGCCGTTTTCGCCGCTGCGCTGACGCAAAAGGAGGAGCCGCCATGCTCCACAGATTCGCGTTGTCGTTGCTGTTGATGCTGATCGCGGCCGTGCCCGCGGCAACCGCCGAGCGGATCCGCGTCGGCTACAGCTCGATCAGCGGATCGTACATCGGCATCTGGGTCGGTCACGACGCGGGACTCTTCGCCAAGGAGGGGCTCGAGGACCAGATGATCCTGATTCCCAGCGGAAGCCAGCTCGCGCAGGTGACGGTCGCGGGCGAGGTGGAGATCGGCGCTCTCAACGGCAGCAGCGCGATGGCCGCCGCTTTACAGGGAGCCGATATCAAAATTATCGGGAACACGACGAACAAGATGATCTTCTCGATCTACGCGCGGCCGGAGATCAAGGGCGTCGAGGGGCTCAGGGGTAAGAAGATCGGCATCTCGCGCTTCGGCTCGAGCACCGACATCTCCGCCCGTTACGCGCTGAGGAAACACGGCCTCGACCCGGCGAAGGATGTGACGATCGTCCAGATGGGCGCGATGAGCTCGATCATGGGCGGGCTTCAAGGCGGCGCGATCGAGGCCGGCCTCGTCTCACCGCCGACTCTCTTTGCGGTCGAAAAAATGGGCTTCAAGGAAATTTTAAGCATCACCGATATGGACTTGCCGTTCCCCAACCCGTCGCTGGTCGTCCAGGGCGGGATCATCCGCAACCGCCCCGACACGATCGACCGCTTTATGCGCGCCTATGCGCGCGGCATCGCGCGCGCCCGCAGCGACCGCGAGATCACGTATAAGTCGCTCGCGAAGTATACCAGGATCGAGGACCCGGCGGTGCTCGCGAAAGCTTACGACCTCTACGTCGGCAAGGTGCTGGAGAAAGCGCCCTACATCAATATGCCCGGCATGAAGAATGCTCTCGACGACCTGGCCACGACGATGCCGGCGGCGAAGGGCGCCAAGCCGGAGCAGTTCATCGATTTTCACTTTCTCGACAAGCTCGAAAAGAGCGGCCTTTTGAAGGAGCTTTATCACTAGCCCATGCGCACCCAACCGATGATTTACAAATCCGTCCTCCGTCCCCTGCTTTTTCGCGGCGACGCGGAAAAAACCCACGAGCAGACGCTCGCCATGCTCTCGCGCATGGCGTTTCTCGAACGCGCGCTGGAAAATCTCTACGCCGTTGAGGATCCGCGCCTGGAGACGCGCGCCGGTCCGCTCGCGCTCAAAAATCCCGTCGGCCTCGCCGCCGGATTCGACAAGAACGGCGTCGCGATCCGCACCTGGCCCGGCTTCGGCTTCGGCTTCATCGAAATCGGCGCCGTCACGGCGCAGGCGCAGCCGGGGCAGCCGAAGCCGCGTCTCTTCCGCCTGCCGGAGGACCAGGCGCTGATCAACCGCCTCGGCTTCAACAACGAAGGGGCCGAGGCGATCGGCTTAAAGCTCAAGGCGCTCCGCGCGGAGCGCCCGCTGAAAATTCCGCTCGGCATCAACATCGGCCGGACGAAAATCGTCGCCACCAAGGACGCCGCTGCGGATTACCTTTTTACCTTCACGACGCTTTTCCCGTACGGCGATTATTTCACGCTGAACGTGAGCTCGCCGAACACGCCGGAGCTCCGCGACCTCCAGCAGCGGGGGCATCTCGCGAACCTCCTGGCGACAATCCAGGCGCAGAACCGCGCGCTCGCCGCCGCAGCGCGCAGGGCCGAGAAGCCGGTGTTCGTGAAGATCGATCCCGACATGGATTTCGCGCAGGCCGACGAGGTCGTCGCCGTCGCGCGCGCGGAGAAGCTCTCCGGCATCGTCGCCACCAACGCAAGCGCCGTGCTGCGCGAGAATTTGAGCAAGCCGGTGGACCAGCCGGGCGGTCTCAGCGGCAAGCCGCTCAAGGCGCGCGCCACCGATTTCATCCGCCACCTGTATCGCGCCACCGGAGGCGCGCTCCCGATCATCGGCGCTGGCGGCATCTTCACCGCCGAGGACGCCTACGACAAGATCAGAGCGGGCGCGAGCGCCGTGCAGATATTGACGGGGTTCGTCTACGAAGGGCCGGGAGCGGTCAAGCGCATCAACCGCGGCCTGCTCAAGTTGATCGAGCGCGACGGCTTCAAGAATATCGCCGAGGCGGTCGGCAAGTCGGCGTGAGCGATCAGTTGATCGTCAGCGTCAGCGTCGTTTCCTGAATGACGCCGAGATCGTCCGTGACTTGAAAAGTCACCGGTCCGCTCGATGCGGAGACAGGAAAACCGGCGATCTGACCTGCGGGCGTTAAAATCAGCGGGCCTGGCAGCGCGCTGCCGTTCTTGAGCGCCCACTGGTAGGGCGGCTTTCCTCCCGTCGCTTTCAAAGCTGCTTTGTAATTTTTACCGGCTCTACCGATCCTCAAGGTCTGCGGCGGAATCGCCAGCGCTTTAAATACCTGGATGCCGAACTGCTTGCTGACCGTCGCGCCGTCATCGTCTGTGACCTGCAGCGTAAATTTGAATTTCTTCGCCGTCGTCGGCGTGCCGCCGATGCCGGTGGCCGTCGGCGCAATCCCCGGCGGCAGAACCCCGCCTGTCTGGGAAATGGCGTACGGCCCGCTTCCGCCGCTGATGTCCAGATCCTCAACGTAGGGCACTCCAATCTGGGCGGGAGGAAACGCAATGGTGTCGATCGTGAGCGGCGGAACGGCGGGCACTATGCGGTAGATCGCGCCGTCGAACAACGAGACGACATAAAGGAAGCCGTCCGGGCCGACTTTCAAATCGGTGACGCCGTTGAAGCCGGTGCCGAAGACAAACGGCGCGAGCTGCGATTCGTTATCGGCGACTGTATCGGTCAAGGTTCCGAGCGCGAAACCGTCGCGGTTCGCATTCAGGACAAAATGATAGATCCTACCGTTGTTGATATCGCCGACGAAGACGTCGTTTTCATACTGCGCGCCGAGCTGGGTGGAGTTCAAAAAGACGATCGCCGTCGGGCCGACAGTATTGAACCAGGAAAACTTCGGGTCGGCGTAGTGCGAGCCAGGAATGACGAACAAGTCCTGTGGGGCATTGTTCGTATTGCGGCTGTCGGGTCCCATGATCGATTCCCAGCCGCTGTTGAAGCCGGGCTCGACCAGATTGATCTCGTCATAGGAATTCGGACCGTTCTCGGTATCCCACAGCTTGTTCGTCACCGGATCGAAGGTCATGCCGAAGGAGTTGCGGATACCGTAGGCAAAATATTGATCCAGCGGCGCGCCGAGGGAGCTGAACGGATTGACCGCAGCCGCCGTACCGTCGTCGTTGAGCCGATGGATGACGGAAGTGCCGTCCGGCGCCGGGCCGTTGGAAAAGTTCTGCAATTGTCCGTTTCGATTGAGGTCGCCGTTGATCACATATAATTTTTGATCCGGACCGAAAGCTATGACGCCGCCGTTATGGTTGGGGCCGGGGGTAACGGGCAGGCTCAGGATGGGGCTCACCTGAGCGAGAGCGAGCGCGCTGCCGTCCCAGTGAAATTTATAAACGCGGTTGGCGGCGGCGGCATTGCTGCTATCTCCTGCCGCGCTGCTTTCAGTGTAGTAGAGGTAAACAAAACCGTTGTTGGCGAAATCGGGATGGAGCGCTATGCCGAGGAGACCGTGCTCATCGTTGAAATCGACGTTTAAATCCAAGACTGCCGTCGCCGCGCCGTTATGAACCCGCATCACTTTGCCGTCGTTTTTCTGCAAGACCAGAATGTCGTCGGAACCGATGAAAGCCATGGTCGTGGGGAAATCGAGTCCCGAAACCACCGCCTCAGCGCGCAGATTGGGCTCGACGACGGACGGCAAGGCGAAAGCGCGCGCGCCGAACGCGATGGAGACGGCGAGCGCGAGAAAAGCGACTTTCATACGAAAACGGCCGCAGTATAGCGCGGCTTACCGGCGATCTCCATGCAAAAAACGGCCCGCTCACGAGCGGCGTGACAACGATCGCCACGGAGAGAAACTCCGGCAGCTTGGCTTTTGCAGTCTTGCCTAAATACGTCATCTCGGCTACCGTTTCGGCATGTCGCGGCGCTTCACGATCGAGGTCGAGAAGGATTATTTCAACTTCGCCTCGGCGCATTTTTTAATCTTCGCCAACGGCGACCGCGAGGCGCTCCACGGCCATAACTACCAGGTCTCCGTCGCCGTGGAAGGAGAATTGGATCGCGCGGGCGTCGTCCTGGACTTCATCGCCTTCAAGCCGCTCGTCAAGCGCATCTGCGACGAGCTGGACCATCGAACGCTCATCCAGAAAGACTGCTCCGCGCTCAAGATTCGCCGCGCCGACGACCACGTGACCGTCGGCTATCGCAATCAGCGCATCGTGCTGCCGAAGCACGACGCCCTGCTGCTGCCGATCGCCAACACCAGCACCGAGCTTTTGGCGGAATACATCGCCGATCAGATCCGCGTCAAAGTGCGCCGCCACTTCCCCGGCGCGAAGCTGAACATGATCGAGGTCGGCGTGGAAGAGGCGCGCGGACAGCGGGGATTTTACAAAGGCGAGTTCTAGCCGTCCTTGCCAAGATCAGCACGAACGGTAAATCAGCCTTTTAAATCTTATTCCGTTCGTCCTGAGCCTGCCTGTCCTGAGTTTTGCCGAAGGGTCGAAGGGCTCCTACTCTTGTCCCACCACCCCACCGCGAGAAACAGCACGAAGAGCATTAGATAGGCGGCGACGAACTCCGGCGCGGCAAAGAATCCGAAGCGGCTCACGACCCCGCCGGGGGTGAGCTCGTAGGCGTGGATGATACCGATCGCGGAAAACACCGCGGCGGCGAGCGCCCACCACGCGGCGCGGAGGAATTGCCGCTCGATGAGAAAAACGCCGATGGCGGCGAGGATCATCGAGGTAAAGATGAAGCCGCGCTCGAGCGAGATCATGCCGTGGATCGCGAGGCTGCCGGCGAACGCGGGGAGTCCCGCCTGGTAGAGCGTCTTCCCCGCGGCGCGCAAACCCGTCTCGACCATCAGCAGCCCCCAGGCGGCAAGCGCCGGGAAGAGCCCGAGCGCGACCGCGAGCGCGTGCTCCTTCGGCGTCTCCTGAAACGCCTGCGCGGTGATGATGATGCCGATATAAAGCAGGATGCCGATGCCGGCTTCGAGCGGGATAAAGTCGAGCACCGTCTGGATCGTCCCGGTAAGGCAGATGAAGGCGATAAAGACGCCGTTCAGCGCCGAGTAACCCGAGCGCGCGCCGAGACGCTTCCACCCCGGGTGGCCGATATAGATCGTCGTCGGAAAGGCGCTGCCGAAGAGCGCCGCGGCGACCGAGCCGATACCGTTAGCCATCAGCGAGGGAAATGTCTGGTAGCGGTCGCCCGCCGCCTCGGCGCTCTCGATGTTCTGCAGCGAGCCGACGACATTGAAGATGCCCATGGGGAAAATCACCGACATATATTTAAGGAAGTCGGGGCTCGACAGCGCCTCCCACAACGCGCCGCCGGTAAAAACCGGCGGGCTGAGCGCGAAGCTCGCCGCAAGCGGCTTGCCGGACATGTCGCCGAGCGCCCACGCGAGCGCCGTGCCGCAGACGATCGCGACCAGGCCGCCGGGAAGACCGAAGGGAAATCTTTGATGCGCGAAGTAGGAAAGCAGGATCAGCGCGAGCGGCGGCAGAGCGATCAGCGGCTTGTCGAAGATGCGGAAGCTGAAGTCCATGGAGATGAAGGTGATCGCGATGCCGGCCAGCGCCGAGAGCAGCGCCGCGCGCGGCGTCATGCGCCGCACCCACTCGGCGACGAACGCGCCGACGATTTCGATCAGCCCGTTCAGCAAACAGGCGACGAGCCCCACCTGCCAGGCCCAGACCGGATTTTTCGTCTCCAGATAGATCGGCAGCATGATAAAAAAGATGTAGGCAAAAAGGCTCACGGTGTTGATGCCGTACGGCAGCGCCGTGACGTCTTCGCGCCCGCTCTCGCGCGCGAGCCGGCGCGCCTGCCAGGCGTAGAAGAAATTGCCGACGAGGATCGACACCGCCGCGCCGGGGAGAATGCGGCCGAAGATATAGGCGTCGGGAAGATGGATCAGCTCGCGGCAGAGGCTCACGATCAGGATCAGCTGGATCAGGTTGTCGATCATCAACCCGAAAAAGCCGTCGAGGTCCTTGTGCACGAACCAGGGAAGATTGGATTGACTCATGGCTACCGCTTGAGGCGGGACTTTAACGGCGGAATGCCGAGGTGTCAACGAGGGAAGCTCAGGCGCCGGATCGCGCTATATCGAGGAGCGCGGGGGCGGGCAGCGAGGAGGCTAGGATGCAGATGAGCTTTCCTTCGCGATGCAGAACCGCATGGATCCGGCCCTGCGAATAGATATAAAAATTTATTTTCTTGACCGAATCGTAGACGCGTTCAGCCGATGAGGGCGCGTCGCTTTCCGTCCCGAGGAAGGTATAGCACGTTACCGTCAGGCCGTTTCCCTGGTATACGGTTACAAGCACTTTTCGCCCATCGAAGTCCCGGACCGCGCCTCCCACGGCCTTCAGCTTCAATGCGGTCAAATCGTAGGTCATCGGGGCGAAGGCGCCGGCGGCGGAACGAGAAAGCGTTTCCTTGATTTCCTCTGCGCTCCCGCCTCGGACGAAAGACAGCTCGCCGTCGATGATTTTTTCGTGGATTTCCAGGGCCCGCATCGATAGCGGTTTTGCCTCCGGGCGCCGCATCAAATAAAGAGTGGGAAGAGTGAGCAGGACCAGCAACCCCGCAGCCAACGCCGGTCGAAGATACTTTGAAGTCCGGGGTGACTCGAAGGCGCCCGGCTTTGGTCTAAAAACCCGCGGGTCATGGAGAATTCTTTCTCTCAGCGCGGCGGGCGCTTTGATCCCGGCGCCGGTCTCGTGTACCGCGCTCTTTAGCGCCAGCTGAGAATGATAGACAAACCGACAGCCTGAGCAGCCCTCGAAGTGCTCTTCTACGGCCGCTCGTTCAGGCGGGCTTAGCTCATCGTCGATGAGGTCGGCGATGAGCTCTTGCGCCTCTTCGCACTTTAATGTCATTTCAAAACTTTCTCTTTGGCCTCTACGTAATCCTTCAGGTAGCGATGCAGCAGTTCTCTGCCGCGGGAAAGCCGGGAGCGAACAGTGCCCAGAGGGCAACAGAGGATCTCGGCCGCCTCGGCATAGGAGAAATCTTCCATATCGACAAGCAGGATCGCCGTTCGGAATTCCTCGGGCAGTTTTTTTATCGCATTAGAGATTTTACAGCTCAATTCCCTCCGCAGAATGTCGCCTTCCGGCCCGGCGTCTTTTGAGGGTATCCTTTGCCAGTTGTCGCTCGGCTCGTCCTTCACTGTTTTGGCTTCTTCGGTCGATACCCAGCGTTTTGCCTCTCGGTAGCGGTCGAAAAATAAATTATGAAGGATCTTCGCAAGCCAGGCTTTCATATGGGTGCCGGCGGCAAATTGCTCATAAGACCCGAGAGCGCGCGCATAGGTCTCTTGCACCAAATCATTGGCCTGGTCCGGCTCTTTCGCCAAATGCACCGCGATGCGGTAAAGATCGTCGAGGTGCGTCATCGCCTCGCACGCGAACTTCTCCCTTTGCGTCTCCGCCCCGGTTACTGTTTTCCGCCACACGGAGCTGCATTGTAAACAGGCCCAACCAGCCTGTCCAACCCAATATTCTAACGCCGGGACGACAACGAAGTTCCCGCGGGCGCCCGCTGCTCGAGGATAGAGAAAGGAGAATTTTTCTTCAGCCGTGGATTTTTAGGGGAACCTTTCACCCCGGCCCAGCGTTACAGCAACAAGTATGCAATGAGTCAAAATCCGGTAAAACCGGAAAGGAGGCATAGTCATGCGTTCCGATATCAATGCCGGCATCACGGCCGGGCTGCTGGGAGGACTCGTCTTCGGCGCGATGATGCAGATGATGAATGCGCCGACGCCTCAGGGGGGACAAATGCCCATGATGGCGATGGTCGCTATGGTGCTGCGTTCCGATAGCGTGCTCGTCGGCTGGCTCTATCATCTGTTTAACAGCTCTGTTATCGGCGCGCTCTTCGGCTGGATGCTGGGCGGTCGTCTGCAAACCCTGGTTGCAGGACTGGGATGGGGCGCTGTATACGGTATTGCATGGTGGATTCTGGGCGCATTAATATTAATGCCGGTACTTCTCGGGATGCCACCATTTGCTCCGCTCCTGATGGAACCGATGCGGCCGGTCGCTATGGGGAGCCTGGTCGGTCATTGCGTTTATGGAATCATTCTCGGAGCCGGCTTTGTGACGTTGAATCGCAGCATGACCTGCGCGGTTCGTAATGCCTAAAAGGCGGGAAAGAAAGCCGATGAGCGACCCAGTCGAAATCGAACGGTACAACTACTCCGACTTCGTCGGTTCGGATTTCCTTCCTTTCCGGACGCATTTGCCGGCGGGCTCCGCTGCGCCGGATTTTCAGACGACGCTTTTGGAAACCGGCCGGTTTGTACAATTGAGCGATTACTGGAAGCAAAGCGATCTCCTGATCGAATTCGGTTCACTGACCTGACCCTACTGCTCGCTGGCGGCGCCAGCGCTCGAACCGATGGCTCGAGAATATGCCGCTAAAGGCATCGCCTTCATTTTTCTCTACGCCCGCGAAGCCCACCCAGGTGAGAATTTTCCTGCACATCGCACCATGGAGCAAAAGCTCGCGCATGCGCGAGCTTTCCAGAAACAATTCAACGTCGAACGACCGATACTCGTGGACGACCTGATCGGCACCGGACACAAGCTTTACGGCATGCTGCCGAACATGACTTATCTCATCGGCCGCGGCGGCAAGGTGCTTTTTCGCGCCGACTGGTGCGATCCGCCGACGATCAAAACTGCGGTTGACTATGTCCTGGCGTCCCGCGCGCGCCGCCGGGACGGGTTGAAGCTGGCGCCGTTTTACGCGGAATTCGTCGGCTATCGCTGGCACGATCCGGACAAGGCGAGAGAAGCCATGAAGCGCGCGGGGCAGAAGGCGATCGATGACTACGACCGAGTGCAACAACGGTATCGCCATCGAGGGACGCGGCCCGGACGCATAGAGATCGACGATTAGGATTTCCTCTCGAAAATCCGTCAGCGTCGAAGTCGGTCGCGTTTTATTCCTACGTTTTTACGTTTTCAAATCCTGAAATTCCATTCTTTTAGCGAATATCGACTTCGCGTCAACCTTTCAATTGAGTCGAGTGGAACGCGCCGAAGCTCTTCTTCGGCGCCCCACCCTTCCCGCAGCGCGGTTTTAAGCGCGTCCGCCGGGATATGCAAATTGGTCAAGAATTCGCCGTGCGTCCGCCGTTGCCGGTAAGCCGGCTGCCGCGGCGGCGCGAGCAGTAGCTTTTCCATCAGATGGAGATCGCAGTCGAGCAAAAAGCTGCCGTGGAAGAGCAGCGCGCGCTTTTTGCGGTACTGCGCGTTGCCGGAAAACTTTCGTCCGCCGATTGCGAGATCGGTAAAGCCTTCGATCGCTATTGGGGCGCCGACGAGCGGCTCGAGCGCGCTTTTCAAGCGTGTCATGACGTAGGCGTTGGTCGCGGCGACATCGGCGAGGCCGCGCGGCGTGATCTTCAAGACGAGCGTATAGTTCAAGCAGCCCGGCGCCTGGAGCACCGCGGCGCCGCCGCTCGGGCGACGCAGGACCGGAACGCGCGCCGCCCGGCACGCCGCGAGAGCGACTTCGCGCTCGGTGCGGCTGCCGTGGCCGAGGACCACGAAGGAACCGCGCGGCTCCCAGAGCCTCAGCGCCTCCGCGGCGCTTCCCTCCTCGACTTCGAGGAGAAGCGCCTCGTCGCAGGCCAGGTTTTCCGCCGGCGTCGCACAGGTCAGGTCTAGGTATTTCACACGATCCCTGCTATGGATATATTGATTCGACAAAGCGGATTTTATAAGTTAAGTTCCGACACGTTCCGCTCTCTATCGATTCCACGAGGCTTACAATGCAGGCTGAGAAGAAAGAACCCGGCGACGTATCCGGAGATTATAGTCGCAGCGATGCTTCCCGTCCACCGGAGAATAGCCGCCACAGCGCGACCGAGAAGTGGCTCGATTCCGTCGAATATGTTCTCGAATACGTCCTCAAAAATAAGAATTCCGAAGCGCCGCTGCTGGTCGAGCGCCTGATCGAACGGCT
>Ga0075425_100005123_pt1 | contig 13586 bp, 13 predicted proteins | sample SoiMethybrSBSTD4_FD_75300 | JGI IMG/M metagenome (GOLD analysis project Ga0075425, IMG submission 75300) | Bulk soil microbial communities from a Populus tree surrounding site in Tennessee, USA - Soil MetaG P. TD hybrid SBSTD4 | ecosystem: Environmental > Terrestrial > Soil > Tree plantation...
CACTATCACGACGGGCAGGTGATTGCCGTCGTGAAATCGGGGACGTTGACCCGCACGCTCCACGACTGCTCGACCGAGGCGACATCCGCGGGCGCCTCGTTCGTCGAGCCCGCGGGGCCGGACCGGACGCACATCGGCCGCAACCTGGGCACGGAGCCGGTGGTCTTGCTCGTGACCTACGTGCTACCCGCCGGCCGGCCGCTGTCACGGGACGTGCCGCAGCCGTCGCAGTGCGGCCAGTAGCCGGCCCTCATACCAGCTCCCACTGCGAGGGTGCGTTCGGCTCGACGTGCTCGCGGACGCGGCCCTCGCGGGCGAGCTTCTTCAGATGTGACTCGACGGAGTTGCCCGCCATCTTGTGGAGCTTCGGGGAGACGTCGGCGTAGATCCGGCTGACCATCTCCGGGATGGTCCGCACCCCGTCGCCGAGCGCTTCGAGGATCTGGCGCTCGCGGGCGAGCCGGTGGGCGATGTACTCCTCGATCCGTCCCGGCCCGTCCTCGATCACCGGGCCGTGCGCGGAGTAGATCCGGCGGATGTCGAGGCCCTGCAGCCGGCGGAGCGAGGCCATGTAGTCGGCGAGGTCGCCGTCGCCCGACGGGATCACGCTCGTGGAGCCGCTCAGGATCACGTCGCCGCTGAAGAGCGCCTTCTCCTCGACGAGGTAGTAGCAGAGATGGTCCGACGCGTGGCCGGGCGTGTGAAGCGGCACGAGCGTCACGCCGTCGCCCTCTATCGTCTGCCCGTCGCGGAGATCTTCCACTCCCTCGGGCAGCCCGGCGTCGCGATGGATCATCTTCGACACGGGCAGGCCGGCGTAGCGCTCGCGGAGCTGGGCGACGCCTCCCAGATGGTCGACGTGACGGTGGGTGAGCAGCACGCGCGCGGGACGGTCCACGCCGCGGCTCTTGAGATAGCCGTCGAGCAGCGCGGGGTAGCCCTCGATGCCGGCGCCGGTGTCGATGAGGATCGGGTGACGGCAGCCCACGAGATAGGTGTTCGTGCCGGGGCCGGTCATCATGCCGGGGTTGAGGCCGAGGACGCGGCCGACCAGGTCGCTCGGCGTGGCCGTCGGCGGAAAGTCGGGATCGATCCAGCCCATTCAGGAAATCCCCAGGAAGCGGCGTTTGACGTCCTCGTTCGCGTCGAGGTCCGCCGAGGAGCCATGGTACACGACCTGTCCCTTGCTCATCACGTAGACCCGGTCGGCCACGCGCAGCGCGAGCGGCACGTTCTGCTCGACGAGCAGGATGCTGAGCCCGTCGTCCTTCAGCCGGACGAGCACCCGGCCGATCTCGCGCACGATGAGGGGCGCGAGCCCCTCGGACGGCTCGTCGAGCAGGAGGAGCTGCGGCCCTTGCATCAGCGCGCGCGCGATGGCGAGCATCTGCTGCTCGCCGCCCGAGAGCGTGCCTCCTCCCTGCCCGCCCCGATCGCGCAGCCGCGGGAAGAGCTCGTACATGCGCTCGCGTCGTGCGGCGATCTCGTCGCGTGCGCCGAGCAGCAGGTTCTCGGTCACGGTGAGCGGCGAGAAGATCCGGCGGCCCTGCGGGACCAGGCCGATCCCGCGCCGCGCGATCCGGTGCGCCGGCGTCCGCTGGATCTCCTGTGCCTGGAAGCGAATCACGCCCGCGCGCGGGGGGGTGAAGCCGACGATGCTGCGGATCAGCGTCGTCTTGCCCACGCCGTTGCGGCCGAGCAGGGCAACTGCCTCGCCGCGGCCCACGGCGAGCGAGACGCCGTGGAGAACGTGGCTCTCGCCGTAGTAGGCGTGGACGTCCTCGACGCTCAGCATCGTCAGTCGCCGGTGCCGAGATAGACCTCGTACACGCGGGCATCCGCGCGGACGACGTCGGGCGGGCCTTCCGTCAGCACCTCGCCGTAGTGGAGCACGGTGATGCGATCGGCGAGCGAGAACACGACGTCCATGTCGTGCTCGATGATCAAGAGCGTCATCTCCCGCGGCAGCGCGGCGAGCAGGCGCGTCATCCGGTGCGTCTCCTCGGGCGACATCCCGGCCGTCGGCTCGTCGAGCAGCAAGAGCTTGGGCCCGGTCGCCAGCGCGATCCCCACCTCGAGCTGACGCTGCTCGCCGTACGAGAGGCGCCCTGCCGGCTCGCCCAGCCGCTCGGCGAGCCCCACCGCCTCGGCGACGTCGCGCGCGCGCACGAGCGGGCCGCCGAGCGCGTCGATCGACCCGAACGGCCGGTAGCTGCCGGCCTGGCCGGCGGCCGCGGCCAATCGCAAGTTCTCGGCCACGGAGAGCCGGGGAAAGACGTTCGTGCGCTGGAAGGAGCGCGACAGTCCCCGGCGCGCGATGGCGTGGACGGGCAGCCCGGTGATCGGCGCGCCGTCCAAGACGATCCGGCCACTGCTCGGCGCCAGGTGCCCGGTGATCAGGTTGAACAGCGTGGTCTTTCCGGCGCCGTTCGGGCCGATGATCGCGCGGCGCTCGCGCGCGGCCACGGAGAGCGACACGCCGTTGACGGCGCTGAGCGCGCCGAAGTAGCGGCTCAGCCGCTCGATCTGGAGGAGTGCGGTCATGCCCGGAGCCCGATGCGGCCGCGGAGCGCGCCCACGATGCCGCCCGGCGCGAACAGCACGAACAGGATGAAGGTGAGCCCGAGGATCGTCATCCACCGCTCGGTGTACGAGCTGACGAGGCTCTGCAGCAGGATGAAGGCCGCCGCGCCCAGCACGGCGCCGCCCAGCGTCCCTGTCCCGCCGATGATGACCATCAGCAGCGCCTCCCCCGAGGTCGTCCACAGAAAGGCGTCGGGCGTGATCGAGCCCACCAGCTGCGTGTAGAGCGCGCCCCCGATGCCCGCGACGACGCCTGCGAGGACGAAGGCCAGGATCTTGTAGCGATCGACCGCGTAGCCGACGGCCTGCATCCGCGCCTCGTTGTCGTGGATGCCGCGCAGCACGTGACCGAAGGGCGATCGCACGACGCTCCACAGGAACAACGCGGCGAGCCCGACGACCACGAGCAGGTAGAGGTGAAAGCTCGCCGGCTGTGCGAGATCCACGCCGAGGACGCGCGGGCGCGGAACGCCGACGATGCCGTCCTCCGCCCCGAGCCATGCCGCCTGGAACGTCACCGCGTAGAACATCTGCGAGAACGCCAGCGTCAGCATGATGAAGTACACGCCGCTCACCCGGATCGAGAAGAATCCGATCACGAGCGCGGCGACGGCGGACACGGCCGCCGGGAGCACGAGACCGGTGAGGAGGCCGGGCGAGCCGGCGAGGAGCAGCGCGGCCGTGTAGCCGCCGATCCCGAAGAACGCGGAATGGCCGAAGGACACCATGCCGGCGTAGCCCATGAGCAGGTCGAGGCTCATGGCGAAGATCCCCCAGATGAGGATCTCCTGCAGCAGCTTGACGGGATAGTTGCCGGCGAACCGGGGGAAGATCGCGACGAGCACGGCCAGCGCCGCGAACGCGAGGAGCTTGACCTTCACTTGAGCGGCCGGCCGAAGAGCCCTTGGGGACGCAGGAGCACGATCGCCGCCATGACGAGGTAGATCATCATCATCGAGGCGCCGGGCAGCCACGCCTTCCCGAAGGTCTCGGCCTGCCCGATGATGAGGCTGCCCGCCAGCGAGCCCTTGAGGCTGCCGAGGCCGCCGACCACGACCACGATCAGCGCGGGGACGAGGATGCCCGCCCCCATCGGGGGCGACGCCGACTGGATGGGACCGGCGACGACGCCCGACAGCCCGCCGAGCGCCGCGCCGAAGGCGAAGACCGCGGTGAAGACCACCGGCATGTTGATGCCCAAGCCCGCCGTCATCTCCGCGTCGAACACGCCGGCCCGGATGATGGAGCCCAGGCGCGTCCGCTCGATGAGCAGCCACAGCGCCACCGCCATGGCGAAGCCGAACGCGATGACGAAGAGCCGGTACGACGGGATCGTCGCGCCGAGGATGGTGACCGACCCGGAGAAGACATCGGGCGGCGGGATCGACCGGATGCGCCCACCCCAGATCCACTTCACGAGATCCTCGAAGAGATAGATGAAGCCGAAGGTCAGCAAGACCTGGTCGAGCGGCGAGCGGCGGTAGAGGGGCCGCAGCGCGAGCCGCTCCATCACCGCGCCGATCGCGCCGACGACCAGCGGCGCGACGACGAGCGCGATCCAGAAGTTCCCGAGCGCGGCGATCGTCGCCAGTCCCGCGTACGCGCCCAGCATGTAGAACGACCCGTGAGCGAGATTAACCACGTCGAGCATGCCGAAGATCAGGGTGAGACCGACGGAGAGCAGGAACAGCAGGACGCCGTACGACAGGCCGTTGAGCGCCTGACCGAAGAAGTCGGGGACGAACACGCGCGCCGGCGCGCGGCCGCTACGTCGGCAAGGTGCAGCCCGTGCCGGGATCGCGCACGTCGGCGACCTTGTCGATGGGCACGTTGTCGAGGCCCCCCGTCACCTCCCGCACCTCGCGGATGTAGATGAAGGGTTGGATCACGTTGTGCGTCTTGGGATCGAAGCGGAACCGCCCACGGGGGCTGTCGAACTCCGTCTTGGCGATCGCCTCGACCAGCTTGTCCTTGTCTTGCGTGTTGCCGCCGACGGCCTTGAGCGCGCGCACGATGACCTCCGCGGTATCGTAGCCCTGGCACGCGAAGCCGTCGGGCGTCTTGCCGCCGAACTTGGCCTTGAAGTCGGTCACGAACTTCTTGTTCATCGGGCTGTCGAGCTGCGGCGTGTAGAAGTGGCCGGTGATCACGCCGAGCGCCGAGCGGCCCTGCGCCGGCAGCACGTCCGGCTCGGTGAGGAAGCCGGCGCCGGTGAGCTTGATCGACCCCTTCAGGCCGAACTGGTCGTACTGCTTCACGAAATTCACCGCGTCGGTACCGGAGAAGAACGCGAAGACGGCCTTGGCGCCCGACTGCTTGATCTTCGTGAGATACGGCGCGTAGTCCGTCTCGCCGAGCTTCGGATAGTCCTCGGCGACCACCTTGCCGCCGGCGGGCGTGAACGTCTCCTTGAAGGCGTTCATCATGTCCTTGCCGGCCTGGTAGTTCGGCGCGGTCAGGAAGACCTCCTTCGAAACGTTCTTGGCGACCCAGCCGCCCATCGGCTGGCACGGCTGCCAGTTCGAGAACGAGGTGCGGAAGATCCAGTGCGAGCAGCGCTCGCGGCTGATGGCGTCGGCGCCGGCGTTGGAGACGATGAGGATGGTCTTCGAGCTGTGGACCTTGTCGCGCATGCCCATGAGGATGCCGCTGTGCACGGGCCCGGTCAGGATGTCGACCTTGTCGGAGTCGATGAGCTTCTCGGTCTTGCGGACGCCGACCGGCGGCTTCATCTCGTCGTCTTCCTTGATCATCTCGATCTTGCGCCCGGCCACCGTCCAGTTCTCCCGTGCGAAGACGAGCTCCATGCCCTGCGTGATGGACTCGCCGAGCACGGCGTAGACGCCCGTGTAGGGCAGCACGAGGCCGATCTTCACCGGCCCGCCCTGCGCATGGCTTCGCGAGGCCCACGGCCCTGCCACCACGCTCGCCGCGGCCGCCGAACCGCCGGCCAGGAATGCCCGACGCGTCACTCGCATGATCCGCCTCCTGATTCGCTGAGTCGCTCTGCTGTCCGGGGGCTCAATCTACACCGACGTTCGAGGCGCTGAAACCCGAAATTCGGCCGGATCAGCCGGTGAGCTGCTCGCGCACGGCCGGCGGGATCGGCTCGGCGTGGAGTGGGCCGCCGGGCGTATCCGGCCGCCGCACCCACGCCCGCACCTCGAAGCCGCGGGCGCACACCCGCCCCTCGACGCTGATCTCGTGCTCCATCCGGAAGGTCTTGTCCTTCACCCACGTGACCGAGGACCGCACGCTGACGACGTCACCGTAGCGGACGGGCGACAGAAAGGTCGACCCGGACTCGACGATGGGGACGCCGACGATCCGATAGCGCTCGAACGTCGCCGGCCACGGCAGGCCGAGCGACTCGAACAGCGTCTCCGTGCCGAGGTCGTACCACTCGTAGAAGCGCGGGTAGAAGGCGATTCCCGCGGGATCGGCGTCGCTCCACCGCACCGTCACCTGCGTGGTGGCGGTGATCACGCGTCGAGCCGCTCGCGCAGCAGGAAGCGCTGGAGCTTGCCGGTCGCGGTCCGCGGCAGCTCGCCGGTCAGCCGGATGTCGCGGGGCCGCGCGTGCGGCGACAGCGTACGCTCGGCCAGCGCGCGCAGCTCATCGGGCAGCCGATCCACGTCGCCGTCGCGGGGCACCACAAACGCGACGGGCTTGATGAGGCCGTCGGCCGCCGGCGCGCCGATCACGCCGACGTCGGCGACGCCGGGATGCCCGAGCAGCGCGCCCTCGATGTCGGCGGGCGCGACCCAGAGCCCGGCGACCTTGAACAGGTCGTCCTCCCGGCCGAGGTGACGGAACGACCCGTCGGCCTCGCGGACACACACGTCGCCGGTGCGGAACCAGTCGCCGACGAACGCGCGACGGGACTCGGCGGGACACCGCCAGTAGAACGGGCTGACCGACGGCGCGCGCACGTGCAGGACCCCCTCGACACCCTCCGGCACCTCGCGGCCCGCGGCGTCGAGCAGCCGGGCTTCCGCGCCGGGCACGGGGACACCCGCCGATCCCGCCTTCACGCGGCCCGGGCGGTTCGACACGACCATGAAGATCGTCTCGGTCGCGCCGAGACCATCGAGGATCTCGATGCCGAAGCGCTCGTGCCACGCGGTCGCCACTTCCGGGGGCAGCCGCTCGCCCGCCGACACGGCGATCCGGAGCGAGCGGAAGGTGTCGGCGGGCAGGTCGGCGCGCACGAGCCGCGCGTAGAACGTCGGCACCGAGAAGAAGACCGTGGGCGCAAAGGCCGTCATGACGTCGGCGACCGTCGCGGGCTCGGCCCACGCGGGGTGCAGATACGTCGGCGTGCCGAGGACCAGAGGATTCAGGAGCGCGTTGCCGAGCGCGTACGCGAAGAACAGCTTGGACGTCGACAAGACGCGGTCCTCGCGCGCGATGCCGAGCACGCCCTCGCCGTATCCACGGCCCGCCAGGAGGTCGCCGTGCAGATGCACGGCCGCGCGCGGCGGCCCCGTCGTTCCCGACGTGTAGAGCCAGACGGCCATGTCCTCGTGGCCGAGGGGCTCGGCCGCGAGCTCGGCCGGCGCCTCGTCGGCCACGTCGGGCGTCACGACGCGACATCGCGGGAGCGTCGTGGCGATGGGAGCGACCGCTCGCGCCGCGGCGTCGGCGGCGACGACGATGCGCGCCCGGCAGTCGGCGAGCATCGCCGCCCAGCGGTCGGGCGTCAGCCGCGTGTTGAGAGGGACCGCGATGGCGCCGATGCGGAGAGCGCCGAGAAACGCGGCCGCCCAGTCCAGCCCGTCCGGCAGGAGGATCGCCACGCGCTGCTCGGGCTCCACACCGAGGCGGCGCAGCGCGTTGCCGAGACGGCAGGACCGGGCGAGCAGATCCGCGTAGCTGACATGGTCGGTGGGGGTGACGATGACGGTCCGCGCGCCGTCGCCCGCCGCCACGTGATCGTCGAGGAGCGCCGTCACCGCGTTCGGCATCTCAGCTCGGCCAGCGATTCTCCTTCCAGTCGAACCCCTGCCAGAACGCGTCGATGCGATCGATGATGCCGCGGAACTTGTGCCGCCCGTCGTCGTGCGCGCTCCACAGATCGTCCAGCGACTCGAACTGGGCGAGATAGCCGAGCCCGTACTCGGCGGGCTCGGCCATCGCCATCTCGCTCGCGATGAAGCGCCGGTAGCCCTCCGCGGGTGGGATCCAGAATCCCTCGGACGTTTCCTCGGTGTAGAGACGCGGCGCCTGGCCCGGCGGCACCGGGCAGAGGAAGAACCGCGCGCTGAACCGGATGGGGCTCGTGCGCGGCGTGATGAAGTGCGAGAGATACCGGAGCGGGCGCAGATCGCAGACCCACCCCTGCTCCGCCAGCAGCTCGGCGAACGGCTGTCCCGCCATCAGCCGCTTGCGCACGTCGTCCACGAGCGGCGCCACGGTCGGGGCTCCGACGTCGACCGGACGCCCCTCCGCGTCACACGCCAGCAGGATGCCGGTCTCCTCGAGCAGCTCGCGTACCGCCGTCACCCAGTACGCGAGCGCCGGCGGCCCATCGCGCTCGTCGAAGACCCCTTCCGCCTCGGCCGCCGACAGCCCACGACAGCGCGCGAGGCTCTCGCCGTCCGCGTCCGCCGCATCGACCTTCCCGCCCGGAAAGGCGTAATAGCCCCCGAGAAACTTCATCCCCTTGTTCCGCCTGATCATGTACACCTCGACGCCCATCTCGGGGGTCGAGCGAACGAGCAGCACTGAAGCCGCCGGCTTCGGCTCGACGGGCGTCACAGGCGTAGTCACGCCGGAAATGATACCGCCGCGACTGAGTTGAGCGATGCCTTCCGAATTCGGTGGTGCAAGGCGAGCGCAGCGAGCGAGCCAAAAGGGGGCTTGGGGGGGTGCGTCTCGCACCCCCCCAATCAAAAGATACCCGTCGCGATCGGGCGCTACAGATTGATGAGGCTGGCGACACGCTCCCGGTGATACGTCGCATCACCGAACGTGAACTCACTCGACTTGGCCCGTTTGAAATACAGATGCAGGTCGTGCTCCCACGTGAAGCCGATGCCGCCGTGGAGCTGGATGCCCGCGCCCGCGACCTTGCGATACGCGTCGGTCACGTACGCCTTGGCCATCGAGGCGGCCAGCGCCGCCTCGACCACGTTCTCGTCGACCGCCCACGCCGCGTAGTAGGTGAGCGACTTGGCGTTCTCGACGTCGACGAGCATGTCGGCGGCGCGGTGCTTGACGCCCTGATAGCTGCCGATCGGCTTGCCGAAAGCCACGCGGATCTTCGCGTACTCGGTGGTCATCTCGAGCACGCGCTGGGCCCCGCCGCACATCTCGGCGCAGAGCGCGACGGTGGCGCGCTCGAGCACGCGGGCCACGGCCGGCCATCCGGCGTCCCGCGCGCCGAGCAGTGCGGGACCGGGAACGCGGGCGTCACGGAACGAGACCTCACAGAGCTTGCGCGTCTGGTCCATCGTGGGCAGGAGTTTCGTCTCGAGCCCGGCCGTGTTCTTCGGCACCAGAAAGAGGCTCACGCCGTCCTCCGGTCGCGGCCCCTCCGACGTGCGAGCCGCCACCACGAGCACGTCGGCGAGATGAGCGTCCGGAACGAAGAGCTTGGTCCCGGACAGGACGAAGTCACCGCCGGCTGCGCGCGCCGTCGTCGTCACCCCGGCCGCGTCCCAGCGGACGTTCGGCTCCGTCCAGGCGAGGGTTGCCTTGGCCTCCCCGGCCGCGATCCGGGTCAGCCACTCCTCCTTCTGCGCCGCCGATCCGGCCTCGAGGATGGCAAGCCCGCCAAGCACCGTCGTCGCGAAGAATGGTCCGGGCATGACCACGCGGCCCATCTCCTCCATCAGCACGACGAGATCGACGAAGCCGAGTCCGGCGCCGCCGTACTCCTCGGGATAGACGAGGCCGAGCCAGCCCTGCTCGGCGAGCTTGGTCCAGAAGTCGTCCGTGACGCCGGCCGGCTCCTCCATGCGCGCGCGAACGAACGTCGACGTGCACTCGTTCTCGAAGAACTTCCGCGCCGTGGCGCGGAGCATTTCCTGTTCCTGGCTGAATCCGAAATCCATGGGCTAATCCTTCGGCAGTCCGAGGATGCGCTCGGCGATGATGTTCTTCTGGATCTCCGTCGTGCCGCCCTCGATGGAGTTGGCGCGCGAGCGGAGGAAGGTGTGCTGCCACAGCCCGCTCTCCACGGCCCACTCCGAGCCGCGCATGAGCTGCGCGTACGGACCCTGGATGTCCATGGCGAGCTCCTGCAGCCGCTGGTGCGTCTCGACCCACATCATCTTGCCCGTCGAGGCCTCCGGCCCCGGTATCTCTCCGCGCAGGAGCCGCGTGATGGCGCGCGCGCCCGTGTACTTGAGGCACTCGGTGTCGATCCACAGCTGCGCGATCTTCTGCCGCAGGACGGGATCCTTGACGACGTTCCGCCCGTGCTTCTCCATCCGCCGGCTGAGCTCGATGAGGCCGTCCAGCGCGATGCGCAGCCGGACCTGCAGGCCGAAGCCGAGAGCCAGCCGCTCGTACATGAGGGTCGTGAGGCCCACCGACCAGCCGTTGTTCACCCCGCCCAGCACCTGTGACTCGTGCAGCCGCACGTTGTCGAAGAAGACCTCGTTGAACTCGGCGTCGCCCGTCATCTGCCGGAGCGGCTTGACCGTGACGCCGGGCAGTTTCATGTCGAGCAGGAAGTACGTGATGCCCTTGTGCTTCGGCGCGTTCGGGTCGGTGCGGGCCAGCAGCATCATGAAGTCGGCGATGTGGGCGAGGGAGGTCCACACCTTCTGGCCGTTGATGACCCAGTGTTCGCCGTCCTTGACCGCGCGGGTCTGGAGCGATGCCAGATCCGAGCCGGCGTTGGGCTCGGAGTAGCCCTGGCACCAGATCTCCTCGCACGACAGGATCCTCGCCGGATACCGCCGCTTCTGCTCCTCGGTGCCGTAGGCGACGATCGTCGGGCCCGCCATGCCGACACCCAGGATGTTGAGAATGGGCGGCGCCTTCGCGAGCGCCATCTCCTGGTGGAGGATCATCTCCTCGATGAACGTGAGCCCCCGGCCGCCGTAGTCCTTGGGCCAGGTCAGCCCGAGAAACCCCGCGTCGTACAGCTTGCGCTGCCAGGCGCGGAGGATGTCGTACGCCTCGGGCCGGGGGACATCCGCGGTCGCGGCGACGCGGCTCGTCCAGTCGGCCGGGATGTTCGCCTTGAGCCACCGGCGAACGTTTTCACGAAACGCTTCCTGCTCGGCCGTCAGACTGAGATCCACTCGTTTCCTCCAGAGGTGGGATCAGCGGGCGCTGAACGGTGGTTCATTGTAGAACGGCGCCGAGGGAAGTCAAGGTTATACTCCTCGTTCATGACGGCCATCTCGCTCGACCGCTTGCGCACGCGCATCGAAGCGCTCGCTCGATTCGGCGCGCTCCCCGGCGGCGGCGTCACGCGCTCCGCGTGGAGCCCGGCGCACGAGGAAGCGCGCGCCTGGGTCGGCGACGAGATGCGGACGGCGGGGCTGGAACCGTGGGTCGACGCGGCGGGCAACGTGTTCGGCGGGCTCGGCATGCGCGCCTTCGACCCCGCGCGCCCCGCGGTCGTCACCGGCTCGCACATCGACACCGTGCCCGAGGGCGGCATCCTCGACGGCGCGCTCGGCGTGCTGGCGGGGCTCGAGGCGTTGCACGTCATTCGCGAGACGGGTACAGCGCACGGCCGCCCCCTGGCCGTCGCGGCGTGGAGCGATGAGGAAGGCCGCTACGGCAGCCTCTTCGGCTCGCGCGCCTTCTGCGGCACGCTCGACGCCGCGCGCATCCCGGAGATGGCGGCGGCGGACGGCGAGCGGCTCGTCGACGCCATGGCCGGCGCGGGCTTCGATGCGCTTCGCGCTCCCGAGGCTCGGGCGCCGGCGGGGTCGGTCGGGGCGTACGTCGAGCTCCACATCGAGCAAGGGCCGCGGCTCGAGGAAGCCGGCATCCCCATCGGCGTGGTGGAGGCGATCGTCGGCGTGCGCCGCACGCGCGTGATCTTCATCGGTCAGGCCGACCACGCGGGGACGACGCCCATGGAGCGTCGCCGCGACGGCTTTCTGGCGGCCGCCGAGTTCGCCCTCAAGGCGCGCGACCTCGTGGTCAAGCGCGGCAGCGGTCGCAGCGTGACGAACTTCGGCGTCGTACACGTGCATCCGGGTGTCACCAACATCGTGCCGGCCCGCGGCGAGCTCATCCACGAGATGCGCGAGCCCGACCCCGCCGTGCTCGACCGGCTCGCCCGCGACTGCAGCGCGCTCGCGAAGCGCGTAGCCAAGCGCCGCCAGGTGCAGGTGGAATTCCGTCCGCTCTCGGCCACGATGCCGGCGCCGTGCGCGCCGCGCGTGCAGGCCGTGATCGAGGAGGCGGCCGCCACGCTCGGGCTTGCCACTCAGCGGATGCACTCCGCCGCCGGCCACGACGCGCAGAACCTCGCGGCCATCACCGACGCCGGCATGATCTTCATCCCGTCCAAGGGTGGCCGCAGCCACCGCGTGGACGAGATGAGCGACTGGGACGCGATCGAGCGCGGCGCGAACGTCCTCCTCCACACGCTGATCGCGCTCGCGAGCTGAGCGCCGGGCGCGGGCGAGCGGGCGCCCGTGGCGCATGCGAGATTTCCCGTCGCCGTTCACGTCCTCCTGTTACGAGGCGACGCGGTGCTCCTCCTCCGACGCTGCAACACGGGGTTCGAGGACGGCAAGCTGAGCGTGGTGGCCGGTCACGTCGAGCCCGGCGAATCGGTGACCCAGGCGGCGTTGCGCGAGGCACGTGAGGAAGTGGGCCTCGCGCTGTCCCCCGACGCGCTCCGCGTCGTCGGCGTCATGCATCGCCACTCGGACGAGGACCGGGTAGATTTCTTCCTGGCCTGCCGCCTCGACGAGGCTGCGGGGCAGCCCCGCAACCGCGAGCCCGGGAAATGCTCGGAGCTCGTGTGGGCCGAGATGAGCGATCTTCCCGCCGACACGATCCCCTACGTGCGTGCCGGCATCGACGACTTCCGTCGCGGCATCTGGTTTCACGAGTTCGGCTGGTGACATAGGCGTCGGTTGCGGTCGCGGAGGCGGGCCGGTATCGTCCACTCGTGGGCATCCTCGGTCGCGCGCGCCTGCTCCCGCGGCTCGGCCTGGCGGGTGTCGTCGCTCTCGCGGCCGGCTGCACGTGGAACGGTCCGCAGAGCACCCTCGTTCCCGTCTCCGATTTCGCCCGCGAGACTCTGCGCGTCTACGGCATCGTCACGTGGGCGACCGTCGTCATCGCCGCCGTGGTCGTCAGCGTGCTGTCCTGGGTGCTGCTGCGCTACCGCGATCGGCCCGATGCCCCGCCGCCGCCGCAGACGCGCGGTCACGCCCTGCTCGAGATCGGCTGGACGATCGCCCCCGCTCTCGTGCTGCTCGTGATCGCCATTCCCACCATCCACGTGGTGTTCCGCACGCAGGGCGCGCCGCCGGCGGGCGCGCTGGAGGTGATCGTGCGCGGCCGGCAATGGTGGTGGGAGTTCGCGTATCCGGCCTACCAGCTCGCGACGGCGAACGAGCTGCACCTGCCGGTGGGACGACCGGCGGTGCTCCGTCTGGAAGGCCCCGACGTCATTCACAGCTTCTGGATCCCGCAGCTCGGCGGCAAGCGCGACGTGGTCCCCGGCCGTCACAACCAGCTGTCGTTCACGCCGGATACGCCGGGGACGTTCCTCGGGCAGTGCGCGGAGTTCTGCGGCACCTCGCACGCCAACATGCTGCTGCGTCTCGTCGTGGAGCCCCCGGACGCGTTCGAGCGCTGGGTCGCCTCCGAGCGCGCGCCGGCCGTTCAGCCGCAGGCCGGACCCGCCGCCGACGGCGCCGCGGCGTTCGCGGCGAGCGCGTGCGTCGGCTGTCACACCGTGCGCGGGGTGTCGAGCGGTCTGCTCGGGCCCGACCTCACCCACTTCGGCCGCCGCAAGACGCTCGGCGCCGGCATCTTGCCGAATACCGCGGAGAACCTCACCGCGTGGA
>Ga0075425_100005125_pt1 | contig 13583 bp, 13 predicted proteins | sample SoiMethybrSBSTD4_FD_75300 | JGI IMG/M metagenome (GOLD analysis project Ga0075425, IMG submission 75300) | Bulk soil microbial communities from a Populus tree surrounding site in Tennessee, USA - Soil MetaG P. TD hybrid SBSTD4 | ecosystem: Environmental > Terrestrial > Soil > Tree plantation...
CGCTGGTTGCGTTTCTCTTGATCGTGTACGTCGCCAGTCTGGCAGGCGGACCTCCGCCGTCGATTGCCGCCATCTACTGGGCCGGCATCGTCGGAGCCGCCGTGATCTTGGTGTGGAGCTGGTGGACGGATCGTCACCGCGCCAGGAGCACTCTCATCGCTCATCCGCCTTTCTAAGTACGCCTGTACATCACGAAGGATCACGAAGAACACGAATTCATTTTGTAGAAAGCTAACGAGAATTCGAAACGTGCCAGCGCGCCAGCGCGCGACTGAGCGGGCTACGGAACACCCAGGCGGCGGTCGCCGCACCCGCCACCAGCATCCCGACGAGGATCGCCGCGACGACCGCGCGGTCGCGCCAGGTCGAACGAAAGGCCGCTGCCGTCAACCCGATCTCTTCCGCCGCCTGCGTCACGATTGAGCCGTCGATTCGGCTGGTTGACGTGTGAGCGGCGAGCGTCAACGCTCGATCGCAGATGGCGTTGATGTCGCCCGGCATTCCGCCTGATCGCGCGAACACGCTGCGCAGCGCGCCGTCGTCGAATCGAATGTCGTCTGCCCTGCCCGCGACTGCCAGCCGGTGCGGCACGTACGCGTGAATCTCCTGCCGCTGCAGCGACCCGAGTTCGACACGAAATGCGACCAGGCGCTCGATCGCTCGTGCGTCGCTCGTTCGCATCAGCTGCTTGAGAGCACTCTCGCCGACGAGCACCATCTGGAGCAGATGCAGGTCGCTCGCCTTCTGACAGATCGCGCCCAGCTCGTTCCACACCTCCGGGCTCAGCGTATGCGCGTCGTCGACGATCACCAGGGCGGACGCGCGCAAGATCGTCAGCGACGACAGAAAATCTCCAAGCGCACGTGAGAGATCGTCGCGCGACGCGGAATCGAGCTGCCTCGCCGTCTCGTCATTCGAGATGACGCCGAAGTCGACGAGCAGTCTCTTGAGCAGGTCGTCGACGGATGGCGCAGCGCTGACCAACGACACCACCGTTCGGCGATCGAGATGCTCGACCAGCGCGCGGCACAACGTGGTCTTGCCGGCTCCCCGCGCGCCCGTCAGGACGACAACCGACTCACCGCGCGTGATCGAAGACAACAGTTCGCTGAGCGCGCGATCGTGTTCGGCCGAGTGGTAGAGGAATCGAAGATCGGGCGCCGCCGCAAACGGAGTGTCGACGCGCACCGGCAGCGGCACGCGATTGCGGATTCGTGTAGCGTGCGACAGATTGAGCGGCGCGATTGCGTCCCACTGCGCGGCCACTTCCGACCACATCGCTTCTGAAAGCGATTCGAGCGTTTCCGTCTGTGCCGGCGTTCGCTCGGTCGCGAGCCCCTCTTCTTCTATCGCGGGCAGACTCGCGACGAACTGCGGATCATCCGCAAACGATCGCGGCTTTCGGTCATGTTCCAACGGAACGTCAATGATAGCCGCAGTTTTTGTCCCGAACCGGGACAGGGGTGTCCCGTCTCCGTACACTCGAGCTGAAGACCTTAGTCCTCAACAAGCTATGTAGGTGAATCACCTGTATATACGTCTATATTGTCATATAAACGAACACTGCGTGTGGTTGCGCAGGTCTCAAGTATTTGCCGTAAGTTTACTTTTACCAATCACTTACAGCTCATGGCCAAGGTGGCTCCCGGGTTGCTCAACTGGGACCGGTGGGACGGGTGTCGTGTGAAAAACCGTCCCCTTGAGCACAGGTAGAAGATGGGCAAAGAAACGACCGCCTTATCGATACCCGAGTGGCGTCAGCAACTGCCACAGCTGACGGCGAAGTTCGTCACGCTTCGGGAGCCGACGTCTGCCGATCTGCGACCGCTGATCGATCTGCTGTCGCTCGCGGATGCCTCGCGGTACGGAATGGAGGAGCCTGTCACCGAGCTCGCCGTGCAGCACATGCTCGAACGGATCACCCGCGAGCGCAGCGCCGGCGCGGCCTTCACGTACGGCATCACTATCACGTCGACGCGCGCGCTGGTGGGTCTGGTTCAGACGCGTCAAATCGACTTGAGCTGGGAAAGCGCGGAATGGGAGTGCACGCTCGCACCCTCCTGGCGCGGTACCGGCGTGTTCCTCGAAACGGCGCGGCTGGTCGGATCGTTTGCGTTCGGAACCGTCGGCGTGCATCGGCTCGAAGCCCGCGTGCTGCTGCAGAACGGACGCGCGAACGGCGCGCTCAGAAAAATCGGCGCCGTGCAGGAGGGCATCCTCCGCGAATCGATGCGCCGCGGCAACGACTATCTCGATCAAGTGCTCTGGTCGGTGTTGAAGGAAGACTGGGGCGAACACTGGGTGTCCACGGCCCCTCGCGTGCACTGAGTCAAGACGGACGATGAAGCAGCTTCCGCTTGCGGCGCGCATCTACGTTGCGTCGGTGATTGTCGCCGGCGCCATCGCGATGGCCGTGTGTCTGCCGAAAGTGGACATCTCGCAGCAGCCCGTGCTCTTCGTCGCGCTGGTCGCCGTGGCCTCGGCGTCCGCGGCGCTGAAGGTGACGCTTCCGATCACCACCAGCGGTTCGACGATGTCGGTGTCGTACGCCGTCGACTTCGCGTCGCTGCTGCTGCTTGGACCGCACGCGACGATTGTCGTCGCCGTCGCCAGTGCGTACTGTCAATGCCATCTGAACAACAAGGAACGCAATCCGGTGTACCGGACGATGTTCAGCATGGCGGCGCTCGTGCTCACCGTCGAGAGCGCCGGCCTGGCACTTCGCTGGCTGAGCGAGCCCGGAGCCGCCCACGACTTGTCCGCCATGGCGCGGCCGCTGGTCGGCGCTGCGACGGCGTATTTCCTCGTGAACACCGGACTCGTGGCGACGGCCATCGCTCTGTCGACGAGGCATCCGATCGCCAGCACGTGGCAGACGAACTTTCTCTGGAGCGCCCCCAGCTACTTCGTCGGCGCCGGTACCGCCGCCGTCGTCGCGACGCTCGTGACGCGAACCGGGTACTGGTTTGCGCCGCTCGCCTTCGCGCCCATCTATCTGACCTATCGTACGTACAAGGTCTATATGGGCCGCATCGAAGACGAACAGCGACACGTGCGGCAGACGTCGGATCTCCACCTCGCGACGATCGAAGCGCTGGCGCGCGCGATTGACGCCAAGGACCAGAACACGCAGACGCACATCCGTCGCGTGCAGCTCTACGCGGCGGGTATGGCGAGGGCCATCGGCCTGACGTCCGAGGCGATTCAAGGCGTCAAGACTGCCGCACTCCTGCACGACATCGGCAAGCTCGCCGTACCCGAGCACATCCTGTCGAAGCCCGGACCGCTGACGCAGGAAGAATTCCAGAAGATCCGCATCCATCCGGAAGTCGGCGCCGAAATCATCGCGGCCGTGCCGTTTCCGTATCCGGTTGCGCCGATCATCCTCAGTCACCACGAGCGGTGGGACGGCAAGGGCTATCCGCAGGGGCTGAAGGGCGAAGCCATCCCCGTCGGCGCGCGAATCCTGACGATCGTCGACTACTTCGACGCGGTCACGACGGAGCGGCCGTACCACAAGGCGTTGTCGCACGAGAGCGCGATCGAGCTGCTGAAGCACGAAGCCGGACGCGCACTCGACGCGGCGCTCGTCGACATCTTCATCCAGATTCTGCCGGCGCTCATCGCCGAAGGGGACGCCGAGGAGCGCGCGCTGCTCGCGACCGGAGTGACGCCAGTACAGCACGGCGCGGGCTCGACGTCGGCGGGCCTCGTGCCCGGCGGCGGATCGGCGCCAAATGCGTTCGAGAACATCGCGATGGCGCATCGCGAGATTTACGCGCTCTACGAAATCGCCCAGTCGATGGGCACCAGCCTCGGCGTGGCCGATACGATGGCGCTCGTCTCTTCGAAGCTGACGAAGATCATCCCGTGGTCGGGCTGCGCGCTGTTCCTCGCGCAGGGCGACAACGAGATCCTGAAATGCCGGTACGCATCCGGCGTCGACGCGCCGCAGCTGCTGAACGCGACGCTCGATTTTGACGAAGGGCTGTCTGGCTGGGTCGCGCGCAACCGCCGCACGCTGGTGAATGCCAACCCGGCCGTCACGTTCGAAAGCCTCGGCTTCCCCGGCCCGCGGCTGCAGTCGGCGATCGTGGCGCCGCTCTATTTCAACGACACGTTCATCGGCTGCCTCGCGCTGTACCACACGGACACGAACCGCTACAACGAGGATCACCGCCGGCTGATCGAGCGCGTCGGCGAGCAGGCCGGCGCCGTGCTCCACAACGCGATCGTGTTCGAGCAAACACAGGAAGACTCGCTGACCGATCCGTTGACCGGTCTGCCGAACCGCCGGTCGATGTTCGTGCACCTGTCGCGCGAGCTCGCGCGCGCCGAGCGCCTCAAGGGCCAGGTGGCGCTCATCGTGATGGACGTCGACGGCTTCAAGACCATCAACGACAGCTACGGACATCACATCGGCGACCACGCCCTTCGCGAGGTCTCGATCGCGCTGCAGGACGGGCTGCGCCCATACGACTTGTGCGTGCGCTACGCCGGCGACGAGTTCATCGTCGTGCTGACCGATTGCTCGCGCGAAGGCGCCGAACTCAAACGACTCGAGCTGCAGGAACGCGTCGCGCAAATAGACGTCGAGGTCCGCCCCGGCAAGCGGCTGCCGCTCGCCGTCAGCGCCGGCGCGGCCGTGTTCCCGCACGACGGCGGCACGTACGAAGCCCTGCTCGCCGAGGCCGACCACCGCATGTACCGCGACAAGGCCGCACGCCGCGGCCAACTGCGATCGCGGCCGTCAGTCAACAACGAGTTCGCGATCGATCCGATCGAGTCCGTGAAGCCCGACGCCGCGCAGCCGCTAGTCAACTGAGCCACCCGCGAACGTCCGCTTTCAGTGCAACCGTGCTGGCTCACGACGCCTGCCCACATAACAAGCTCGTGGTCTTCGTGTGTCCTTCGTGTCTTCGTGAAGAATACGTGCCTTGCTGCAGTCCGGCTAAAGCCGGACACTACGTCCGATGAGTGCCTCCCGACTGCCGATCGTCGTCGTCCTCGACAACGTCCGAAGCCTGTACAACACCGGGGCGTTCTTTCGAACGGCCGACGCGTGCGCGATCGAGCGGCTCATTCTGTGCGGGATCACCCCGCGTCCGGATCAAGGAGGCAGACAGCAGCGCGCCATCGCGAAGACGGCGCTGGGCGCGGAGCTCACGGTGCCGTGGGCGCATTACGCCGACACGCGCTCGGCATTGGCACAACTGTCGGCGGCGCGGTATCACATCGTCGCAGTCGAGACTTCGGCGTCGGCAACCGACCTGTACGACTGGACGCCGACCTGGCCGGTCTGCCTGGTCTTCGGACATGAACGGACCGGAGTGTCCGGCGAACTCGCGCCTCACATCCACAGCAGCGTGCGGATTCCGATGCTGGGAGAGAAACGTTCGCTGAATGTCGCAACCGCGGCTGGCGTGGTGCTGTATGAATTGGTCCGACGGCATCTGCAAGGGTGACACGACGACGATCACCTGTCCTCTGCGTCCCCCGTGGTGTACTCTTTTTGTCTGCTCCGCGTGCTCAGCGTGCTCTGCGTTGATCGTCGTGGACAGGTAAACCCATGACCGAGCGCCCCGATCTCGTCGCGCGGCGACAGGAGTACATCCGCCGCCAAATCGCTCTCGACAAGGGCGTCAACGTGCAGTTTCGTGGTCAGCCGCCGGAAGGCAGCGGGCCGCGGAACCGTCACGGGATGCCGCAGCTCCCCGTCGGCCAACATGAAGTGAAGAACTGGCCCGTGCTCGATCTCGGCGAAGAACCGAATGTCTCGCTGAAAGACTGGAAACTCGAAGTGGCGGGACGATGCGAGAACCCATTCACGCTGTCATGGGACGAGTTCATGCAGCTGCCACAAGTGGAAGACGTCAGCGACTTCCACTGCGTCACGACATGGAGCCGTTACAACAACCACTGGAAAGGCGTGCGCTTCAGCACCATCGCCGAGCGCGCGGTGCCGACCGACGACGCGAAGTACGTGTTGTGCACTGGGTACGACTTCATGCCCGGCTCTTACATTCCTTACACCACCAACGTTCCCCTCGCTCGCGCGGTCGAAGACGACGTGCTGCTCGTGCATACGTGGGAGGGCGCTCCGCTGCCCCGCGAACATGGCGGACCGTGCCGCATGATTACGCCGAAGCTCTACGCGTGGAAAGGAGCGAAGTGGATTCGCAAGATCGAATTCCTGACAGAGGATCAGAAGGGCTTTTGGGAAGTGCGCGGCTATTCAAACAGCGCTGAGCCCTGGTTTAATGATCGCTACTCGACGGATTAGCGCTAACATGGCTGAAAGCAGAAGGAAGCGCCATGGCGAAACAGACGACGTCATCCCCTCGCAAGCGGACCACAACAAAAAAACCGAACGGCGACGTGGCTGAGGTGCCGAAGCCAAACGGTCAGTCCCAGGCAGACGCGATGGATCCGACCCAGGACGAGATCAGAGTGCGCGCGTATCAGCGCTATCTGGAGCGCGGTGGCGGACACGGCGCCGATTTCGACGACTGGCTCGAAGCCGAAAAAGACCTCAAGTCGCCGCGCCATAATTGACGCGTGGCCGCGCCCGCGATCGCCCGCCCCATGCTTGCGTCGCTCGCCGACGCATCGCTCGTGGACTCCGAGTTCGTCTACGAGCCGAAGTACGACGGCATCCGGGCGATTGCTGAAATCGCGCCACGCGGCGGCGACGTCCACCTCTGGTCGAGGCTCGGCAACGAAAAGACGAGCCAGTTTCCCGAAATCGTCGGCGCGCTTCGCGCGTGGGCGAAGCGCCTGAAAGAGCCGATCGTGCTCGACGGCGAAGTCGTCGCCCTCGACGCCAAGGGTCAGCCGGCGGGATTCCAGAATCTTCAGGGCCGCATTCATCTCAAATCCGGCGAAGACGGCGTGAACAGCGCGAAAACGGCGTTCATCGCGTTCGACGTGCTGCGTGTCGGCACGACCGACTTTCGCGCACAGCCGCTCGTCGAACGCCGCAAAGGCCTCGAGCACATCTTCAGCGACACCGGCTCGCCCCTTTTGCGCATCAGCGAGATCGCGTACGGCGACGGCCGAGCGCTCCACAAGCGCGCGGTCGACAACGGCTGGGAAGGTCTCATCGCAAAAGTCCGTTCGTCACGATATGTCTCGGGCAAGCGCTCGCCCGACTGGCGCAAGCTCAAACTGCTTCAAGAACAGGAATTCGTCGTCGCCGGCTGGAGCGAGCCGCGCAAGTCGAGGACGCATTTCGGCGCGTTGATTCTCGGCGTGTATGACGGCGACGAGCTTCGCTACGTTGGCCACGTCGGCACGGGCTTCGACAGCAAAGAGCTGGATCGCGTGATGGCGCTGCTGCGGCCGCTCGAGACGAAGACGTCGCCATTCCGTCAGAAAGTTCCGAAGAACGAGACGCCGCACTGGGTGAAACCGAAGCTGGTGGCGCAAGTCCGATTTACGGAGTGGACCTCCGACGGCATCCTCCGCCAGCCGGTCTATCTTGGCCTCCGCGACGACAAAACAGCGGGGGAAGTCACCCGGGAAACACCGAACGATCCCAGAGGTTCCAGAGGTTCCGGAGGTTCCACGGGTTCCAGAGGTTCGCTCATCGAGCAGTTGAACTTTCTCGAGGACGCGAAGAAGGATGCGTTCATTGCGCTTCCTGACGGCGCGGAACTGAAGGTGACGAACCTCCACAAAGTGTTCTGGCCGAAGCTGAAGCTCACCAAAGGCGATTTGATTCGGTACTACGTCCAGATTGCGCCGTACATCCTTCCCGTGGTGGCCGACCGTCCGTTGGTGATGAAGCGGTTTCCGAATGGCGTCGAAGGCGAGCCGTTCTACCAGCATCGCGCGATGGATGTGCCGCGGGGCATTCGCACGGCGGACATCGAACATTCCGACGGCAACAAGGCGCAGCTCGTCGGCGGCGATCTGCTCACCCTGCTTTACATGGCGCAGATTGCGGCCATCTCGCAGGATCCGTGGTTTTCGCGCGTGCAGTCGCTCGATCAGGCCGACTACGCCGCAATCGATCTCGATCCCGCGCCCGGCGTCACCTTCACCGAGATCCTCGACGTCGCACGGTGGGTGCACGACGAGCTCGAGTCGATTGGCGCGCCGGGGTTTCCGAAGACGTCAGGCGCGGAGGGACTGCACATCTACATCCCGCTGCCGCCGGGCACGCCTTACGAGGCGGGGATGATCTTCTGCCAGATCATCGCGACCGTCGTCGCACAAAAGCATCCGAAGATCGCGACCGTGGAACGCATGGTGAAAAAACGCGGTCGGCAGGTGTACGTCGACTACCTGCAGAACATTCCCGGCAAGACGCTCGCGACGGCCTACAGCGCGAGGGCCAGTGCGTACGCCGGTGTCTCGACGCCGCTGACCTGGAAAGAAGTGCACGACGGCGTCGAGCGAGAGGCGTTCACGATTCACACAGTGCCGGAGCGGCTGAAGAAAGTGGGAGACTTGTGGGCGGCACTGCGCAAATCGAAGGGCGTGAACCTCGAACGCGTCGCGCGGTACGTGCAGAAGAAATAATCCGACCCGTTGTCACACACCGCGCATAAACGGATCATCAAGCCAACAATCTGAAACGACGACCGCGCCGCTGGAGTATTACGAACAAGTGCGCACAATCCCATTCGTACTCCTGTGGATATTGGTGACCACAGCGGCGCTGCCCGTCCGAGCCGAGGATGGGCTCGACGCCGGCGATCTGTGGCGACGCGTCCGCCATCACACGCCCGCAACGGCCGAGCAGTCGCCCACACCCGACGTCGAACCGAGCAAGCCTTTCTTCGTTCTCGCGCCGTCGGTTGGATCCAAGCCATCCACCGGCATCAACGGTGGCATCGCCGGCAACGTCGCCTTCGTCACCGGCGATTCGTCGTCGTCACACCTGTCCTCGATCTCCGGCGGTCTGAAGGTTTCTCAAAAGGGCCAGACGCTGTCGGGTGTAAAGGCGGCGGTGTTTCTCTCCGACGATCGCTGGTTCGTGCAAGGGGACAACCGGTTCTCGCTCACATCGCAGAACACCTACGACGTTGGAGGGACGACGCCGTCCTCGGACAGCGAGAACCTGAAGTACGACGCGGTTCGCATCTATGAGACGGTCTATCGCACCGTCGCGCCGGGACTGTTCGTCGGCATTGGGCTCGACGTCAACCGCCACTCGAACATCCGGCCAGCGACGGCCGCTGGCGCGGCATTCGATCAGGCCGCATTCACGCGGTACAGCCAGGAGTACGGCTTCGATCTCACCCATCAGACATCGAGCGGACCGACGACGAGCGTGATGTTCGATACGCGCGACAACGCGATCAACGCAACGCGAGGCTGGCTGGCCAGCCTGACCTACCGCACATTCTTCGACGGCTTTCTTGCCGGCGATTCGACATGGCAGGAGGCGTACGTCGACGTCAGGACGTACCGCAAGCTGACGAGCGACGGACGAAAACGCCTGGCGTTCTGGGTGCTCGCCGATCTGGTGACGGGTGGCACTGCGCCGTACTTCGATCTGCCAGAGACAGCTGGCGACGCGTACGGCCGCTCGGCCCGCGGCTACAGCGAGGGCCGATACCGAGGCGACCGCCTCGTCTACGGAGAAATCGAGTACCGCGATACGTTCACACGCAACGGCCTGCTCGGCTACGTCGTCTTCCTCAACACGACAACGATCTCTGGCGTCTCGTCAGGCGAGCGTCTGTTCGAGTCGTACGCGCCTGGAGCCGGCGGCGGGCTTCGCGTGCTGCTGAACAAGAAGTCGCGCACGAATCTGTGCGTGGACTACGGCTTCGGCAAGCAGGGTTCACGCGGGCTCTATCTCTCGATACAGGAAGCATTCTGAGGGCGGCCTATCCCGCCCTTCCTGCCCGTTGTTCATCGACGTCGCGAGTGACGTCGCGCGCTGCTTTGTCCTCCCGAAGTCCAACGAACTTCGTGTGACGCAGATGGTCATCCGCAGTCCACTCCAGGAACTCTACCTGCGCGACGAGCACAGGCTGCACCCAGCGGCATTCCGCCATCTTGGCCTTCGTCAGTCCCTGTCCCCATCGCCCGCTGCGTAGTTCCGGCAGGTTGACGAACGGACAGTCGCGAATCTCGAGCGGGTGCAGCTTCTTGAAGAGACGCTGTCGAATCGCGGGCGTAAACCCGTTGCGCGTGCGGGCGACGTACATCAGACGACCGCCTTCGTAGTATCCGAGGACGAGCGCGTCGAACGAACGTGTGCCGATGGTGTAGCCGCCGATCACGAATTCCTGCCCGCGATTGATGCGCATCTTTCGCCATGCACCTGATCGCAATCCGGGTTCGTACCGGCTCGTGCGCCGCTTCGCGACGAGGCCCTCGAGGGCCTGCGCTTTCACCGACGCGATGAGATCGCGCAGGTTTGCTTTCAGCTGGCCGGCGTAGCGGACCGGTTCCGACAGGACGGGCACCACATGACGTTCGAGCAGCTCACGACGCTCGTCGAGGGTCTCGGCCATCACGTTGCGGCCGCGCAGTACCATCACGTCGAATACGTAATAGATGATCTGGGTCCCTGGACCGGCGTTCTGCATCGCATTGAACGAGGGCCGACCCTCTTCATCGAACGCGACGAGCTCGCCGTCGATGACGGTCTCGTTCGGCAGCTTCGACAACCCCTCGAGCACAGCGGGATACCGTGACGCGAAGTCGTTGTCATTCCGCGACCGGAGGTGCACCTTTCCTGTCTGCTTGAACGCGACCGCTCGATAGCCATCGAGCTTCAACTGGTACTCCCACTGCGTGGGGTCGTCGGGCAAGGTGTCGGCGCGCAGCAACAGCATCGGCTCGATGAATCCTGGTTTCATGAGGTGCGACGATCGTTGCATATCCCTCTCATATGGCAACCGGCAGTACCTTTGTAGCGGGAATCCGGATCTCTCATCCGGAGCGGCCCATCTATCCCGAGCTCGGCGTCTCGAAGCTCGACCTCGTCCGCTATTACGAGGCTATTGGCGACTGGATTGTGCCGCACGTCCGCGGCCGGCCGTTGACGCTCGTCCATTGCCCAGCGGGCATCGGCGGGCCTTGTTTGTACATGAAGCACGCGAAGGCCTGGGGTCCGACGGCGCTGCGTCGCGTCCGGATTCAGGAGAAGACGAAGATCGGCGAATACCTCGTGGCCGACACCATCAGCGCCGTCATCGCGCTCGCTCAAATGGGCATCGTCGAGATCCACACATGGAACTCGACAGACGACGACGTCGATCGTCCGAATCGGATCGTCTGGGATCTGGATCCAGGTCCGCAGGTGACGTGGAAACAGATCACCGCAGCGGCCGGGCAGCTTCACGACGTCCTGACCGCGCTGAAACTGAAAGCCTGGGTCAAGACAACCGGCGGACGCGGTGTCCATGTCGTCGTGCCGATCGCACCGAAACGCGATTGGTCGGAGTGCCTCGATTTCTCGCGGGACGTCAGCGAAGCGCTGATGCGGACCAATCCCGCCCTGTTTACGATCACGTTCAAGAAACTTGGACGCGAGCGGAAGATTCTCATCGACTACATGCGCAACAACCGGACGAACACGTCGATCTCCGCATACTCATCGAGGGCGCGGCCGGGCGCGCATGTATCGACGCCGATCGACTGGTCGGAACTGGACACGCCGCCGGACCGATGGACGCTCGTCACCGTCGCGCAACGACTGCGCCGGCTGCGCAACGATCCGTGGACCGGCTACTGGACGGCGAAGCAGCAGATTTCCCGAGCGTCGATGGAGGCGCTACGGCGCATCGCGCCATAATGCCGCGGTGGCGGACATCGACAAACAGATCGACGAGCTCTATCAACTGCCGCTCGCTGACTTCACGGCGGCTCGCACGGCACTCGCCAAGACGCTGAGCGGCGACCAGGCGCGTCAGGTTCGCGCCCTCAAGAAGCCGACCGCCGTGCCAGCGGCGGTGAATCAGTTGTATTGGAACGCGCGGCCCATCTACGACGCCGCGATGAAGGCTGGACATGCGCTTCGAGCGGCGCAGATCGCGACACTCAAAGGCAAGAAAGCGGATGTCCGCGCGGCGACCGAAGACCATCGCAAGACCATCGCCAGCGCGGTCCGTCGGGCCGTCGAACTGGCGTCAGATGCGGGATTGAATCCGAACACCGATCAACTCGCCCGGATGTTCGAAGCGTTGTCGTTGGCCGCGACTGCGCCGCCGGCGCCGGGACGATTCGTCGACGTCATCGCTCCCTCGGGTTTCGATGCGCTCGCTGGTGTCACTCCCTTCACGCGAATGCATGCGACTGCACGGTCCGACCACGCGGTCGAGACCGAACACGCGACGCCACCGCCGAAGATCGATCGCGCCGCAGAGAAGCGGCGTCTCGAGCAGGAACGTCGCGAGCAACGCGAAGCCGAAGCTCGATTGAAGACGGCGATGCGCGATCTGGAGCGCGCCCGCGAACGCGCACAGGACGCGCGCGACGCGCTGAAGCGCGCGGAAGCCGACGTCACCGCGGCGGAACGTGAAGTCGCTGACGCCCGTGAACGAGCAAAGGTGAACTGATGTCGTCGTGCTGGGCGGCGTTTATCGAGCCCAGCGCCATCCGTCGCCGGGACGGCGAATTTCAGTGACGATCGACAGCCGGCGCTCGGAAGGATCGTGCGTCGGCGCGGCCGTCACCACCACGCGATCGCCGACGTGCAGCGTGTCGCGCGTGATGTTCCACCGCACCATCTGATTCAGCGCACCCCACTCCACTTTGTAGGTGCCGTCGGCTGCTTTGAGACTGAAAACGACGTGGGGGTTCACGAAGAGCAGGCTCTCGATGTCGCCTTCCACGGAAACCGGGTGCTCCCGGTCGAAGGCCGCATAGCTGTGATGCGCGTCGAGCGCCGCCGCCGAGAGAACCACCGCCGCAAACACGAGCGCAATCTTTCTGACCATGCAAGGCTCCAAGTCGACGCCAGTGTAGCGAGCGATAGACGACGTGGTGTAAGTACCCGCGCGCTCAGCAGAACAGCTGAGTGAGATAGATGTGCTCGGCCGAGACGGCGATGCCGACGCCGGTCTGGTCGTACGCCGGCTCGAGGATGTTCGCTCGGTGTCCGGGGCTGCGCATCCACCCTTCGACCGATTGTCGTGCAACGTCTTCCAACGTGTTCCAGTCGAACGTGCGCTGGCCGCCACTGATGCGCACGCGTCTGTAACGCGGCTCCTCCATGAGATTTTCCGCAAGCCCATCACGATACGTCAGCCTGTTCACTCGCTTGAGACACGCATATCCGGCATGTTTGCCTCGCGCCGTCGGGTCGTCGCCGTCAGGGTTGATGTGCGCGAAGAAATGTCGCTTGATCATGTCGTCGCTGTGCGCACGCGCGATGCGCGCGAGCCGGTCGTCCCAGCGCATCGCGCTGCGGTTCGCGTCGAGCCTGCGTGTGTTGATCAAATCGAAGACACGACGTTCCAGCCGGACAGCCTGAATGTCCGGCGCGTCGTGCCGCTGGCCGATCAGCGGGATGGCGACCGACAGCAGAACCAGCGCAAGACTCGTCGCGAAGCGTTGCACGCGAAGAGTCTAATCGAACGATTAGGGAATCGTGAGCTGTTGGGAAACGGTTGTTC
>Ga0075425_100005126_pt1 | contig 13582 bp, 9 predicted proteins | sample SoiMethybrSBSTD4_FD_75300 | JGI IMG/M metagenome (GOLD analysis project Ga0075425, IMG submission 75300) | Bulk soil microbial communities from a Populus tree surrounding site in Tennessee, USA - Soil MetaG P. TD hybrid SBSTD4 | ecosystem: Environmental > Terrestrial > Soil > Tree plantation...
ACCGTGCAGGCGCCGCACTGGCCCAGGCCGCAGCCGAATTTCGTGCCGCGCAGATCGAGCACGTCGCGCAGCACCCAGAGCAGAGGCATGTCTGCGGGTACATCAACTGTGACGGGTTTGCCGTTGACGTTGATCGTGAAAGGCATGGCTGATCCTAAGGCAAGCGCTCGTGTTCGGCGCGCAGAAAAAACGCACCTTCGCTGACGACCTGGTCGCCGGATTCGAGGCCGCTGGTGATGGCGATTTCGTTGCCCATCGTGTCGCCGACCGTCACCTCCCGCGGCACGAATCGGCCAGGTGTGGTGGAGACGTAAACGACCGTTTGCGCACCGACCGACTGAACCGCGGCTTTCGGGACCATCACAACGGGACGAGTGCCCCCTGCGCCGAGGTTGACGTCCACGAACATGCCGAGCCGCAGTCGCTGGCCGCTGTTTGGCACCTCGGCGCGCAGCTTCGCGGTCCGCGTTTCAGCCTGCACTTGTGGGTCGATGTACTGCACGTGTCCCCGCAGCTCCAGCCCTGGATACGCCATCGTCGTCACCGTGACGGGACTGCCGACGCCGACGCCGGCGAAGTCGCGTTCATACAGATCGGCAACGACCCAGACCGTGGACAGATCGGTGACCGTGAACAGCGGTGTCGCCATGTCGATGTTCAGTCCGGGATTCGCACTTCGCTTGGTGATCACGCCGGCGATCGGCGCCTTCACATCGAACGTGGTGACGACGTCGGCAGGGGAGGCGAGCCGCTGCGCGCGATCCTCGGGGATGCCGAGCAGGCCCAGTCGGGCACGCGCGGTCTCGAGCATGCGATCCATTTCCGTTGCCTGCGCCGTCATCTGCTCGAGCTCCTCGCGGCTGGCGGCGCCAATGGCGTAGAGCCGCTGCGTGCGTGTGAGCTTCAGTCCGTGGGCGTCGCGATTAGCTTTCGCGGTGATGAAGGCGGTCTGAGCATCCGCGAGATCCGGACTGTAGACTGTCGCGATCACCTCGTTCTGCATCACTCGTTGTCCGAGCTCCGCCTTCACCTGCGTTACGCGACCGGCCACGAGCGACGTGACGTCGACGTTCTTGTACGCGTTCGGTTGTACTACGCCCGGCAGGTGCAGCCGCGTCGCCGCGGTGCCTTTCGTGGCTGCGACTGTCTTGATGCCGGCGCGTTGGATGGCGTCCGGTGTCAGGGTGATCTCATGACCCGGGCGCGATTCGGAATTCGGGGTTCGGGATTCATTTGCGGGCATCGCGTGGTCGTGCTCTGCGGCGGCTGGCGGCGGAGCCGGTTTGCTGCACGCCGAGACGAGCAAGACGACGATCGCGATTGGTCTTTTCAACGAATGTCTCCACGAGCTCGGCGCAGGGCGACGTGCGCCTGGTATGCGCGCTCGAGCGTGTTCGTATAGGCCGCCTCCACGTCGAGATAGCGGCGCTGTTCCGCGAGCAGATCCGTCAGCGGCGTGCGTCCAAGGTCGTATGCCTCGAGCTGGACGTCAACGTTCTGCCGCGCGAGGTCGCGGAGGCTCGTCGCATACAAGTCGACCGCGCGATGCGCCTCGCGATCGCGAACGATCGCGGCGTCGAGCTCGGCCTGCGCCGCCAGTTGACGCGCGGCGAGCAGCTCCTGCTGACCGCTGCGCTCGGCCTCCGCCGCGGCAATCATGCCCTGGTTGCGGTTCCGCAACGGCAACATCACATTGGCGCCAATCGTCACGCTTTTGAAGTTGCCCTGCACCGGTACGAGGCGCCCGGCGGGGTCGAATCCGCGCTGCGCGAACCCGTAGCTCTCGCGTCCGTAGTTGCCGACGAGCGACATATCCGCGCGGCCTTCGCGCCGGGCCTGATCGACTCTGTCGCCGGCCAGCGCGACGCGGGCGGCGGCTTCCTGGATGTCGGCACGCGATGCGACTGACGCGGCGGGTATCGAGGATGAATCCTGTCCCCTTACGAGTTGCTCGAGCGAATCCCGCAGCACCAGCGGTGTGTTGGCGGGCATACCGACCAGCGCTTTCAATTCAATCGCCGCCGCGTCGGCGTCGGCTTGCGCGATGGCGAGGTCCGCTTCGATGCGGCCGGCCTCGACGGCCGCGATATTCGCATCCAGCTTCGGGATTTCGCCTTCGGTGACGCGCGCGTCGAGCAGTTCGCGCGTGCGCCGCGCCGCAGAGAGCGCCTCGTTCATGATCTCCACGTTCCTGCGCGCGGCGAGCAGCCGTCCCGCCTGTTCGCGAACGCTCGCGGCGAGCATCCGCTCGCGATTGTCAATCGCCAGGGTCGTCGCCTTCACCTCGTTCTGCGCAACACCGACGCGGCCGCTGCGGCGATAGAGTTCCAGTGGCCATTCGACTTCGAAGAGCGCCAGATGCTGCTCGCCGGTCATGAACATCTGGCTGGCGGACAGCGTCGGGTTGGGCCGCAGCCGCGCTTGCGTCACCTGTCCGCCCGCGGCTGTGATTTCCGTGCGCGCCGCGCGAAGCTCGGGCGAGCGTTCGAGCGCCGTTAGGACCAGCTGCTCGATTGTGCCCTCCCTCGACTCGGCCGGGGACACGTCCTGCGCTGATGCGGTCGCCGCCAACGCGATCGACGCAACGGTCAGCATCACCACACGTTTCATTGCACGCTCCCCTTAAAGGCGGCCGATCCGCGGCCGGCAGGTCCGTTCCACTCGAGCGTCATGTCCCATGCGCCGGACATTCCGAAGCTTCCTGCGGCCATATAGACGCCTGGCCGTCCGCCCTTTTCGATCGATGTAGTGCCCGTCATCGCCATCCCCGGCATCGTCATGTTGGCGTTCAACCGCACGTCGCCGACGTCCACAAGCCGTCTGTTGCGTGCTGATCGGAACTCGATGCGGAACTGGTTATCGCCCGCCTTCAACGCACCGGTATCGTTGGACAAGGTGATGTCGAGGTCACCGGATCTGACGGTCTGCAGGACCGCACCCGTCGGCGCTTCGGATTCCGCGGGCGCGGCGGACGTCCGATCGCGCATCCACCACGCGCCCGCCCCGATTGCGAGCAGGATGACGATGGCGGCAGGGACCCACCGCGGCAGCACGAAGGTCGGCGCGACGGCGGTTTGCTCCGGCCGTAACCGGTACTCCTGAATCCAGTAGAAGAGTACGGGCGTGACGAGCAGCACGTAAATGAGAGAGGACACCATGCCGCCGAGCACAGGTGTCGCCAGCGGCTTCATCACATCGGCGCCAACGCGGTTGCTCCACATGATCGGCAGAAGTCCGGCGACGACGGTGGAAACGGTCATGATCTTCGGTCGGAGGCGGAGGAGAGCGCCTTCGACGATCGCGTCGTAAAGATCGCGTTGCGTGATGCGGACGGGTCCGCTCTCGCCGTCTTCGCGTGCTCGTGCGGATCCCGCGCTACGCTCCGCGACCTTCTTGTCGAGCGCTTCCTGCAGGTAAATCACCATCACCACACCGGTTTGTACGGCGGTGCCAAACAGCGCGATGAAGCCGACCCACACGGCGACCGAGAAGTTGTAGCCGAGCAGCCAGAGCAGATACACGCCGCCCGTCAGCGCGAACGGCACGGTGAGCAGCACGTGCGCCGCCTCCAGCGCCGAGTGATATGTGAAATAGAGCAGAAAGAAGGTGACGACGATGGCGATCGGAATGACCACCTGCAGCCGCTTTCGTGCGCTCACCTGATTTTCGTAGCGGCCGCTCCAGCCGACGAAGTAACCCGGTGGCAGTGTTACGCGCGACGCAACCGCGGCCTTTGCATCGTTGACGAACCCACCCAGATCGCGGCCCTGCACGTTCATCAGCACGGTCGCCAGCAGCAATCCGTTTTCCGAGGAGATCATGGCAGGCCCGCGCGCCTGCTCGATATCAGCAACCTGCGAGAGCGGAATCTGCTGACCCGTCGGTGTCGCGACGAGGACGTTTCCAAGTGCCTGTGGATCGCTGCGGTACTCGCTCGCATACCGCACGCGGACCGGGAACCGCTGTCGCCCCTCCAGCGTCAGCGTCAGGTTCCGCTCGCCGACTGCAGTACGGATGACGTCCTGCACCGCGGAGACAGTCAGTCCATAACGAGCCGCGCGCTCACGATCGACGCGGACGTTCAGGTATTGCGAGCTGGTGAGCGGCTCCGGATAGACGTTTGCCGCGCCCTGAACAGTGCGAAGAACATCCGCAACCTGACGTGCCGTCTGCTCCAGAGTCGGGAGGTCGGATCCATAAATCTTCACGCCGACTTCCGAGCGGATGCCCGTGGACAGCATGTCGATCCGATTGATGATGGGCATCGTCCAGATGTTGGTCACGCCGGGCAGCTCTGCGGCGGCGCTGAGCTCGGTGCGTATCCGGTCGAGCGTCATGCCCGGCCGCCACTGCTGGCGCGGCTTCAGATGAACGATCGTTTCCGTCATGTTGAGAGGCGAGGGATCCGTTGACGTATCCGCGCGCCCGACCTTCGCCACGGCATACTCAACTTCCGGAAAGCGCATGAGGGCAGCGTTCTGTCGTTTGGCAATGTCGGTGTTCTGTTCGAGCGAGATGCTCGGGTCCGTAACCGGCATGAAAAGCAGATCGCCTTCATTGAGAGGCGGCATGAACTCGCTGCCGATCTGCATTCCGAGGAACACCGCGCCTGCCAGCACCGTCGTGGCCGCCAGCATCGTCAGCCCGCGGTGGGTGAGCGCCCACTCGAGGGTTGGTCGATAGATGGCGCGAAGCGCGCGCATCAGCGGATTCGCCCCCTCGTCGTGCAGCTTGCCTTTCAGCAGCAGCGTACAGAGCACAGGCACGAGCGTGATGGCGATGATCGTCGCGGCAAGCACCGCGAAGGTCTTCGTAAACGCCAGAGGGTGGAACAGCTTGCCTTCCTGACCGGTCAATGCGAATACGGGAACGAAGGCCAGGACGATGATGGCCATCGAAAAAAACACGGGCCGGCCGACCAGCTGCGCGGAATCGAGGACGGCCGCACGTACCGCGGCGCGGTCGCGCGTGTCGATGCCTCGACGCTCGACGTATCTGAATGCGTTCTCGGTGACGACGATGCCGGCGTCCACCAGCACGCCGATGGCGATGGCGATGCCGGCGAGGCTCATGATGTTCGACGTGATGCCCGCGTAGTACATCGCAAGGAACGACATCAGCACGGCCAGCGGCAGCGGCAGCGTGACGATAAGGATCGACCGGAAGTGCATCAGAAACAGGATGTGCGCAAGCGTCACCAGCAGCACTTCTTCGACGAGCGCACGCCGCAGAGTGTCCACCGACTGCGAAATCAGCGCCGAGCGGTCGTAGAAGGGCACGATCTTCACGCCCGCGGGTAGTCCAGGCGCGATCTGATTGATCCGCTCTTTTACTGCGTCAATCACCTGTTGCGCGTTTGCCCCACTGCGCATCACCACGACGCCGCCAACCGCTTCATTGCTTCCGCTGACGAGCGACGCGACCCGAAATGCATCGCCGATGCGCACGCTGCCGAGTTGCCGGACGTACACAGGGACACCGCCAGGGGCCGCAACGACGATGTCTTCGATGTCGCTGACCGATTGCAGCAGTCCGACGCCGCGCACGATGGACCACGTGCCATTGGATTCGAGCACGTTGCCGCCGACGTTCTCGTTGCTGTTGCGGACCGCCTCCACGACGTCGCCGAGAGACAGGTTGTAATTGCGAAGCCGCGTGGGGTCGATGTCGATCTGATATTGCTGAACGTGACCACCGACCGATGCGACTTCGGCGACACCCGGCACGGCATTCAATTGATACCGGATGAACCAGTCCTGCAGCGTCCGCAGGTCGCGCAGCGAGTGGCGATCGCTCTCGACCATGTACCAGAACACATGGCCGACGCCCGTCGCGTCGGGCCCGAGAACCGGAACGGCGCCTTCGGGCATCTGACTGCCAAGCAGACTCAGGCGCTCGAGAACGCGGCTGCGAGCGAAGTACTGATCGACGTTGTCTTCGAAGACGACGTAGATCATCGAAAAGCCGAACGCCGACTGCGAGCGGACGACGCGAATGCCCGCGAGGCCGCGCAGGTTTACGGTGAGTGGATAACTGACCTGGTCCTCGACTTCCTGTGCGCTGTGTCCGGGCCAGTCCGTGAAGACGATGACCTGGTTGTCGGAGAGGTCGGGGATCGCGTCAATCGGCGTCGCGGTCGCCGCCCACCATCCCCACGCGGCGAGAGCGATCGCGAGCCCGACGACGAGCGCGCGGTGCTTCAGCGACAGCGCAACGATTCGGTTGACCATTCGTGATTAGCGATTAGCGATTCGCGATTGATGGTTCGTGATTGGTCGAGGCGCTAGGGCGAAAAATCACAAATCACAAATCCAGAATCACTAATGGATACAATGATTTTCGCAGATTTGGTGGTATTGTGGCGGCCATCGAGGAGCGGGAGGATTCATGAAAGCGTTTGCACGCAGCATGGCGGTCGCGGTGGCTGGCCTGCTGGGCGCAGCGGCGTCCGCGTCAGCGCACCATGCCGTACAGGCTGTCTTCGACGTGAATAAGCCGATTACCGTGTCAGGTTCGATCACCAAGGTCGAGTGGATTAATCCGCATTCCTACATAAGCCTCGATGCGAAGGACGAAAAGGGTACGGTGCAGCACTGGGTCTTCGAGCTGGCCGGTCCCGGCGCGCTCCGTCAGGCCGGACTCTCACGTGAGGACCGCGGCGGTTTGAAGCCGGGCGACATGGTCAAAATCGAGGGTATTGCGGCGAAAGACGGGACGACCACAGGGTTTCTCAACAAACTGTATTTCCCCGACGGCCGCGTGTTCGTGCTCGCCAACAAGGATCCGTACGCGCGATGAAGTGATCTGTGTCGCTCGTCGCTCTTGTTCACTGGATCAACGAAACCGGCTTCAGCAAGTACCTGCGTGAGAGCGAGCTCGCCTTTCCGCTCACGGAGGCGATTCACCTGATCGGGCTCGGCATCTCGGTCGGTACTATTGTCTGGGTCGATTTACGACTGCTCGGCAAGGTGATGCGTGACGTTCGCGTCAGCGAAGTGGTCTCGCGTCTGGAGCCGTGGGCGATCGGCGGCTTCACGATCATGTTTGTCAGCGGCATCTTTCTGTTCCTTGGAAAGCCGGACAACTACTACAGCACCACCGCGTTCAAGCTGAAAATGCTGCTGCTGCCGCTGGCAGGCTTGAACGTGCTGTTCTTTCACCGCAGTCTCCTCCCGACGATAGTGGAGTGGGATGATCGTGCGACGCCGCCGTGGCAGAGCCGGATGGTCGGCGCCGTTTCGATGTCGCTCTGGGTCGTGATCATCGTGCTCGGCCGCTGGACCGCGTACTTCGCCGACCCGCTCTACCGCTCGATGAAGCTGTTCTGATGTATCGCGTCCTGCCGCAGTCGTTCTTCGAATGGTGCGCGGCAACGCCGCTCGGGAAGTTCATTGCCGCCTCGGTGTGGACGATGCCGATCCTGGAGACGTTCCACATCATGGGCCTGGTGCTGCTGCTCGGAGCGGCGTTTACGTTGAACCTGACAGTGCTCGGTGTTGGTGTGCGGATTCCAACCGACCGGCTCGCACGACAACTCTTCCCGTGGGCGGTGGGCGGACTGCTGATCGCCATCGTTACCGGGATCCCGATGTTCATGTCCGCAGCGCCGCTCTACGGCCATAGCGGGCCATTTGCCATCAAGATGTCGCTGTTGCTGTCGGCGATTGTGTTGCAGACCGTCAACCACAACGTGCGCGGCATGTACGGATCGAAGGTCGGGCGCGTCATCGCGTGCCTGACGCTCGTCTGTTGGTTCGGCATTGCCTACGCCGGACGCGCGATAGCATTTTCGAATTTATTGGGAATGCAGCCGTACTGATCTGCCGGGTGCAAAAGGACCGGCCTACCACTTCCGAGAGGGTGGTCGAATGCGAAGAGTTGTCTTGTTCGCCGCGCTCGTTGTCATGTCCATTTCTCCCATTGGCGCGCAGCGGCGTGGCGCCGTGCCGACGCGGCCGCAGCCGGCTCCAGCGGTCGATGTTGCCGCCGTCCTCAAAGACGCGGCGAATGCGCTTGGCATGCTGCGTCAGGCCAACCGCATGGATGCGATCAACACGATGGAGTTGTGGGGCACCGGCACGTCGTACGCGCTCGGACAGCAGTACCACGCCGACGGTCCGTGGCCGGCATTCAAGACCGAATGGCACGCGACATTGAGCTACGCCGAGTCGGCGATGCGCGTTGATATGGTCCGCCACAACCCGGACGGTCCTGGCCCAATCCAGGGCGGCGGATTCCTCCCACTGGCGGCGCCGCAAACGCTCATCAGCGTGGTCAACGGCAAGAACGCATGGAATGAGTCGGAGATCGGGGCTGGTCTCGTCGCCGGAAAGGGTGTCGCGACACCGGCATTCGGCACGACGCAGGATCGACAGGTGCTGCTGTGGACGCTGCCGTACGGCGCCATCAAGGCAGCGATGGCGGCGAAGGACAAGGCAATCGCCACCATCGAAAACGGCGTGACGGCGGTGACGTTCCCGCTTCCTGGGCAGCTCGCCGGACTCACCGCGCGCATGACACTCGACGCCAACAAACGTCCGGCGAGCGTCGAGACAAAGCTCGATAACCCCGTCCTCGGCGACATGGTGAGCGAGACGAGCTTCTCGGACTACGCGCTGCTCGACGAGGTCCAGACCGACGTCTACGTCCCGAGCCACATCGTCCAGAAGCAGGGCGGGTTCCCTGTGCTCGACATCAAGGTCACCAGGAGCGATACCAACAATCCGTACGAGATCTTTCCGGTGCCGGATGCGATCTCACGCGCCTTCGCGCAACCGCCCGCCGCGCCGAAGGTCGATGTCTCGAAGATCTCCGACGGAATTTATTACCTGTCCGGCGAGAGCCACAACAGCGTAGCCGTTGAGTTCCGCAACTACGTCGCGATTGTGGAGTGCCCGTTAGGCGATGCGCGGGCCAACGCAGTGATCGCGGCGGTGAAGCGAGAGATTCCACGCAAGCCTATTCGCTACGTGGTCAATACGCACCACCACTTCGATCATTCGGGTGGCCTGCGCGCGTGTGTCGCCGAGGGCGCGACGGTGTTGACGCAGGCCGAGAACAAGCCGTACTACGAACGCGTCTGGTCGAATCCGCATACGATTGAGCCCGATCGGCTCGCCAAGCGACCGCCGCGCCAGCCGGTGATCGAGCCGGTGATCACCAAACGCGTGCTCGCCGACGGCCGCAACTCGCTTGAGATCTATCAGATGGAAGGGAGCAATCACGACGCGTCGATGCTGATTGCGTATGCGCCCAAGGCGAAGCTTCTCATCGAAGCCGACGCCTACACGCCAGGTGCGGCCAATGCGCCGCCGACTCCGCCGAGCAAGGAGATGCTCGTGCTCGACGACAACATTGCGCGGCTGAAACTGGACGTCCAGCAGATTGCGCCCATCCACGGTCGGCTCGTCAACGTTACGGAGTTCCGCCGTGCCGTTGGTGGCGACAGTACACGTTAAGAGGTGCGAAGGTGGCGAGGGTGCGAACTGTGCGACGGTGCGTCCGGGGTGCGATGTGCGACGGTGCGTCCGACGTCGCACGCGGGGCATGCGTTCGGGATTGTTTTCCCGAAGCCGCGTTTGGCGGTACGCTGCGACGCTCGCAGGGTTTGCTGCCGAGATATGCCGATCGGCCTATTGTTAGTTAGACACCCGAGGAACCGTGTATATCCCCACATCCTTTTTGGTTGAGGACCGAAAGGTCATCGTGGCCTTCATGCGGCAGTTCGACTTCGCCGCCGTCGTGTCGCATTCCGATGCCGGCGGACTCGTAGCGTCTCATGTGCCGGTCCTGATTCGCGAGGTTGGCTCGGAGCTCCATATCGTCGGCCATGTGGCTCGTGGAAACTCGCACTGGCGGTTGATGGAGAGCCAGGCGGAGTCTATGGTCATCTTTCAGGGGCCTCATGCCTACGTGTCGCCTACCTGGTACACGGCGTCGCCGGCGGTTCCGACGTGGAACTATGCGGTCGTGCATGCCTATGGCGCCCCGCGGGTGCGGGAAGACGCCACGTTCATCGCCGGAGTCGTCGAAGAGTTGACACGACGCTACGAAAGCGAGCGTGAACACGGTTGGTCGACTGAGGCCGTGCCCGCAGAGTCATACGGGAAGCTCCTGCACGCCATCGTCGGGTTCGACATCGCCGTCTCGCGGTATGAAGCCAAGTTCAAATTGGGTCAGAATCGGTCGGCTGAAGATCGCGCCGGAGCGATTGCCGGCCTCGAACGCGAGTCCTCTCCGATGGCGCTGGAACTCTCGAAGTTCATGAGATTGTACGGACAGGGTGTCTGACACGACGCGACTGTTTCACCCTCGCCACTCTCGCACCTTCGGGCACCTTCGCACCTCGCACCACCCGCACCATCGCACAGCGCAAAACGATTAGTATCACCCCGTGCGTTCGTCTCCCTCCGCGTCCGTCCTGGAAGTTCCCATTCGCCGCACGATTCTCGACATGGACCGGCAACAGTGGCTGGTCCTGTTTGCGGCGTGGCTGGGATGGGGCTTCGATATCTTCGACAGCCTTCTCTTCAACTACGTGGCGCCTACCTGCGTGCCGGTGCTGCTTGGCATACCGTTCGGTACGCCGGCCGCTGCCGCGGCGACGCTACGGTGGACGGGTATCCTTACCTCCCTGCTGCTGATTGGGTGGGCGACCGGCGGCATCATCTTCGGCCGGATTGCCGATCGTCTGGGGCGCACGCGAACGCTGCTGCTGACGATGACCATGTATTCAATCGGCACAGCGGCGTGTGCGTTTGCGCCGAACATGGCGACGCTCATCGTCTTCCGCATCGTTGCGTCGCTCGGTATCGGTGGCGAGTGGGTGTGCGGCGCGGCGATGGTGGCGGAGATCGTGCCAGAGAAGCGGCGCGTCGATGCCGGAGCGCTGCTGTACTCGGCCGCGCCCGCCAGCCTGTTCCTCGCGACGTTCCTGGTCTACGAGATTCAGGGCGTGTACTTCAAAGCGTCGCCTGAAGTGGCGTGGCGGTACGTGTTCCTGACCGGCCTCATTCCGGCCACTCTGACGCTGCTGGTGCGGATGTTGATCAAGGAGCCCGCGCGGTGGATGCAGGCGGTGGAGCATGCGCGGAAGCCGGCAACGGTGTCCGAGCTGTTCACGCCTGTCTATCGCGCGCTGACCTTCAGCGGCGCGTCAATGGCGATGATCAATCTGCTCGTCTGGTGGAGCGTCAATGCATTCATTCCGGTTGTTGCCGTCGGCCTGGCGAATCGCGCATCCGCTGGCGCATCGGCGGTCAACGCTACCGTGATGGCCGAGCAATGGAAGGCGTTAGCCACCAACGCGTTCGCGCTTGGCACGCTGGTCGGCGTCCTGCTGACCATTCCGACCGCGAAGTACCTCGGCCGGCGGAACATGTACTTCCTGTATTTCCTTGGCGGCGCGATCTCGATCATGGCTGCGTTCGGGCTGCCACTGTCGCCGATGGCGCGGCTCTATATGTACTTTCCGATCGGCGTAACGGTCTGGGGCATCACGGCGTCATTCGCATTTTATTTGCCGGAACTGTTTCCGACGCGCCTGCGCGGCACCGGCTCGGGCTTCTGCTTCAACCTCGGACGGTACGTGGCAGCTATTGGTCCGTTCGTCGTCGGCGGCATCGCTGCGCGCGGCGTCAACGCGCTCGATTCCGCAATGACCGCGCTCTTCTACTGCGGATGGATTCCAGCAGCCGGGCTTCTGCTCATGCCCTGGGTTGTCGAGACAAGAGGACGCGCGCTTCCCGATTAATAATCGGAGGGTGGCGAACCGACTCGCAGCCGAGCACTCTCCCTACCTGCTTCAGCACAAGGACAACCCGGTTGAGTGGTATCCGTGGGGCGCCGATGCGTTCGAGCGGGCGCGGGCGGACGACAAGCCCATCTTTCTTTCCATCGGCTACTCGACGTGTCACTGGTGCCACGTGATGGAGCATGAGAGTTTCGAGAGTCGGCAGGTGGCGGACGTGCTGAATCGACACTTCGTCGCGATCAAGGTCGATCGCGAGGAGCGGCCGGACGTCGATCGCGTCTACATGACGTTCGTGCAGGCCACGACGGGATCCGGCGGGTGGCCGATGAGCGTCTGGCTGACGCCGGAGCTGAAGCCGTTCTACGGCGGCACCTACTTCCCGCCCTCATCGAAATGGGGAAGGCCCGGGTTCGTCGACATCCTGAAAGAGATCGCGCGCGCCTGGGAGGAGGATCGCGGGCGCATTGAGCATTCGGCGGAGTCGATTACCGAGCGGCTGCGCGAGCTTGGGCACGACGGCGGCGGCCGAGAAGTGCCGCCGGCCGCGGCGCTTGACGAAGGCGTGCGGCAGTTTGCGGCGTCATTCGACGCGCAACGCGGTGGCTTCGGCGACGCGCCGAAGTTTCCGCGACCGACGGAGCTGCTCTTTCTGCTCCGCGAGCATGCGCGGCGACTGGGACAGGAAGGGCAGGAAGGGCAGGAGGGGCGGGAAGCGCGCGACATGGTGCTGGTAACGCTTCGGGCGATGGCGCTCGGCGGCATGCGCGATCACATCGGCGGCGGATTCCATCGCTACTCGGTGGATGGCAACTGGCGCGTTCCGCACTTCGAGAAGATGCTGTACGACCAGGCGCAGCTCGTCCTCGCGTATCTGGAGGCGGCGCAGGTGTCGGGCGATTCTTTCTTCGCCGACGTGGCGGCCGACACGCTGGCCTACGTCCAACGGGATCTCACAGACGAGGCGGGCGGATTCTATTCCGCCGAAGACGCCGACAGCGTTCCACCGGAACAGGCCACCGATCCATCGCCTCACAAGATGGAGGGGGCGTTCTACGTCTGGCGCGACGAGGAGATCCAGGAGGTGCTCGGTGCGGACGCCGATGTGTTTCGCATCCGCTTCGGCATCCTGCCCGACGGCAACGCGCCATTCGATCCGCAGAACGAGTTCACCCACAAGAACCTGCTCTACACCGCCCGCGGCATCGACGAGGTGATGTCGGCGACCGCACAGTCTCGCGAGGAGGTCGAAGCGGCGCTGGCGCGGGCGCGTCAGAAATTGCTCGACCGGCGCTCGACGCGTCCGCGGCCGCATCTCGACGACAAGGTACTGACGGCGTGGAACGGGCTGATGATCGCGGCGTTTGCACGCGCCGCACGATTGGGGTCGGGACTCATTTCGAGTTCCGTAATGAGTCCCGACCCCGTTGCCGTGGCGCGGCGCGCGGCGCTGTTCATCTGGAAACACCTGTGGAACCCCGAGACCCGCACGCTGCTGCGCCGCTACCGGCGCGGCGACGCGGCGGTCGACGGATACGCCGAGGACTATGCGTATCTGATCTTCGGCCTGCTGGAGCTGTTCCAGGCCGACGGCGACCCGCTGTGGCTCGAATGGGCCTTGATGCTTCAGCGCCGGCAGGATGAACTCTTCGCCGATCCAGTCGAAGGCGGATGGTTCAGCACGACCGGCAGGGACCAGACCGTGCTGCTGCGGCTGAAAGAAGACTACGACGGCGCAGAGCCGTCTGCGACGTCAGTCAGCGTGATGAATCTGCTTACGCTCTCGCACCTGTTGGATGACGACGGCTTCGAGCAGTCGATCGACAGGGCGCT
>Ga0075425_100005127_pt1 | contig 13580 bp, 10 predicted proteins | sample SoiMethybrSBSTD4_FD_75300 | JGI IMG/M metagenome (GOLD analysis project Ga0075425, IMG submission 75300) | Bulk soil microbial communities from a Populus tree surrounding site in Tennessee, USA - Soil MetaG P. TD hybrid SBSTD4 | ecosystem: Environmental > Terrestrial > Soil > Tree plantation...
GACTGTCTCGCATCGGCGCGAGCGGCCTCGTTATGGCCGTGCTCGGCGCCGCCGTCGCGACTGGATGCGGCGGAGGCGGCTCCACGTCGAAGCAGGATTTCGCCGGCAAGGCAGACCAGATCTGCGCGGACGTGAGCAAGCGCGTCGTGCAGCTCAACCAGGCCAGCCCTCGCAGCGTCGCGGAGCTGATGAGCTTCATCGAGCAGCTGAAGAAGGCGGAGAAGGACGGGATCGTCCGGCTGCAGCAGCTGGACCTGCCCAAGGGGCAGGCAGGGACGACCGCCAAGCAGTTCACGGACACGCTCGAGCGCGAGTTCACCCAGCAGGTGATCCCGGCCCTCGATCAGGTCGAGCGCGCCGTGCGAACCAAGGACAGGAAGGCGTTGAAGGCGGCGTCGAAGCGGCTGCAGAAGGCCCAGAAGGAGCGAAAGTCCACGAAGCTCGCGGCGCAGCTGGGGGCGACCCAGTGCGCGACCGGCTCCTAGGCGCCTAGCTGCCGTATTGCTAGGCGTCTAATCAGGTTCCGGGTTGGGCTGCTAGCGCGTCTGGTGCGAGCCGAAGTCCTGCACGAAGTAGGTGCGCCCATCGCCTGCCCTGGCGTAGCCCACCCCGATCAACCTGTAGTGGCGGCTGAGGATGTTCGCGCGGTGCTCTTGGCTGGCCATCCAGGCGTGACAGACGTCCCCGGCCGACCAGTAGCCGACCGCGATGTTCTCGCCCACCCACCGGAACATGCCCCGCCTGCCGAACCGCGCCACTCGATCGGCGGGCGACTGGCCAAAGACGTCGTCGTGGCGGAAGAAGTTGTAACGCAGCATGTTGTGCGCGTGATACCTGGCCGCGTGCATGAGCACCGAGCTGCGCCGCAACGCCGGCAGGCCGCGGGCGGTGCGCGCGCTGTTCGTGCAGCCGACGATCTGATCCTCGACGCGGGCGATGCGGGCCGTGGGCGGGCTGCCACGGCCGGCCGCTGCCGCAGGCAGCGCGGCAGCGACGAGGGCAAGCAGGACCACTGGCGCGAGCCGCGCCCGCCCGCACGAGGTCGGAAGAGCCAGGCGACCTTCGCGTGAACCGCGCATGGTTCAAAGGTCGTCAGGTGGCGCCGGAGGTTTAGCGCTGAATGCGGAATAAAACGAGCGTGGGAGGCGGATTTCGCCGCCAGATCCACTTCCGATGTTCGTTTCGGCTTTCGTGCGACGGGGATAAGTGGTCAATCCCGTTGCACGAGTAAGCTTTCGGCGGCGGTTTGGCCATGAGCGCGCGGACCTTCTTGGCCCTGCGGGGGATTTGGGCCGCGAGCTCGATAGCCGCCATCTGAATCGAGACTAGGAGGTGCGCAATGGACGCACTCGGGGGACTTCGCCGCTGCGCGTTGGTTGCCCTGTTCGCAGTGCTGGTCATGTGTCTTGGCGCCACAGGCGCTTATGCAGGCGGCCGCGATCATGGCAACGTGACGGGCCAGCAAAAGTCGTCATCCGACGAGAACGTGTCGAACAACTCGAGCTCGGACGACGAGTCGGTTTCGAGCGACTCGAACGCCAAGAACACGAATCAAAACGGCACGGACTGCAAGAAGAACCAGGGTGAGACGAGCGGGCAGAGCCAGTCGAACGGCCCGCCGCCGCCAGTGCTCGGCGGCCAGGAGGGCCAGAAGGGCGAGACGGGCGGCGAGAGCCAGACGGGCAGCAAGGGCGGCCAGGAGAACGGCAAGGGCGGCCAGGAGAACGGCAAGGGCGGCGAGGAAAACGGCAAGGGCGGCGAGGAGCACAACAAGGGCGGCAAGGAGAACAAGAGCGGCAACGAGACGCCCACGCCCGTGACGCCCACCACGCCGACCACGGTGCCCACGCAGACGCAGGCCCAGGCGCCGGTCACGACACCCGCCGCGACACCTGTGCAGACTCAGACGACGCCCAGCCAGGGCGGTCAGGTGAAGGCTGAGACGCAGGAGACCACGCCGGCGGCCGGCAAGGGCGGCAAGCAGGGCAGCACCGGCGGCCGCGTGCTGGCAGAGAACACGACGCCGGTTGCGAGCAAGTCGCAGAGCAGCGGCCTCGCCAGCACGGGCTTCGATGCCTGGTTGGTGGCGCTGCTCGGTGTGGGCTGCATCGCAGGCGCCGGCCTACTGCTGAGGAGGACGCGCCGAACCTGAAAGCCTCGAGGCGGGAAGGCCACTCGGCCTTCCCGCCTCCCCGGCGGCGCCCTGACGAAATGGCCTGGAGCCCGGCATACATCGGCGGCAAGCCCAGCGGCAGCCGCACGCCGCGCGAGGCCATTCGCCGGCTTCGCCGCGCTGCCGGGTTCGGGTTGCTCGCGGTCGGCTTGCTGCTGGTCGCCGAGGCCGCGGTCACCGTCGTGTGGCAGGAGCCCTTCACGGCGCTGTGGACACGCGGTGAGCAGAAGCAGCTCGCCGCCCAGCTGGATCGCATGACACCGGCCTCGGCGGGCCCGCCCCTGCTCGCGAGCAGACTGCCGGAGCAGGCACGCAGCCTGGACCGTCACACGCGCGAGGGCGATCCGCTCGGCAGGATTGCGATTCCGAAGATCGGCGCCCGGTTCGTGTTCGTCCAGGGCACGAACACGGGCGACCTGGAAAAGGGCCCTGGACACTATGCAGACACAGTCCTTCCGGGATTGCACGGCACGGTTGGAATCGCGGGCCACCGGACGACCTACCTGGCGCCGTTCAGGAACATCAACCAGCTGAAGCGCGGCGACCTGGTGCAACTGCGCATGCCGTATGGGAAGTTCACGTACGCCGTGCACGACACGAAGATCGTGTCGCCCGGCGACGTCAGCGTGCTACGCCACCAAAGCGGTGACTGGCTGGTGTTGACCGCCTGCCATCCGCTGTACAGCGCCGCGAAGCGAATCGTCGTCTCGGCGCGGCTGTCACGCGCGCCGCGCCACGTGTAGAAGGCCCCGGAGGCGGCGCCGAGGCAGGGGACTGCGGGGAAGCTCAACCGGTTTCTCGTACGCTTGCCACGATGAACGGCTTCGGCGCGGCGCGCGATATGGCGATCGACCTCGGTACCGCGAACACGCTGGTGTTCGTGCGCGGCCAGGGCATCATGGTGTCCGAGCCGTCCGTGGTGGCGATCGATTCGAGCACCGGCGAGGTGCACGCGGTCGGAGATGACGCCAAGCGCATGATCGGCCGCACGCCGGCCACGATCTCGGCGATCCGCCCGCTCCGACACGGCGTGATCGCGGACTTCGAGGTGACCGAGCAGATGCTTCGTCACTTCATCCGCAGGGTCCACCGCAGCCGCTTTGCGCATCCGCGTGTCGTCATGTGCGCGCCGTCGGGCATCACCGACGTGGAGAAACGCGCGATCGTCGAGGCCTCGCTCTCGGCGGGCGCGCGCAAGGTCAACCTCATCGAAGAGCCGATCGCGGCAGCGATCGGAGCGGGAATCGCGATCGAGGAGCCGATCGGGAACATGGTCGTGGACGTGGGCGGCGGCACCAGCGAGGTCGCCGTGATCTCGCTCGGCGGCATCGTGGTCTTCGAGTCGGTGCGTGTAGGAGGCTACGACCTCGACGAGGCGATCATCTCGTACGTCAAGGACCGGTACGGGATCACGATCGGGCAGCAGACCGCCGAGCAGATCAAGCTCGACATCGGCTCCGCCTGGCCTGTCGACGACGACCTGACCGCCGACGTGAAGGGCCGCGACCTCGTCTCGGGCCTGCCCAAGACCGTCACCCTGACGGCCGCCGAGACACGGGAAGCGCTCGCGGAGCCACTCAGCTCGATCGTGTCCACGATCAAGGACACGCTCGAGCGCACACCACCGGAGCTCGCGGCGGACATCGGCCAGCGCGGCATCATGCTCGCCGGCGGCGGCTCGCTGCTGTCGGGCTTCGACCGGCTCGTGAACGAGTCCACCAAGATGGAGACCCGCCTCGCCGACGACCCGCTCACGTGCGTGGTGATCGGCTCGGGCCGCTCGCTCGAGGAGATCGAGGTGATCGAACGCGGCGCGCCCGGGGGCCGGCGGAGGCGGTTGGGGCGGCGGTAGGGCGAGCGCCGCCGCCGCTCCCCGAGCCCACTCCCGGTAACCGGGCGTCCGACCGGCGACCGGACCGACCTTTGTGCCGAAAAGGTGCGCTCCTTACGCGGCTTTTGGCCCAGATGTCCCGCACTTTGCGTAATTTTTGACACTTATTTCTTGAAACTGTGCTGACTCACCGGTAGGTTTCGTTCTCCCTATGAGGGAGGGACGAGTGGAAAAGGTGCAGGCGAGTCTCCCCCGCCGGGCTACTCGGAAGGTGGCCGCGCGCTCGCGGCGGCTTGACAGAACCGAGCGGGCGAAGATCCTTCGAGCGCAGAACCTTCTCGCGAGGGCGCATTCGAGCCGTCTGTCCGGTGCGCCGCCCGCGTCTACCTGAGTCGGCCGGCTCTTCACGCGCAGCCGGCGCTCCGCGGTGCGGCGCATCCCTCGGCGGTGATCATCGATCCCCGCCGAGGTGATGCTGCCTTTGGATGTGCCCTTTGATTGCATTCTTTGACCGCGGTTCTTTGACTGCGGTTAAATGGGCTGCGTTCGCCCCCGCCCCAGCCGGCCCGTGCGTCCCAACATCCTCTACCTGCATTCACACGACACCGGCCGGTACGTCGAGCCGTACGGCCACGCGATTCCGACGCCTGCGATCATGCGGCTCGCGCGCGAGGGGGTGCTGTTCCGGCAGGCGTTCTGCGCGGCCTCCACGTGCTCGGCCAGCCGGGCCTGCCTCCTCACCGGCCAGTACGCGCACTCGAACGGAATGCTCGGGCTCGCGCACCGCGGGTGGTCGCTGAACGACTACCACCACCACATCGTCCACACGCTCCATGAGGCCGGCTACTACTCGGTGCTGGTCGGCGAGCAGCACATCTCGAAGGAACCGGACGTGATCGGGTACGACAACGTCGTGCGCATCTCGACGTCCCGCGCCACGGAGGTGGCCCCGGTGACGATCGAGCTCCTGGAGAATCCGCCGAAGGAGCCTTTCTTCATGTCGGTCGGGTTCTTCGAGACTCACCGCGAGTTCTTCCCGCCCGACGAGGGGGACGACGGCTACGTGCAACCGCCCCCCAACCTGCCGGACCTGCCGGCCACGCGGCATGACTGGGCCGCGTTCCGGGCGAGCGCACGGTCGCTCGATCGCGGCATCGAGGCGGTGCTCGAGGCCGTCGACAGGTTCGGCCTCCGGAACGGCACGCTCGTGATCTGCACGACCGACCACGGAATCGCGTTCCCCGGCGCAAAGGCGACCCTCACCGACCGCGGCATCGGCGTGATGCTGATCATGCGGGGACCGGGCGGCTTCGACGGCGGCCGCACGATCGACTCGCTCGTCTCGCACATCGATCTCTTCCCGACCATCTGCGACCTGCTCGAGATCGAGCACCCGGACTGGCTCCAGGGCCGGTCGATCATGCCGCTGATCCGCCGCGAGGCGGAGGAGATCCACGACGCGATCTTCGCCGAGGGCACGTATCACGCCGCGTACGAGCCGCAGCGCGGGATCCGGACCCGCCGCTGGAAGTACGTCCACCGCCCGGGCGACCGGCGCACGCCGGTGATCGTCAACACCGACGACAGCCCGAGCAAGGAGCTATGGCTGCGCAACGGCTGGCGCGACCGGCCGGTCGCGCCGGAGCACCTCTACGACCTCTTCTTCGATCCAGCCGAGCTGCACAACCTGATCGACGACGACTCGTGCGCCACGGTGGTGGCCGATCTTCGCGGGCGGCTTCGACGCTGGATGGAGGAGACGGACGATCCGCTACTGAGCGGGCCGGTGCCGCCGCCTCCCGGGGCCGAGTTCAACGACCCCGATCAGCTGTCGCCCGGAGAGCCGACCCACATAGTGGACCCTCTGCAAAGCGCCTGAGCGCTGGACGGACGGCGAGGGCGGCTGCCGGCTGGCCCGGCAACGCCGAGCCGGCGGCAGCCACATCCAGCGCCGGATAGGTAGGAGTGACCCTTATCGGGAGTTGAAACAGCGCAGCGCCCGATTCGATGCGCCCAATTATTTCCCGGCTAGTCGGGCGACATAGTCGCGCGCGTCGTGGTCGAGCCACGGCGGATCGCCGGCGGCGGCGTTCTCGCTCGCTCGTTCGGGATGCGAGGTGGCGGGAATCGCAACGTGGCATCGCCGGTCGCTCAGCACCCACTTCAGGAGTGCCTGCGCCCATGTTCTGACGCCGAAGCGACGGAGCGGCTCGAGCGCCTCCGGTGCCGGCGCACGTCCGACGAGGCCCCTCTGACCCAGCGGGCGCATCACGACGACGCCGAGCTCCAGCTCGTCGGCAAGTGGCAGGATCTCGCCCTCCACCTCGCGCTCCAGCGGGTTATAGGGAACCTGAATCGCCGTGATGCGGCCGGTCCGCATGACCGTCCCGAGCTCTCCGAATGCGGCTGGGCTGTAGTGGGTGGCACCGATCGCGCGGATCGCGCCCTCATCACGGCGCCGCTCCAGCAGCGTGAGCTGCTCTCGCCAGGCGAGCAGGTTGTGCACCTGGTAGAGGTCGACGCGCCCGCCGAACATGCGAAGTGCGTGCTCCACCTGGGCCGCGCCCTCGCGGACCCTCGCCGCCCAAACCTTCGTGGCCACGATCGCGTCGCTCCGTCGGGGGAGCGCCTCGGCCAGCACTCGCTCCGCCTCGCCGTACATGGGAGAGGAGTCGATCAGCCGCACGCCGGCCCCGAGGGCCGCGCGGACGATCGCGTGCGCGTGCTCCTTCTGCTCGGCGCTGCGGGCGTCGAGCGTCCGCCACGTTCCCATTCCCACCACAGGTGCGACGATTCCCGATCGGCCCAGTTGCCGCGCTTCCACGCGCAGGATGGTGGCAGGTGCCAGGCGCGCCAAAGCCGGTACGGGATCCAGGGATCGCGGCTAGACTCGCCCGAACCGGATCCCGCCGAAGCGTGCGCTGAGGCGTGTGGCGCCGTCGCCCATTCGCCGGCGCCGCGGATTGGCAGGGGCAGGGGGCCCGCCTGAATGGCGAGCCCTGCACTCTTCGCAGCGGGACGGCACTGCGCACGGCGCTGTCGCGGCATGGGCGGCGGCGCCGGGGCGCGCTCCCCGACCCCGACCGCCGCCGCCTGTACGTTTCCCGATCGTGGTTCGCGGCCGAACGAAAGTCCCGGCGCTACTGGCGCTGGCCGTCCTCTGCCTGACCGGGCTCGTGCAGCTGGTGGCCGCGTGGCCGGGTGCCGCCGCCGACCCGGCGCCCACCCCGCCTCCGGCGAGCGGCGTGTCCGCCGGCTTCAAATTCGACCCCAAGAACCCCGCCGGCGGCGACAAGGTGACGTTCGATTCGACGTCGGAGGTGTGGGGCGACGGCAACCAGATCGTCTCCTACGAATGGGACCTCGACGGGAACGGCACGTTCGAGGCGGGGGGGCCGACAGTGACCCGCACCTACCCGAGCCGGCGATCGATCGACGTGAAGCTGCGCGTCACCGATGCCTCCCAGCCACCCCAAACCGACGTCGAGACTCACCGGGTCACGATCTCGAACCGCCCGCCGGTCGCCTCCTTCACGTGGTCGCCGGTCGTGCCGGGCCCGAACGAGGGAGTCGCCTTCACTTCGACCGCCACGGATTCGGACGGGGCAGTCGTCGCCCAGGCCTGGGACCTGGACGGCGACGGCAAGTTCGACAATGGCGGTGGCCCCACTGCGCTCAGGTCCTTCTCGGCGCCGGGCACCTATCTGATCGGCCTGCGCGTGGTCGACAACGACGGATCGGCCTCTGTCATATCAGTGCCGGTTGTGGTCGCGCCGGGTCCGTCGCCGGGCCTGCTCGCGAGCCAGCAGGGCGGCATCCGTCTCATGAACCCGTTCCCGATCGTGCGGATCGCGGGCCGATACCTGTCGAACGGCGCACGCATCAAGCTGCTCGTAGTGGACGCTCCACGGGGAGCAAAGGTCTCGATCCGGTGCCGGGGGCGCGGGTGCCCGTTCCGGAAGCAGGTGAGGCCGGCATCGCTCGTGCGCATCAAGAAGCTCGAGCGCGTCCTGCGCGCTGGGGCGGTGGTGAAGGTCTACGTCACGCAGCGGGACAGGATCGGGAAGTACACGCGGGTGAAGATCCGTGCCGGCAAGGCGCCGGCCAGGATCGACATGTGCCTGGCGCCGAACTCGTGGCGGCCGGTGCATTGCCCCGGCCTCTAGCTGCGATTGGAGCTCTCAGCGGCCGGCGAACCCCGCCAGGCAGCCGTCGTGGACGCCGGTGCGCAACGTCGGAGGGTAGGAGGCGGCGTAGGCGGTCGCCACCGCGTCGGCCGTCGCGTTCACGTGGTATTTGGCCGCCAGCGCGTCGAGCCCGAGCGTATGGCAAACGCGCTTGGCCTTCCGCGCCAAGACTTCCTGGGGATCCGTGGACCGGGCCGGACTCTGGGAAGCAGGCTGGCTGCCGGTGCCGGTCCCCGGTTTCGGCTTCTGCTTCGGCTTCTGCGGGGATTTTTGTTTCGAGCCGGTCTGGGGCTTGACCTTCCCGGTCGAGGGCGCGCGCGGGGCGGAGGATGAAGGCGAGGAGTGCGATGCGCCCCCCGGCCCAGCGGCCGCGCCGCCGCTGCCGGCCGCGGCGCGCCGCTTGCCGCCCCCACGCCGGTGCGTGGCCGGCCTCGGCGTGGCGCTGTACGGCGAAGACGCCGCGGAACCGGAGCCACCCGCGCCGGTGGCGCCGCTGACGGACTCCTTGGACGATCCACCTCCCCCGCAGGAGGCGAGCAGCGTGACGAGGGCCAGCGGCACGAGCACGATTGGTCTCCCTCCGGTCACGTCTCGAGAGCAAGCGTAGGGGCAAAATCGCTGCTGCGCGCAAATTACGTGGCCGGACCCCGGCCGCCACTAGTAAAGGGAGCGGCTGGGCCGCCGATACCGCATACATGGCGCCGGAACCGGCCCACGACCCAATCGACTTCTCAGAGGTTCGCTCACGCGCCGAGAGCATCGGCGTGGGCGTCCGCCTGACGCTCGCCACCTGCGCGGCTGGCTGGCTTTACGTGGCGGCCTCGTGGAACCAGAGCAACCGGAACCTGATCGCATCGCTGTTCGGGGTCGGAGCGATCGTGGCGCTTCTGTTCGTGCTCATTCCGCACGAGCGCGTCGTGCGCAGCCGGTGGCGGGAACCGTTCTTCATCCTCTGGAGCGCGACGAACATCGCGCTCACGACCGTGGTCGTGTGGGCCGACGGAGGCACCACGAGCCCGCTCGCCCTGCTCTTCTTCGTGCCCGTCGTCTTCGCAGCTCTCTCCTATCCACTCCCTTCGGTGATCGCGATCAGTGCGCTCGACTACGTCGCCTACGTGGCGGTGGGCGTGGCCGGGTCGCGTCCGGACCAGCAGTACGTTGGATTCTTCGCGTTCTCGCTCGCATGTGTCGCGGTGCTGTGCGGCTGGCACGCCCGTAATCAGGACCGCCGGCGCGCCGCGCTCGCGCGCGTCTCGCGGGCCGATCCGCTCACGGGCTGCCTCAACCGACGCGGTTTCGAGGAGCGGTTCGACGCCGAGCTCAGCCGGGCCGCCCGGACCGGACGTCCGCTGGGTCTCGTGATGCTGGACCTCGACAAGTTCAAGGAGATCAACGACACGCGCGGACACGCCGCCGGCGACGACGTCCTGCGGTGGGCGGTCGATGTGATGAACGACGTTGTCCGGCCGATGGATGTGGTCGGTCGCATCGGCGGAGACGAGTTCGCAATCGTGGTCCCCGGCGCCGGGCCCGACGACATCGCCGTGATCTCCGGGCGCATCCAGCAGGCGCTGACCGATCGTGCGCCGGCCTCGGTGGGAGTCGCCTGCTTCCCCACCGACGGCGCCGACCGGGAGGAGCTGCAGCGCGCGGCCGACGCCGAGCTCTACGTCGGCAAGCGCGGACGTTCTCCCGGAGGCATCAAGCTCACGGCCAAGGAGTTGAGCTGGGCGACCGCGTTGGCCCGCGCGGTGGACGAGCGGATGGCCGTTCAGCACGAGCATTCCTGGAAGGTGGCCGAGCACTGCGTCGCGATCGCGTCGCGCCTGGAGTGGTCGGAGCGCGACCTCGAGTTGCTCCAGATGGCCGCGATCCTTCACGACGTCGGCAAGGTCTCGATCCCGGACCACATTCTGCGCAAGCGCTATCCACTCACCGACAAGGAGTGGGAGGCGATCAAGCAGAACCCGATTGAGGGTGCCGAGATCGTGTCTCGTATTCAGGGACTCGAGGCGATTGTCCCGTGGGTCCGGCATTCGCACGAGCGCCCGGACGGCACCGGCTATCCCGACGGCCTCGAGGGCGAAGCGATTCCGCCGGCCTGCCGGATCCTGCATATCGCGGACGCCTTCGACGCGATGGTCAGTGGTCGCCCGTACCGCCGGGCCATGAGCTTCGAGGAGGCGCTCGACGAGCTTCGCCGCTACGCAGGCACCCAGTTCGACCCGGAGTTCGTGGAGCTCTTCGCCGAGCAGCTGGAGATTTCGCAGGCCGTTTGACGATTAACGGAGGAGGGCCGGGATTGCTCCCGGCCCTCCTGATTGCCTTGCGGCTCTGCCTTTCGGCTCCTATCTCCTTGGTTCTCCCAGAGAACCCCGTTCCGTCCGTGTCTTGCTCAGGGCCCGTACGTGCCCGTACACGGCAGCGAGCCACCTGACGTGTTGACTCCCGTCACCGGAACGCCGGTGTCGGTCTTCGATGTGATCGTCGCCGTACCGCCGGCGGTTACGTCGACGGTGGCGTACGAGTTCTGGTTGAGGTTCCGGCACTGAATGCCCGTGAACGCGTTCAGTGCGGTGTTGACCGCGAACAGCCCGACCGGACCCGCGACGCCGAGCACCTCGGCCTGGAACGTGTTGGTCGCGATCGGCCCGGTCACCATCTCGTCGGAGATCGTGCTCGGGTCCGTGAAGCGATCCACGGCCACGTGGTTCTGGAGCGTGGCGTGCGTGTCGGTGGTCAGGAAGAGCGTGTTGTCGATCCCGTTGTTCCGGATGAAGTTCAGGATCTCGGAACGGTCCGCCCCGTAGCCCTCCCAGCGGTCGTACGGGAGTACGAAGAACTGCTGGATCGGGTCCTCGTTCACGATCAACTTGTATTGCGCCGTCGAATTCAGAAGGTCCTGCTTGAACTGCGCCTTCTGCACCGGTCCCAGCAACGTCCGGCTCGGGTTGTTCAGCGCCGCCAGGCAGCCGGGCGGCGGATTCGGCGTCAGGAACAGGTTGAACGGGAACACCTGCCTCGCGGCCGGCGGCAGCGTCGGGGCGAGGTCATTCTGGCAAGCCGCGACGGATTCCGCGCTGCGGCAGGACCGCTCGTCGAGCACGAAGAGGTCGACCGAGCTGCCCCAGCTGTACTTGCGGTAGAGCGGGTCGCCCGCGCATGACGGGTCGTGCAGCAATCCGGTCTCGCGGATCGGCATGTTCTCCAGGAACGCCTTGCGGCCGGCCGCGTAGCGAGCCGGGTCGACGGTCGCCGCGGTGTAGTCGTTCACGACTTCGTGGTCGTCCATCAGCGGGTACGTCGAGGTCGACTCGAGCAGGTTCCTGAGGTTCGCATAGGTGCGCCCGTCGCGGTAGGCCTGCCGGTACTCGGCGAGCGTGGTCGCCGGTCCGGTGGGCCGGAAGCTCGAGTCCGAGTAGATCGTGTCGCCGAGGTAGATCCATGCGTCGGTGTTCTCGTTCTGCAGCGCCTGCAACGTCTTGAAGTCGTTGAAGGCCGGCACGCCATTCACCAACGTCGTGTCCGAGTCGCCCGTATAGCCGAGCTTCACGTTCGCCGCCGTGTTCGAGGCCGGCGCCGTCTTGAACGTGCCGACGTCGCTGAGTACCGTCCCGCCGGTGTCCAGGTCCTTCTTGAAACGGAACCAATACTGCGTGTTCGGCTGCAGGCCGGAGGCGTCGATCTTCAACGTGTAGTCGCGCGAGGCATCCGTCTTCATCTTGCCCTGGAAGACCTTCGGCGGGTGCAGCGCAGCGTTGTCGAAGATCTCCACCTTGTAGTTCTCGGCGGTGTCGGCCCGTGCCCATAGGATCGCGCGCGTCGACGTCACGTCGCCGCTTGCGACTCCGTCTGTAAACGATATGGCCGCGGCCGTGGCCGGCACGAGACCGGCAAAGGCCAGGACCAGCATCGCTGGTATCCACAGTCTCTTCACGTTCCCCCTCAACCTCCCGGAATTGACTCGGCCACGCCGAAGGCACGGCCACCCGTTGACGGCGGGACTTTAACATGACAAAGGAATCATGTAAACGAATTCATGACTTTTGATTAGACTCTCCGCTCGTCGATCGTTCGGGGCACGAGGGGAGAGCAGCGTGCGGGTTTTCCATTCGCGATTCAGGATCATCGCGGCGGTGGCGGCGCTCGCCGCGCTCGCGTGGCCCGGAGCCGCGAAGGCGGATCCGAGGCTTACCGAACAGCAGTCGGTCGGCCCCAACGGCGGCAACGGAACGCTGGCCTCGAACTACCGCGGCGCGTCCGCCGACGGCACCAGGGTCTTCTTCCAGACCACCGAATCGCTGGTGGCGGCGGACACCGACAACTCGATGGACGTCTATGAGCGCTCGAACGGCACCACCACACTCCTGTCCACGGGGCCGAACGGCGGCAACGGCGCCTTCAACGCGATCTTCCTCGCCGCGTCAAAGGACGGGTCGCGCGTCTTCATCAGGACGGCCGAAAAGCTGGTCGCGGCGGACACCGACAACGCCCAGGACATCTATCAGGTCTCGAACGGCACCACGACCCTGATCTCCATCGGGCCGAACGGCGGCAACGGCGCCGACAACGTCGTGTTCGACCGCATCACCCCGGACGGCGCATCCGTCTTCTTCGACACCTTCGAGTCGCTCGTCGCCGGCGATACCGACAGCAACCGCGACATCTATCAGCGAACCGGGGGCACGACCACGGAGATCTCCGTCGGCCCGACCGGCGGAAACGGGGCCTTCGACGCGACCTTCAACGGGATCTCGGTCGACGGGTCGAAGGTCTTCTTCAGCACCGACGAGCCGCTCACGAGCGATGACTTCGATTTGAGGCAGGATGTCTACCAGCGCGCCGGGGGGACCACCACGCATCTGTCGATCGGCCCAGCCGGTGGCAACGGGAACGCCGACTTCGACTACGACGCCTTCTATGCGGGCAATTCGGCGGACGGTTCCAAGGTATGGATCAAGACCGACGAGGCGCTCACCTTCGACGACACCGACACCTTCGACGACGTCTACGAGGTGTCGGGAGGCGGGATCACGCGGATCTCGAGCGGGCCGAGTGGCGGCAACGGGGACTTCGGCGCGTACTTCGACTTCGCCTCGCAGGACGGCAGTCGGGTGTTCATCGACACGATCGAGTCGCTCGTCCCGGCCGACACCGACTCGTCGTACGACATCTATGAGATCTCCGGCGGTCAGACGACGCTGATCTCGACGGGACCGAACGGCGGCAACGGCACGGACTTCGCCGCCTTCCGCGGTGCGACGCCGGATGGATCACACATCTACTTTGAGACGTACGAGCAGCTCACGCCGGATGACACCGACGCGAACCAGGACGTGTACGACCGGTCGGGCGGTACGACGACGCTCGTCTCGACCGGGCCCGCGGG
>Ga0075425_100005128_pt1 | contig 13580 bp, 11 predicted proteins | sample SoiMethybrSBSTD4_FD_75300 | JGI IMG/M metagenome (GOLD analysis project Ga0075425, IMG submission 75300) | Bulk soil microbial communities from a Populus tree surrounding site in Tennessee, USA - Soil MetaG P. TD hybrid SBSTD4 | ecosystem: Environmental > Terrestrial > Soil > Tree plantation...
TAACACACGCCCGGCCGCTTGGGCAGGCGTCCGTACGCCGATTTCAAATCGAGCGTCAGCGCGCGACTGGAGAAGCTCTCGAGCGCCGAGCCGATGTCATCCGCCGCGGGATCGTACGACTCGGTGAGAAACCCTTCGATCGATCCGCCGCGATCGATCATCTGCTTCATCACCCAGACCAGCGCGACGAGATCGGGTCCGCGCGTCCAGCGGTGCACCACCGGCGCGAACGACCTCTTCTCTCGGGCTGGATCGAAGGCGCGAACGTAGGCCGCCGGCTGCGGCCCCATGATTGCGAGCACGCGCTCGATCGACTGCAGCACGCTCAGCACGCGGCCGAACGCGAGCGAGGCGGCGACGAACCCGACTACCTCGCGATCGTCGGGGCGCTCGAACCGCCGCACGATGTGGATGGGATCGGCCGCGGAGTCGGGGATGTTGAAGTCGGCGTACAGCCGATCGAGAACAGGTTTCAATTCGATCATCGAGCGCCTATCATCATCCCATGCGCCGGGTTCTGAAGTTCGTGCTGATCGCCGTCGTCGTGCCCATCCTGATTGGCGCCGTCGTTGCCTATGTACTGCTCCGCCGATCGCTGCCGGTCATCAGCGGCGAGGTGCAGGTCGCCGGCCTCAGCGCGCCGATCGAGATCCTTCGCGATGCCGGTGATGTTCCGCACATCTTCGCCGCGAACAAGAACGACGCGTTGTTCGGCCTCGGCTACGTCCACGCGCAGGATCGCCTGTGGCAGATGGAGTTCCAGCGGCGTATCGGCTACGGACGGCTCTCGGAGATCTTCGGCGACGCCACGGTGCCGCAGGATCGATTCTTACGAACCGTCGGCTTCGGACGCGCCGCGCAAGCCGCGTGGGAGTCGATGCCGGATTGGGCGAAGCAGCAAGTCAATGCCTATGTCGCCGGCATCAATACCTTCATCAACACCCATCGGGGCACGTCATTGCCGCCGGAGTTCTTGCTGCTCCGCTTCGAGCCGGAGCCGTTCACCGGCGCGGACGTGCTGGCGTGGGTGAAGATGATGGCGTGGGACCTCAGCGCCAATTACGCGTTCGAGCTGCTCCGGCACGATCTGGTGCGCGCTGTCGGCGCCAATCGCGCGGCGCAGCTGATGCCGCCGTACGCGGCGGACGGTCTGAGCATCATGCCCAAGCTCTCCACCGCGGAGGACACGGAGGACACGGAGGGAAAACCTTCGGGAGCGCAGGCGTTCAGGCCTGCCGACGGCGATGCAGCCCTGAAGGGCTGCGCCGCCGGCAACTGTTCTGCCGCCTTCGCAAGCTTTGCCGCCGCGCTCGATTCGGGTCACGCGTCGGTCCGCGAATTTCTCGCCGCCAACACGCGATCCGAGGGCCTCGGTTCGAATAACTGGGTCGTCGACGGCACGATGACGGCGACGGGTAAGCCGCTGCTCGCCAACGATCCGCATCTCGGCACCCGGCTGCCGTCGACGTGGTACCTCGCGCACGTGAAAGGCGGCGACTTCGAGATCATCGGCGCGACGCTGCCTGGCGCGCCGGCGGTCGCGCTCGGCCGGAATCGATTCATCGCCTGGGGCTCGACCAATGTCGCCGCCGACGTCGAGGATCTGTATCGCGAGCGGATCGACGACACCGGCCGCTTCGCCGAATTCCGCGGCGCCAAGGAACCGATCACGATCATCCCGGAGACGATCAAGGTGAAAGGCGGCGACGCGATTCACGTCGACGTCCGCGTCACGCGGCACGGGCCGCTGGTGTCCGACGCCATCAACGCGATGAACGCGGCCTCGAAGCGCGAACCGAAGCCGCCGATGGTCGAACCACTCGCGTTCCGCTGGACCGCGCTCGATCCCAACGACACGACGGTCGTGTCGTTCCTCGCGCTGAACGAAGCGCGCAACTGGGACGAGTTCACCGCCGCGCTGCGCGCGTTCGTCGTGCCGTCGCAGAACTTCGTCTACGCCGACGTCGACGGCCACATCGGCTACTACGCGCCGGGCAGCATTCCGATTCGCGCCAGCGGCGACGGCACGCAGCCGGCCGACGGCTGGACCGGTGAAGCCGAGTGGACGGGATGGATTCCGTTCGAGAAGCTTCCGCATCTCTACGACCCGCCCGATCACTACATCGTCACCGCCAATCACCGCCCCGCTCCGCCGGCGTATCCGTACCTCCTGGGATTCGAATGGTACGAGCCGTATCGTGCGCAGCGGATCGTCGAGCTGCTTCAGAAGAAATCGAAGTTCGGTCCGGACGACTTCGCAAGCATCCAGGCCGACACGCTGTCGCTGCACGCCAAGGCGCTGCTGCCCGTGCTGCTGTCGCACGCGCGTCCCTCGGAGGATCTCGATCGCCGCGCCGTCGACATCGTGCGCAACTGGAACTTCGACGCCACCGCCGACAGCGCCGCGACCGCCATCTTCCAGGCCTGGTTTCTTCAGCTCGCGCCGACGCTCGTCGCCGACGACCTCGGTCCGCTGCTCACCGAAAACTATCAGGGCCGCTTCTCGTTCGTGACGCGATTCCTGATCAGGACCCTGACGTCGAACGACTCGTCGTGGTGCGACAACAAGACGACGCCGTCGGTCGAGACCTGCGACGATGCGGTGACGAGGGCGCTGCATGACGGCGTGGCGGACCTGGCCCGCCGGATCGGCGACGACATCAATCAGTGGCGCTGGGACGCCGTCCATCGCGCGGTCTTTCCGCATCAGGGCCTCGATTCGGTTGCGGCCCTTCGTCCGTTGATCAGTCGATCGGCCGCGACCGCCGGCGACTGGGCCACCGTCAACATCGGGACCGTCGCTGCCGACCAGCGCTACGATCAGCGTCTCGTTCCGGGCTACCGTGAGATTATCGATCTCTCGCCCGCGAACGACAGCCGCTTCCAGGACGCGATCGGACAATCGGGCCATCCGCTGTCGAAGTACTACGACGATGCGCTGGCCGATTGGCGGGCGGTGAAGCATCGGCCGATGCTGATGGATCGACCGAAAATCGAGGAGACGGCGATCGGTCACCTTCGACTCGTGCCGGCGAAATAGCATCACCGAGACTGAGCCAGATGATCCCCATCCGCAGGCGAGCCGCTCTGAACGTGATGCTGACGGCCGCCGCGATAGCCGGCGCCCTCCTCCCCAGCCGCGCCTCGGCGGAGCGTGTGCGATCGGCCGCGGACGCCACCGTGTTCGTTCGCCTGGTCGGCAGCGTGCACGCGGAGATCGAGGAGGCCGGCGTGAAGCGCACCCTCGATCTGAATCGCGTCGAAATCGGCACCGGCAGCGGCTTCGTCATTTCGCCGTACGGCTACGTCCTCACCAACGATCACGTCATCAGCAACAGCGACCTGACGATGACGCGCGGCATCGGGACCGCGAAGGTGACAATGACGGTGTCGCGGATTCTGGTCTGCTTCCCCGCCGGCGTCGCCTCCGCGCGCGGACTCTCGTCACCGTGCGCGGATGCGTCCGTCTCCGCCTCCGATCCGGCGCGGGATCTTGCGGTCCTGATGATCACCACGCCGAATCTTCCCTACGTGGCGCTGGGTGATTCCGATGTCGTCGCCACCGGCCTGCCGGTTGACGCGCTCGGCTATCCCTTCGGCCGCAGCCTCGAAGTCGGCAAGGTCGCGACGGCCCCCGATCTCGTTCCGGAAATCAGCACGACCTCGGGCACGATCTCGGCGCTCCGCGAGAGCGACGCCGGCGAGCGCCGCTATCTTCAGGTGACCAACAACGTGAATCCGGGCAACAGCGGCGGTCCGCTGGTCGATCGCGACGGGTTCGCCATCGGCGTGATCCGGATGAAACTCGCCGCGGCCGAAGGGATCGCCTTCGCGATTCCGATCAACGACGTGAAGGATTTTCTCGAGCTGCGCGGGCTCGCCCACCTGATGCCGGTGCCGCGCCGGCGGCTCGGGCCGTTCCAGACGCTCGAAAGCAAAGGCGTCGGGCTGCGCCTCGCCGAAGGGCTCGCCGACATGTCGCCGTTCCGGACTCGCGTCGAGACCGACGCGAAGTCGATTGAAGTCGCGCTCCGCGTCGATCGCGTCTTCTCGCCGTGGAACATCAAGCAGATCGAGCAGACGCTCGTCGGGACGCAGGCGTTCGAACCGATCTCGACCTCCGATGCGAAGAGTGAGATGCCGTCGCGCGGCGCCGGTCCGCCGCTGCTCCTCGGCCACGCCAGCGGCACGATCGCGAACACCAGTGAGGAGATCAGAATCGATTACGCCGTTCTCGATCTCGGCGCCGAGAAGCTCGTCGCGCGCTATATCGGGTCGGCCGAAGCGATCGCGTTCAACGAAAGCGTATTACGCGAGTCGCTGGCGAGCCTCGACGGCCGGCGATTCATCGAGGGCGACGTCGGAGCAATCGAGGACATCGACTGGACGGTCGCGTCCGGATCGAACGGCGAACCGCTGATCCCGCTGCCAGCGAGCTGGGTCGTCGAGCCGAGCGGGCCCGGCGGCTGTTCCGGCGTGCCGCCGCCGGACGTCGTCAGCGCAGCGTTTCCGCGGCAGGACTTCACCATCGCGCTGCGCATGGCCATGTGGACGAATGCGGATCTCGACGCGGATCAGGCATCCACGGCCTGTTCATCCCGCCGCGGCGCGTTCGGCAGCGCCTCGTACGTGTCGCGCGGGGAATGGCTCGGCGTGTCGTACTACATCGAAGGCGCGTTCATCCGCCGCGGGCGCCGCGAGATCATCCAACTCGAAGTTCTGACCCCAGACCAGAAGAATCCATACGCCCGCCGCCTGCTCGAGACGTGGATCAAGAAAGCGACGGAGTAAGAGCGCTCGCGGTGCTCGATGAGGAACCGGAGCGTGTCGAAGGATTTCGGAGTCAGCGTCACCGGCTCGCCGTTGCGCAAGAGCAGCCGTCTGGCGGGATCGAGCATGAAGCAGCCGAAGTAGAAAGCGCGCCCGACGATCATCGATCGCTCAACGCATGGTGAGCAGAGACGTCCAGTTGAACACGACGTTGATCGGCCACCGATCCTCGTCGCGAGCCGTGTTGATCAAGAACCGCTCTCCGTTGCTCGTCGGTGCATAGTCCCAGCGATCGGGCTGGCCCGACGCCGTTGACGCGAGCAGGAAGAGCGATTGCGGGACTCCGATCTTCGAGCCAGAACCAGAAACTGTGCTGGCCATCAGTTTTCTGTCTGTCGCAACGAAGAAGAGCTCTCGACCATCGCGCCGCCACAGCGGCTGATCGCCGCCGCTCGTCGAGACCTGGCGCTTCACGTCAGCGTTTGGAAAGGATGCGACGTAGACTTCGGAGCGCCCGGACTCTTCGGAGCTGTACGCGATCCAGTGCCCGTCCGGCGAGACACGGGCGGCGCCCTTCTGAAAACCCGTTTTCAGGAGCAACGTCGGAGCTCGATGACCGGACACCGGAACCGTCCAGTAGTTGCGGATTGGAGTCGGTTGCTCCTCCCTCCCGAACAGAATGAACTGGCCATCGGGCGACCAATCGTGCACGAAGTTGTTCGTGCCATTCGAAACGAGTGCGATCTCTCCTCGTGACGCATCACCCCACGCTGTGATGTGCACGTCTCCGAGACCGGACGGGCCGGTTGACGCGAACGCGATATAGCGTCCGTCAGGCGACCAGACGGGGTCGTCCGCGAGCGGCGGACCCGTGGTCGCGCGGGACATCGAGCCGCGCGACGCCTCGATGACCCAGATCTCGTGGTGTCTCGTCACAGGATCAGCACGCACGACGGCCGCGTGGCTCTCGTCGCGCGACAGCGCGACCTGTCGGTAATCGCCCGGTGGACCCATCGTGCCGAGCCTTCGCCCTCTGCGGTCGAACCACACGAGCTCGCTGGTGGGCGGCGTCCCTCCGAGGTACGTGACAACGCCGTTGGCCGATACCGAAAAGTTGTCGTGGCCGTCGACGCGGCCGCCAGGGACGTAATCGGCAAGGGGACGCGCGCTCCCGACGAGTCGAGAGTGGGAGAGATCGAATGCCTGCGCGACCAGCGTTCCGTCGCGTCGGAAGACAAGGAACCCCGGCGGCGCATACGCTTCACCGAGTAACGGTCCATTGAGCAGGTCTTGACCACCCTGCGAATCGAGCGAACCGATCTTGATCACGTAGGGACTATCGTTCCGGCGTGCCACATACGTGAAGTGTCGGCCATCGTCGAGAAAATGGGGGAATCGATGTGAGCGTTCGACGAGTGTTTTTCCGAGCGAGGTGATCGGCACAGGGAACCCGCCCGATCCTGGCACGCGGTACAGAACGCTTCGCGGGTCCGGAGCGAACAGGATCACATCGTCGCGATTCCACGTGCCGCCTCGTCCGGCTGACGCGTCGCACAGGATCTGCACGAATCCACCGGCGGCGCCGATCTTCCGAAGCTTGCCGTGAGCGAAGAACGCTATCCAGCGGCTATCCGGAGACCAGAACGGGAACTCGCCGCCTTCCGTTCCCGCAAGTTCAACGGCATCGAGCGAATCGAATGGTCGCACCCACAAGAGATAGCGACCGTCGCGGCTCTGCGCGCGGAAGGCCACGCTTCGGCCGTCAGGCGACACGACTGGAGAGTCCCAACTGATCGTTCCGGCGGGCGGCAGGACCGCGAGCCGCGTGACCGACGGCGGAGACGTTAGCGGCCGCATGCTGACGCCGACAGCCAGGGCGACGACTGCCGCGGCGAGGACGACGGCCCATAGAAATCGCCGTTTCCGAACCGGCGCCATAAGGGCCCCCGGCGCAGCGAGCACCGCTGACGGCGCCTCCGTGACCGGAGCGACGAACCGGTAGCCTCGTCTCTGCACGGTCGCGATGTATTCCGCGTCGTCCGATCCATCGCCGAGCGCCTTGCGGAGCAGAAAGATCTGCTGACTCAGGCTCGCCTCCTCGACGACGGTGTCGGGCCACAGCGCGCGTAAGAGCTCGTCCTTGGAGACGACGCGATCGCGATGCTCGACGAGAAACAGCAGGGTATCGAATGCCTTCGGTGCGAGCGGGACTGGTTCGCCGTCGCGCAGCAGCAGGCGTTTGGCGGAATCGAGACGGTAGGTACCGAAATCGACGGTCGAAAAGGAGGTCATGAGCGCGCCTCCCGCGCGGGATTCTACACTTCATCCGTGGCGAATTGACCGGTCGCACCGCGCGTGATGAAAAGATGATGCGGCCATGAACGAACGATGAGACGGCGCGGAAGCGTCGGTGACCGACCCCCGCCCATGTTCCACCGAAGGCGGGCGATCCATGTCGCGGCTTCCGTTTCGCGCCATCGTGATAGTTGTGTCCCTCGCAAGCGCTGGATCGGCGGGTCCGGGCGATTCAGTGTCGACGTTTGCGCGCGTCCGATCGACCGAGCGCGCGATGGTCGAGATCCTGAGCGTCGGCGCTGAGCGGTCGCCGACGTTTCGGCGGCTGGTCGACACACTCGAGCGAAGCGACCTGATTGTCTACGTGGAATCTTCGCGAAAGGTCGACGGCGGATATCTGAGGTTTGCGACCGTCGCCGGACAGAGCCGCTGGGTCCAGGTGCTCGTCAATCCGGACAGGCCCATCAATCAGATTCTCGCGATGATCGGCCACGAGTTGCAGCACGCCGTCGAGATCAGCGAAGCGCCGATCGTCGTCGACGAAGCAACGATGGCCGGATTCTACCGGCGGATTGGCGTGCAGAGCTGTCGCGGCGCACGCGCCTGCTACGAAACCGTGGCCGCTCGGGTCACGGGCGCCGACGTGTTTCGCGAGCTGTCCGGCCGTTCGGTTCCACCGGGCGGGCTCGCGTGCGAGCTGCGATAGTCAGAACCGTGTGATCGGCGTCCCCGCCTTGCACAGCGGACAGGCGTCCGCCTTGAAATTCTCGGGCGCGCGATAGTCGACGAGCGCGATGTTCGGGACGCCAACGTCGAGGACGGCTTCGCACCGGTCGTAGATTTGCACGGTGGCGACGACGGTTCCGCCGGCGTCATTGACCAGCGCCGCACAGCGCGCGAACGTCTCTCCCGTGTTTCGCACATCGTCGGCGAGCAGCACGCGCTTGCCTTGCAACTCGCGGCGATAGAACGGCCGCAGCGTGAAGCCGCCGGACGCGTCATAGTTGAACGGGGCGAAGCTGCACGGCGGATGCGTGAGACTGCGGCGGCTGTCGAGCAGGCCGGCGATCGTATGCGCGAGCAGCGCGCCGCCGGTGACTGGCCCGGCGACGACTTCGGTTTGCTGCACGAGCTCGCCCGGCAGCACGTCGATCAAATCCTGCGCGAAGCGCCAGATCGTCGACGGATGACGGAACAACTGATGCGCGTTGAGATAGACGCGCCCGTGATAGCCGTTGCCGTAGTCGAAATGGCCGTCGCGAAGCAGGACCTCCGACAGCTGCAGGTCCTTGAGCGCCTTCTCACGAATCTCCGTCCGTCTGTCCATCGATGCTCTTGGTAGGCCGGCCCTACCCGGGCCGACGAGTACTTCGATCAAATCCCGAATCCCAAATCCCGGCCCCCTACGCGTGCAGCGACCGCCCCACCGCCTCGTTCACGTAGACCGTTCTGCCGCCGACGATCGTCGCGGCGACGCCGCCGCGGAGCGTCCATCCGTCGAACGGCGTGTTCTTCGATTTCGATCGCATCGCCGCCGCTGAAATGGTGACGCGCAGGTCCGGCGCCAGGATCGAGATATCGGCCGGCGCGCCTTCCGACAACGACCCGCCGGGCACGCGCAGAATCTTCGCGGGATTCACCGACAGCAGCTCGACGAGACGCGGCAGCGAGACGACGCCGGCGTGGACGAGACGATCGAAGCACAGCGATACCGCCGTCTCGAGCCCGGTGATGCCGAACGGCGCCCGGTCGAACTCGACGCGCTTCTCGTCGTAGTGATGCGGCGCGTGATCGGTGGCGATGACATCGACGCTGCCGTCGGCCAGGCCGGCGATCATCGCGTCGCGATCGGCGGTCTCGCGCAGCGGCGGGTTCATCTTGACGTTGGTGTCGTAGGCGATGGGCGCGCGGAGCATCTCGTCGGTGAGGACGAAGTGGTGCGGCGTCACTTCGCAGGTCACGCGCACGCCGCGGCTCTTGCCCCAGCGAACGGCGTCGAGCGTCTGGCGCGCGCTCATGTGCGCGATGTGGACGGCGCCGCCGGTCAGCTCCGCCAGCGCGATGTCGCGCAGCGCCATGATCGACTCGGCCGCGCCGGGAATGCCGCGCAGCCCGAGCGCCGAGGCGTGGAACCCTTCGTGCGCGACGCCGTCGCCTTTGAGCGTCTGCTCCTCGCAGTGCTCGATCACCGGCATGCCGAACATGCCCGCGTACTCGAGGGCGCGCCGCATCAGCATCGCCGTCGCGACCGGCCGGCCGTCGTCGGTGATCGCCACGCAGCCGGCCTGCTTCAACTCGCCGATCTCGGCGAGCTGCTCGCCCGCCTGCCCGCGCGACACCGCGCCGATCGGATAGACGCGCGCGAGGTTGGCTTCCGCCGCTTTCTTCAGGATGTATTCGGTGACGCCGGCGTTGTCGTTCACGGGCGAGGTGTTGGGCATGCACGCGACCGCGGTGAAGCCGCCGGCGACCGCGGCGGCCGTTCCGGTCGCGACCGTTTCCTTGTGCTCCTGTCCCGGCTCGCGCAGGTGGACGTGCATGTCGATCAGGCCGGGACAGACGACGAGACCGCTCGGGATCTCGACCACGGCGACGCCGGCATCGGCGCTGAGACTCTCGCCGACGCGCGCGATGCGGTCGCCTTCGATCAACACGTCGAATGCACCGTCGCGGCCGTTCGCCGGATCGATCACACGTCCGCCTTTCAACAAGCGCTTCGCCATCAGTCCTCGGCTCCGCCGACGAGCAGATACAGCACGGCCATCCGCACCGCGACGCCGTTGGCGACCTGCTCGAGGATCACCGAGTACGGACCGTCGGCGACCTCGGACGCGATCTCGACGCCGCGATTCATCGGTCCGGGGTGCATGATGATGACGTCGGGCTTCGCGCCGGCCACCCGCGCCGGCGTCATGCCGAACGTGTTGAAGTACTCGCGCACCGACGGAAAGAAGGCGCCGTTCATGCGCTCGTGCTGAATGCGCAGCATCATGATGACGTCGGCATCCTTCACCGCCTCGTCGACCGACGTCGAGACGCGGACGCCGAGTCGCTCGATCCCCGGCGGCACGAGGGTCGACGGACCGCACACCCACACCTCGGCGCCGAGCTCGGTCAGCAGCAGCACGTTCGACCGGAGCACGCGGCTGTGGAGCAGATCGCCGACGATCGTCACCTTCAGGCCCTCGATCCGCTTCTTGTGCTCGCGAATCGTGAACGCGTCGAGCAGCGCCTGCGTCGGGTGCTCGTGCATCCCGTCGCCGGCGTTGATGACGCGCGATCGACAGATCCGCGACAGCAGATGGCACGCGCCGGAAGAGGCATGGCGCAGGACGATCACGTCCGGCGCCATCGCTTCGATGTTCATCGCCGTGTCGACGAGCGTCTCGCCCTTCAGCACGCTCGAGGTCGCGACGGCGACGTTCAGCGTATCGGCGCTCAGCCGCTTCTCGGCGATCTCGAACGACGTGCGCGTCCGCGTGCTCGGCTCGTAGAAGAGATTGACGACGGTCTTGCCGCGCAGCGTCGGGACTTTCTTGATCGTCCGCTGGCCGATCTCGCGCATCGCTTCGGCGGTGTCGAGCACCAGGTAGATTTCGTCGCGGGTGAGGTCGCCGATGCCGAGAAGATCCTTCTTCATGATTCGCGGATCTCCACTTCGTCTTTGCCGTCGATCTCGCTGAGGTGCACCTGCACGCTCTCGGACAACGAGGTCGGCAGGTTCTTGCCGACGTAGTCGGCCTTGATCGGCAGCTCGCGGTGGCCGCGGTCGACGAGCACGATGAGCTGGATCGCCTTCGGCCGGCCGAAGTCGATCAGCGCGTCGAGCGCGGCCCGAATCGTCCGTCCCGTGTAGAGCACGTCGTCGACGAGCAGGATGCGCTTGTCGTCGATCGAGAACGGGATCTCGGTGCGCCGCACCAGCGGCTGCGGCGCGACCGCGTGGCGCATCAGGTCGTCGCGATAGAGGGTGATGTCGAGCGCGCCGACCGCGATCTCGTGGCCGTTGATGTCGCGAATCGCGGCGGCGATCCGCTTCGCGATCGGCACGCCGCGCGTGCGGATGCCGACAAACGCCAGCGCGTCGCCGGTCGGCCCGGCGTTGCGCTCGAGGATCTCGTGCGCGATGCGCGCCAGAGACTTGCTCATCCGGTCGGCATCCATCACGACCGGCACGATGGCACCTGATTGTGGGCGGAAGAGTCGCGCGGGACGTTCATCGAACACCTCTTCGCGCTCTCGCAGGAGCGCGTTAAAGAGCGGCGGTAATTATAGCAGACCGGGAAGCCGCAGCGAGCGTCCTACGCGCAAGGAGAGACTTCATGACTGGCATGGCACGTGTCGTTTTTGTCCTGTTGTGGTTGGCGTCGCTGGCGATCGTCGGAGCGTTTGCTTCCGCCTCGGCTCAGACGCCTCGCGATACGAGCGGCATCGTCTCAGGCGCCGACATCGGGTTCCGGCCGGAAGGCTGGAAGGGAAAGGCGCGCGTCGGCACCTGGATGGTCCGCATCAACGGCGAATGGGTCGAAGCGCAATCGTCGATGCGAACGGTTCCCGCCACGACGCGATAGACCCGACACTCGTGGGGCGGTCGTTTCAGGGCCGCCACACGCATCACCGCTCGTAGGTGGGAATGAACGTGATCGGGCGCTCCTCGATGAACGCCGGCTGAAACAGATCCGTGCGCGCGTAGCCGTCCATGTCGCGTCCGATCGGCAGCCCGAGGAAGTAGAGAATCGTCGGGACGATGTCCACGACCGACGCGCGCGCCTGCTGGCGGCCGCGCGCGACCGAGGCGCCGTAGGCCATGAGGAACCCGTCCGGCGCCGCTTCGTGCGTGCCGCTGACGTCGGGATCGCCAATGAGACGCTCGATCACCCGCTTGCCGAACCCGAGCGGCTCCATGCCATAGCCGGACACCACGAGCAGCAGATCGTCGGGGCCGAGCGTCGCCATCGCGCGGCCGATCGCTTCGTCCACGGCCGCGTAGTGGCGATCCAGCACCGTGCCGAGCCGCCGCCGCTCCTCGTCGGTGACGTCGCCGAACTCCGACGGTATCGCATAACGCAGAAAGTAGTGCCCGATCGGATCGAGGCTCTGGTAGCGCGTCAGCATGACCTGGACGGGACGCGCGCGCGTCATCGCTTGCGCAATGGCGTCGTAGAGACGGTCGGTCTTGCCCGGCAATTCGAAGCGCGGGTCGCCGCCGACCGTCGCGACGACGACGGCGCCGCCGTCAGTGCTCGAGCTCGCGCGATCTTCGGCCGCCAGTGCGTCGGCGTGCAGCTCCGGCGGGTAGATCGTCGAGGGCTCGTCGATGTCCGACGCGGTTGCCGAGAGACGCTGATAGCTGTCGCTGACGACGAAGCCGCGCACCACCGGGGCCGGCTGCGTCAGGGGCCAATTGACGACGCCGACGTGAATGCCGGCGGCGCTGAGAAGGCCCCAGAGCGGCCGCGCGCGCAGCGTCGTCGACGTATGCGGCTGCTCGATGAGAAAGCCGAAACGCACCAGACCGTGCGCGAAACAGTAGTCCGGCAGCAGGTGAATCGATCCGCCGCCGCCCTTCAGCTGATAGATCCCCGCCGCGCGGACGCCGTTCTTCAACGGCAGCTTGCCGGTGGCGACCGCCGCCCACACCGCTTCGGGCGACGTCGGATGGATGGTCGCGAGATGGCGAGCGGCGCCGGCGTCGAGGATGCGGCCGAAGTTCGGGAGACGTCCTTCCGCGGTTGCGCCGGTGATGAAGTCGAGCGATGCGCCGTCGAGCGCGATCAGGATCACACGCGACGCACGCTCGGGCGGCGCCGCGCCCTCGAAGGTCGCGTCGAGCGCGCGCGCCTCGAGCAGCGGCGGCGCCCCGCTGCCGCGCAGCGCCAGCGGACCGGCGATCGACGCGCCGACGATCAGCGCCAGCAGCGAGGCCCACAGGAAGCGCGCTTCGGGACGGCGCCGGCGAAACTCGGCGACGAGCACGCACAAGGCTGACGTGCCGCACAGAATGGCGACGCTCGAGCGCAGCGCCTCGTTGGTGGCCGCGTCGAGCACACGGCCGAACGTGTCGACGTTCGCCCACATCAGCACCGCCGCGGCCGCCGAGGCGATTGCGCACAACCAGGTGAGCACGTCGACGCTGATCCAGGCCGGCGAGAACACCTCCCGCGCGAACAGCTGACGCAGGACGACCAGGATGTAGCAGGCGACCGTCAGGTGCACGACGTAGAAGAGCCCGACCGTCGTGACGAGCGGTTCGAGACGCAGCGGATGCAGCGGCAGCATCGGATTCAGATGCAGCACGAGCGTGAGGATGTACGCCGTCGCCACGCATGCGGCGGCGACCGAGTTGCTGAGCATCCGCAGGTATCGCACCGTGGTCCCTGGTTCTTGGTCCTTCGTCCTTGGTCCAAAGTATACTGACCGGCGATGCCGATCGACGTCGCGGCCGACGTGATCGCCAACCATCCGCTCTCGGCCGACTACCACGTGCTCGCGCTCGCCGCCCCGGCGATCGCCGC
>Ga0075425_100005129_pt1 | contig 13578 bp, 8 predicted proteins | sample SoiMethybrSBSTD4_FD_75300 | JGI IMG/M metagenome (GOLD analysis project Ga0075425, IMG submission 75300) | Bulk soil microbial communities from a Populus tree surrounding site in Tennessee, USA - Soil MetaG P. TD hybrid SBSTD4 | ecosystem: Environmental > Terrestrial > Soil > Tree plantation...
CTGCCGAGGCCGTCAACATACGCAAAGGCACGACGACCACCGACACGACGGAGATGGCCAATATTTACCGCGGCGGTTCGTTCGGTGTAGCGGTGCAGGCTGGTGGTTACGGGGGAAGCGTGCAGGGAAGTACGCAGGGTGAGTGGGGAAACCGCGCCAGAGTGGGCACGGAGGCGCTTAACATGACGACCACCGACGCTTCGCGTGAGAAACGCGAATCGTTCTCGCACACTACCAACCTTTCGCAGCTCTATCAGGAGTTGAACTCTTATCATGCCGGCACTAATCGGGCCCTGTTCATGGTGAACGCGCGTCCGCACATTGTGCAACCGGAATTCACTTTCGTGAACGGGCCACGCGAGCTGGAAGGCATTCAGGATTTCTTTCTGATTGTGCGACGGCCGAAGCGTATGGAAGACATTTGTGTGCGAGCCATTCTTGAGACGGCGCATGTTATGGAGCGAGTTGTCGCTCCAGTGGCCGTTGTTGCTCCGGGGACCCCTGTTCCTCGTCCGGTTCGCCAGTTCCTGAGTCTCCCGACCCCTGATGGTCGCCTCGATAACCGTTGGACCATACCAGTGCCGGCCGGATTTCGGGTTAACAGGTCTATCAGTTTCGGCGACTTGGTAGCGCCGAATGTGAACCCTACGCAGCCGCCGCTCTGGCGTATGCCGTTGCCAAATGGCGTTGCAATCACGGGTCTTTTCTTCGAGACTGAAGCCGGCGGTCTACTTCGAACTATGCCCACTATTACGGTTTACGACGATCACGTAGACATCGCTGCCGGAGTCACTCAAACGACAATCTTCCATCATCCCTTCTGGCGCTGTGAGATTATTGTTCATCTTGAGCGTATTGAAATAGCAGGGCCACCTCTTCCCGCGCCGGAACCACCAAGAGAGTTCGACTTAGTGGTAACAGGCCGCCAGGTAACCTCCTGTCCTGACATGAAACCGCAGGTTTTGTTTCCCTACGTCGCAACGGAACAGTCGTTGGGCTCTGAGGTAGTGGGACTATCTCAGTCGTCGAAGGGCGTGGGCGCCAAAGCAGTGCAGGCCGCTAACGAGCTGAGCCGTCTCGTCTATAAAGTGGTCAAAGGCTCCCTCGACAGACGTTATGAGCCAGGAGCAGTGCGGATAGAGAATGCCTCCTTTGTACAGGAAGAACTCAAACGCGCGGTGGTGAACGACGCCGAATCGAAAGAGTCGTTTGAGAAGCTCGTGAATCTCAAAAATCTACCGGACGACGTGAGACTCCAATTAGGAAGGCGCGCGCCGTCACTGACGGTTCGAGCTGCCGTAGGCATGACGGCGCAGGCATTTGCTGCGAGTACAGGTTTAAGCACGAAGCAAGCTTACGAGCTACAAACTCAGCTACTGGGTTTGGCAGAACTGCCCGCGGGCTCCGATGTGGTCACCACGGGTGAACCAACTGAAAAGTGAATCCCTTCGCGAGTAGTCGGTATGTCAGATTATTCGTTCCGGCTAACGAGTCGTACGGCTATCGAGTATGTGGACGAGCACGGCATCAGTCAGCGCGTCCAGTTGAGTCGCAACCAACCCTTTCTCGAACACACAATCACCGAACCTTGTGCCGCACTTCGATTCGTGGAGGCGGCGCAGAGCCGCGGCATACCAGTTCAATCTGATGCCAGTGAGGTGATTGCGCGCGCCTGCGCCGACTGCTCCTCTGCCACTAGTCCATTCTGTTCCCGACCGCCGCAGCCAGAGGCGATCCCGCCAATACAGATCGAAGCGTCGCCGCCACCACCGAGTCTCGAGCGAAGGCCTCCGGGTGGAGACGACACTCGTGAAAGTCTCGGAGCCGTTCGCCCGCCCACCGACTCGCTTCAGGCGGCGAGCCCACGGCGTTCCGGACCTCCGCTGGTCGATAACCGTCCTCCGTCGCAGCAATACCACGAGCCTTGGAACTCCGATCCGGAGAACTTTCTCGAGGATCTGCTCTCGCAAAGTCCCTCGCGCATGTCCCGTGAAGCTATCGTTCGCAACGAAGCGCTGCCACACGCACCGCATCACGACCACTCACGACCGCAGGCTGCTGCACAAGAGCAGCAGGCCGATCCGGTTCTACTGTTCAGCGGCCAATACGAGTTGGTCCAGGAAGACGTTCGCGTTGCTGATGCGTCGATAGAGATCGTCCTGGAGAGGTTATACCGTAGCGGCGCAGTCTATTTTGGTCCGTGGGGATATAACTGGGACCATAATTACAACGTCTACTTGCGCGAGCTCGACGGCGGAAAGGTTGCAGTCTGGGCCGGTCGGCTCTCAGAACTGGTCTATACTCCCTATGAAGATCGACTTGAATCTCCAGCAGGTGTTTTTGCACGGCTCGCTCGGGCTGACAGTAACTGGACTCTCGAATGGAAAGGCGGATTGCGATGGACATTCGCGCGCCCGGAAGGCTGGCCACGACCTGAAATCATCCCTCTCATCACGATAGAGGATATGTTGGGCAACCGGCTCAGCCTCAGCTACGGTCCTGAAGGCCGGCTGCGAACAGTGCTTGATGAAGCGGGCCGCGGGCTAACTTTCGGTTACGGGGCGTGCGGGCTGCTCGAGACTGTGAGCGATTCTTATGGGCGCATTTGGCGTTACCTCCACGCTGAAGAGATCGAGCATCTGGTTGCGGTGATCACTCCCGCTGTTGAAGACTCACCAACCGGATATGTGACGCGATTCGAATACGATACCGATCAGTTTCATCCCGCGTTGAAGCACAACCTGATTCGCGTCATCGATCCAACTGGTCGAGTAATGGTGGAGAACGAATATGGCGTGGATCCGTCTGGAGCCGACTGGAATCGAGTGGTGCGCCAGTCGTATGCCGGTGCAGAGTCGTTTTTTGAGAGCGAAGGCCTGCAATGGGTGCCGGATCTTCCTTCTGAAATGAACACGCCGTTCCGCCAGGTGCAAGCCATCGAAGGCGGGGTGCGCAAAGTCTACACATTCAATTATCGCGGCAACCTTTTGGATCTGCGGTATCGCCTGGTACACGATGGAACCTATCGGCTGGTGGTCCATCAGATCCGGTACGACGGACAGGGTAATCCAGTCGAAGAACGTTCACCAGACGGGTCGGGTGTGAGCCGAAGTTTTGACTGGTCCAACCGCGATCCACGTATGCGTGGCAACTTGCTGGAAGAGACCGCCGTGGCATCCACCCTGCGACCTGCACCGCCGAGAACATTGCGAAGGATGACGTATGAAAGTCGATTTGGACGCTTGAAGCAGGTGATTGATGAGGCCGGGGCGACTACCCGGTGGACTTTCGATTATGAAATTGGTGCAGGTTCTTGCGGACTGCCCGTTCGTGTCGACCATCCGCCTGTCACACTGCCCGATGGCAGTAGGCAACTCGCTACGGAGAGTTGGTCGTGGGGTGTCGGTGGCCGGCTGGAACAACACACCGATGCTGAGGGGAATACGACGACCCATGAGTATTTCAGGGATGGGCCGCACGCGGGTCGAGTGTCGCGTCTGATCGATGCCACTGGAACCACCGACTTCGAATACGACCGCCGGGGTGCGTTGAATCTGATAACCCGAGACGGTGTTTTGATCGAAAGCACTCTTTACAACGCTCTCGGGCAGATGTCTGAACATCGCGGACGCGGAGGATCAATGCGCTGGACCTACGGGCCCGCTGGCATCCCGATCCATGTATGGACACCCCGAGGTGAATATACGGATGCAGTGATCGAAGGCGATTGGATCCGCCATGACTTTGAGTATGACGATGCAGGTCGGATTCGCTCCGAGACTGCGTTTGCCAATACGGAGCGACCGGCGATCACACGATCGCGCCAATCGGCCACTGGCGTATTGCTTGAACAGGAGGATGCCCTCGGCCGGCGAACCCGTACGCTTTACAACGAGGAGAATCAACCGCTACGACGAACCTACCTGGCGGGGACGGAAGCTGAATTTAATGAAAGTTGGGCCTACGACACTTGCGGGCGACTCCTGTCGTACACCGATCCCGAAGGACTCCAGACCGACATTCAGTACGACACGTGGGGACGAATCGAAAGAGTTTCCGCTCCGGGCGAAGAACCGCGCACAACTGAGTTACGAAGGTATTCGAGCGAGAATCGAATCTCAAGAATGGAAATCATTGGAAGAGATTCCGATGAAACCGTGCACACGCTGCGCTGGGTAGAGCGCGACTATGACGAACGGGGCCGTGTCGTGCGTGTACGGACTGAAGGAAGCGAGCGGCTTCGCTGGCACGACCGCAGCGGTCGGCTCGTCCGTGTGGAACAAGTAGGCCACGCTATGGTCCAGCATTACCAGTTCGATCACCGCAGTCTGCTCACGGAAGCCGCTGACGGCGCCGGAAATCAGGCTCGTTTGATTTACAACTCCATTGGCGAACTCATTCGGATTGAAGAGACGGAGGCCGGGGTCGCAGGGTTGCGGGTCACGATGATTGCTTACGATGCAGACGGGAACATCGCTTCTGTGCTCAGTGGTGCCGGTAGCCTGACGACATTCCGGTATGACAGTCGCGGATTGCCAATTCTGCGGATGACATCAGACGGGGCGGTATTGGTGTGGGCGTATGACGAAGCTGGGCGACTGCTTAGAAGCGAAGTCACGGGACCCGGGCTCGGCTCGCCAGTGACCCACGGGTGGTCCTACGACATCGGAGGCCGTCTGCTCTCTTATACCAATCCAGAGGGAGCGCGGTGGGCGCTGCGTTACGGTCTATCCGATCATTGGCTTGCTACGATCTGGCCCGACGGCTCGGCGCACACACGTGTAGTTGAAGCGTGGGGCAGGGTACAAGCGGAGCGGCGCCGCGATGGTTTGATCGCTAGTGCGATGTACTCGGCGGATGGCACGTTGAGGCGTGTAGACTGGGCTGGAAGCAGCGCCGTCGAGCCGCTTGAGTTTCGGCGAGACGGCCTTCACAGGCTCACAGCGGTGAGACAGGGCACAGCCGAGCACCGCTGGGAGTACGACAATTTGGACCGCGTCACACAGGAGAGGTCAGGAAGTGAAGAGTTTCGTTGGATGGACGCAGGACGGGGCGAGGTGCGTTTGGTATACCCCGGTGGACTCGAGGTTGTACACAGTCACGATAGCTCTGCACGATTGCAGGGAATCCGGGTGCGCGGCAGCGAGATTGTCCGTTACGAGTATGAAGGCATTCAAGTACATAGATGCATCTTGTCGAACGGCAACGTGGTTGAGTACACGTACGATCATGCTCGCAGGCCAGTCGCTATTGTCACACGTTCCAGACGCGACGAGGAATTGTTTAGGCTTGAGTATTTGTACGACGCGATGTCGAGGATCACGGCTGAGCGCATGCAGTCAAGCGAGCCGTTAGTCAGGCTTTACGAATACGATGCACTTGGCCGGCTGATCGCCGCAAACACGCTGAGGCGAGCTGCCAGTATTGCAGCACTCACTGCGGAAGAAAGCGCGCGCATATTACGAGAACTTCAATTCATCTCGCCGGAGCGGCGTGAAGAATGGCAGTGGTCCACGGCGGATTCGCTGATACGCTCGAGAGTTAACGGGACCGAGCGATTAGTGGAAAACAGGCCGGGCGGGCAGATCGTCGCAGTTGAGCAAGACGGGTTGCGTATCGCCTTTAGCCATGAAGCTGGTGGCCGGCGTTCAGACGACGGGCAGCGGCAGTACGAGCGTGATCGAATGGGCCGGATCATACGAATACGGCAAGTTGGTGGCCCAGTCGTGGATCTACGCTACGACATACTTGGACGATTGCGCGGAATGCGCGACGATGCCGGCCGCGATACACAGTTTCGCTGGTGGTCAGGATCATGCTTGGAGATCATTGAAGGTGGTAGCGTGAATAGCCGCGTGCCGGGAGCCGAGCTTTACCATTATCCGGCCGAAGTCACGCGCGATGGTCTCAGGTGGCGTCATCAGGATTTGCGAGCCAGCCTTGTTGGCATGAGCAATGAGAGTGGATCTGTTATCGCTCGATCAAGTTATACACCCTTCGGACACGCCTCTTCGCCGGCTGCAGAGTTTGCAAGTTATCGCGTGCTCTTGCCCGATCTGCACTATGCGGGGACGCGGTTGTACGACTCGTCACTTGGAATGTTTCTCGAACCAGATCTGGAGGGCTTGTCGGGATCGTCGAATGTCTACTCTTATGCTGGAGGTGATCCGATCAATCGTTGGGATCCCGATGGCAGGATTGCTCCGTTTCTAATTGTAGGCGCGGTGGTGGGGCTGATAGCGGCTGCCGCGTATATCGTGCAGGACGCGGAGGCCCACCCGCAAAACTATCCGACCTCAGACTTGACCAGCACCTTCTCTTGGACTCATGCCCGCATCACCGGTATCGGGTTAGCAGGGGCGGCGGTCGGCGCTGCCGCTGCGGGTTTAGAAGAAGTCATTCTGGGGTACTGCGGGCTCGGATCGCTTGCGACCGGAGAAGCGGCATTACTGGCAAGAGGTGCCAGCTACGGACAACAACTGTTATGGCGTGCCGGCGCCAGCGCTACTGCGGGATACTACACGACCCAGGGCTTTCATGGATTACTGCCTAACACTGTGGCGCCGGCAGATCTAAGCACGGTAGTTGTTGCTGGTGCTGTCGGAGCATCTGGTCCAGGTGCGGCTCAGTTTTTCAGCGATACGAGCCGGTATCTAACGAGGCCTTTAGTCTTCGCCTTCAATCCGATTCTTTTCTCGTTGCGACGCCGCGCAGACCGTCTTGCCACGCAACTAGTTAACACGGCTTTTGATCCGTTCACCAGCTACAGCCATCTTAGACCCGGCAATCTGCCTCGCAGTGTAGGAGGCACGACGGAAGTTATGACTGGTCGGATTACCGTTTCTACGGAAACGATCTTCCAAAGCCGTTTCGGCATCGGGGAAGTGAGGGAACACGCACGAGCGATGTTGCGACATGAAGTCGGGCACCATTGGCTTTCCGGTCGACCAACTAATCGGGCGAGATCGTTCAGTGAGCGAGCTTCAACATGGGCCCGCAATCGGTTTGCGGCAATGCGGTTGAGCGCAATTCGGAACTCGCGCGCATTGGCGTTCGTTGATGAGGCGTTTGCAGAGGGAGTGGCACACGGTAGGTGGCAGGCGGGACTGGATTATGCTAGCCGCGTAGGTACGACACAGACCGATTTGACCTTACGAAGCCGCTGGGTGGGAGGCGCCCTTTCCGAGGGTCTGACGCGCAACTTTCTGGAAACCACGCGAAACTTCCTCAATCTGAAAGGCGGCCGCGGAGATTGAAGCGCAGAGCGGGCAGCCCGCAGCAATATCCGCAGATTACACAGATTTGTGCAATCAGCGTAATCTGTGGATAACTCTCAGTGGGGACTTCGGAACCTCGACCTCCAAACGGAAAGATCTTGACGCAAACAAATTACGGAGACTAACATCGAGCGTTCTCAGGGTCCTCAGACTGTCCGTATTCTGGTTCCGTTTACTAATCGTCACAGCGGTGGAATGCCTGACCCTCGTAACAGATTTCTGGAGAACACCATGAAAACTCACGCCCCTAAGAGAAAGCTCTTCCTTCTTGTACTCATCCTGACTCTCGTCTGCATGACAGGCGTGCGGCAGCAAGCCGCCAGGATGTTGGTCCAAGGCACCGCGCAGACCGCACGGCTAACGCAATCGATGCCCGTCGATCCACAGATCACGACGGGCAAGTTTGACAACGGATTGCGCTACTACATACGCCCCAACAAAAAACCGGAAAAGAGAGCCGAACTCCGGCTCGTCGTGAAGGCGGGCTCTATTCTCGAAGATGATGACCAACAAGGTCTGGCTCACTTTGTCGAGCACATGGCCTTCAACGGCACTAAAAACTTTCCGAAACATGAACTGATTGAGTTCATCGAATCGCTCGGCATGCGTTTTGGCGCAGACATCAACGCCTACACAAGCTTCGATGAAACGGTCTACATGCTCCAGGTTCCAACTGATAAACCCGAGACGATGGATCGTGCTCTTCAAGTGCTTGAAGACTGGGCACACAACGTCTCATTCGACCCTGCTGAAATCGAGAAGGAACGTGGAGTGGTCTTGGAAGAGTGGCGTTCAGGAAGAGGCGCCGGTGCGCGCATGAGGGAAAAGATCTTTCCGATAATGTTCAAAGGATCTCGTTACGCGAACCGGCTCCCCATCGGAACTCCTGAGATCATCCAAACCGGCAAGCCGGAACGGATCAAGCAGTTTTACAGAGACTGGTACCGTCCAGACTTGATGGCTGTTGTTGCCGTTGGTGATTTCGACAAAGCTGCCGTTGAAAAACTCGTGACTTCTCACTTCGCCTCGATACCTGCGGCGAAGGATTCCCGTCCACGGCAGACCTATGACGTCCCGGATCGAGCGGATACAGGCTTTGCGATCAGTACCGACAAAGAAACCACCACGACCAGTATCGAAGTTGACACGCTGTTACCCGCAAGACCGCAAGGCTCAGTCGGTGTCTACCGGCAAAAGACTGTCGATCGTCTCTTCGCCGGAATGCTCAACGCGCGTTTTTCCGAACTAGCACAAAAGCCAGACGCACCATTTGTCTTCGGTTTTGGAGCGCGCGGCAGTTTCCTCGCGCGCACCAAGGAGATTGCCTTCCTCAGCGCACTTGTAAAGCAAGACAATGTCGAAGGCGCGTTGCGCGCACTGCTTACCGAAGCCGAAAGAGTTGCACGTTTCGGTTTCACGGAGACGGAGCTCGCACGTCAGAAAGTGAATGTCTTGCGCAACTATGAGCGGCTGGCGCTGGAGAAGGACAACGCGATGTCAGCTCCGAAGGCCGATGAGTACATTCGTAACTTTTTGCAAGGGGAAACTCTGCCCAGTGCGGATGATGAGTATGCACTGCACCAGCGTTTCGTTCCTGAGATCACGCTTGCCGAGATCAATAAACTCGCGCGCGAGTGGTTTCCAGTTAGCACTCGGAATCGTTTGGTGATATTGACCGCTCCACAAAAAAGCGGACTGGTTATCCCGGATGAGGCAAAGCTGGCAGCGATCATCAAAGAGCCGCCGCCGGCCGATCTAAAGCCATACGTCGATACCGTAGGCAACGCAGCTCTGCTCGAAGCGTTACCTGCACCCGGCAAAATCGTTGACACCAAAACTGTCGCGAACGTTGGTCTAACGATGTGGGAACTGTCCAACGGCGTGAAAGTCGTGCTCAAGCCAACAACTTTTCGCAACGATGAGATTCTGTTTCGCGCCAGCAGTCCCGGAGGAACGTCGCTCGCGAGTGATGCAGACTACATTCCGGCAAGCACGGCAACACAAGTGATCACTGCCGGCGGTCTGGCCAAGTTCAGTGCGATCGATCTGGGAAAGATGCTAACAGGGAAGGTGGCGTCGGCTAGTCCGTTTATCGGCGAACTCGAGGAAGGGCTGAGCGGAAGTAGCTCTCGCAAAGACCTCGAAACAATGTTTCAACTGATCTATCTGCGCTTCACGCAACCGCGAGCGGACCCAAACGCTTTCGCTGTGCAAGCCACACAGGCGCGGACGTTCATGTCGAACCAGAGCGTAGTGCCGGAGTTTGCATTCTTTGATGCGCTGACAACAACCAGGTACCAGAATCATCCACGGCGGCGTATATCGACAGCGGAAACAGTTGACCAGTGGAATCTTGAAAAGTCGCTCGCCTTCTACAAGGATCGTTTTGCTGATGCGAGTGACTTCACCTTTTACTTCGTAGGCAGCTTTGACGAAACGACGATTAAACCGCTGGTCGAACGTTACCTCGGCACTCTTCCATCGCTCGGACGGAAAGAGTCGTGGAAAGATGTTGGCGTTACGACTCCGAGCGGGATTGTTGAAAAGCGTGTCGAAAAAGGGATCGAGCCGAAGAGTCGGGCCGCGATCGTCTTCAGTGGTCCATTTGTGTTTGATCAACCGCGACGAGTGGCTATCCGCGCGATGTCGGAGATTTTGCAGACACGGCTGCTCGAGGTCATTCGCGAAGAGCTCGGCGGTACTTACAGCATAACTGCCGGTTTCAGTTATCAAAAGTATCCGAAACCTGAATATTCGATCAGCATACAGTTCGGCTCTGCCCCTGAGCGAACTGAGGATCTGATCAAACGAGTCTTCGAGGAGATCGAACGCCTGAAGAAGGATGGACCAACCGAGAAACAACTCAATGATGAGAAGGAAGCACTGCTGCGAGAGTTTGAGACCAACAGTAAACAGAATGGCTACCTGTTAAGTCAGATCTCACTCCGGTTCTATAATAACGAAGATCCGGCGGGTGTCTGGATGGTTCCCGACTTTTACCGCAAGCTCGACGCCGCCACGATTCAAGAGGCGGCAAAGCTGTATCTCAACACGCAGTCGTACGTGAAAGTGACGCTGTTCCCAGAGAAGAAATAGGGCACAAAGAGGCACAAAAGCACAATGAACACGATGAGAGTATTTGTGCGTTTGTGCTTTTTTGTGGCTAGCTTTCCGGAACGTTCCCTCTGTTCAAGCGTTTCCACGCAACATGAATAACTCGTCTCGCCAGCAGCACCGCATAATATTCTGTCTCAGAGCAGCGCTTTAACTGTCAAGTTTCAGCGCGCAATGTCGACGCTTGGCTTAGCAGAGGTGTGTTTGGCCCAATCGCAACAACAGCCCAAAGAAAAGCCAAAGAAGAACGCCAGGCCTTGAAGTTCGCTGAACGGCTACGGAAAGTTTGTGGGCTATGTGCTTTTTTGCGGCCTGACGTATTATGCGGATTATGAAGAGACTCCTCCTTCTGGTCCTTGCTGTCACCGGCACTGTCTACGCTGTTCCTCAATCCGGAAGAAGGATTAACACGACGAGAACGGCACCAGTCGCGCCCGTTCAACCACCGCTGCAACCGGAGCCCGTGGTCTCGCCGCCAAGACCGGATGCGGCGGTGATGACGTTCCTGCCCGATCGAGTGCGTGACCGTCGCATCAGGACTCTTGACGGCAAGACCTTTCGTCTCGCCGATTTTGAGGGCAAAGTTCTGGTAATAAATCTGTGGGCATCGTGGTGTGGTCCATGTCGAAAAGAGATACCGGAGTATGAAAATGTGCGGAAGGACTATCTCAGTCGTGACGTTAAATTCATTGCCTTGACTGTCGAAGATCCGGCTGCGTCGGCAGCGCGCGTCAACAGGTTCGTTCGTGAAACCAATTTTGGTTTTCTGCTTGGTTGGGCTGATTCAGAGCTGGCGGACACTTTAGCGAACGGCAGGCACGAGATCCCGCAAACACTTGTGATTGCCGCCGACGGGAGTATCGTGAATCACTGGGCCGGCTACGCCCGCGGGCAGAATGGCAATCGCTTACGCGCCGCGATTGAAAACGCGCTGCGGTAGGGAAGTGAACTGACGTCCTTTCGCACTGTAGGGTTACTAATTAGAGGTGACGCACGCTGCGCAACACGTTATTCTAACCCAGTGGATCGAGACCCAGCCATACGTTACTACCCGCCAACCGGCGATTTATATTTCGATGTACTTACGCGCCTTGGAGAATCAGGCAGCTTCGAAACGGTAGACGCTGAGACCAAGGAGATTCAGGGCACAAAGGTACGAGTCGCCACACCGCTGGCATTGTATCGGATGAAGAAGGGCACGGTCCGCGTACAGGATCAACTGGACGCGGCGGCGTTACGGGAACGCTTCAACTTGAAGGAAGAGAACTGAAATGCGAGTGCAAAAATTTCGGTCGATAGAAGAAATGAACAAAGCACCGGTACTTGAATCTCAAACGCCGTACTTTGAACGTTTCCTCCGGCACTGCGCTCGCTACTGGGCCATCGCACCAAAGCGCTATCCGCGCGGCGTCTTTAAATTCCGCAGCATTGAAGAGGCGCAGAAGGCTCGTGAAAAACACTCGGTGGTTAATAAGCGCCTTTAATCACGTGTGCGTGACCATCACGATGTATGCGTCTGGGTCTACAAGCTCGAACTCGCCGCGCGGTGCGTAGAACGGACTTGTGATCTCGCCGGGGCTAAGGCCCGCCTCGACAAGCGATGCTCGCGCCGCCGCCACATCTTCTGTATAGACGTAGAAAAGCACTGCCTGCTGGTCAGCGACGACCGGCTTCGACGCGGCCGCCAGCATCAACTGCGCGTCGCCTGACTGAAGCCAGGCCCACGCCGCTTTCGTTGCGCCGGCAGGCGCGAACGTGTTGCCTAGCTCGAAGCCTAGGTGGCGATAGAATGTAATTGAACGCTCCACGTCAGCGACGGAGACTAGTGGAACGAGTTGTCGAGTCTTCATCGTCATCGTGCCTGGTAGACCAGGGAGTAGCGCCACAACAAATGTCTTCTCACATTCGACCCAGGCAGAATTTCCTCCGCAAGAGCACGCATCTGGCTGATAGTCGAGTAAGAATCGTGTTTGCCGTGTTGCTCCCACGCCTTGCGGACCTCTGCCGGTGGTTTCAATCGACCGTTGTGAATCAGCCGCAGACTGCCACTCACGCCCAGTCCGACAACATCAAGCATCCGTTCAGCCAGACCGTTCGACTCCACGAGATCCAGAATCACCAAAACACCGCGAGGCTTCAGCGCGTCTTTCATCTTCGCTAACAACACACGCTGTTGTAGGTGATGAAGCGTAGCAATGGAACAGATGTAATCGAAATGTGATTCAGGAAAGTCCCACTGTATTGCGTCGGCTTGATGAAATTCGAGATTAAGAAATTGGCTCGATCGCGAACGTGCGACACGAATCATCTCGGAAGACAGATCGAGCGCGACAACTTGCTTGCAACACTTTGCCAAGAGTCGTGCGAATGCGCCGGTGCCACAGCCGATCTCAAGTGCAATTTCACAGTTCTGAGGAACGTGTTTCAGGAGGAAGTTGTGATAATGGTTGTTCGTAGTCCAACCTTCATCATCGAGCAGGGCCAAACGATCAAAATCTGCTTCGACAGTCGACATCACTCACCGATGATTTTCACGAGCACACGCTTCCTGCGACCACCGTCGAACTCGCCGTAAAAGATCTGTTCCCACGGCCCGAAATCCAACTTACCTTTTGTGATTGCCACGACAACCTCACGGCCCATCACCTGTCGCTTGATGTGTGCGTCAGCGTTGTCTTCCCCCGTTTTGTTGTGGTGATAGCGACTGATAGGTTCATGCGGCGCGAGTTGTTCCAGCCACGTTTCGTAGTCCTGATGAAGCCCACTTTCATCATCATTAATGAAAACAGACGCCGTTATATGCATCGCATTCACCAATGCCAGCCCCTCTTTTATTCCACTTTCCACCAGGCACTGCTCCACCTGCGGCGTGATATTAATAAACGCCCGCCGACTTGGCACGTTAAACCACAGTTCCTTACGATAGCTATTCATCACTAACGGCTCCTGTCGAATTGGAGGTGTAAACTATAGTACAGTTCGCATTCCGGTAATAAAGCCGCATTCGCTTCGCATTAACGGAGCGGTCTCCGCATTGTTTGGGCCTATTACAGCCGCGGGATTCCTGGCGCGGAATGCCAAACGCGCGCAATCTCACAGAGCTTTTGTTGGTGATTGACTCGGTACACGATTCGATACGGCCGAAAAATAATCTCGCGAATATTGTCATTAGTGTATTCGGGAACGA
>Ga0075425_100005130_pt1 | contig 13576 bp, 14 predicted proteins | sample SoiMethybrSBSTD4_FD_75300 | JGI IMG/M metagenome (GOLD analysis project Ga0075425, IMG submission 75300) | Bulk soil microbial communities from a Populus tree surrounding site in Tennessee, USA - Soil MetaG P. TD hybrid SBSTD4 | ecosystem: Environmental > Terrestrial > Soil > Tree plantation...
GGCCGAGCACCCAGTGCACGGCGAGATCGATGTCGTCCTGTTCGCGGAGCGGCTCGTACCAGGTGGCGCTCGTCTGCTTGCGACCGTCCCAGGGGGCGAGTGTGATCGCTTTGATCGTCTGCATCGCGACACCGCGGTCGACACACAGGGCGGCGAGGGCCTCGAAGTCGGACGCGTAGCGCGCGTCGCGCATCTGGACGTAGCTGTAGGGCAGGAGCACCGAGTCGAACGGGAAGCGCGCGAGGCTGCGGAGGTGCATCCTCGCGACCGTCAATCCGTGCCCGGTCACGCCGATGAAGCGGACGAGGCCCTCATCGCGCGCCTCGACGGCCGCCTCGAGTGCGCCGCCTTCGCGCAGCGCGGTCTCCCACTCGATCACGTCGACGAGATTGTGCAGCTGGAGTAGATCGACCCGGTCGACGCCGAGGCGGTCGAGAGAGCGGCGGATCTCTTCGCGCGCGCCGGCGCGGTCGCGCTGCCCGGTCTTTGTCGCGACGAAGAAACGGTCGCGATGCTGCGCCAGCCACGGCGCAAGCCTCAGCTCGGCGTCCCCGTATGAGGCCGCCGTGTCGATGTGGTTGATGTCGTGCTCGAGCAGCAGCTCGAGCGTGGGGTCGGCCTCGGCCTGCGAGAGGGAGCCGAGCGCCGCGGCACCAAAGAGCGTGCGCGTGCTCTCGTGGCCGGTGTTTCCGAACGGCGCCTTCGCGATCACGTTGTGAGACTAACGCCCCGGCGTAGGATCCTGCGCGCGTGTCGCTTGACCTGATCGCCGTCGGTGACGTCATGCTCGATGGGGCGCTGCCGGCGCCCGTGGCCGGCGGTCGGGTGCACGGCCGCATCGAGCTGCGTGCCGGCGGGTCCGCCGCCAACGCGGCGCTCGCGGCCGCGAGCCTCGGGGCACGCGCCGCGGTGATCGGTCGTGTCGGCGCTGATGCCCCCGGCCGGCTGGTGGCGGACACGCTCGCGGCGACCGGCGTCGAGCCGTTGCTCGCGGTCGACGAAGCCGTTCCCACCGGCTGTGTGATCGTGGTGGGCGGCACCTCGATCGTCGCCGACCCCGGCGCGAGCGCGCGTCTTCAACCAAGCGATCTGCCGGAGCCACTCGCGGCGCGCGCCGTCCTCGTCTCGGGCTACTCGCTCCTGCACGCCGGGCCGGAGGCGGCTGCGCGCGCGGCGCTCGGGCGCGCGCGAGCGGACTGGCTCGCCGTCGACGCAGCGTCGGCGCGGCTCGTCGCGGCCTTCGGCGTCGATCGCTTCCTGGACGCAACCGCGACGGCCAACGTGCTGCTCGCGAACGACGACGAGGCTCGAGCACTCACCGGGCTCGAGGCGGAGCAGGCCGCGCTGATGCTCGCCCGTCGATATCGAGTCGTCTGCATCAAGCTCGGCCGCGCCGGCGCCCTCGCCTCGAGCGGTGGCGAGATTGCGCGGGCGGAGGTGCAATCTCTCGATCGGGCCGACACCCTCGGCGCAGGCGACGCGTTCGCGGGCGGGTTCCTCTTCGCCCTCGCGGGCGACGCGGAGCTCGCGGTGGCGCTCCGCACCGGTTGCGACACGGCCACGGCCGCGCTGCTCGGCCAGAAACCCGACACCGCCACAACCGGGTGATGCGCGGCCTGCAGGCCAGGCGATCGCAAAGATCGAGGAGAAGGCGACCAGGATCTTCTACTCTCCGTGCGGTGCGCGTCTTGGTCGTTGGGGCGGCGGGCATGCTCGGTCGCAAGCTCGCTGAGAGGCTGGCGCGCGAGGGGGCTATCGCGGGGGCGCGCGTCTCGCAGATGTCCCTCGTCGACGTTGTCGAGCCGGCGCTCCCGGACGGAGCAACCTTTCGCGTCGACGCGCTGGTCGCAGATGTCGCCGACGCAGGAGTCGCCGCCGATCTCGTGTCGAGCCGCCCCGACGTCATCTTCCACCTTGCTGCGGTCCTGTCCGGAGAGGCCGAGGCTGAGTTCGAGAAGGGCTATCGCGTCAACCTCGACGGAACGCGATTCCTGCTCGACGCCGTTCGCCGGGTGGGCTCCGGATACCGGCCGCGCGTCGTCTTCGCCTCGTCGATCGCGGTCTTCGGCGCGCCGTTTCCGGACGCGATCGGCGACGATTTCCACGCGACGCCGCTGACGAGCTACGGGACGCAGAAAGCGATGGGCGAATTGCTTCTCTCGGACTACAGCCGCCGCGGGTTCCTCGATGGCGTCGGGGTCCGCCTACCGACGATTTGCGTGCGGCCAGGCGAGGCGAACAGGGCGGCGTCGGGTTTCTTCTCCAGCATCATCCGCGAGCCGCTCAATAACGAGGAGGCCGTGTTGCCGGTGCCCGAGGATGTACGTCATTGGTTCGCATCTCCACGCGCGGCCGTCGACTTCCTCCTGCACGCGGCGGCGATCGAGAGTGCAGCGGTTGGAGACCGACGGTGTTTGACGATGCCAGGCGTCTCGGAGACCGTGGCCGGGCAGATCGCCGCATTGCAGAGCGTCGCCGGTGACGCGCCGGTCCGGCTCATCCGGCGCGAGCACGACGAGACGATCATGCGGATCGTCGCAGGCTGGCCGGGGAGGTTCGACGCCCGGCGCGCGCTGGCGCTCGGATTCCGCGCGGAGGCAGACTTCGAAGAGATCGTCCGCGTCTACGTCGAGGACGAGCTCGGCGGACGGATCGGCGGGAAGGAGTCGTGACGGGGATCGCGTTGGTCACGGGCGCTGGGAGCGGCGTCGGCCGGGCCTCGGCGGTCGCGCTTGCCGGCGCCGGATTCACCGTGGTGCTCGCCGGCCGCCGGCGGGAGCCGCTGGAGGCTGCGGCAGCCGAGGCGGGCGGTGACGCGCTGGCCCTCGCCTGCGACGTGCGCGATCCTGCATCGGTTGCGGCCCTCTTCGCCGAGATCGACAAACGGCTCGGGCGCCTCGACGTGCTGTTCAACAACGCCGGTGTCGGAGCCCCTCCGGTGCCGCTCGAGGACCTGGAGCTCGAGCAATGGTCCTCCGTCATCGAGACCAACGTCACAGGGACGTTCCTGTGCACGCAGGAGGCTTTCCGCCTCATGAAGCGTCAGTCACCGCGCGGCGGCCGGATCATCAACAACGGCTCGATCTCGGCGAGCGTCCCGCGACCGCTCTCGGCGCCCTACACCGCCGCGAAGCACGCGGTCACCGGGCTCACGAGATCCACGTCGCTGGACGGCCGCGCCTATGACATCGCCTGCGGGCAGATCGACATCGGCAACGCCGCCACCGACATGACCGTGTCGACGCGAACCACCGGCGTCCTCCAGGCGGACGGGTCGCTCGAGCCGGAGCCGACGATCGATGCCGCCGACGTCGCGCGGGCGGTGGTCTTCATGGCGACGCTTCCGCTCGACGCGAATGTTCAGTTCATGACGGTGATGGCGACCAAGATGCCGTTCATCGGCCGGGGGTGACCTCGGGCGGCCACCGGCATCAGCCGGCCGGCCGGTCGCCGATCCAGTAGCGCGGGCCCGGACCGAAGCGGGCGGCGCGGTCGCCGGGGTTGGCGAACTGACAGCGGCCGAGCGACAAACAACCGCAGCCGATGCATTCGGTGAGTCCGAGCTTGAGCCGCTCGAGCTCGGCGATCCGCTCCTCGATCCTTGTCCTCCAGGTGGCCGAGAGTCGGGCCCAGTCGCGGCGCGTAGGCGCCCGGTGGGGAGGAAGCTTGGCGAGCTCGGCTCCGATCTCCTCCAGCGTGAGCCCGATGCGTTGGGCGAAGACGATGAAGGCGATCCTGCGGAGCACCGGTCGGGGGTAGCGGCGGTGTCCTGAGCCTGCCCGCTCGGAGCTGATCAGGCCCCGCTCTTCGTAGAAACGAAGCGCCGAGGAGGCGACGCCGCTCCGGCGCGCGACTTCGCCGATCGTGAGCAGGTTAGACATCGTCAGCGACTCGCACGGGCTTGACTTCAAGTTTACTTGAACTTGTAGTTTGGTGAAAGGACCAGCTCACGAAGAGGAGGAGAGATGGCAAACGCACAGCGGGCGAGCGAGCGGATCACCGCGGAGGTCACGTCCTGGCCCGGGGTGCAAGCGGGTCCGGGGCGCCGGGGCGAGTTCGCCTTCAGAGTCGGACGCCGCGAGATCGGCCACCTGCACGGCGACCACGCCGCCCACTTCGGTTTCCCGAAGGAGGTGTGGCGCGCTCTGTTCGAGCGGGGGCGGATCGACTACCACCCGGTCTTCCCCGGCAGGCCGGGCTTTGGCGCCCGCAGGATGGAGACCGAGGCCGACGTCGATGACGTGATCGCGCTGCTCCGCCTCAACTACGAGCGCGTCGTCTCCCGCCACGGCCTGTCGACCGAGGCAGCCGCCTGATGGTTGGGGGTGACGCAGGCATGCGCGGCACCCGCATACACCGTCACCCGACCAGGCCCGAGGGCGGGCCTGCCGTGACGCCCGTCGGCATCGTCACCGGCGCCTCGCGCGGTCTCGGGCTGGCGCTGTCGCGCGCCCTCGCCGAGCGTGGCTGGCGGCTCGTCGTCGACGCGCGCGGCGCAGACGCGCTCGAGCGCGCGGTCGCCCGCCTCGCGGGCGTCGTCACCGTCCCCGGTGACGTCACCGACCCCGCGCACCGCGCCGCCCTCGTGGAGGCGGCCGGCGAGCGGATCGACTTGCTCGTGAGCAACGCCGGTCTGCTCGGGCCGAGCCCGCGGCCGGCGCTCGCCGCCTACCCGCTCTCTGAGCTGGCGCGCGTCTACGAGGTGAACGTCTTCGCGCCGCTGGCGCTCCTGCAGGAGGCGCTGCCTCGGCTCGTGCCCGGCGCCGCCGTCCTTTCGATCTCCTCGGATGCGGCCGTCGAGCCGTATGCAGGCTGGGGCGGGTACGGCTCCTCGAAAGCCGCGCTCGAGCAGCTGACGGCGATCTTCGCGATCGAACAGCCGCAGTTGCGCGTGTACTGCGTCGACCCGGGCGACATGCGCACGCGCACGTATCAGGAGGCGTTCCCGGGCGACGACATCGCCGACCTGCCGCGTCCGGAGGCGAGCGTCCCCGGCCTGCTCGCCCTGATCGAGGGCTCCCTTCCCAGCGGCCGCTACCGGGCACGAGAGCTCGTGGGCGTCGCGGCTTGAGCGCGCTCGGGCTCCCCGTTTCACCGGAAGCGCACGAGCCGCCCGAGGTGCGGGGGGCCGGCCGCGACGATGTCGCGCTGCTCGTCGCGACCCGGCACGACGCGGAGCTCGTGCACGCGCGCTTTCGCGAGCTCCCTCGGTTCCTGACCGCCGGCGACCTGCTCGTCGTCAATACCTCGGCGACTCTGCCGGCAGCGCTCGACGCCCGCCTCGGCGAGGAGCGGGTCGAGGTCTGGCTCTCCTCCCCGGCTGCTGACGGCACCTGGCTCGTTGAGCTGCGGACGGGCGAACGGGCGCGATACCCCCGGCCGCCTGTCGGCGCTCGCCTCGATCTCGCCGGAGGCGCGCGGGCCGAGCTGCTCGCTCGCTTCGCCGGCGGCGACCGGCTCTCCGTCGCCCGCTTCGAGCTCGGCGAGCCGCTCGAGGACTACCTGCGCCGACACGGTCGCCCGATCCGCTACGGCTACGTCCCCGAGTCGTGGCCACTCGACGCCTACCAGACGGTCTTCGCTCTCGAGCCCGGGAGCGCCGAGATGCCGAGCGCCGGCAGGCCCTTCACGACGGGGCTGGTGACGGAGCTCGTCGGGCGTGGCGTCCTCGTTGCGCCGGTCACCCTCCACACGGGCGTCTCTTCGCTCGAGCGCGGCGAGGCGCCCTTCCCCGAGCGCTTCCGGGTTCCGCCCACGACCGCCCAGCTCGTGAACGCCGTCCACGGCTGGAACGGGCGCGTGATCGCGGTCGGGACGACCGTCGTGCGCGCGCTCGAGAGTGTGGCCGCGGCGGACGGCACCGTATCCGAAGGCCACGGCTGGACGAGCCTGGTCGTCACCTCGGAGCGCGCGCTGCACGTGATCGACGGCCTGCTGACCGGTTGGCACGAGCACGATTCCTCCCATCTCCAGTTGCTCGAGGCCGCCGCCGGTGCCGAGCTGCTCGAGCGTTCCTACCGCGCCGCGCACCAGTGCGGCTACCTCCGGCACGAGTTCGGCGACGTGCACCTGATCTTGCCGTGACCCGCCTCGTCGGGTTCAACCAGGTGCTGGAAGTCGGTGACATTCTCCCTATCTCTTAATCACTTCTTCGGTCCGTGCCGGATGCTCCTGCAGGAACTGGAGAACGTCTGCTGCCGATAAACCGCACATTGGGCTCGACCTGGTTTCTCCTATCGACCGCACTCTGCTGCGGTCTGACCGTTGCGTTCACGTCGTGGCTTGCGGTCGAGTCGCCGGGCGGCGTCCGCGCGCTCGCCGCGTTGAGCGGCCTGGGTTTCGGCGTCGCGATCATGCTGCTCGTCGCGTGGGTGCTCGACCATGAGGATCCGCCTCGGGCCGACGCGGCGTCGACAGCCGTCTCGGGGGCGGCGGAACCCGCGCCACCGGCTGGGCCCGCGGCCGTGCCTGCGCACATGCCGACGACCGCGACTGCTCGACCGCCGTCACTTCAGGCCGCCGCACCGACTGCGCTCAACCTCCGTCTCGAGGAGGGCCGGGCGCTGCGCGAGGAGCTCGAGCCGGGTGCGTTCGATGCTCGTGTCGGCATGTGGATCGACAGCGTCCGGCAGACGATCGAGCAGCACAGACCAGGCGTTGTCGGGTACTTCAACGCACTCAGCACGCGCGGTTACGCTGATGACGTCGAGCGGCTCGACGCACATCTTGCGCGGCTCGCAACGATCGTCCGCGACTTCCTCTGAACGCGGTGAACCCGCGTCCGGCGGCCTCGGCCACGTGCTGCGAACTCCAGCCGAACGCGGGTCCGATTACCGCCGAGGAGCACGAGACGGCGCTTGCGGTGGCGGATGCGTACGGCTCGTCGCCGCGGCCTCCGCAGAGCTGATCACCGGGATGAACTGGAAGTCGACGAGGTCCTCCCACTTGGCGGCCCATTCGTGCAGGAGCGCTTCGTCGTCTGCCTCCATCAGCTGGAAGCAGCGGTTGCGCGTCCGGTCTTCGATCCAGCTGTCGATGTAGCGAAGGCCGTGTGGAAGCATCCGGCCGTGTGCGGCCGCGCGCTCGTACACGGGTGCCGGGCCGTGCCGGAAACGCTCGAGGACCATGACCAGCATCAGCGAGAGTATGCGCGTGGCAACCGTGAACGTCTTGCAAGCGCGGGCGGTCGCGGACGACTCGGGAGAGGCGCGCCGCCGCCGCAGGAGAGCCCATGGTGTCGCCGAACCTAGTCTTTTCATGGGCTGGCGGCGCGGTGAGTTGTGGCTCGAGACCGAGTTGTGGCTTCCCGAGGGATCCGGTGCTTCGGTGCTAACGGGTTTTCCCGTTCCATCCTTTTCGTCCGAGCCGCCTGGGCTCGCGGCGTCGCGCGGTCGCCGAGTCGCGTGGAAGCAACGTCGCCACGCCCGCAGAGCCAGGGCGTCGGTGATCGCGTTGTCGCCGGCGGTGACGTTCCTGCTTGCCGGGCTACGGGCCGACGCCGGCCGCCGCGCATCGTTCGCGGTCGAGGATCCGCCGAGCCTGACCTTTCGGTTCGAGGATGGGATCGTCGCGCTGACGGAAGGGCAGCCAACGCCGGCGCCGGCGCCGGTGCCGCGAAAGGTCGCACACGTGCGTGTTTTCCCGAAGATCGACTGGCATCACGCACGGTCTCTCGGCCTGCCCTACGGTGGCAGGCTCGTCGACGGTACGCAACTTCCGCTCGAGGGGCCGGACTGGGTGACCTGGAACCCAATCACGGACAGCGTTCCGAACCTCGCGAAGCGGCTCTACGGGAACGAGCACACGATTCGCACGATCCTCTCTGTGACGCGCGCGTATAGGGCGTCGCACCGGCACGCAGCTCGTGTCGTGATCGGCGACATCAGCCGCGACACCGGCGGCCCGATGGACGACCACCTCTCCCACCAGAACGGCCTCGACGTCGACGTCTACTTGCCGCGCCTCGACCGTCACCTGAGCGCGCCAACCGCGCCCGGGCAGATCGATCACCGGCTCGCGCAGGCCTTGCTCGATCGATTCGTCGACGCGGGCGCGCAGATGATCTTCGTCAGCCCCTCGACCGGACTACGCGGCCCCGCCGATGTCGTCATGCCGTGGCCGGGCCACGACTATCACATGCACGTGCGCTTCCCGCCTCCCGGCGGATAGAAGCCGAGTTCGACGTAGTCGGCCAGGCGCATCGGATCGCGGACCCGCCTTGTCGCTCGCTCCGACAACATTGTTGTGCTCGAGCAGCAGTTGGAATCGGCCTCTTGTGAGACCGAACCGTCATCTGGCGTCATGTGCTTGCAAGGCGCCACGGCGTGCACGCGGATCTCCAACGGTCGCCCATTTAGCTCACCCGAGCAGCGCCTTCGCGAGCGCCGTCCACGACTCGCGTGGAATGCCCTCCTCGCCCAGCGGCTGTACGCAGACGTGGTCGGCTCCTGCGTCGATGTGCGCGCGCACGACCTCGGCGATCTGCTCGGCGCCGCCGTGCGGGATGAGCGCGTCGATCAGCCGGTCGGAGCCGCCTGCGGCGAGATCGTTCTCGGCGAAGCCGAAGGCAAGGAGGTGGCGCGTGTAGTTGCGGAGGCCGAGGTACAGCCGCGCGTAGTCGCGGGCGACCGCCCTGGCGCGACCCACGTCCGTGTCGACCACACAGGCCACCTCGGGTGCCACGAGCTTGCCCGAACCGAGACGCTCACGGGCGAAACGCGTGTGCTCGACGGACACGAAGTACAGGTGCGTTCCCGCACTGCGCTCGCCGGCGAGATCGAGCATCTTCGGCCCCAGCGCCGCCAGGCAGCGTTCGTCGCTCGGGGGAGGATTCGGCGAGGCGTCGAGGCCGTCGAGGAACACGCGCATCGTCGTCAGCGGCCGGCGGTAGTCGCTCGCCGCCTCAGGGTGGCCGATGCCGATGCCGAGCACGAACCGCCCGGGGAAGTCGGCCCGGAGGGCTGCGTCCGCGGCGGCCGTCTCGGCGGGATCGTTGCTCCAGACGTTGAGGATGCCCGTGGCCGCGACGAGCGCCGACGTCGCCTCCAGGATCGGACGAACGTCGGGAACGTGTGGAGAGCTGCCGAGCCACCACGTCCCGTATCCGAGCTGCTCTGCGAGCTTCGCGGCCTCGCCGGCGCGTTCGACCCCGAACGGGCGGTAGCTGGTCCAAATGCCGACCTTCCCGAGCGTCATGCCGGAGTCTTACAGGCCCGAACGCTCCCACTGGGTTGTGCGGACGGCGCGGCTCGACCTGATCCTCGATCTGCCAGGGCCACGCCGAGATCGTGGACGCCTCGCCGAAATACGAGAGGAGGGGCCTTTACAGACCCCTCCTCGTTCGTTACTCGCGCTGCGTGATGTTCGGCTTAGGACTCGCGGTTCAGGCAGCCGAGCAGCGTATTCAACGCTCCGATCTGGCTCTGTGTCACTGTCGGCGAACCCAGCCTGGCGTTGGCGATCAAGCCGTTGGCGTAGTCGCGGGTGGCCTGGACCGTGCTCGCCGACGCGAGCGACCCGACCGGCGTGCAGTTCATGCCGCCGATCGTCTGGCCCGTGTAGCCCTGGATGTACAGGTTGTTGAAGGACAGCGCCAACGTCTGCGCAAGCAGCGTGTTGAGTGAGTCGGTGTTGATGCCGGGATCGCGAGACCCAGACGTCGTGCAGTTGGTCAGGATGCTGACGCCGTTCTTGGTGTTCGGCAGGATGATCTTCGAGATCGCCTTGGTGTTGACGATGATGGAGCACGTGGTGCCGCTCACGGTGCCGAGCGTCACATTCGGATTGGCCGGGAGAGCGGCCTGGCCGTTGTTGTTGCCCCAGAAGCCCATCGTCTTGCCGAACGTGAAGACGGAGAGCAGCTCGGGGTCGCTCGTGGCGCCGAGGTAGTTGTCGTTGCCGGCCACGGTTGCGTGGTAGACGTAGCTGCCTGGCGTCAGCGGAGCCGAGTCCACGGTGCGTGCCGTAGATCCGGACTCAGCCGCACCGTTCGCGACGGGATTGCCGTTGAGCGTGAAGCTCACATCGCCGATGTCGAAACCGGCCACCGCACCGGCCACGGTGGCCGTGTCGTGCACCACGGTGCCCGCGGGCACGTTCGTGTTCGTGATGTCCTGGTGGCCGGCGTTGTGGATCTGCGTCACGATCCGCAACTGCGCCTTGTCCACCGTCAAAGGCTCGTCGTCGCTGGTGGCGCCGACGTAGTTGTCGCCACCGGCCACGCTCGCGTTGTAGGTGTAGCTGCCGGCCGCCAGCGGAGCCGAGTCCACCGAACGTGCCGTCGCCGCGCCGTCCGCCGCCGGATCACTGGCGACCCCGCTGCCGTTGAGCGTGAAGCTCACAGCACCGATCGGGAAACCATCGACGGCACCGCTCACGGTCGCCGTGTCGTGCACCACCGTGCCGAGCGGCACATGCGTGGCGCCGCCTACGTCACCGTGGCTCGCGTCGTGGATCTGCGTGACGATCCGCAACTGCGCCTTGTCCACCGTCAATGGCTCGCAGGGGGCGTCGCCGCTCGTCCACTTGGCGGTGTTGTCGCTGTTGTAGTGCGCCGTGTAGTGGTAGCTGCCCGCGGCCAGCGAGGCTGACGCGGCCGACGGATCAGCGACGCCGTTGACGAGTGCCACCGTGCTGGTGGCGCCGATCTGATCGCCATCCTCTCCGCAAGGCCCGCTGAAGAACTTGAAGTCAACGGAGCCCGTCGGATTTCCGAGGGTGGGTGGACCGGAGACCGTGGCGCTGTCGTGCACCTTGTCGCCGAGAGCGACCTCCGTCACCCCGGAATGACCAGGATCGAGATGGATCTCAGTCACGACCGTGGGTGTCGCGGCACCGCTGCCGAAGCAGTGCGAGACCACAAGGTTGCCGGTAGAGGTCCCACCGCTGCCGGTGGCATGCGCCGTCGCGCCGTTGAGCGTTGCGCCCGCAGCCGAGTAGACCGCCCACTTCGCCCCGTTGTTCGTCGTATCGACGGGCACCAGGTTCGACTGATCAGGCGACCCGCCAAAGTCGACATCGAGGCGCCAGTCGGCTGAACTGCCGTCGATCTGGTTGAGCACGAACAGCCAGCCCTTCTGGCCTGCCGGCACCGGCGCGAGTTGATCGGAATCGGTCGTGTCGCACTGCGAACCTCCGACGCCATCGGAGAGACCGTTACCGTCCCAGACGACCGTGGAGCTGGGGTCGCCGCCCGCAGTCGCGTTCGATACCAGCAAACCCACCACTACAGCCGCAGTGACCAACAGTGCCGCGAGTAGCGGAAGCCTTCTCTTCCCAAGCATTCCCTTCACCTCTTGATTCCCTCGATAGGAAGTTGATGTCTAGATAACCCGCTGTGGGACGCAGCGCAGACGCGTGCGCACACAGCCGCAGAGCTCGGTTCTTGTTCTCCGTTCGTCCGTCGCGCTGGTCAAACCCACTGCGGAGGCAGAGCTATGAAGTCATGGACCTACGCGGATATATGCGGCGGTGGACAGCTACCGCCGCCAGCACGCGTAGAGGACCACGGCACGCAACGGCTCTGCCGTCGAGCCATGGCACCACGTCTTACGCCGCCGCAAGTCTGCCCCCGCCGCCGTACTTCCTTTGTCCGCAGTACGCCGAACCAGATGGTTCGTCGAGGCGAAAGTACTCGAAATCAGACCCCCCATCCGGGGTGTCTTCCGATGGGCATGTACATGCACGACTGCTAGGTCGCCGGTGAAGGCGCCGATTTGTAGGCGGCGCGCCGGGCTCTGCCGCGCGGGCAGCCGAGGGTCGCCGCGTCGAGCTCGGGCTCGCCACGTCAGCACAGGGCGCACCGCTGTCAGACACGCCGGCGCGAGCGGCTGCACATAGTCGCCCCGAGACGGTGTCTGACACCTTGGGCCGCCGTCAGTGCATCAGCTTCTCGAGCGACTGCGTGGTGTCGAGCTTCTGGTCGACCCAGGCGAGGTCGCGGCCGGGGCCGCCGGCGATGCTGTCCTTGGCGTGGTCGCGGGCGAAGAGCCGGTCGCTGCCGACGCCGCCCAGGAGTTGGTCGTGTCCTGGCCCGCCGTTGAGGTCGTCGTCGCCGCTGCCGCCGAGGAGCGTGTCGTTGCCGAGGCCGCCGAACAGTCGGTCGTTGCCGCCCAGACCGCAGATGACGTCGTTGTCGCGTGTCCCGGTGATCACGTCTGCGTGGTTCGTGCCGGTGATCGTGCAGCCCCGGTCGCCGAAGCTCGTGCCCCAGCTCGGGGCGACGTCCCACCTGCCCGGATCGGCGAAGAGGCGGTGCTGGTTCGAGCCGTCGGCGTTGGCGACGTAGAGGTCGCGGTTGTTCTTCGCGCCGCGGTCGCTCTCGAAGATCACGAGCTTCCCGTCCGGTGAGTAGGACGGCCGCGCGTCGAGCGCAGGGCTGTTCGTCAGCGGGCGCTGGGCGCTGCCGTCGCTGTTCATCGTCCAGATGTCGAGGTTGCCGGCCGCGCTGCGGTCGGTGTCGAAGGCGATCCGCCGGCCGTCGGGCGACCAGCTCGGGTTCTCGCCGCCGATGTTCGGCGCGCTCGTGAGCTGTCGCTGGTCAGTGCCGTCGGCGTTCATGATCCAGAGCTGGCGCGAGCTGCTGCGCTCGCTCGTGAAGACGATCGAGGCGCCGTCCGGCGACCAGGCGGGATCCATGTCGTTCGCGGCGTTCGTCGTCAGCCGCGTCTCGCCGGTGCCGTCCGCGTTGATCAGGTAGACGTCGAGCTTGCCGCCGTTGCGATTCGTCTCGAACGCGATCTTCCGCGCGTCCGGGCTGAAGCTCGGGTCGCCGTCGAAACCGAGCGAGAAGGTGAGCTCCTTCAGCGACGACGCGTCGGGCGCGAGCGACCAGAGGTCGGTGTCGCCGCGGCGCGTCGACTCGAACGCGATCCGGCTGCCGTCCCGCGACCACACCGGCTGCGCGTTGTTCGAGCCCCAGCCGCGCGGCAGCGTCAGCGCGACAAGTCCGCTGCCGTTCGCGTTCGCGAGCATGATCTGGCCGACGCCGCCGTCGTACGGCGACTGTCGCACGTACGCGATGCGTCCGTTCGCACCGGCCGCTGCGCCGTGTGCGGTTCCGGCTGCGATCGCGAGCGCCGCGAGCGCGAGCCCAATAGACAAACGTTTCATTTCGCTGCCCCTGTCCGAGGTGTGCTGACCGGCCGATCGTGCGCCCGATCTGTGACGCGCCGATCAGCCGCGCGTAAGCGTTCGGCGGCGGTCTGTAAAGATCGTCGTCTCGATCTCGATCGCCCCCGAACAACGGCTTCTTGGCACCATGTCCGGCGATGCGGGTCGTCGTTGCAACCGCGCTTGCCGTCGTGGCCGCGACGTCCGCCGCGGCCGCCGGAACGAAGACGATCGCGCCGTTGACGAAGGCGCAGCGCGCCGCGGTGATCCAGGCGCGCGAATGGCACCGCGGCTGCCCCGTCTCGCTGTCGCAGCTGCGCCTCTTGTCCGTCCGCTATTACGGCTTCGACCACCGTTCCCACTGGGGCAGGCTCGTCGTCAACGCCCGCGTCGCCGCTGACCTCCGGAATGTCTTCGCGCAGCTGTACGCGAGCCGCTTCCCGATTCACCACATGCAGTTCGGTGA
>Ga0075425_100005135_pt1 | contig 13570 bp, 15 predicted proteins | sample SoiMethybrSBSTD4_FD_75300 | JGI IMG/M metagenome (GOLD analysis project Ga0075425, IMG submission 75300) | Bulk soil microbial communities from a Populus tree surrounding site in Tennessee, USA - Soil MetaG P. TD hybrid SBSTD4 | ecosystem: Environmental > Terrestrial > Soil > Tree plantation...
TGCCGCGACTGCGGTCGCGGCAAGGCAAAGCGGCGACTGCGGTCGCCGCACTCCAAAACTATTGCCAGCGAAAAATCTTTAGCCCCGCGAGGTAGGTCACCGCGCTCCACGCGAGCAGCACGCCGATCTGCGGCGTGATCTGCATCAGCGTCGCCCCGTCGTTCATCACCGCGCGGAGCGCGTCGTTCAGCGCGGTCAGCGGCAGCAGGCGGATGAAGACCTTCGCGGCGTCGGGGAAACGTTCGTACGAGAAGAACACGCCCGAGCAGATCCACATCGGCACCATCACGAGATTGGCGATGCCGCTCACCGCTTCGATCGTCCGCGCGCGCGACGCGACGACGAGGCCGAGTCCCGCGAACGCGGCGCCGCCGATCAGGCAGACCAGCGCGAACGTGAAGAGCGATCCGCGCACGCGCACGTCGAACACGAAGTACGCGAACGCCATCAGCAGCACGACCTCGAACACGAGGAAGATCAGCCGGAAGAGAAACTGCGCGATGAGGTAATCGCTCTTCCGCATCGGCGTGGCGATGAGCCGTTTGAGCAGCTTCTTGAGCCGGGCCTGCACGACCGGGAAGCCGATGCCCCAGATGCCGGTGCCCATCAGGTTCATACCGAGGAGACCGGGCACGAGGAAGTCGACGTAGCGCGAGCCCTGCTCGGTGACGTGCTGCTCCTTCGCCACGAACACGTCGCGGCGGCCCGATGCGTTCTGCAGCGCGGCATCCGCCTCGAAACGCGCCGTGCGCGCGTCGGGACGCGTCGCATCGAACAGATACAGCGGCGTCGCGTCGCCATCCACCAGCAGCGAGATCTTTCCGTGACGCAGTGCGTTGCGACCCTCTTCTGCCGAGTACGTGCGCGGCTGAAGAACCGGCGACTTCGCGAGCGCGTTCATGCGCGCCTTCGCCTGCGGACCCTCGACCACACCGACCGGCACGCGATCGGGCGGCTTCTCGCGAAAGGCAAATCCGAGGGCGAGCGTCAGCACCATCGGGAACGCGAAGACCCAGAAGATCGCCTCGGGCTCGCGCAGAAACTCCTTCGTGCGCGCAAGCGTGAGCTCGATGAGCGGCGAGCGCACCTTACGCATCGCGCCTCCCGGAGGTCAGAGTGCAGAGTGCAGAAGTCAGAGTTGAGACGTGCGCGTGCGCGCCCGATGCAGAGAACTCTGCACTCTGCACTCTGCTCTCTGCACTCTGGTCACGCATCGCGCAGCTCTCTTCCCGTCATCGCCACGAACAGATCCTCGAGCGTCGCAGCGTGCGTCGTCAGCGTTTCCAGATGCGCGTCGTGCGATTCGATCGTCGCGAGAAGCTGCGGAACGGCAACCGCGAGCGAGTCGACGCGCAGCTGCCATCCGTCGCCGCGGCGCGACGCGCCGTGACATCCGGTGATCTCCGAAAACGCATCGCTCTCCATCGCCGGCTTGCTCGTGAACTCGATGATGTGCGGCGCCTCGAGCTTGGCGATCAATTCCTTCGGCGTGCCGAGCGCGATCAGATGTCCGTGATCGACGATGGCGATGCGATCGCACAGTCGCTCCGCTTCTTCCATGTAGTGCGTCGTGAGAAGGACCGTTCCGCCGCGCTGGCGAAAACGAGCGACGACTTCCCACAGCTGCAAACGGCTCTGCGGATCGAGTCCGGTCGTCGGCTCGTCGAGAAAGAGAATGTCCGGCTCGCCGACGAGCGCGCATGCGACAGCGAGCCGCTGCTTCTGGCCTCCCGACAATTTGCCGACGCGCGCGTTCGCCTTTTCATCGAGCGACATGTCGCGCAGCACTTCGTCCGGATCGTGGCCTTCGCGATAGAACGATCGAAAGAGAACGAGCGTCTCCGCGACGGTGAGCTTGTCGGTGAACTGCGTCTCCTGCAGCGAGAGGCCGATCCGCTCGCGCAGCTCGCGCTCGTTGTCGCGCCACGTCATGCCGAGGATGCGGACGTCGCCGTCGTCGGCGGTGTTGAGGCCTTCGAGAATCTCGATGGTCGTCGTTTTGCCCGCGCCGTTCGGGCCGAGCAGGCCGAAGCATTCGCCGCGCGTGACGACGAGATCGAGGCCGTCCACCGCCTTCACGTCGGGGTAGTACTTCTTCAACCCTCGGCACTCGATGATCGCTTCGGACATGAGCGCGAAAAGATAGCATTCGCCGCATGCGATCCGATGAGCTCCGCATCGACATTCATGCAACGGCTGTCAATCGCGCCGATCTGCTGCAGGCCGCCGGTCACTACCCGCCGCCGCCCGGCGTCACCGACGTCCTCGGACTCGAATGCGCCGGCGTCGTTCGCGAAGTCGGATCGGACGTTCGCGGATGGAAAACCGGCGATCGCGCGATGGCGCTCCTCGCCGGCGGCGGCTACGCGAAGGAAGTCGTCGTGCACGCGGGATCGGCGATGCACGTGCCCGATGCGCTGAGCGACGAAGAAGCGGCCGCGATCCCTGAGGTTTTTCTCACGGCGTTTCTCAACATCTTTCAGCTCGCGCGCGCGACGCGCGGCGAGACGGTTCTGATTCACGGCGGCGGCAGCGGCGTCGGCACCGCGGCGACGACGCTCTGCAAGCTCGCGGGCCTGCGCGTGATCGTCACCGCGGGCTCGGATGAAAAGTGCGCGCAGTGCCTCGCGCACGGCGCGGACGTCGCGATCAATTACAAAACGGAGGACTTCGTCGAGAAGGCCCGTGGCGCGAACGTGATCCTCGATCACATCGGCGCGCGCTACCTCGCCCGCGATCTCGACGCCGTCGCAGCGGACGGGCGCATCGTGGTCATCGGCACGATGGGCGGCGAGCGCGAGACCACGATCGACGTCACGAAACTGCTGAGCAAACGCGTGCAGGTCATCGGCTCGACGCTGCGCGCGCGCCCGGTGGAAGTGAAAGCCGCGATCGTGGCGGCGTTCCTCGATCAATTCGGCGCAGACCTCGAAGCGGGTCGCATCCGTCCGGTGATCCACACCGTGATGCCGCTCTCACGATGGGAAGACGCGCATCGTTTGATGGCGACGAGCGAGCATTTCGGGAAGATTGTGCTGCGAGTTTCCCCGTCATCCTGAGCCGCGAAGACGGCGAAGGAACTCAGCTGCGAGACAGTGGCGCAGAAGAGTTCCTTCGCTTCGCTCAGGATGACGGAGCGTTCAGTGCCGCGCCGTTCGCCGTCGCGGCATCGGAGGATCCGGCGCGGGGACGGCTGCGATTGCGGCGGCGACGTCGAGACGCGGAATCATCTTTCCCGTTCGGCGATCGAGCACGAGATGGCCTGTTTGCTTCAGGATCTCTTCGAAACGATCGGCCGCGACGTTCGGATTGGCCTGCACCATCAGCGCGATTGCGCCCGCGACGTGCGGCGCGGCCATCGACGTTCCGACGAGCTCGATGCTGCCGCCGCCGATGCGCACCGAACGAATGAACGCGCCCGGCGCGACGACGTCGACCGCCGCGCTCGCATTCGAGAAACAGGTCACGTCATCGACCTGCGCCGCGCCGCTGAAGCAGTTCACGGATGAGACGCGCGTGTCATACGTCGCACCGACGGTGACCGAGCTGGGATGACACGCGGGGAATCCGGCCGAGGTGAGGCTGCTCTCGTTGCCCGCGGAAACGGTGATCAATGTGCCGCGGCGGCGGAGCTCATCGATCAACGGGCCGACGACGATGCCGACCGAATCCTTCTCGCACGTGCCGGCGTAGAGCGAGTCGGTGCCGAGGGACATGTTGATGACGCGGACATCGAACTGCGTGTCGCGGATCCACTGCATCGCACGATAGATCTGCGTGAAGCTCGAGAAGCGATTGTTGCGGTCCATGACTTTGACCGCGACGATGCGCGCCGCGGGAGCGATGCCCATCGGCGCGCTCGCGCCGCCGCCGGCGATGATCCCCGCGACGTGCGAGCCGTGTCCGTTGTCGTCGCTCGCGGAACCCTCGCCGCTCATTTCACTCGTCCCGTCGGGACAACAGCCGCTGCAGAAGCAGTGCTCCGCGACGATGCGGCCCGCGAAGTCGACGTTGTGACCGTCGATGCCGGTGTCGAGCACCGCGACCGTCACGCCGCGGCCGTCGTAGCCGAGCGTGTGCGCGACGTCGGCGCGAACGATGGGAAGACTCTCGAGCAGCGCGCCGCCGCCCGGCGAATCGAGATCGATCGCAAGCACCCGCGGGTCGCGCGCCAGCCGATCCAGCTCTTCGGCCGAGAGCTCGACCACGAAGCCCGCCGAGTCACCCCATCGCTCGACCGGCTTCGCGAGCGAATCGATTACCGCATCGCGCGAGTCGGCGGCAACCACGACGCGCACACGGTCCGCATGCGCGAGAACGGCATCGACAGCGGGAGAAACATGGGCCAGCGACGCGAGGATGAGGGCGAGGAGCACTTCGGAAGGATGAAGGCGGAAGGATGAAGGATGAAGAAAACCTTTGCCGACATTCGTCAGGCTTCATCCTTCATCCTTCATCCTTCATCCTTCATCCTTTCAGATGCATCTTTTCGTTTTGGCCCAGCGCAGCGAGCCTTTGCTCGCGGACGCGCGCAGCGTCGGATCGGCCTTGTCGAGCCACGCAATCGTTGTCGCGTTGCAGCCGAGCCAGGTGAAGTCGTCGATGTCGGTCATGCCGGCGAGTGCGAAGTCGTAGGCGTTGTCGCCGTCGTTGTTCTTTTTGCGCGCGTTCGCTTTGTGCGCGACGAGCAGCGCGACCATGTCGGTGTTGCCGTAGCCGGCGGCCATCATCAGCGCGGTCGTGCCGGACTGATCGGCGCGATCGGCGTCGGCGCCGGCGTCGAGCAGAGCTTTCGCGGTGCCGAGCTGATTCTTGTGCACCGCGTGCATGAGAGGCGGCCAGAGATTGCCGCCGCTCGGCGCGTTGAGATCGGCGCCTTTCGCAGCCAGCGCGCGTACGGTCTCGACGTCGCCCGAACGAACCGCGTCGATCAGCGGAGGCATCGAGGAGTTGCGAACGACGCAGGAGCCGAGAACGATGGCGAACGTGATCAGCATCTTGCGCATGGCGCTCAATCTCGCGCGCGATGCCGGTAATGTCAAGTACTTTTCGAAGAAAAGTATAGCGCTCCCCAGATCTTCAGATCGATGAGCACGCCTTCCTTTTCCTTGTCATGCAGCCATCGCTCGATGCGCGAGAGCGGAATCGCATGGACCGTGATCGCCTCGCCACCGACGCCGCCGCCATCGCCTTTCTTTTGCACGCCGGTCGCGCGATAGAAGCTGACGATCTCCGACGTGATGCCCGGCGAGCTCGGTCCGCGCGCGAGTCTTTCGACCGACGCGCAAACGTATCCCGTTTCCTCCCCGAGCTCCTTCTTCGCCGTGGCCGCCGCATCCTCCGATTCGTCCTCATCGCCGACGAGACCGGCGGGCAGATCGATGACTCGCGCATTTACCGGACGCCGCAGCTGTTCGGTGAGAATCAAACGGCCGTCATCAGTCACGGCGATCACAGCGACGGCTTCCTTCCCTTTCCTGCGCTCGACGTACTCCCAGCCGTCGCGCTCAAGAACCATGAGGTGCTTCAAAACAAACTCCCTTGCTGCCCCGGCCGTCGAAAATGCGCCGTCGACAATTCGTAGTGCATGTTGTTCAGGCCGAGGCGGCGGGTGGTGACGTTGAAGATGGCCTTGATCTGCTCGGCGTAGATGCCTTCGCCGCGTCCGCGTACGCCCCACTTCGCGTCGTAGAGCTTGCCGCCGCGCATGTCGCGGATGCGGTTCAGCACTTTGTCCTTCCGATCGGGGAAGTGTTCCTCGAGCCACTTCTCGAACAGCGGCGCAACGGCCCACGGCAGGCGCAGCACGACGAAGCCGGCCCACTTCGCGCCCGCGTCGCGCGCCGCTTCGAGAATCTTCGGCATCTCGTGATCGGTGATGCCGGGGATCACCGGCGCGACCATCACGCCCGCGGGAACGCCGGCCTTTGTCAGCGTTGCGATCGCGTCGAGGCGCAGCGCGGGGATCGTCGTGCGCGGCTCCATGATGCGCTGCAGGTCCTGATCGAGCGTCGTGATCGAGACCGACACCTCCGCGCATTCGTATTGCGCGAGCTCGGCGAGAACGTCCGCGTCGCGCGTCACGAGATGGTTCTTCGTGATCATGCAAACCGGATTGCGAAACTTCGCCAGCACCTGCAGGCAGCCGCGCGTGATGCCGAGCTTCCGTTCGATCGGTTGATAGGGATCGGTCACGCCGCTGATGGCGATGACCTTCGGCTCCCACTTCTTCGCGCTCAGCTCCTCCTCGAGCACGCGCGGCGCGTCTTCCTTCACGAGGATCTTCGTCTCGAAGTCGAGACCGGCGGAAAAGCCGAGGAATTCGTGCGTGGGGCGCGCGAAACAGTAGATGCAGCCGTGCTCGCAGCCGCGATACGGATTGATGCTCGTCTCGAAGCCGACGTCGGGACTATCGTTCGTCGAAATGATCGAGCGCGTCGGATCGCGCATGTAAATCGTGCGCGGCGCGCCGTCGTCCGGCTCGGCCTCCTCGTCGCGCACGTACTCGATCGTTTCGAAACGATTCAGTGGGTTCCAGGAGGCGCCGCGGCCGGCGATCGGACCGGGAGAGTCCTGAGTCCTGAGTGCTGAGTCCTGAGTTGGGCCTGATTTCGTCGTCATGGCAGGACTCAGGACTCAGGACTCAGGACCGCGGTGCCAGAGAGTTTTCCCTCCCGTAAATCCGAAAGCGCTCTGTTCGCATCGCTCAACGGATACACCGTTCGTTTGGTTTGGATCCGCAGCGTTCGCAATCGCTCGAAGAGGTCGAGGCCGTCCTGGCGCGTGAGGTTCGCGACCGAGCGGATGACGCGCTCGCCCCACAGCCACGCGTACGGGAACGAAGGGATGTCGCTCATATGAATGCCGGCGCAAACGACGCTTCCGCCCTTCACGACGCGCTGCAAAGCGGTGACCACGAGTTCGCCGGCGGGCGCGAAGATGATCGCCGCGTCGAGAGGCTCATCGATGTCGAGTCGCGCGCCCATCCGCGTCGCGAGCGCCTGCGCTTCCGCATCGCCTTCGCGCGTGACCGCATAGACCTCGCGGCCATCCGCGACAGCGATCTGCGCGAGGATCTGCGCCGCCGATCCGAAACCGTAGAACCCGATGCGGCGCGCGTCGCCGGTCATGCGATACGCGCGATAGCCGATCAGTCCCGCGCAGAGCAGCGGCGATGCTTCTTCGGATGTGTATTCGTCCGGAATCGGAAAACAGAATCGCTCGTCCGCGACGATCCACTCCGCGTAGCCGCCGTCGAGCGTGTAGCCCGTGAACTTCGCGCGATCGCAGAGATTCTCGCGTCCCCCTCGGCAGTACTCGCAGACGCCGCATGTCCATCCGAGCCAAGGCACGCCGACGCGGCGGCCGTCCTCGGTCGTGCCGACGATCTGATGCCCCGGAATCAGCGGCAGCTTCGGATCGGGAAGCTCGCCATCGACGACGTGCAGATCGGTGCGGCACACCGCGCACGCCTCGACCTTGATCAGCAGTTGCCCCTCGCCGGGCGCGGGCAGCGGTACGTCGCGAAGCTCGAGAGGCTGGCCGGGAGCAGGGAGCACGAGAGCGCGCATGGGGACTTCGGTTCTACACCGCGCGCGAGCCCGGCGCAAAAGTTCTACGTATCGTGGATTTGACTCAGCTTCCGCAACACCGGCGCGCGCCACGCCGTCAACGTCACGACGATCAGCGTCATCGCGCCGCCGAACACGACCGAGGGCACGACGCCGAGGAGTCGCGCGGCGACGCCGGATTCGAACGCGCCGATTTCATTCGACGCGCCGATGAACATCTGATTCACCGCCGATACGCGTCCGATCATTTCCGCGGGCGTGCGCGTTTGCAGCAGCGTCGAGCGGATCACGACGCTCACGTTGTCGGCCATGCCACTCGCGAAGAGCAGCGCGAACGAGAGCCAGAAGTTTCGCGAGAGCGCGAACGCGATCATGCAGACGCCGAATGCGCCGACCGCGGTGATCAGCGAGACGCCCGCGCGTTTCATCGGCGGCCGATGCGCGAGGAACATGCCCGTGAGAATCGAGCCCGCCGCCGGCGCGGCGCGCAGCAATCCGAGACCCTGCGGTCCGGACTCGAGGAGCTTCGCGAATGCGGGGAGCAGCGCGACCGCGCCGCCGAAGAGCACCGCGAAGAGATCGAGCGTCATCGCCCACAGCAGCACCGGCTCGTGAATCACGAAGCGAACGCCGGCCTTCAGGCTCTCCTTGAGCGGCACGTCTTCCTTCGCTTCCGGCCGCGCGCGATGCGAGACGCTGATGATGGCCGCGAGCGAGACGGTCATCATCGCGATCACGCATCCGTACGCCGTCGCCGCTCCTCCGAATCCGTAGATCACGCCGCCCGCGGCGGGCCCGGCAACCGCCGCGAGATGCCACGACGACACTCTCCACGCCACCGCATTCGTGTACAGCTCGCGCGGCACAACTTCCGCCGACAACGCGAAGACCGCCGGTCGCATGAAGCTGCGCGCGGTCGCGCTGATCGCGATCACCGCGTACACGGGCCACACGTGCGTCGCGCTGATCGCGCCGGGCGTGATCGTGAGCAGCAGCAGCGCGATCGCGGACACGAGCAGCGCGAACGTCCCCGCGATGGCCATCGTCCGCCGCACCGTGCGATCGGCGACGTGTCCCGCGTACAACGCGACGACGAGATACGGCAGCGCCTCCGCGAGTCCGATCAACCCGAGCGTGAGCGGATCGTGCGTCAGCTCATAGACCTGCCACCCAACGACGACGATCTGCGCCTCACGCGCAACGGTGAGCGTGCCGTGACTCGCGAGGAGCCGGCGAAAGTCGGGAATGCGGAGGGTGGCGTAGGGATCCATACGAGAGGGCGGAGCGCAGAGGGCAGAGGGCGGAAGAACGCGGCGGATTCTACTTCTGCCCTCCGCCCTCTGCCCTCCGCCCTCTATCATCGAGCGGTGCTGCGCACGATCACCGCCACCGAATACGTCATGCCCCTCCGCGAGGGCGGTTCGCTTCCGGCGATCGTCGAGGGCGACGACGACGGCACGTACGTTCTGAAGTTTCGCGGCGCCGGTCAGGGCCCGAAGGCACTCATCGCCGAGCTTCTCTCGGGCGAGCTCGCCCGCTCCCTCGGATTGCCAGTCCCCGAGATTGTTTTCGTGCAACTCGATCCTCGGATGGCAAAGACCGAGCGCGATCCGGAGATTCAGGAGCTGCTGCAGAAGAGTGAAGGCCTCAATCTCGCGCTCGACTATCTGCCCGGCTCGATCACCTTCGATCCGATGGTCGACGTGCCGATCGAGGACGTGAATCGCGTTGCGTCATCGATCGTCTGGTTCGATGCGCTCGTGACGAACGTCGATCGGACGGTGAAGAACACGAACCTGCTCGTGTGGCATCGCAGGCTCTGGATGATCGATCACGGCGCGACGCTGATCGTCCAGCACAACTGGGACGGCTATCGCGATCGCGCGCGCAACGTCTTCGCGAACATCGCGGATCACGTCCTGCTGCGCCGCGCCGATCGGATTCGCGAGATCGATGAGGAGCTCGCGCCGAAGCTGACGGCGGAGCTGATCGCGGGCATCATCGATCTGATTCCGGCGTCGTGGCTCGATCACGAGGACGAGCGCGATCGCTATCGGGAGTACCTGATGCGGCGGATCGAATCGCCGCGCGAGTGGATGGAGGAGGCCGTTCGTGCGCGAGCGCTTCGTGTTTGATTACGCCATCGTGCGCGTCGTCCCGCGCGTCGATCGCGGCGAGTTCCTCAACGCCGGCGTGATCCTCTTCTGTCCCACGCGCGGCTACCTCGACGCGCGCATCGAGCTCGATCACGCGCGACTGAAAGCGCTCGCGCCGACGATCGACCTCGCGACGGTCGAGAGCTATCTCGAATCGATCCCAAAAGTCTGCGCCGGCGGCGGCGAAGAAGGCTCGATCGGAAGCCTCCCCCAACGCGCGCGCTTCCACTGGCTCGTCGCCCCGCGCAGCACGGTCATCCAGACATCGGACGTGCACTCCGGCGTGGCGGAGGATCCGCGCGAAGCGCTGGAGAATCTCTTCTCGAAACTCGTGAAGGTTTAGGAGTGCGGTGGCCAGATCGATGTGCTGGAGGTCCCGTGAAAACGTACAAATTTTCGGAAGCGCGACAGAATCTCGCAGCCGTGCTCGATGAGGCGGCGAATACCGGAGAAGTCCGCATCAGCAGGCGTGACGGCCGCAGCTTCCTGATTCGTCCGGCGAAGACGAAGCGTTCCCCTCTCGATGTTCCCGGCGTCAGGACGAGCGTGTCGCGGCAGGAGATCGTCACCGTGATCCGAAGCGGCCGGCGGCGGATTCGCTGAAGGCCGTGCGGAAGGTTGCGCCCCTCACCCGGCGCTGCGCGCCACCCTCTCCCCGCCGAGCGGGGAGAGGGGCGACCGGTGTTCTTGCCATGCGCCGCGCATGAACAACCGACTACCGACTACCGACTACCGACTACTCAGTCGCTGGGCACTCCCACCGGCGTCACGGCCGCGCGGTCCTCTTCGCTCGTGCGGATACGGATCACGCGCTCGACGGGGAGGACGAAGATCTTGCCGTCGCCGACGTCTCCTGTGCGTGCGCCGGTGAGGATCGCGTTCACGGTCGGTTCGACGAAGTGGTCCGACACGCCGATGTCGAGGCGCACTTTTTCGGTCAGCTCCATCTTCACGGTCGTGCCGCGATAGGTTTCGACGCGCTCCGTTTCGCCGCCGTGTCCCGACACGCGGCTGATCGTGAATCCGGCGACGTTCGCGGTGAAGAGCTCCTCGAGGACGTTCGGCAGGCGTTCAGGGCGAATCACGGCGACGATGAGTTTCATGATCGGCCTCCGTCCAGCAGAAGAATCGCGCCGTCGCCGCGGCCGTAGGCCTCCTCGCCGTGCTGGGTGAAGTCCAGGCCGAGTCCTTCGTCGCGGGCGTCGGTGCGAACGCGTGTCGCGAGCGAGATGACCTTCACGATCGCAAACGTCACGACCACGCTGTAGCCGATCGTCGCGAGCACCGCGATCGCCTGAATGCCGAGCTGACGGAGGCTGCCGCTCGCGGTGCCGTTCCACGCCTTCGCCGCGAACACGCCGGTGAGCAGCGCGCCGACGATGCCGCCCACGCCGTGCGCGGCGACGACGTCGAGCGAGTCGTCGAGGCGCGTGCGCGCGCGGAACAGCAGCGCGTAGTAGCTCGGCATCGCCGCGATGGCGCCGATCGCGATCGCGGACATCGGTCCGACGAATCCCGCCGCGGGCGTGATCGCGACGAGACCGACCACGATGCCCGTCGCCGCGCCGACGGCGGTGGCCTTCTTCGTGCGCATCAGATCGAGCAGCGTCCAGACGACGAGCGTCGCCGTCGGCGCGAGCATCGTGTTCACGAACGCCAGCGCCGCGGATGCGTTCGCGCCGAGGGCGCTGCCGGCATTGAAGCCGAACCATCCGAGCCAGAGCAGCCCCGCACCGAGGAGCGTGAACGGGACGTTTTGCGGAAGCATCGCCTGGCGTGCGTAGTCCTTCCGCGAGCCGACCACGATCGCGCAGACGAGAGCCGCCGCGGCCGCGTTCACGTGCACGACCGTACCGCCCGCGAAGTCGAGCGCGCCGAGGCGGCCGAGCCATCCGCCGCCCCACACCCAGTGCGCGACTGGTGCATAAACCGCCAATGACCAGAGCGTGATGAACGCGACGTACGGACCGAAGCGCATCCGCTCCACGATGGCGCCGGAGATCAGCGCGGCGGTGATGATCGCGAACGTGCCCTGGTACGCGAAGAAGAGCAGGTGCGGGATCGTGCCCTGCGCCTCCAGTCCGACGCCGCGCAGCAGCACGTGCGCGAGCGGCGTTTTACCGAACGCGAGCGAGTAGCCGAGGAGGGCCCACGCGAGGCCGACGAAGCCGAGCGCGGAGAAGCTCATCATCAGCGTGTTGAGGGCGTTCTTGGCGCGAACCATCCCGCCGTAGAAGAAGCCCAGGGCGGGCGTCATCATCAGGACGAGGGCGGTCGCGACGAGCAGCCAGGCGGTGTCGGAACCGTTAAGGGCGGGCATGCGCGATTATAGCGGACGATTAATGCTAATGAAAATGTGTTAGCGTCACCTGATGCATCGGGAAGAGAGAGCCGAGCGCAGCCGCAGAGCCGTCCTCGATGCCGCTCTGTTCCTGTTCTCGCGCCAAGGTTATCGCGCCACGAACGTGCGCGAGATCGCGGAGCGGGCGGGCGTCTCGACCGGCGCCGTGTACCACCACTTCGAGGACAAGGAAAAGATCTTCCGCGCGCTGATCGCGGAGTATGAGGACGTGACGAAGACGACGCGCTTCCCGTTCATGCGCGTGCTGCAGCAGTCGCCGGCGTTTCCGGGCAACATCGAGGAGCTCGGCTTCGCCGCGCGCGACTCCGTGCGCCAGTTCCGCCAGTACCTCGCCCTCGTGTACGTCGACGTGATCGAGTTCGGCGGCACGCACATCCAGCACTTCTACGCCGGCATGGCCCGCCGCTTCACCGAGCTGCTCGACGAACAGGGCTCGACCGCCGCGATCCAGGCCAACCTCCGCCCGAACGTGACTCCGGTCTCCGCCCTCCTCCTCACCGCGCGCATCTTCTTCAACTACTTCTCGATGGAGATCCTCTTCGGCGTGAAGGAACCGTTCGGGAAGGAGAGCACCGAGGTGGTGAAGGAGATCGCGGATATTCTCCGCAATGGGATTTGCAATCAGGGATGAGGCACGGGGCATGAGGCATGAGTGCTCGCGCTGCACGATGATCGTCGTGTAGCGGAGCACTCATGCCTCATGCCTCATGCCTCATGCCTCATGCCTCATGCCTCATGCCTCATGCCTCATGCCTCATGCCTCATCCCCAATCCGCGTTCGAGGGAGACAGATGAAACTCGCACTCATCGCGTTATTCACCGCAACGACCGCGCTCGCGCAACCCGTCGACACCGCCTACACCGAGCAGATTCGCGCGATGACCACCGAGCCGCGCTTCATGACGGAGCTCGTCGATCATCTGCCCGCGTCGGACAAGGTGCCGTCGCCGCTCGAGCATCACGGCTACATCGCCGGCGCGGAGGGACATCTCACCTACGCGGAAGACGTCTACAAGTACATGCGCGCGCTCGAGGCCGCGTCGCCGCGCGTGAAGGTCTTCTCGATCGGCAAGAGCGAGGAAGGCCGCGAGATGATCCTCGTCGCGATCTCCAGCGAGGAGACGATCAGGAACCTCGAGCGCTACAAGGAGATCACGCGCAAGCTCGCCGATCCCCGTCAGCTCACCGACGCCGACGCGCGCGCGCTGATCGCGCAGGGCAAGCCGATGTATTACGCGACCGGCGCGATGCACTCGCCGGAGACCGGCAGCCCCGAGATGCTGATGGAGCTCGCCTTCCGCCTCGCGGTCGAGGACACGCCGCTCATCAAGTCGATTCGCGACAACGTCATCGTGCTGATGACGCCCGTCATCGAAGTCGATGGACGCGATCGTCAGGTCGACCTCTGGAACTACCGCAAGGCCAATCCGAAACTGCCGACGCCGCCGCTGCTCTACTGGGGCCACTACGTCGCGCACGAC
>Ga0075425_100005136_pt1 | contig 13569 bp, 14 predicted proteins | sample SoiMethybrSBSTD4_FD_75300 | JGI IMG/M metagenome (GOLD analysis project Ga0075425, IMG submission 75300) | Bulk soil microbial communities from a Populus tree surrounding site in Tennessee, USA - Soil MetaG P. TD hybrid SBSTD4 | ecosystem: Environmental > Terrestrial > Soil > Tree plantation...
GTGGTCCTTCTCGCGGATAGCACCGGCACATGCCGGCCCCACGAGACTACCCCGCTAACCCACCCAAGCACCTGACGGAGAGCGCCACCTACGGCGAAGCCGTTCAGTCCAACGTCTTTTATGTAAAGCCTACAGCGCCTCCCGACGGCGCATCAATCGCGCGTTAAAATTGGGTCTTCTGAGTCACACCCTTGCTGCTGCTGGCTCGTCACCTGCCAATGCGCGGTCCAATGCAGACCGGCAACTTTAAGCACAATCGTGTGCTATGCTTCTGCATCATCCACGTCAGTTCTTGAGAGATGCCATGAAGAGCATTCTTCTCGTCGTTGGGCAGAACGAGCAAATGCCTTCGGCCTTTGAGACGGCTAGGCTTGCCGCAAGCCTTCTAGACGGCGTGGTTGAAGGTGTAGCACTCCCTCCAGCATTCAAGGTTGCAGCAGGTTCAACGGCCGCCGTTGCAACACCAATGCACGACCGGAACGGGGCCGAGTACACCCGATGGTTGCGACAGTCGTTCGAAGACTATGCAAGGCAGCATTCAACGGAGCCCGCAGGAGTTACCCGTTTCCGCTGGCGTGACGGCTCCGTGATCCAGGATGCCGCATTGGGTAGTCTCGCTCGCGTCTACGACCTAACCGTGCTCAATCGCCCGGGCACCGGTGGAGGACGCATGGCCGCTCTGGAGTCCGTGCTCTTCGAGAGCGGGCGGCCCATTCTGATGGCACCGCCGTCCCCGCCGAAGTCGTTTGCCCAGACAGTAGTCGTTCACTGGAACGCTAGTACGGAGGTGTCCCGAGCAATCTCAATGGCGATGCCAATCCTGCGCAAGGCCAAACGCGTCATCGTGCTGAGTGTTGAGGGCACTATGGTGCCTGGTCCTGCCGGGCAAGATGCGGTCAGTCATCTGCAAGCGCACGACGTTGCCGCGACGGAAAAAACTATTGGCAGTCGTGGTCAACGGCCCGGTGCTGCCCTGCTCGCAGAGGCCCGAGCCCAAGGTGCGGACCTATTGATCAAGGGTGCCTACACCCAGAGCCGACTGCGGCAAATGATCTTCGGCGGGGCAACCCAACATGTCCTCGCTGCCGCCGAGCTGCCCGTATTCCTAGTGGACTGATGATTGTAATTCGGCAATTCCGTAGACCATGCGGGCCGCAAACGGTCCATCCGCTCAACATCAATAGTGTGTGGCAGATCGGCGATCCCCTTCGTCATCAACTGCGGCTGCCTGATTATCTATCGGCGGCAGATACTCAGTGCGACCAGGCGGCCCTCTTTCCTGGGCCTTCCGCACCGCAGCGATTTTGTCTGTCGACGTCCTTGTGTATGTTGAGCGAGTTCGAGTGAATTCCCTATCGCTTGCGGCGCAACTGCCGACCATGCACGGCTTTCGCGAGTATGTCGAAAAGCGTGGCCTACTCTCGTATGGAGCAAAACCTTCCCGACCTTTGGCGGCAAGCCGCCGCTTATGTGGACAAGATCCTGCGCGGGGCGAAACCTGGGGATCTCCCGGTCGAGCAACCTACCAAGTTCGATTTGGTCATCAACTTGGTCACCGCCAAGGCGCTCGGCGCGACTTACCCGGCGCATGCTTGATCAGCATCCAGCCACCCGTGACGGTGCAGGAGAGGTCGGCGAGCAGGCCAGGCAGGCCACCCAGCCAAGCGATCATGCGCAGCCCACACGGGCGCCGATGCTACCCTGAAGACGGATGGGTCGCAGGCCGTCGTGTGCCGACTGTGTGTGCATGATGCGCACGTGTTGGGGAACACGGGTCACGGGCACGGATATTGCACCGCGCGACTCGAAACGGCGAGACCTGCACTGCTTGCGAGGAGGGAGCCGATGCCCAAGCATGTCGAGATCGCCAAGGTCACTGGCGGCTACGAGGTTTGTCTCGTTGAGAAAAAGCTCCTTGGCACTTGGGTGAAGCATAAGACGATCTGTGGTGGCCTATCGCTGGCCAAGAGCGTGGCAAAGAGCATCGCAACGCAGAATAGGCAATGCAAGGTCAAGGACGTGACTGAAAGGCAGGCAGGCTAGCTCCACGGTGGCTAACGAGTCGGTACGAGGGCGTTACGCGGGCCGCCGCGTCTACCGCCGAGGCGGGATCAATCGCTTGTCAGCATCAGATTGCGCACGATCGGATATACCTGCTCCTCCCAGCGCTTGCCCGAGAAGACGCCGTAGTGGCCGACGCCCGCCTGCATGTGGTGACGCTTCATGTAGGGCTTGAGGCCGCCGCAAAGGTCGTGCGCCGCCGCGGTCTGTCCGAGCGCGCAGATGTCGTCGCGCTCGCCCTCAACGGTGAGCAGCGCCGTCCGGCGGATCGCCCTCGGCTCGACGCGGCGGCCTCGGAACGTCAGCTCTCCCTTGGCCAGGCGCGCCTCCTGAAACACCCAGGCCACCGTCTCAAGGTAGAACTCGGCGGTGAGATCGAGCACGGCGAAATACTCGTCGTAGAAGGCGATGGTCGTCCGCGCCTTCTCAAGGTCACCGTTGGCGAGGCACTCGTAGAGGTCCAGGTGGGCCTTGCGATGCCGGTCGATGTTCATCGACATGAAGGCGGCGAGCTGCACGAAGCCCGGGTAGACGCGCCGCCCGGCGCCCTGGTAGCGGCCGGGCACGCTAGCGATCAGGGTGCGCTCGAACCAGTCGATGGGCCGGCTTGTGGCGAGCTCGTTCACCCGCGTGGGGTTGATGCGCGTGTCGATCGGGCCGGCCATCAAGGTCAGGCTGCGCGGCTGCGCCGGGTTGCCGGCCTGGGCCATGACGGCGGCTGCAGCCAGCACCTGCACGCACGGCTGGCAGACGGCAACCACGTGCGTGCCGGCACCCAGCGTCTCCACCCAGCGGATCACGTGATCGACGTAGTCGTCGAAGCCGAAGCTGCCCTCGGCCATGCGCGCATCGCGGGCATTGTGCCAGTCGGTTATGCAGACGTCGTGCTCCGGCAGCAGGGTGCGCACCAGGTTGCGCATCAGCGTCGCGAAATGCCCGGAAAGCGGCGCCACAACCAGCACGCGCGGCTGCGCGATATCGACATCCTTGCGGAAGTGCAGCAACGTGCCAAACGCCGTGGCGGTGAGGGCATGCTCGCGCACCGCAGCGTTGCGATTGCCGACGCGCACGCTGTCGATGCCGTAGGCCGGCCGCTCGTGCCTAAGCACTGCGCGCGTGATCAGCTCATAGGCGGCCGTCAAGTTGCGCAAGGCCTTGAGATGCTCGGCGTCCACCAGCGACCCCAGGGCGTCGAGCCCAGCCTGCGCCAGCAGGCGCACTGGCACCATGATGTCGGCGTGCGTCTGGTAGGCGAGATAGAGCATTTTTGCGAGACCCAATGGAACGAATGTTGCACAGGAGTCGAGGCGGTTGGCTGGATCGACTGGCAGGTATGCAACTTTCGAACCAAAGAGTGGGAACCGGCGCGATGGCCAAAGCCACACTCACGATCAGCAGCAAGAACTACTCGTCGTGGTGCCTGCGGGGCTGGCTGCTGTGCCGACTCGCGGGCCTGGAGTTCGACGAGGAGGCGGTGTCGCTGGAGGATTCCGCGGCGCGCGCGGAACTGCTGCTGCTGTCGCCCTCCTTCCTGGTACCCTGCCTCACGCATGACGGAGTGAGAATCTGGGATACGCTGGCAATCGGTGAATATCTGGCGGAGTGGAGGCCACAGGCGCGCCTGCTGCCTGCCGACCGCAAGGCGCGCGCCCACTGCCGGGCGATCTGCGGCGAGATGCATTCAGGCTTCTACAATCTGCGCTCCGCCCTGCCCATGAACCTCAAGGCGCACCATCCGGGCTTCAAGGTGTGGGCCGGCGCCCGCGCCGACATCGAGCGCATCGGCGCCATCTGGCGCGATTGCCTCGACGCCTACGGCGGGCCCTACCTGTTCGGCAAGTTGTCCATGGCCGACGCCATGTACGCGCCGGTCTGCACGCGCTTCCTGACATACGACGTCAAGCTCGACGACGACGGGGCCGCCTATTGCCGGACGATCATGCAATGGCCAGACATGGCCGAATGGGTGGAGCAGGCCAAGGCCGAGCCAGCTGAGCTCGAGGAGCTCGACGTCGAGTTCTGACTGCCGAGCCCTGTGCTGCGCTGCCGCGGCGGAGGCTGCTCGCCTCGGCCAATCAGCCTGGGCCGCCGCGTTCCCCGCGTACGCGGGGATGAACCGCGTGCGAGACGCCATCACGATGGCTCACTAGCCGCGGGCGGATCACGCTCTGGCCGCTGGGGCAGCGGGCTGCCCTCTGCCGGTAGCGATGCGATGGATCGACCTTGCCTCTCTCCGGTGACAGTACGACGTCACCGCCCAAATGCGAGGAAGGGGGGCTGGAGCTGACCTTGTGGCAAAGCCCGGTGGTCCGCGCGCGCGGGCCAGACAAAATCCCTCTTGTAATTGGCCGATGGAATCGCCGGCGATGTGCGGCTTTCCGGATATGCGTCATGGGCATACGTAATCATTTGATTTTGTACGGACACTCCGCTACTGTTCGGCAACTGAAATCGGGGGCCGAACCATGGCAACGAGGACCAAGCGCGCCGCGCTCTACGTACGCGTCAGCACCGACCATCAGACCGTTGAGAACCAGGTTAGCGAGCTCAGGGCCGTCGCTGAGCGCCGTGGGTGGGAGGTGCTAGAGACCTACAGGGACGCGGGCATCTCGGGCGCCAAGGGCAGGGACAAGCGACCTGGGCTCGACGGGATGCTCAATGACGCAAGCCGGCGGAAGTTCGACGTGATCATGGTCTGGGCCATCGATCGCTTAGGCCGATCGCTGATCGACCTCCTGGGCACGATCCAGCACCTCGAAACGGTAGGCGTGGACCTGTATCTCGAGCAGCAGCACCTCGACACCACGACGCCCACCGGCAAGCTCTTATTTCAGATTACGGGCGCCTTTGCCGAGTTTGAGCGCAGCATGATCCGACAGCGGGTAAATGCCGGCCTGGCCCCTATCAAGGCCAAGATCAAGCGCGGTGAGAAGTTCACGTCTAAGGCCGGTGTTGTACGCCGCAACCTCGGCCGCCCGGGGGCCGAGCCTGAGAAGGTCGAGCGCGCCCGGGAGGAACTCGGCAAGGGCATTGGGATCGGCAAGGTTGCGCGCCTGACGGGCTTGGGGACAGGCACGGTCCACCGCTTGAAGCGGGAGATTTTGCTCGGCGGCTGATTGCAGAATTGGGCAGTCGGTACGGCGCCGAGGAATTTAAGGGGTTCGTTGGTCGGCGGACCTACACGACGGCTCCTCTGGAGGCGTCATGAGACGAAGCCGCACCAAGCTGCGGAGATGAGCCGCGTGAATGCCGTCATGTCATCGCAGCACTAGCCCCTTCTCCTTGCAAAAGCCCAGCGTCAGGAAGCGGTCTCGCACATTGTCGCCGAGGAACATCAGTACGAACGCTTCTGCCTTCTTATTCGGCGCGTCCAGGGGACGTTCGATCACGATGCCCGAGAACGGCACATCGCTCCCAAAGCTGATTCTTGGCATTGATCCAGCCGCAGACGTGCAGAACGCCCTGCGCGTTGCGCCCGCCGATCATCTCACCGAAACGGGGCGCTCCCCGGATCTCTCAGGCCCTCGCGGATAATGATGCGGCAAGCCCGCCGCCCAGCGACAGGCAGCACAGCCAAAACATGTGCGCATCCCTATTTTGGGGGAGACTTGGGCGCTGGCGCGGGCGGCTCAACCTCGCGCTAGGAGCGACCGTCAACACCTACGTCGCTGCGGTGAAGTCGTTCCTGGGCTTTGCCCACCGCGTGGGGTTCACCCGCTTCAATGCGGGTCCGCTGATCAAGCTCAAGAAGGCACCACGCCAAATCGCGCAGCGCATCTTGAGCGAGGTCTCAGTTGCCATGTTTATCGGGGCCGCCAAGACCGATCGCGACCGCCTTATGTTCGATCTACTTCGGGGACTGCGCGTCTCAGAGCTGGTCAGCTTGACGTGGGCTCAGGCCATTGGGCGCGACAGCGGCGAGGCGCAACTTGAGATCATCGGCAAGAGCAGCAAGGCGCTACAGGTGGCTCATACCGGCTGTGATCGCAGCCCACCTGTTTGAAAGCCGCGGTGAGGCGCCGGTGTCCGCGCCCGTGTTCCAGTCCGTTCGGCGGCCCAGTAGCCAGCTGACCGAGCGTGCCATCAACTTCATCGTCAAGGAGGCGGCCGAGCGCGCCGGCGTGAATCCCACCGCTTCGATCCATTGGCTGCGCCACGCTGCACGTCGCCTTCGATCTCGACGTCGACTTGAAGCGTGCCACCAGCTACGACGAGGCGATGAAGTAAGCCGTAGTAGAGTTCCACCCGTTAAGACGCGACAAATCGGTTAAGCCCAACATCGTGCGTTTTCAGCCGATCATTGGCAGTTAGAAGATAGGGGATCGCTAACCGATTTGCTTCGGCGATACGCGCGAAGTCGCGCCGGAACGTCCGCATCACTGAGGCGAGCTCGCTCCTGAGCGCAGCCTCGTCGATAGTGGCGATGCGGCGCTGGCGCATGACGACTTGCCCGTCGACGATTGTCGTCTCGACACCGCGCCCCGTTTCGCTGAAGACGAGCTGTCGTGCCACGCTGTTCAAGGGCTGGTAGGCCACGTCGTCGAGATCGATCACGACGAGATCGGCCTTCATTCCTTTTCGGATTGCGCCGAGCTCACCGTCGCGATCCATGGCATGCGCCCCGCCCAGTGTTGCCGCCCTGATGGCGTCCGCGGCGCGCACTCCTGTCGGGTTCGGATCGGTGACCGCCGCCAGCAGGCAGAACATCTTCATCGCCTGGAACGTGCTTTGGCAGTCGCCGCAGCTGCAATTGTCGCAACCAAGTGCCACATTGACGCCGGCCTGCATCACCGCATGCATGGGTGCGATTCCGCTTTTCAGCTTCAGATTGCTTATGGGGTTGTGGGCGATGCCGCTCCCGTGCTCGGCCAAGAGCGCGATCTCTTCTTGCGTGAGCCAAACGCCGTGGGCGATTGTGGTGCGTGGTGTAAGTAGGCCGACGTCGGCCATATGTCGAATCATAGAGCCGCCATGCTCGCCATAGATCGCTCGCGCCTTCGCCGTCTGCGCCTTGGTTTCGTAGACGTGGGTAAAGACCGGCAATTCATGTCGCCTGGCGAGGTCGCTGATGCCTTCGAGCAAAGGCCGCGATGAGCGCTGCGGCCCGGACGGGCTCAATCCCCAGCTCAATCGCGGCGGCAGCGGACTGAGGCGTCTGATCTGGCGCTCAATGAAGTCGATTTCCTCGCGCGCATCTTTCGGTGTCCCTCGGATCAACGCCATGGCCGATTCGGGTACGTCAGCGGGCAAGAACGGCGCGATATCGAGGGCCGCGACGTCGCGCACGGCAATGGAGAACACGACCCGGATGCCGATCTCGGCATAGGCGGCGAGGATGATGTCAAGAGTCTCTTCGTCCTGGGGGACCAGGGAGTTCATGTCCTGCAGAGTGGTGATGCCGTTGCGCAGACATTCGAGCGCGCCCAGAAGCGTGCGCGCGCGAAGCTCCGCCTTGCTGCGCCGACCGAAATAGGCCGGCTGCGAATGCAGCGCCCAGACGTCGAAGGGCATGTCCTCAAGGAGCCCTTTGGCAAGCACGTCGTAGGAGTGATAGTGGGCGTTGACAAATCCAGGAATGACGAGTTTGCCCCGCGCTTCGATCACCTCGGCCTCCTGGGAAGCTGCGGCGCGCCGCGCGATGCTTTCCTTCAGTTGCAAGTCTTCGTCGGGCGCCGTCACCGAGGTGATCAGCGTGCCTTCGATGAGAATATCGCGCTGCGGCGGGTCATCAATATCGCCGTCGTGGTCATAGACGCGGGCTCCGCGAATGAGCAGTGAGCGGGGTGCGGCGATTGGGTGTTCAAACGTCGTCATGGGCTATTGCTACCTGTTCGTGCCGAGAGAAGCCCCCAGCACTCTATTTTAAGAAACGTTCCGCTTGACCTGAGAGCACCTTGGCTTTTGGAAGCGAGGTTCCGAGCAATGAGAGGGACGCCTACGGGATTGTCCGCCCGCGCGGCAAGGTCGCACGACGCAACGGCTTGCGGCGACGCATCTGGGGCGTGGCTCGATGGTGCGAAGCTGGACATGCGAACCATGATCTCGCACGGTACGCCACCGTCGTCGATTGGCTCTCATCGACGATGTTCGCCTGTGCGTGTGACGACTTGCCAGCCGCGAACGATCGATAGACACCCTATCTCCCCGTCAATACCGGGCGTCCATCCCTGCGACCACCCGCTTATTCTTCGAATCCGCCGTTGTTCGACTATGTCGGCATCCGAGCTCCTCAGACCCGCGAGTTCTGTTGGTAATAGGGCACGTGCGCGTTGGGATCGTAGTACGTCTCATAAAATGCTCTGACGTGGGGAAGCACGTTTTTCGACAGCCGGCGACGTTCGATCTCCTCGCTGCTGAGCGGGCGCTTGAGCATGTCGGAGAGCTGGCGCAGGGCACCATCGCGGTCAACGCGGGTGAACCTGCCGTCCTGATAGACGATTTCACCGCCGACGATTACGGTCTTCACCCCCTTCATCTTGGCCCGCTGGATCACCGCATCAAGCACAGGCACTTCGGGATCGAGATAGGGATAGCTGATCTGCTTCCAGTCAAGCAGAACCATGTCGGCCGCCTTGCCGATTTCGAGGGCACCGATCTGTTGCCCGTAAGGAGTTGTCTTGGCCCCCCCGCTCGTTGCCATCCGGAAGACCTGAGCGGGGGTAGGAATCCGATCATCCATGCCGGGTTCACAGTGGGTGTGCAGGACCATGCGCAACTCCTGCAGCATATCCTGGTCGTCGTTGATGCCGACATCGTCGAGACCGATGGCCGTATTGATCCCTCTTTCCTCGAGCCGGTTGAGCGGCAAAACCCCGCTGCGCAAGCGGAAGTTGGAACTACAATTGTGACAGACATTGGTGCCCGTTTCGGCCAGCTTATCGAGATCGCCTTCCGAGAGCCAAACGGCGTGCCCAAGGGTCATCTTCGATCCGAGTAGGCCGAAGCGGTCGATGTAATCCACTGCTGTGCCGCCGGGGCGCAGATTCAGGGCATACGCCTTCTGATAGGGAGTCTCAAGCAGGTGCATATGAATTGGAACGCCGTGTTTCTCGGCGCAACATGCCAGCATGGCCAATCCCTCGTCGGTGCACCATTGCAGGTTCGATGGTGCCAGCTGGGTCTCAACGCGTTCCTTGCCATGGTGCTTGGCCCGCAAATGCTCGAAGAGCGCAATGGTCTCGGCGGCAGGCATTCGAAAGCCGGCAAAGTACTTGGCAAGCAGGGGACGGACATCCTCGGGTACGCGTCTCAGGAATTGCTCGTTGTCCTCATAAACGAGATGGTTCTGCTCGCGCAGTGCGTAGCAGTAGGAAACGCGAATGCCGACGTCCTCATAGGCACGGATGATCGACTCCGCCTCCTCCTCGGTCTGGCGCGGATTGCCGGGAAGCCAGCCATGAAGATGCTGGACCGTGGTCGTGCCGGAGGCAAGCATTTCGAAAGCCCCATAGAGGGTGTCGTAATAGGGAATGCGGTCGCGCATGGCAATGCTGGTTGCAAACCACAGCTCAAGCGTGGTGTCGGCGATGCCGAGCTGAACCGGTGACAGGCCGATGTGATGGTGGCCGTTCACGAAACCGGGGAGCAGCACTTGCTCGCCGTCGCCGATCACCGGTGCGGTCGGATTTTCGCAACGGAGCGCCGCGAAAGATCCAACAGCGGTGATGACGCCGTCGCGCTGGACCACGGCGCCGTCGTCGATCTGTGCCCAGCGGTGTCGGTCAAGCACGCGGGTAATCACATGCTTGCCGCGCACGATCGCATAGGCCCTGCCGTGTTCCCTCATCTCAATGCTCCGTCAGTTGGCGACGGATGTGGTCTTCGGCGCTTGCTTAATCCACGTCATGCCTGCAACTCAGCGATGAGGTGGGCTACACACGCGAGCGATTCCGGCGACATCGATTTGCGCAGCCGCACCAGGTCGACGGCATTGTGCCGGTGCAGCCGAGGCGACGCGGTGAGTGAAATGGACCGATCGACGAGTGCGATGGTCTCGTCGATCCGGCGGTGGATTTTTGGGCTGCGCGATGGCCACGCCGAGCGCGCCGTGCTGTTGGGCAGCGGGCCATCAATCACTGCTCAGCCCTCCCTGGCCCTTGGGAAGCCAGTACAGGAGTCGCCGTTGCAAAAACCGCAGGGCGAGGTCGGAGGCGAAGCCGAGCAGACCGATGATAACAATGGTGAAATACACGAGCCCGGGATTGAATGTATTGCGTGCCATTGAGATGATCTGCCCGAGCCCATATCCGACGCCGGTCGCCTCGGCGACCAGCACCACCATCCACGCGCCGAAAAGATTGAGACGCAGCACCACCAGCAGGCCGGGCAGGATTGCCGGCAGAATCACGTTTCCGTAGATCTGACGCTTGCTGGCCCCCATGGTGCGGGCGACATTGATGTAGTTGCGATTGACCGAATCGATCTGCGTGATGGTGGCAAGTGTCATCGTGAAAAATAGCGCGATGAATACCATGAAAATCGCTGGCCCATTGCCGATACCGAAGAGGAAGGTCGCCACCGGCAACCATGCGACGGGCGAGACGGGTGCGAGCAACGTCACCGTGGGCAGAACCAATCTATCGACGAGGCCGAAATAGCGAATAAGAACGCCCAAGCAAAGGCTGGTGACCGCGGCGATGGCAAGGCCGGTCAGCACCCGCATACTCGATGACGCCACGGTGATGATGACGGCTCCGAATGGCGTAGGTCCGGCGTTGGGATCGACGCCGATCTCCCAACGTCGGCCGGTGTTGAAGTTCTTCGCCTGTCCCGCGAAGTCGCCAAGAAATATGTGGGGAGGTGGCAGCAGCCGCTGATCGGCGACGCCGACATACCACAGGAATTCCCAAATCCCGGCGAACAGCCCGATCGACAATAGGCCCCAGATCAGTTTCGGCCCGTGCTGCCGGACAACGGCGATCAACAGGCGGGACAAGGAAGCGGCGACTCGGCTTGAGGGCGCCACTTCGCCGTGACCGATCTTGACGTCGACTGCCCGCACGCGGCTCAAGCCGATTTGTATTTGAGCTTGGCGTAGACGTCGGGAACCTCGGCGATCGCCTGCTCGAGAAGGCTCCAGTCGATTGCATCACGGCCGGGCTTCTTTTTAATGTAGCCCATTGCCATAATGGACTCGACGCGATTCAAGATAAAGTCCGTCTGGGCTCTCTGATCGACCTTTGCCGGCTGAGCAGTGGCGCCGATACGAGCGTTCTCCAGCGAAGTCTTGTAGTAGGGACCAACCAACTCCCCGAGGAGCTGCTCGCGATCCGTCTCGAACAGCAACTGTGCCTTCAGCATCGCCTTGATCAGCGCCTTGACGCTGTTGGGGTCCTTCTCCAGCAGTCTCGTGCTGGCACCAAGCACGCAATCGGTATATTGCGGCCCGTAGATGTCGACGCCGTCGGACAACAAGACCGCGCCCTTTACGTCACTGAGGAGGGTGGATCCGTAAGGTTCGATCGTCGACGCGATGTCAACGGCGCCGGCCTTGAACGCGGCCACCATTTCGCCCATCGAGTCCAAGTAACGCACGGTGATGTCTTTGTAGGCGACGCCGTTCTTCTTCAGCCAATCGTAGGGCAGCACTTCGAGAGTGTCGTTCTGGAAGGTTCCGAGTGTCTTGCCTTTGAGCTTGGCCGGCGTGTCGAGGCCCGGCTGGGCAACGATATAGACCCCCTGCACCCCGCCCCCGGCGACGATCTTCACTGGGGCGCCGGCGTCGTAGAGAGCCATGAAGTTCGTGTACGGAAGCACGCTCACGTCAACCTGCCCCGTGCCGAGGAAGGTGACCTGTTCGGCAAAGGAGGGCGTGTTGACGAATTCGAGTGTCAGGCCGTCTTCCTTGGCAAGCTGGCGCGCATGGGCAATAAAGAACGTGACGTTGCAAAAGCCGTTGCCGTGGGTTCCCTTGACGGATGCAGCGGCCCGGGCCGACCCGGGAGAGTCCACCATACCAGCCGGCACCGCCATCACGATCGTTCCCAGCGTGCCGGCCTTCAGGAATGAACGGCGGTCCAATACACTCTTCGCCGGACTGGTAGCGGCGCGACTGCCGTGGCGATCACACATGATGCCTCTCCTCTCGCATGTTCCGAGCGCTGCCATCGTGGCGGCCGAGTTGACCGCGACGCGCAAAGCTCGAGTTGCGGTGACGTGCGGACGAAGGCATAGCAAGTGACGTGCCAGAGCCAATTGGCGCGGGAAAGCCATGCGGCCGCTGGTCCGCGATTGACCCTCGGCGGGCTTCCTGAAGTGACTGCGAGTGGGGCGACGTAGCAAAGCTCCCTGCAACATGGGACTCGGAGGTGTGCGCACCTATTCCATCTCTTCGGCAAAAAAGTGCGGCGGGATTTCAACCTATCTGCGCGCCCGTCGCTGAGTGCTCAAGACATGGGCGCCTGCCTTCCGCCGGGGCAACAAATAGCTCGGCGCAGCGGCAACGTGACAGCTAGGACATCGACGCTGACGTGACGTGATGCAGGAGGAGCGCTGTCACTCTCTCCACCACCTTACCGCCGCCGACGTGCTTGGCGCGCGTGAGCACCGTGACAGCATCGGCAAAGGCAGTGACCTCGCGGAACTTAAGCCGCAATTGTGGTCCGGCACGAGGCTTGCTTAGGAAAGACCATCATCGATCCCTCCGTTCGATGATGGCGTGTCCTTGTGCCTCTCTCTCCTCTGGGGAGGCGCTTCTAGGCGCCGCACGGCAAGGGGCGCCCTTTTTCTGAGCAGAGTGGCGGACGACGCCATGCGAAGGACAGCGCCCGTCGGATCTGGAGAGATGCCATGAAGAGCATTCTTCTCCCCATCGACCAGAACGAGCATATGCCTTCAGCCCTTGAGACTTCCAGGCTTGCCGCAAGCCTGTTTGACGGTGTGGTAGAAGGTGTCGCGCTTTGTCCGAAGTTCACCGAGATCGTAACCGAACCAATGGTCGCCGCTGTAATTCCGCCTTTCGACTGGAACGAAGCCGACTACATCAGAAGGGTGCGATGGTCGTTTCATCACTATGCGGCGCGGCATTCGACGGAGCCCAAGGAAGCTACCCGATTTCGCTGGCGTGGCGGCTCCGCGCTCTTGGATGCCTCACTGGGAAGTCTTGCTCGTGTCTACGACTTGACCGTGCTCAATCGCCCCGGCGCTCGAGGAGGACGTATGGCCACTGTTGAGAGCGTACTCTTCGAAAGCGGTCGGCCCATCCTGATGGCGCCACCATTTCCCCCAGTCGTTTGCCCAGACAGTTGTTATTCATTGGAACGGTAGCACCGAAGTTGCCCGAGCCATTGCGATGGCGATGCCAATCCTGCGCAAAGCAAAACGCGTCATGGTGTTGAGTGTTGAGGGCAATATGGTGCCTGGTCCTTCCGAGCAGGAGGCGGCCAGTCATCTACGGGCCCATGACATTGATGCCACGGAGAAATCGATTGCCACTCGTGGGCAACGCCCCGGTGTGGCTCTTCTCGCCGAGGCTCGAGCTCAAGGTGCGGACCTGTTGATTAAGGGTGC
>Ga0075425_100005137_pt1 | contig 13569 bp, 9 predicted proteins | sample SoiMethybrSBSTD4_FD_75300 | JGI IMG/M metagenome (GOLD analysis project Ga0075425, IMG submission 75300) | Bulk soil microbial communities from a Populus tree surrounding site in Tennessee, USA - Soil MetaG P. TD hybrid SBSTD4 | ecosystem: Environmental > Terrestrial > Soil > Tree plantation...
AGCCTGATTACGACGATTCCGGTAGCGAAAATGGTGCAGCGGATTTCGATTTCACCAGATGGGAAGCATGTTTATACGCACGATCAAGATGCACCGCGAATCGCGGTGATCGACACGGCGACGAACAAAATTGCGAATTGGATCGCAGTGCCGACGTCAGTTTATGCGTCAGAACCGACGGCGGATGGGCGGTGGCTGGTGACGTTGGACCGAAGCAGCCACGCATACGTGATCGATCTCCAGTCAATGAAAGTGGCGCATGCGCTGAAGATTTCGGATGGAGCATCGGAGATTCTGATCCGTCCTGGAGGAGAAGTTGCGTATTTGAGCGGAACGGGCGCGGGAAAGATTGACGTGCTGGATTTGCACACGTGGGAACTGCAAAAGCCCATTGAGCTGACGGCTGGAGTAGATGGGATGTCATGGCTGCCGGCGGGAGCCAAGTAGCGGAAGGGCTAAGGCTTTAGCCAGGAGTCGCGTCCTTCGCGGACAAATTCGTCGTCATTTAGTTCGGGATAGGCGCGATACACGCGGTCGATTTCTTCTTTCTGCCCTGGGCTGAGAGTCTCACGAGGATCCAGGCACCAAATGCCTTCGAACAAGCCTTGCCGGCGCAGGACTTCATGCAAACCAGCGATGCAGCCTGCGAAGTTGTTTGCCGTATCGAAAAATGCGGCGTTGCAATCGGTGACTTGGACGTTTCGTTGCAGCATGGATTGCGGGATGGGCTGATCGGTGCGCGCCAAGCTGCGGCATTCCTTCAAGAGTTCGACGGCACGTTTGGTCCAAACGGCCCAGTGGCCGAGCAGACCGGCAACGATGCGGAATTTTTTCTGCTTACCGTCGATCTGAAAAGCGTAAGGCGTGAGCAGGTCCATCACTATATTGTCGTCGTTGCCGGTGTACAGGGCGATCTCGCGGCCGGAGTCCGCGACGGCGCGAACGACATCCAGGGTGTGGTAACGATTGAAGGGCGCAATTTTGATCGCCACGACATTCTCAATTTCGACGAATCGGCGCCAGAAGTTGTAAGAAAGAACAGGACCGCCGACGGCTGGTTGGAGATAGAAGCCCATGATAGGGAGAAGCGCGGCAACTTCGCGACAGTGGGCAACGAGCGCGTCGTCGTCCAAGTCCCCTGCCGCGGCGAGGCTCAAAAGACCCACGCTATATTTCAAGTCACTCAGCAGACGCGCTTCGCCTACGGCCTGCGCGGTTATGCCGCAGATCCCGCCAACGCGGATGAGCGGCACTTCGCGAGCTTTGTCCGCGCGGTCCATTTCCTCGGCGGCCAAACGCAAAACAGGCTCAAACAAGCCGACGCGCGGTTCGCGAATGGCAAACTGAGTGGTGTGCACGCCGACGGCGAGGCCGCCGGCGCCGGAAGCAATGTAATAGCGGGAAAGAGCCCGCTGGCGGCGTTCATCTAGTTTGCGCTCTGCGGTCATAGCGAGCGGATGCGCCGGAATCGCGGTTCCGGCCTTCAAAGCATTGTCAATTTTGGGATCCAAAGTTTGCACCACGTTTCCGCCGGGACTTGCGCTCCGCCGCCATTTAAAAGTGGCCTGCACGTTCCTCAAAGTGAGTCGGCTTCGCCAGAGTCGTTTCGCCTCTGCGAACCCAATCCGCGATCCAGTCGATTATTTGTTGAGCATTTACACGAGGACGGCCAAAAAGCTCGAACGACTTGGCGCCATTGCTCAACAGGGCGTCACTCGACTCAGTTCCATCAAAACGAACCGGTTTGCCAAACTTTTTGCCAAATTCTTCCGCGACGCTTCGCACGCTGAGCAATTCCGGGCCCGTAATATTGATTACGTTGGGCGGTGATAATGCGCAACGGAACGACTCCAAACTCATGGCGGAGGCGTCGGCTTGCCAAATGGTGTTTAAGTGGCCCATGGGCAGCGACACAGGCTGACTTGCGTTCACGCGCTGAGCGATGTCAAGCAGCACGCCGTAGCGAAGCTCGCACGCGTAATTCAGGCGAAGAATGGTCATCTTCGTGTTGTTAGCCCGGCTGAAATGCTCGAAAATGCGCTCGCGGCCTACGCAACTCATCGCGTACTCACCGGAAGGGTTCAGCGCATCTTTTTCGCAGGAGCCTCCACGGGTAATCGGTGACAATCCATACACATTCCCCGTTGAGAAGACCGCGATTTTACTGTTCCGATATCGATTGGCAACCAGTCCGGGCAAAAACGAATTGATGGCCCAGGTGAGCCACTCCTGCCCAGTGGAACCAAATTTCATTCCGGCCATGAAAACTACGTTGGCCGCATCGGGAAGCTTGGCCAGCGAAGCGGGGTCGAGCAAATCGCACCGCACCGTCTCGACGCCCCATGCTTGCAATTGATTTTCGAGCGAAGGGGGCGAAAACCGCGAAACGCCGATGACGCGTCTCTTCACTCCGGCGGCCTCGGAGGCCCTTTTTGCCATGCGGGCCAGAGTTGGGCCCATCTTCCCGGCTGCGCCGAGAACGACAATGTCGCCCTCGAGGCCGCCCAGGGTGCGGACGACACCTTCGGTTGGCTCGCTGAGAAGGTCTTCCAGTTGCGCTACGTCTTGAATGGAAGCAAGGTTACCCGACATGACGACTTCGTTTCTCCGGATGGGTTTCGCGTACCGCCGCGTGATTGTACTCGAATTGTTCCTGGACGGTCTTCAGGTTTCAGGTATTCTTCTACGCGGTTTAGAACTTCCAGGATTTTATTTCGATGCATCTTCGCATGATGACTGAGCAGGACGTCCCGGGCGGCTTGCGTCTGAATACTCTTGTCGGATGGAATCAGACTGCGGCCGATTGGTGGCGATTTCTCAGGAACAGTCCGCATGGGTGCTTTGTGATGGAGCACGAGGGGAAAATTGTAGGAACCGCGACGACCATCAACTACGAGAGTCGCTTTGCCTGGATTGGGATGGTTTTGGTCGATCCGGAGTTCCGGAAGCAAGGAATAGGAACCGAACTTCTAAGAAAAGCCATCGAGTATCTCGATGGCGTAAGCATACGCACCGTGAAGCTTGATGCCACGCCGCAGGGGAAACCGATTTACTCAAAGCTGGGATTTGTCGAGGAGTACGAGATTGAGCGATGGGTTCTGAACAGGCCGCCTGGCACAAGTTCAGCAGCACTTAGCTCAACGCGCGCTCCACTTAGTGAGACGCAGAGAGAACAGATTTTCCGATTGGATAAAGAATTGTTTGGCGCAGATCGCAGCTTCGTGCTTCAGGCCCTTTGCGAAGAAGCGCCGGAATTTGCAACGGCGGTTTGGGAAGATGAGTTGCTGCAGGGCTATGCATTCGGACGAAGCGGATTGTTTGCGGATCATTTTGGACCGTGGATGGCAAGGACGCGGGTGGCAGCGGAAAATCTGCTGCAATCTTTTTTGGCCAAATCATCGCGCGAAACTCTCATTGTAGATCGCATGAAGTCGAATTCCATGGCCGTCGAATTGTTGCGGGGCTGTGGTTTTACCCCGTCGCGTCCCCTCACGCGCATGGTCCGCGGCCCGAATGCGTATCCCGGCAGGCCTGAGTCGTTCTGCGCAATCCTCGGCCCCGAATTTGGATGAAATCATCCTGCGAGTCGGGATAAGCTTCGCATCCGCCGCGATACGGGGCGACGCTCAGGAGACGGATGGCGCTCAGCAAGTCGAACGGTTCCGCAAGTCACATCTACTATGGCTGGTGGATTGTCGTCGCGGCCTTCTTGAATCTTTTTTTCGTGGTCGGAATTCTTTTTTATGGCTTCCCGGTTTTTTATCCGTACTTCGTGGAATCCCTCGGCTTCACCAGGGCCCAGGTAACGCAAGGCTTCCTGCTCGGATTCCTATTCGCGGGGCTTCCCTTTGGGGTGTTGGCCGGAACGCTGATTGACCGGATTGGCGCACGAGGTGTGATTCTCGCGGGAGTTGGGCTGGTCGGACTGCCTTTATTGCTCATGGGAAGGATGAGCCACTTCTGGCAGTTCGAAATTCTCTGCGTTGTGGAAGTTATCGGCTACGTTCTGGCGGGACCCATTGCCAATCAGGTGTTGATCGCGAAGTGGTTCGCCCGGCGCCGTGGACGGGCGATGGGATATGCGTATCTGGGGCTCGGCCTGGGAGGCGTGGCCGCACCGATGCTGGTGAATTTCCTGGCGCGGAGTTTAGGATGGCGGCACGGACTGGAGTTGCTGGGAACATTCATCTTGCTAGTGCTTTTTCCTATCGGCATTTGGGTGACGCGATCTTCCCCCGAAGAAAGCGGTGTAAACGCCGAGCCGTTTAGAGAAGAAGCGCTGCCGCTTGAAAACTCTCTGCCGTCCACCACAGGTTCCGCGGCCGTATCACAAGCCGTGCGGTCCGGTGCTTTCTGGCTGATCATCGTCGGTTCCACTTTGGCCATTGGCGCTATCGGAGCGGTGATTCAACACTTCATTTTGTTTTTGAAGGACGCCGGTTATTCGGCTACAGCGGCTTCGCAGTATTCGACGATCTTGCTAACCGCCAGTCTTGGAGGACGCGTCGTGGTCGGCTACCTCGCAGACCGTTTCCGGAAATCGTATCTGATGGCTCTCTTTTATTTTTTTATTGGCGCTTCTGTATTCTTGCTGGCCTATCCGCATTCGCCGGCCGTTTTGAGCGCGTTCGCGATTGTCTTCGGGTTTTCGATGGGAGCGGACTATATGCTCATTCCCCTCGTGACGGCGGAATGCTTCGGCACGGCTGCTCTGGGCAAGCTTCTTGCGTTGATCATTATGGGGTATTCCCTAGGTCAATGGGCGGCACCGTGGTTTGTGGGAAAAATGTTTGATGCACAGCACAGCTATGATTTGGCGTGGAGAATCGTCGCAATTCTTGGCATGGCAGGAGCGGTGGCTATCTATGCGATTCCAACTTCCGTGCGGATTCAAGCCGAATGATAATCCGCCAAGTTTTGCCGTTTCTCATTCTTCGCGCAAAGTTCTTGCGGGGTCGATACTGGCGATTCTGAGCGAAGGAATGATGGTTGCGAGAAGGGTCACAGAGGAGATTGTGAGGACCACGACGATGATGGTCGTGATGTCGTAGACGCCGACGCCGTAAATCACGCTGCTCATGACGCGCAGCGCTCCGGCAGAGAGAATCAGCCCCAGAACAACACCAAGAATCGAGGCGTTCACTCCGGAGCGGCCGATTTGCAGCATGACCTGGCCGACGGTGGAGCCCAAGGCCATGCGAATGCCGATTTCGCGCGTGCGCTGCGCCACCATATTGGCTACTAATGCAAAGATGCCGACGGCGCTGAGCAACAATGCGAGGGCGGCCATGGAGCCGAGCAATGCCACTTCGATTCGTTGCGTGGCGAGGGTCCTGGCCAAGAGGTCCTTCATACTGTAGAAACCGGAAGCAGGCAGATTAGGATCGGCCTTGGCGAGCGCGCGCTGCATCTCAGCTGTGAGTCCCTCCACTGGACCCGCCGCGCGAACAATCCAGTCGGGTTGAAACCACACATGCAAGATCGCGAGGGATCCCCCAGCCACCTGCGCTGCGGGAACATATATGGTCTGTTCGGTTTGGATCGGCGCGACGGAATCCAAGCCGGAAACAATAGGGACATCGCTAACCTCGCCGACGATGAGAGTGTCCTGGTTGAAGTAACGGCCCACGGGATTGCCACCGCCATAAAATTTTCGGGCGAAGGCTTGGTTCACCACAGCGACTCGCTGCGTATCAGATCCGTCCGCATCGGTGAAGACGCGGCCCACCAGAAGAGGCATCTGCAAGGTGTCGAAATATCCCGGCGTGACGTACGTCAAATCCGATCCATCCTGGTGCCCGGCCTCCTTGCCATCGCTGAGCGTGATCCAGTCATTCAGAATTCGTTCGTAAGGAAGGCTCAATGCCACGGCAGCGTTCTGGACGCCGGGAATTTCCCGCATGGCCGCAGTGCTCTCGTCCAATAGCTTTCGAAAGGTTGCGGGATCTTGGTAGCGGACGTCATCGAGAGAAGCTTTGGCGACCATGACGCCGTTAGGATTAAATCCAGGCGGCAGCGTCTCCAAGTAAATCAAGCTGCGGATGAGCAAACTGGAACCCGCAAGCAGCACGACGGTGAGGGCCACTTCACCGGCAAGCAGCGATTGACGGAGGCGCAGGCCGCCCGGCCGAGCCACGGCGCGGTCGGCCATCGAGGAGCGCAGGTCTACCTTTCGCGCGACGAGCGCCGGAAGCATGCCGAAAAGCACGCTGGTCAACACTGACACCGTGAGCGTGAAGATCATCACGCGAGCGTCTAGAGGAACGCCAGCGACTGGGAGAAAGTGTTCGGGCAGAAGCAGCAGGAGGCCGCGCAGTCCAAGATAACCGACGCCAGTGCCCACAGCTCCCCCAATCAAGGCAAGTAGGAGATTTTCAATCCAGAACTGCCGCTGAATCTGCCAGTTCGAAGCTCCCAGTGCCAGCCGCGTGGCCACTTCCGGAGTGCGGCGAAGCATGCGAACCAAAGTCAACCCAGCCAGGTTGGCGCAAGCAATGAGCAGAATGAAGCCGGCAGCCAGCATCAACGCGAGCACTTGGGGACGCAGCGAGTCGGTCTGGCCTTTCTGGAACGGCACAGAGTGATAGCTCACCTTCGCGCCGGGGTTTCCTGCTAATTCATAACGACCAGAGCGGCTTAGCCAGGCGCGGTTGATTTGTGCATCGGCCTCTTGCGAGGTAGCGCTTTCACGGAGCCGGGTGATGGCGGTAAAGTTGGTTCCCCCACCTTCGCCCGCGCGGCTGGGCTGAAGCGGCGTGAACACATCGGCGTTCAAAGGAGTCGTCTCACCTTGAGGCAGCACGCCTACGACCGTATAGGGCTCGCTTTTGAGCAGGACGGCTTGCCCAAGAATATTCGGGTTCGCATCAAAGACGTTGCGCCACACGTTGTAATTGAGGATGACAGCTTTTGGACCATGGGGTCGGTCTTCCTTTTCGGAGAAGCTTCGCCCCATCAGAAGCTGAATTCCCAAAACATCGAAGTAGCGCGCTGAGACGCGCCCTGCATGCACATATCCTACGTGCGAACCGTTCTTGAGGTTTGCGCCCGACGTACCTCCCGCTGACACTGCTGAGATTAGTGCAGGAACGTTGTCCCGCAACAACTCCCATTGCTCGCCATTTACGTTGTGCCGCTCATCGGAGGCCGCGGATGAGCCGTTGATCCGTGTGTAAATTGTCCCCATCCGTTCAGGATGCGGATAAGGTAGGCTCTTGAGCAAAAGAACGTTCACCAAGGAGAAAATCGCAGTGTTGGCGCCGACAGAAAGCGCCAAAGTGAGGACTACCGTGAGAGTGAAGCCCGGGTTTTTGTAGAGCTGGCGGGCACCGAAACGAAAATCGCTGATCCAGGAATGCAGTGAATCGCCAAGCTGCTGTTCGCGAACTTGTTGTTTCACCTGTTCGGCACCGCCGAGTTCTATGCGCGCGGCACGGTGCGCTTCCCTGAGCGGCATTCCCGCGCGAAGATTTTCGTCAATCAAAAGTTGAAGGTGCGAGCGGACTTCCAGGTCGAGTTCCTGCTCGACACGCCGAGTCATAAATAGATTTCTCAAAAGGCTTGCAGCTTTCGGAAAGAACGGCATGACCGCACCTCTACAACTACAACCCTACAAAGTTAGGACGCTTCCAAAGCCTGTGCGATGGCCCAGGAAATTCTGCCCCAGCGCTTCGATTCGGCTTCGAGCTGCTTCCGTCCCGCTTTGGTCAGTCGGTAATATTTCGCGCGGCGATTGTTTTCGGAGTCTCCCCAAAATGAGGAGGTCCAGCCTTCTTCTTCCATGCGGTGGAGAGCGGGAAAGAGAGAGCCGGGTTTGACCAGGAAAGTGCCGCCGGTGATTTGCTGGATTCTGCGGGAGATTCCCAATCCGTGCAGTTCGCCGGTGGCCAGCGATTTCAAGATGAGCAGGTCCAGAGTACCTTGCAAAAGAGTTGTTGGTTCCGAGCTCACGGCTACTCCTATCGAATTTCGATATGAGTATGCTCTTCTACCTATAGAGTGTCAATAGGAAGTAGGCCCGTTCCCCTTGACATTCTACGGGAAGCTCTCTATGCTCGCCTAGAATGTCTACCAAAGAAGACCGCGAACGCATCGAGTTGCTGCAGGGGACGCTGGACCTGCTGATTCTCCGAACGCTGCTGCTGGGGCCAGCGCACGGGTACGCCATCGCGAAAGCCATCGAGATGAACTCCGACGAAGTTTTGCAGGTGGAGCAGGGGTCGCTTTACCCGGCGCTGCACCGGCTTATCAAACGAAGATGGATTTCCGTAGAAGAAGGCACGTCGGAGAACAACCGGCGCGCCAAGTTTTACCGGTTGACGCGCGAGGGCCGGAAGCAACTGAAGGTAGAGACCAGCAAATGGGACAAACTGGCGGGAGCGATCGCGCGGATCCTCCGGCCGGCGGATTAGGAGAGCGAATCATGAGGCGTAGCAAACGGATGTTGGACGATCTGGATGCAGATATTCGCGAGCACATTGAAAGAGAAACGCAGGACAACATCGAGCGCGGGATGACTCCGGAAGAGGCGCGCTATGCGGCGGTGCGCAAATTCGGAAACGTGACGCGGGTGAAAGAAGACACGCGCGACGTGTGGAGAATCGCCTGGATCGAGGATCTCTGGCAAGACATTCGCTACGGTATGCGCATGCTGCGCAAGTCACCGGGCTTCACGGCGGTGGCCGTGCTTACGCTGGCGCTGGGGATTGGCGCGAACACGGCAATTTTCAGCCTGATTGACGCGGTGATGTTGCGGTCGCTCCCGGTAGAGAAGCCGTCGGAGCTGGTGGTGTTGCAATGGAACGCGCGCAAATCGCCGAAGATTCACGCTTACATGTCCTCGGGCGATTGCCCCAGCGAATCCGGTCCAGCCGGGGAGCGCGATCTTCGTTCAGCAAATCCCTCTGGCTGCTCGTTTTCCGAACCGATGTTTCGCGAGATCAGAAATGCAAACCAGTTCTCCGGAGTAGCCGCGTTCGCCAACTCGGGTCCGCTCTCTCTGACCGGCAACGGCCCCGCGAGCATGGTCAGCGGTCAACTGGTTTCCGGAGATTTCTTCCGCACCATGGGCGTGAAGGCGGCGGTGGGGCGCGTGCTGGAAGCGAGCGACGATTCGCCGACGGCGGCGCCAGTGGCGGTGCTCAATTATGGATTCTGGCAAAGCTCCTTCGGAGGCGCTCGTGATGTGGTTGGCCGAACGATTGAGTTGAACGGAGCGGCTTTTACGATCGCCGGAGTGGCCGAGCAACGATTCACGGGGATTGCGCCGGGGAGCGATTATGACGTTTGGCTGCCGCTTTCTGCCGGGCCGCGCATAACCAATCCGATGATGTGGAGCAGCCGCCAGGACAATGTGACTTACTGGTGGCTGACGATCGTCGGACGTCTGAAAACAGAAACGCCGCTTCCGAAGGCCCAAGCGGCCGTTAGCGGACTATTCCGAAACGAAATGCTGTATGGATCGGTGCCGCTGTTTGACGAAGGAGGAATGTTCGGGCCTCTAGGTCCGAGAGGCGGGGGCGGGCCGGCACGGAGTCAAATGATGATAGGCGGTCCGGGGCCTGGGCCTTCGGGACCGGGGCCGACAACTGGCGGCCCGCGAGTTGCGAAAGCTCCGGCGGGCAGCGGGCCAAGAGACGCAGTCGTAGTCCAAGGCCCGATGGCTCCTCCAGGGGGCGGCCCGCAACCTGCGAAGATTCGGGGGCCATCCGATCCGAAGAAAGCGGCGAAAGGACAAGCACCCGCAGAAACGACCAGCGAAGCCAGGACACTCTCGAAGCCAGATGACGAACCAAACATCACTCTGGTGAACGCTCAGACTGGATTGACGGGCAGTCGTGGCCGGTTCGCCAATCCGTTGTACGTTCTCATGTTTGCGGTAGGCATCATTTTGTTGATTGCGTGCTCGAATGTAGCGGGGTTGATGCTGGCACGAGCGGCAGCGCGGCAGAAAGAAATGGCGTTGCGGCTGGCGCTGGGGGCGGGCCGAACGCGGATCGTGCGACAGCTCTTAACCGAGAGCGTGATGCTTGCGGGGATTGGCGGCATTTTGGGAATCATTTTCGCCTCCTGGGGCGCCCACGCAATCCTTTCGTTCGTGTCGAGCAATCAGCCGCGACCACTCACGTTCGCCGCAGGCCTGGACATGCGTGTGCTCGGATTCACGGTGGCGGTTTCGCTTTTGACTGGGATCTTGTTCGGCCTTGCGCCAGCTTTTCGCGGGACGCGAGTGGACATGACTCCGGCGCTGAAGGAAGGCTTCAGCGCTTCGAGCAAGCTGGCTCGCAGCGGGGGAAGACGGTTCACTATTGGAAACGCGCTGGTGGTGACGCAAGTGGCGCTGGCAATCGTGGTGCTGGTTGGCGCCGGGTTGATGGTGCGAACACTGCAAAACCTCCGCAGCATCGATGTGGGCTTCGATTCTCACAATCTCGTGATCTTCGGAATCAACCCATCGCTTGCGGGTTATAAGGATGCGCAGATCGATAGTGTTTACCGCGATTTGCAGGGCCGACTGACGGAAACGCCGGGAGTGAAGTCGGCAAGCTACTCCATGATCCCGCTGCTGGAAGGTTCGTTGATGGTCACCATGTTCCACTGGCCTGGAACCCCCCAAGATCGCCAGTCAGAATCCTACATGCTGGAGATAGGGCCGAATTTCTTTGGCACTATGCAGATTCCTTTAGTTGCCGGACGAAATTTCACGACTCCCGACTATGAGATTGCCGCCAGTGCGTTCGCAAGTGCGGCTAACGGGTCGGCGCGGCCTACGGTACCAACGCCTGTGATTGTGGACCAGGCGTTCGTTGCGAAGTTTCTCGGGAAAGAAAATCCGCTGGGAAAGCGCTTCGGCCAGTCCGACGCAAGCCAGGAAGGACCTGCGAGCCCTGGTTATGAAATCATCGGGGTGGTTCGCGACACGAAGTACAGCGATTTGAGGCAGGAAATCAGCCCGATCATGTACAAGCCACAGAGCGGGATGGGTCCAGCGCTAGCGTTCGAGGTGCGCACTGCCGGTGATCCGCAGGCTCTGGTCCCAGCGATTCGCAAAACCGTGGCGCAAATCAATCCGAACCTGCCGTTGCGCGACGTTACTACCGAATCGCAGCAGATCGACCGGCTATTGTTTCAGGAACGGCTTGTGGCGCGGCTCTCCGGCTTTTTTGGTTTGCTGGCGCTTACGCTGGCATGCATCGGGCTGTACGGTCTTCTTGCTTATGAGGTTACGCGCCGCACGCGCGAAATCGGGATCCGCCGGGCCCTTGGCGCACAACCAGGCGATGTATTGCGGCAGGTGGTAAAGCAGGGGCTGTTGCTGGCGCTTGTGGGCACGGCAGTTGGCACGGGGGTAGCGATTGGGGTGACGCGTTACCTGAAGTCGATGCTCTACGATGTGCGCGCGGATGATCCCGTCACGATTGTCGCCGTCGGCGCGCTGTTGGTCATGGTTGCGATGGCAGCCTGCTTCATCCCCGCACGGCGAGCGACGAACGTCGATCCGATGGTCGCCTTGAGATATGAGTAGGACGCAGTCGCCACGATCAGGAATCCCACTTGACGGCAAGCCCGCCGCTCTCGCGGAAGAACTCATTTCAGTGCAGTGCCTCTTCGGCGGCCCCTTTGCCTTCCGTGATCCGGAATACGCGATTCACGCCGGACAGCGTAACGTTTTCCTTCGCGCCGTCGGGCCAGCGAATTTCCATCTTGTCGACTTGTTTCGCCTTGCCGATTCCGAAGTGCAGCCGCATATCGTTGTTGGAAATGTAGCTCCCGCCGCTGATGACGTCGTTCCGCTGAGTAATGTCCCCAGCGGTCAGGAACGCTTTCGCGCCGATCGCGTCGCGCGGCCCCTTGGCGCCGCCAATCAAATGCAGTGTGACCCAGTTGTTTCCATTGTTGACGACGTTTCGCAACAACACGGGCGGCCCATCGATCGTGTTGAGCACCACGTCAATTCTGCCGTCATTGAATAAATCGCCGAACGCCGCGCCGCGGGCGCTGACTACGACGCCCAAACCACTATTGGGCGCGGCAGGAACAACCTGAAAGTGCTTACCGTCCAGGTTGCGGAACAGCAGCGGCCGCTGGGCGAAGGTCATTCCCCAATCGTTTTGATCCACGCCGGGATAGACGTGGCCGTTGGCAGCAAAAATGTCTTTCCAACCGTCGTTGTCGTAGTCGAGAAAACCCGTGCCCCAGCCAAGAAAAGGAATGGTGGTGGCCGCCACGCCGGCTTGAAAACTGACATCGGAGAAATTGCCGTCACCCTCGTTGCGGTAAAGAGAATAGTAATCGTCGGAAAACGTCGTCACGTAGAGCGAAAGGTGTCCGCTGTTTTCATAATCTCCGATCCCCAGACCCATGGACGCTTGTTCCCGGCCGTCTTCTTTCAGCGCAAATCCCGATGGATAGCTGGCGTCTTCGAAAGTTCCGTCGCCTTTGTTCAAGAACAAATAATTCGGCACGGAATCATTGGCCACGGCGAGATCGAGCTTTCCATCATCGTTAAAATCCGCAAAAGCCACGCCGAACCCGTAATAACCTTTCTCATTGGCGACGCCGGCCTTTTTGCTGACTTCGGTGAATGTGCCGTTCCCGTTGTTGTGAAAGAGATGGTTTTGCTCGCCGGCAAGGCCCCTTGGGCCGCACATCACTGGCTTTCCGCGATACTGACAATAATTGAATTGCGCAGCGGCACTGCCCGAAACAGGCGGGTTGTCCAAGTCGAATTTGACGTACCCAGTCACGTAAAGATCCAGCTTGCCATCGCCGTCATAGTCGCCGAACGTGGCTCCTGCGGACCAAATGGGCTTAACGCCGCTCACGGCCACGCCTGCCGCCTCGGCCACGTCCGTGAACGTGCCGTCGTGATTGTTGTGGTAAAGGCGGTTCTTGCCGTAATTGGTGACGTACAAGTCCGGCCAGCCGTCGTTGTCGTAGTCGCCCACGGCCACGCCGAATCCCCAGCGCTCGTTCGCGACGCCTGCTTTGTCCGTGACGTCAGTAAAAGTGCCGTCGTGGTTGTTGTGAAAGAGAGCGGCCCGGGGCGGCTTCTCTTTTCCATGCAACGCATCGAACGTAGAACCATTGACCAGATAAATGTCCGGCCAGCCATCGTTGTCGTAATCGAAAATGGCCACGCCCGAACCGGGAGCCTCGAGGATTAGGCTTTTCTCCAGCGACCCGGAAACGTGCTTGAATTTGTCGAGGCCAGACTTTTTTGTGACGTCTTCGAAAATCACGGGCGCCCCTTCGACAAATCCTCCCGCCGTAATGGGTCGGTGCTTCTCGTCGAGAACGGGAGCGAAAACTCCACCCGTGGAAGCGCCGCCGGACTGTGATTGCGCCTGCGGCTTCGGCACCTCCTGCGGTTTTTCTTGCTGGGCGCCTGCACCGGAACCACCTGGGATCATCAATACACTCAGCGCGCAGACCATCGCTCCGCGCGCTCTGCAAAGCAAACTATTCTTTGTCCGTGGTGGCATGGCCTCAGGGCTTCGAATTACCTTTGCACCTGGTTCGGTTTTTCAGCAACTGGGGCAGGCGAATGGTGAACCGGGCAGGACTCGA
>Ga0075425_100005138_pt1 | contig 13568 bp, 11 predicted proteins | sample SoiMethybrSBSTD4_FD_75300 | JGI IMG/M metagenome (GOLD analysis project Ga0075425, IMG submission 75300) | Bulk soil microbial communities from a Populus tree surrounding site in Tennessee, USA - Soil MetaG P. TD hybrid SBSTD4 | ecosystem: Environmental > Terrestrial > Soil > Tree plantation...
CAGATGTAGCCGTCGAAGTGTGGGAGAAACTTGATGATGATGGAATCCTCGGCCTGCGGAATGAAATAGCCCTGGGTGATTTCCAGTTCATCTTTTTTGAGCGGCCGCGTTTCCGGGAAGAGCTGGTTGCGGGCGCCGGCGGCGAGCACGAGGAAGTCGGCGGTGTGCCATTTGTCTTCCACGCAGTAACGCGGTTTTTCAGAAGAGGTGTCGACAGAGACGATGTGGGATCGCTGGATGCTGCAGCCAGCTTCGCGAGCGCGGTCGAGGAGCAAGCCATTCAGCACCGTGCGGGAATAGATGACGATAGGGTGGGGCATGTCCAGGGTAGCGCGCTGCTCGTTGCTGGCAATGAGATCGATGGAATGGATGAGTTTCTTGGGGTAGGTATTGTCGAGAAGAAACGGAAAGCGCTGGATGGCTTTGTAAGTGAGGCCGCCGCCGCAGGGTTTTTCCCAGGCCAGATGCTCGTCAAAGATTTTGACTGCGTGGCCGGCGCGGGCGAGTTGCTCGCCGCACATCGAACCGGACGGACCGCCACCGACGATAGCGATTTCTGCCATGAATTTTCTCGCTGACCCGGAACGGCGCGCGCACGTACTGCCAGGTGTAAATGAGGCGCCGCGATGCTCTCTTCGGAGCTGTACGTAATACAAATTGCCGTACAAAACGACTCCGAAGCCGTGAGCCTCAGGCGATGGGGAAAATCGCCAGGGCGAAAGCAGCGAGGAGTATAGCACCGAAAATTGCGGCGGCCCCAGAGGACTGTGTCCTGAAGCGAACGAGGTCGCAAGCGAGGCGTTGCAGGAGAGAAAAGACGATGAAGTAAGCAGATAGAAGCACAAAAAGAATTTCGCCGGAGTGGAGAGCGAAGATTCCGACTAGCAGCGCCGTGACTACAGCAGTGCGGAGGGCCAAGGCTTTGAGGAGGCGCGCGCGATTGGGCGAGGCAGGCGATTCGCCGAGGAAGATTTCTTCCGCGAGGTGAGCCGGAAGAAGCAACAAGAAAAGGACCGGGAAGCGCAACCAGCGAGCGGGGTTGAGCCAGGCTTCGTAAAAAATGAGTTCGAACCAGGCGGAGAAGAGCAGGGTGATAACGATGGCCGAAGCAGCTGCCGAGAGCGCGGTGGCGTTAAAGAAAGTGGCTAGCGGCGGAACGAGCTTGTAGCGAACGGCAAGAGCCGCGATTCCAGCGAGGAAGAGCAATACGCCGAGATAGTCGGCCTGGAAGACACCCACGAAGTGAAACGGCACAAAGCCGGTGGCCATAATAAGCGCGGCGGCAAAGCTGGCGACGAAAGCGATGCCAAGTCCGCGAAGGAAGAGGTTAGAGGCCATGTTGGCGGGAGCGGCCGCAAGCGGCGAATCTGATTTGGATGAGGCCGTCATTTCGCGCAGAAAGGGCGGCACGAGAATCGACAGGCCAATGATGCCGAGAATGCAGGCTAGCGCCGGCATGTTCCTGGGCATGGGCGCCTCGGGATTTGTGCCGAGGAGCTGGGATGTCCAGGCACGGAGTTGAGTGAAGGTCTGGGCGGAGAACAGGATGCTGACGTGAGTGGTGCCAGAGATCAGTTGGTACTTGCTGGAGGAATCGGCGGAGGCTGAGATGAGTTGTTGCGTGAGCAGCTTGATGGGTCCGGGTTCCCACTGGCCGGTCACAAGAAGAGAATGCGATGGCAGCGAGGGAACGTCGTGAAAGGGGATCATCTCCGCGGAGAAGCCAGCAGCGGTTTGCATGGGGGCAGGAGAGAGGGCGATGACTCCCGCCACCCGGAAATGCGAGGCCGCTCGGATGGCGATGGCTCCGCCGAGAGAGTGTCCTGCGAGGATGGTGCGTTCGGGAAGGATGGCTTTGCGTTCGGCGAGGTCGCGGGCAAGCGCGAGAGCGCAGAAGTCGTCGCGATCTGCGGTGAAAGGGCCGGGGGTGCGGCCATGACCGGGAAGATCGGGAACAAAGACCCGGATGTCCAGATTGGCGAACTCCTGAGCGCTGAACGACATCACGCTCTTGTTGGCGGCGAGACCGTGAAAAAGAACGACCGAGCCGACGGGAGTGCCCGAGCGGGGTTCGTAGATGTCGAGGGCCAACTGACAGCCGCCGGCGGACGCGAGGACGGTGCGCACTTGGTAGGATTCACGATGGGACAGGTAGTAGCCGAGCGCGCAAAGAAAAAGCCCGGCGGCGGCCTGCAGAAGTAGCCGGCCGCTCATGGTAGGGCTTGCTGGCAGGCTGTTGGCGCGGGAAAAGGTCCAAAAAGTGCCGCGTGATAAACTGAAACAGCGCAAGTGGTGAATGAAGCGGAGATGGAAAGGGAACGGGATTGAGCGGCAGCGTCTTGAATGTGCACGAAGCGATTCTCCGATTTGGGCGAGCGAAAGGCAATGGGCGCCGCGTGGTGTTCACCAACGGTTGCTTTGACCTCTTGCATCCGGGACATATCGAAACGCTGGAAAAGGCGCGAAATTTAGGCGACGCGCTGGTGGTTGGAGTGAACAGCGACCGCAGCGTGCGCGAGATGAAAGGCGCGGGGCGGCCAATTGTTCCGGAGCGGGAACGCGCGGAAGTGCTCGCGGCGCTGGAGTGCGTGGATGCCGTGGTAATTTTTGATGAGCCCACGCCGCGGGAAATTGTGGCGGCGTTGCTGCCGGATGTCCTGGTAAAGGGCGGCGACTGGGCCAGCGACCGGATCATTGGGCGCGAGGAAGTGGAAGCAGCAGGCGGGCGAGTCGTTTCGGTTCCCGTGGTGGCCGGATATTCGACTTCGGCGATGCTGGAAAAGATACGGAAGCTGGACGCCTCTAACGGCGGCAATTCCTAACTATTTCAAATGATCTTACCAGTAGTACGCGAGCGACTTGAAACGTTGGTGCGCCAGCCTGCGCTGGACGGGGTGTTATCGGCGTTGCGAGGCGGGGCGAAGGTAGTGGCCTGCGCCGGGCTGACGGAATTGGCCAAGGCGATTGCGGTCGCGCACATCACGCATGAATTGCGCAGGCCGGCGTTTTTGCTGGTGGAGTCCAACAAAAAAGCGGAAGCAATTGCGGAGATGTTGCGGTTTTGCTTCAACGTTTTTCCGGGCGCAACAGGCGGCGTGGCGGTGCTCCCGGCATTCGATACATTGCCGTGGGAGTCGCGGAGTCCGCACGCGGATATTTTAGAGCGGCGGGCCGCGACGCTGTATCGGCTGGCGGCCGGAGAAATTTCGCTGGTGATCGCGCCAGTGGTGGCGGCCATCTGGCGCTACCGCGACATGACGGATTACGCGGATTTGACGCGCATGCTCGAGAAGGACCAGGACGTGTCGCTGCAGGATTTCCTGACGCATCTGGGCGCCACTGGTTACGCGCGAACGGAAATGGTGGAGTTGCCGGGGCAGTTCGCAGTGCGCGGCGGAATCGTGGACATTTTTTCGCCGGAAGCGGCGCGGCCTGTGCGCGTGGAGTTGCTGGGTGACACGGTGGAATCGGTGCGCGAGTTTGACCCGCGCACGCAACGGTCCATTGCTCCGGTGAACCGAACCGTAGTCTTGCCGCTGACGGAATGGCAGGTTCCGCGCGAAGAAGGAGCGGAAGCATGGCCGCTGCCGACGTACTGGGGACCAGCGGGCGTGCTGGGCGTGCGTAGCTTGTTCGAATTGGCGGCCAGTTCTCTAGAGCCGGTGATTTTTGTGAATGAACCAGCGGCGGTCCGCACGTGCGTTGCGGACGTGCTGCGCGATGTAACCGAGTCGTACGAAAAGCTGGGCGCGGCGAATTCGCCGGATGGCGCGACATTTTTCTGGCGAGAAGAAGAATTTGACCTGGCGCTAGAACTCGCCACGCGCGTGGACCTTGAACAGCTGGACTTAATTGCAGACGAAGCGAGGCGGTTTCATCTGGCGTCGCGGCCTAGCACGCGGTTTCACGGGGACGTGGTTGCATGTCTAGGTGATGTGAAGTCGCAGTTATCAGAGGGAGGCACGGTTTTTCTGACTGCGGCGAGCAGCGGTGAACTGGAGAGGTTCGCCGACATTTGCCGCGAATATGAAGTGCCGTATGTGCTGGGCGAATCCGAAAGTGCGGCTGCGGGATTTACGGCGGAGAGCGCGAGCGAATCGGCCGGGCTGGTGCTGGTGCGGGCACCCTTCGGCGAAGGGACGACTTTCCCTGATGCCAGGCTGACGATTTACGGAAACGCGGATCTGTTTGATGTTGCGCCGCAAGTGGAGCGCCCAACGCGCAAAATCCGCACGTCGGGATTTTTCAGCGATTTTGCCGATTTGAAGCCGGGCGATTTTGTGGTGCACGTAGACCATGGCATAGGGCAGTTTGAAGGATTACGGCAGATTGAATCAGACGGGCGGCGCGGTGAGTTCATGCTGCTGCGCTATGCGGAAGATGCGCGGCTGTACGTGCCGTTGGAGCGCATGGATCTGGTGCAGAGTTACCGGGTCGTGGAAGGAGCGCCCCCTCCGCTGGATAAGCTGGGCGGCACGGGATGGAACACGCGAAAAGCGAAGGTTCGCAAGTCGCTGGAGGACATGGCCGAGCAGCTGCTGGCATTGTATGCAGCGCGAAAGACGGCACAAGGATTTGCGTTTTCGGACGACGGGAATTGGCAGCGCGAGTTTGAAGATGCGTTTGAATTTGAAGAGACTCAGGACCAGAACCTGGCGATTGCGGACATCAAAAAGGACTTGGAAAAACCGACGCCGATGGACCGGCTGCTGTGCGGCGATGTGGGATACGGAAAGACCGAAGTGGCGATGCGAGCGGCGTTCAAGGTCATTGCCGACGGAAAACAGGTGGCGGTACTGGCGCCGACCACCGTGCTGGCGTTCCAGCACTATGAGACCTTCAAGAAGAGGTTTGCGGCGTTCCCTGCGAAGATCGAAATGTTGAGCCGATTTCGCACAGCGGCAGAGCAGAAGAAGATTTTGGCCGAACTTGAAACGGGGAAAGTGGACGTGGTGATTGGCACGCACCGCCTGCTGTCGAAAGACGTGAACTTTCAGGATTTAGGGCTGCTTGTAATCGACGAAGAGCAGCGCTTCGGCGTGGCACACAAAGAGCGGCTGAAGGAGATGCGCAAGAACGTTGACGCCCTGTCGCTTTCGGCGACACCGATTCCGCGGACCCTACACATGTCGCTGGTGGGGCTGCGCGACATGTCCATTATCGAGACGCCGCCGCGCGACCGGTTAGCAATTCAAACTGCAGTGTCATCCTTCAGCGAAGAGCTGGTCCGCAAGGCCATAGAAACCGAGATGGAGCGCGACGGGCAGGTCTATTTCATCCACAACCGCGTGGAGTCTATCTATTCGCTGGCGTCGCTGGTGAGCAAGTTGGTGCCGAAGGCCCGTGTGGTCGTCGGACACGGCCAGATGGGTGAAAAGGAACTTGAGCAGGTCATGCTGAAATTTATCCGGGACGAGGCCGACGTCCTAGTAGCTACGACCATCGTGGAAAACGGCCTGGATATTCCCAAAGCGAACACGATTTTGATCAATCGCGCGGACCGGCTTGGACTTTCCGAGCTGTATCAGCTGAGAGGCCGTGTGGGACGTTCGAATCAGCGCGCTTACGCTTATTTGCTCGTGCCGCCGCAAACGGTACTGTCAGAGGTAGCCCGCAAACGCCTGGCGGCCATGAAGGAGTTCAGCGAACTGGGCGCGGGCTTCCGTATCGCCGCACTCGATCTGGAGCTGCGTGGCGCGGGGAATATGCTCGGGCGTCAACAGCACGGACACATCGAGGCCGTCGGTTTTGACATTTACACGCAGATGCTCGAACGGGCGGTATCGAAATTAAAAGGCGAAGAGGCCGCGCCAGAGATGCGCACGACGTTGAGTCTTGGGCTCGACGTGCGCATACCACAGGATTACATTCCGAGCGAAAACCTGCGGCTGCGAACTTATAAACGAATTTCCTCGATCAAATCCGATGACGAGAAAACCGACGTGGCCAAGGAATTGGAAGATCGATTTGGCCCACTGCGTTCTTCGGTGGAAAACCTTTTGGAGTACGCCGCCCTCAAATCGATCTGCGAACGGCTGCGCATCTCGACGGCGGAGCGGCAAGGCAATCGTCTGGCGGTGCGCTTTCATCCGGAGACGCCATTGGATCCAGCAACTCTGGTCAGCGTGGTTCGTTCACGTGACGGCATTCGGCTGGATCCGTCCGGCGTGCTGTGGATAGAGCTGCAGCGGGGGGATCCGGTCGCCGGAGCGCTGAGAAACGTATTGCTCGGGCTTCAAGGGCAGGGCTAAACTGAAGTATTGAGAGGCAATTGAATGAGTAAGACTTTTCTTAAAGAACCGGTGAAAGTGGTTCTGGCCGTGACTCTTTTGGCGCTGCTCGTTGCGGCGACGCCCTTGGCGGCCCAGGATCCCAAACCCGAACCTGCTCCGCCGGCGCCGACTCTGGAGCAGCCAAAGATGGCGCCTGCGCCAGAAGAACCCGCGAAAGAGGCGAAGCCGAAGCCAGCGGCGGTCAAGCCAAGCGCAAACAGCGGCGCTGTGGTGGAAGAAATCATCGCCCGCGTAAACAACGAAATCATTACGCGCACCGAGTACGATAAGTCAATGGCGCAAACGGAAGAGGAAACCCGCCAGGAATGCCAAGGAAAATGTACGCCGGCGCAGCTGCAGAGTGAGCTGGAGGCGCGCAAAAAGACGGCGCTACGCGACCTGATTGACCAATCACTGCTGGCACAGCGAGGCAAGGACCTGGGCATCAGCGTGGAGACCGACGTCGTAAAGCAGATGGACCAGATTCGCATCCAAAACAAGCTGGCAAGCATGGACGAGCTGGAGAAAGCAGTCACCAGCCAAGGACTGAACTGGGAAGACTTCAAGAACAACATTCGCAACCGCATCCTAACGCAAAAAGTTGTCAGCCAGGAAGTCGGCTCACATATTTCCATCGGCGAAAGCGACGCTCGCAAATACTACGAGGACCATAAGTCCGAGTTTGTGCGGCCGGAGCAGGTTGCGCTGCGCGAAATCATTGTAAACACCGAAGGTAAAAAGGATACAGAACTCCAGGACCTGAAGAAAAAAGCGGAGACGGCCTTAAAACGCGTGAAGGATGGAGAAGATTTCGGCGAAATTGCCAAGCGCCTTTCCGACGGAACCACCAAAGAGCAGGGCGGCTACATCGGAACTTTCAAGCGCGGCGAATTGGCCAAGCAACTGGAAGATGTTGTCTTCAAGATGAAGCGGAATGAACTGACCGATGTAATCGAAACCAAGCAGGGGTATCTCATCTTCCAGGTCCTTGAACACTATGACGAAGGCGAGCAGTCCTTTGAAAAGGTCAAGAACGAAATTATGGACCACCTTTATAACGAAAAGCTGGAACCGGCGGTACGAGAATATTTGAAAACTCTCCGCGAACAAAGCTACGTGGTAATCAAACCCGGCTACGCGGAGCTGGCCGGCGGCGGCAACTCGGAAATCCAGGAAGTGAACACCACACCGGAAGCTAACAAGGCCAAAAAGGGCCGCAAGAAGTTTCTGCTGTTCGGCAAGCGATCGGGCGCAGCCTCCGGCCAATGAAAAAGGCGTTTGTCTCTGATCTGACGAGCGAACAAACTATTACCAGTTTCTTTTTGGTGAGTGCCAAGGAACTCCGCAACACCAAGGAAGGTAAGCCCTATCTGCGACTGGAGCTCTGCGACCGCTCCGGCACGGTAGAGGCTCGGATGTGGACGAAGTTCGAGTTGGCGGCTCAGGAAGTCGCGCGCGAGGACATCGTCAAGGTGGAAGCGCGCGTCGAGTTGTATCGCGACCGTACGCAACTCGCGCTGATTCAGTTGCGTAAGGCCCGTCCCGATGAAATCGAACTTGCCGATTATCTTCCGCACACCAAAGAAGATGTGGAGAAGATGTGGGCGGAACTGCTGGTGTACGGCCAGTCGATCGGCAATTTGTGGCTGCGGAGGCTGGTACTGTCGATACTGAACGACACCTCCATCGCTGCGCGGTACAAGAAGGCGCCTGCGGCAAAGGTCATGCACCATGCATATCTGGGCGGCCTGCTGGAGCACGTGGTCGGACTGTGCGGTTTGGCGGAACAGGTGGCAGCCCATTACCAGCCCGAACTTGACGTGGATTTGCTGCTGACGGCGGCGATTTTGCATGACGTCGGAAAGTTGGATGAACTATGTTACGAACGCGCGATCGGCTACACGACTCATGGTCAGCTGCTCGGACACATCGTGATGGAGGTGGAATCAGTATCGCGCGCAATCGACAAGATCCCAGAATTCCCGCCGAAGCTGAAAACTGTGGTGCAGCACCTCCTGATCAGCCACCACGGGGAATACGAATTCGGCTCGCCCAAACTGCCGATGATTCGCGAAGCACTGGTTTTTCATTACCTGGACGATCTCGATTCCAAAATGGCCGCAGCGCGGACCGCACTGGCATTGGAATCGGGAGACGAAGAATGGTCGGCCTACAGTGGAGCGCTGCAGCGCAAATTCTTGAAGCTGGATCGCTATCTGCAACGTGGCGAGGGCAAGCCCAGTAGCGAATCACCACAACGCGAAGCCCAACCCGCAGCAGTGCCGGCTGCACAAACAGCCGCGACAGCGGAGGCGCAACCGGTTGTACAACCAGCCGCCGAAAAAGAAGACCCGAACTGCTAGGCTGCGCTACAGTAAAGACAATGATTCCCGGAGAGTACAAGGTCGGAAACCTGACGATTCGCCCTGCTACGGTGCTGGCGCCGATGGCTGGCGTGACCGACACGCTTTTCCGTCGTGTCATACGCGGGCTTGGTGGTTGCGGCTTGCTGATGACCGAGTTCACCAGTTCCGAGGGCATTACACGCAGCGCAAAGAAAACGCTCCGCTACCTCCATTTTCAGCCCGACGAGCACCCTATCACGGCGCAGCTTTTTGGCGCGAATCCCGAAGTGATGGCGGAAGCCGCGAAAATGGTCGAGGACCACGGTTTTGACGCGGTGGACATCAATCTCGGCTGCCCGGCGAAAAAGGTCGTTAAGTGCGGTGGGTCCGGCCTCCTCCGCGATCTCGATCTGCTCGGTGAAATCTTCCGCGCTGTACGTGCTGCCGTGCGTATTCCATTGACCATCAAGATTCGCGCGGGCTGGGATGAGAGCTCAATCGTTGCCGTGGATGTCGCCAGGCTGGCCGAATCCGTCGGCGTGGAAGGGGTCGCGGTGCATCCGCGCACACGGCTCCAAGGCTACAGCGGGCGCGCGGACTGGAGAATCATTGCGGCCGTGAAGCAGGCAGTACAGATTCCCGTGATCGGCAATGGCGATATCCAGACGCCGGAAGACGCAGCCCGTATTGTTGCCGAAACGAATTGCGATGCTGTGATGATCGGCCGCGCTGCCGCCACCAATCCCTGGATTTTTTTGCAAATGGCGAGCTATCAGGCGACTGGCTTGTATGCTCAGCCAAGCGATGCTGATCGGCACCGTTTACTTTCTGGCTACTACGAGGAAATTCGGACTGCTGATCAACCGGACGCCATAGGCAAAATGAAGCAGTTCGCGTGCTGGTTTACGCATGGCGTGGGGAACGGCGGCGAACTGAGGCGAACGGTTCACGCGGCACGGACTCCCAGCGAAGTGCTCGATGCAGTGGAGCGTTTTTTCGAGCGCCCGGCGGTCGCGCGAACTGCTCCGTACCAGACCGTGTCCCATGAGGAGCCGGCCGACGATGCAAATGAGCACGCACCTCTCGAAACAGCGAACTGAGCGAAGAATCGCCGTACGCCTGCCGATGCAGGTGACCGGCCGCGACTCCCGCGGCGTAGTCTTCACCGAAGAAACTTCGAGCGAAAACCTATGCCGTGGTGGCGCGGCATTCGTAACGCGGTTTGATCTGCCGGTCGGCGCGGACATCGACATCCGTATTCCAACATCGTCGCAACAGGCGTGGAAACGGGAAGACGGCAACTTTGCCACGCGCGGCCGCGTCGTTCACGTTTCGAACGCTTCAGGCCCAGATGAAAAACTGGTGGGGGTGCAGTTCACCGGGCCGCGGTTTCAGCGCGTGTTCCGCTCGGAATCCGCTGCGTAGCTCAAATCTTCAGGTCTGAGGTTCGTTTAGGTCCAGATGTAATTCTTGGTAAGCAGCGCGCTTGGTTATTCCGCGTTCCTTTGCCGCGAGCTTTAGCGCTTCTTTGCGGTCCAGCTTGGCCTGCCGAATCAGTTCATCCACGCGCTCGGCAAGACTCTGCGAAGTGTCATGCTGTGCCGCGCGGTCCTCAGGCGGCACGGCCCCGATGAGCAGGGTGATTTCTCCGCGTGCGGGCTTTTCGGAAAGGGAAGCGCGAAGTTCGGATAGCGTGCCACGGCGAAATTCCTCGTGCAGCTTGGTGACTTCGCGAGCGATGCAGGCAGGACGATTGCCCAGCACCTCATAAGCAGCGGCAAGAGTTTCCTCGATGCGATGCGGGGCTTCATAAAAAATAATCGTCCGATCTTCGATGCGCAGGCGCTCAAGCGCGCGGTGGCGTTCGCCAGCGCGCGCCGGCAAAAATCCCGCGAAGAGGAACTCCTCGTTGGGCAAACCGGATGCCGAAAGTGCCGCGAGCAGCGCCGAAGGACCCGGTATCGGTACAACGGGCAAATGATGCCGCAAAGCCAAGGTCACCAAGCGGTAGCCGGGATCGCTGACTAAAGGCATGCCCGCATCGCTGACGAGCGCAATCTGCGCACCCTGTTCCATCGCCAGCACCAACTCGGGCGCACGCGTCATCTCATTGTGCTCGTGATAGCTCACCAGCGCCTTTTGTATGCTGTAGTGGTTCAGTAGCTTTTGCGTGTGGCGCGTATCCTCGCAGGCAACCTGGTCCGCTTCTTTCAGGATGCGTAGCGCACGGAGTGTAATGTCTTCCAGGTTCCCAATTGGCGTGGCCACCAGATAAAGGCAGCCGGTGCGTTCGTTGGATTGCGTCTCCATCCGAGCAGTCTAGCACGCGTTTTCGCTGTGCCGCCGCGTGGTATATACTGCGTCTTTCACGAACATCTGGAGGCCCCGGCGGTGCCACTGTACGAGTACCAATGCACGAAGTGCGGCAAGAAAACGGAAAAAATTGAAAACGTTTCGGGGCCGCATCTGAAAAAGTGCCCGCACTGCGCCGGCAAAGTGGAACGGTTGGTCACAGCGCCGGCGATTCAGTTCAAGGGATCCGGATGGTACGTGACGGACTACGCGGGAAAGTCGAGCGCCAAGGAAGGCGCGATAGCGGAAGCAAATTCGACGGAAAAAAGGGATTCTTCCTCTGGCAAGGACGAGGGCTCCAAGGAAAGCTCTTCGGCCAAGGAATCGAAAGAGAAAAAGCCCGCAAAAAAGAAATAGGACGTTGTGTTCAGGTCACAGCTTCAAGGACTTGAGGTAGCCTCGGAAGGCCTCGCCAAATTCTTTGTTCAGCAGCGCCAGCTCGACGGTCGCCTTCAGGAAACCTAGCTTCTCGCCCGCATCGTAGGAAATTCCTTCATAGATGTACGCCCACAATCCATGCTCTTTGGCGAGAATCTTCAGCGCGTCGGTCAACTGAATCTCGCCGCCGGCGCCGGGTTGCGTTCGTTCGAGGCAACCAAAAATAGCCGGAGGCAGGACGTAGCGCCCGGTAATAGCCAGGTTGGAAGGGGCGTCCGCGGGCTTAGGCTTCTCCACAAGATCGCGAATGCGCAGCAATCGTTCGCCAAACTGTCCCTGGGGCGCGGGATCTCCCGCAACGATGCCGTACAGTTGCGTTTTTTCGCGCGGAACTTCTTCTACGGCAATCGCACCTATGCCGGTGGCTTCATACACGTCGACCAGTTGTTTCGTTGCCGGATTGTCGCCGGGAATCAGCACGTCCCCAAGCAGGACAGCGAAAGGCTCCTCTCCCACTAAGTCCTTGGCCACAAGCACGGCGTGGCCCAGGCCTAGCGGCTCTTTCTGCCGCGTGTAACTCACCTGTACCATGTCGCTGATGCGACGGACCAGCGCCGCCTGGTCCTTTTTGCCTTTTTCTTCCAGGAAGCGTTCCAGCGTCGGGTTGTAATCGAAGTGATCCTCGATGGAATTCTTGCCCTTGCCGGTCACAATGATAATGTGCTCGATTCCGCTGATCACGCACTCTTCGACCACGTATTGAATCTGAGGTTTGTCCACTACCGTGAGCATTTCTTTTGGTTGCGCCTTCGTGGCGGGGAGAAATCGCGTTCCCAGTCCTGCGGCGGGAAGAACTGCTTTGCGTACTTTTTTGATCGAGGTGGTGTTGCCGTGCGAAGCAGGCGATGTGGTCATGATTTCAGGTTAAAGAAGCCTGCAAAATTTTCAATCGGATTCTTGCTGTAACGTGCATGGACCGAAAGGCTCGACGAGAGTGGCGTGATAGCATGAATGAGGGGGTTGGCGCGCTGCGGTATGGGCATTCGCATCCTTGGAATTGAGTCTTCGTGCGATGAGACCGCCGCCGCGGTCGTCGCGGACGGCCGTGAAATTCTATCCAGCGTTGTGGCTTCGCAGATTGATATTCACCGCAAATATGGCGGTGTCGTGCCGGAGCTGGCCTCGCGCGAGCATTTGCGAAGGATTGTGCCTGTGGTTCGCGAGGCGCTCGAAAACGCCAAGCTGAGCTTGCAGGACGTGGATGCCATCGGCGTTACGCACGGACCCGGTCTCGTCGGCGCGCTGCTGGTCGGAATCACCTACGGCAAGACTCTGGCGGAGTCTCTCGGCAAGCCGCTGGTGCCTGTGAATCACCTGGAAGGCCATATTCACGCTGTTTTTCTGGAAGCTCACAAAGCTGGCAGCATTCCGAGTCTCCCTGCCGTTTGCCTGATCGTTTCGGGAGGCCATACGGTTCTCTACGAAGTGCGCCCCCAAGCCGGCGAGAATCACGATGCAGCCATGCTCTGGTCCTACCGAAAGATTGGGCAGACGCGCGACGACGCCGCCGGCGAAGCCTACGACAAGGTCTCCAAGCTGCTCGGACTCGGCTATCCTGGCGGGCCGGTTTTGGATCGGCTGGCGTCCACTACCGCCGGGGAACCGCCACCGGTAAGGTTTGGTCCAACAAAAATAAAAGGGAATGCCTACGATTTCAGCTTCAGTGGCCTCAAGACGGCCGTTTTGTACCACCTTCGGGAAAATCCCGATTACGCGCCCGAAATTCAGTTGCGCGAAACAGCACTTACGCGCGGCGAACGCAAATTCGATCAACTGTTGCCGTTGTGCAGTCCGAAGACACTCGGTCTCGTCAAGGAATTCCAGAGTGCCGTCGTTCGCGAACTCGTGGAACGCACGACTAAAGCCGCGGAAGAATTGGGCGTGCCGACGATACTTGTCTCGGGCGGTGTTGCGGCCAATCGCCAGCTGCGCTCCGCATTTGAAGAACGAGCGGCCGTTCTTGGCCGCAGGGTCTATTTCCCGAGCCCGGCTCTTTCCACCGACAACGCAGCGATGATTGCTGCCGCAGCGTACCCTCGCTTTAAGCATCACATTCTTGCCGATACGTCTCTTAATGCGTCGGCCTCTTTGCCTTTGGCCTGAGCGCCAGGCGCCTCGCCGAGCCGGACAGCATTCGGAGCTGGGCCTTGCTCAGGTTAAA
>Ga0075425_100005139_pt1 | contig 13568 bp, 10 predicted proteins | sample SoiMethybrSBSTD4_FD_75300 | JGI IMG/M metagenome (GOLD analysis project Ga0075425, IMG submission 75300) | Bulk soil microbial communities from a Populus tree surrounding site in Tennessee, USA - Soil MetaG P. TD hybrid SBSTD4 | ecosystem: Environmental > Terrestrial > Soil > Tree plantation...
GACTTCATCGAATCGCATCGCTCCGATATTCCTGTACTCGAAATGCTTTCTGTCTCCCGCCGCCGTTATCTGCCGAGCGGTTTCCTGGCGCACGCCACTGGGTACGTCGGTGAAGCCAGCGAAACGCAAATCGAAAACAGCAACGGCAAGCTCCGCCCCGGCGACGTCGTCGGCAAATTCGGTCTCGAGCGTCAGTACAACGACATCTTGATGGGCACTGACGGCATGCGGCGCGTCATCGTCAACTCCATAGGCAAGGAAGTCGATCACCTGACGCAGCAGGATCCTATCCCCGGCAAACAGATTCAGCTCAGCATTGACATGGATTTGCAGCAGGTCGCCGAGCAATCCCTCGGTCAGCGCCCCGGCGCGGTCGTCGCTCTGGATCCGCGCACCGGCGAAGTTCTAGCCATGGTCAGCCGTCCCACTCCCGACCCGAACGATTTCGCTGTCCGTATTTCCGCAAAAGAGTGGAAGCAGCTCAACGAAGATCCCCTGAAACCCCTCTTAAATCGGGCGATTCAGGCCCAGCTGGCGCCCGGCTCCGTCTTCAAAATCATCACCGCCACGGCCATGTTGGAGGACCACCAGATCCCTGAGAGTTTCACCACCTACTGCCCGGGCTACGGCACGTTCTACGGCCGCCAGTTCAAATGCTGGGTCTATTCCTCAAAAAAGGGTCCGACGTCCCACGGCTCCACCGATCTCCACGATGCCATCCTCAAATCCTGTGACGTCTTCTTTTACACCGTCGGCATGAAGATGGGCATCGACCGTCTTTCCTTTTATGGCGACAAGCTTGGCATCGGCCACAAAACCGGCATTGATCTGCCTTCCGAGGAAGTCGGTCTGATGCCGTCCGAGCAATGGGTCGAACGCGTCTTCCACCGTAAGTGGTACGCAGGTGAAACCATCTCCGTCGCAATCGGTCAAGGTGCCATCACCACTACTCCGGTACAACTCGCTCGCATTATCGGCGGCATCGCTTCCGGCGGCGTGTTCAAACAGCCGCACTTGCTGAAAGACGTCAAGGACGTTCCGGAGCAGCGCTTCCCCCTTTCGGAGCACACTATCGAGCGCATCACCGACGGCATGTATGGCGTCGTCAATCAGCCCGGCGGGACCGGCGGCCAACTCAAACTCGCCGGCATCGAGCTCAGCGGCAAATCCGGTACGGCCCAGGTCATCGGTTACGGCACGCGCGCGAAACTCAGCAAACAGAAGAAATTTGAAGATAACGCCTGGTTCGTCGGCTATGCCCCGAGGCGCAACCCTGAAATTTGCGTCGCCGTTCTGGTTCAGGAAAGCGGACAACACGGTGGCGAGGCCGCCGGTCCGGTTGTGCGCGACATCGTCAAGGCTTACTACGACAAGAAGAATCGCGTTCCCGCCGGCACCGTCACCGCCGACACGCGCAACACAAACCCCGTCAATGCCACTGCCGTGGTCGCGCCCGCCGTCGCCATTAAGGAAAATGAGACGGCTTCCGCACCAACCAATTCTTCCAACGGAAATGGAAACCAGCGATGAAAGACGCTGCTCAAAATACGCGCGATTACGACTGGTGGCTGATCGCAATCCTCATGGCCATCTGTGCCCTGGGTGTGCTCGAAATCTACTCCGCCACTCACGCTAGTGGCGGCCTCGAAGGCATGCACTACAAACAGATTCGCTGGCTGGTCTTCGGCTTCATCATCATGTTCGCGCTGTCCCGTCTCGACTACCACTTGATCCTCGATCAGGCCCCCATCCTGTATGTCGTTTGCCTGATTGCCCTTGGAGCAGTTCTAGTACTCGGCAATTCCCGTTTTGGTGCCCGCCGCTGGATTCACTTCGCTGGACAAGACTTTCAGGTGTCAGAACTGGCAAAGTTGATTATAATCATCGTACTGGCGCGCTTCTTCGCGGAAGTGCGTTCAGACGAGCTCGACCTGCGCGACGTTTTGAAAGCGGGCATGCTCGTGGGCGTGCCACTGGTTTTGATATTGAAGCAGCCGGATCTGGGCACCGCGTTGGTGCTCGTTCCCATGTTGGCTGTGGGCGCTTTCCTGGCGGGCTTGAAGTGGATTCACGCCGGAATTTTTACTCTTGCGGGAGTTTTGCTTGTGGGAGCTGTTTTCTACCCTCCCGTCAGCAAGCACCTCCTCAAGCCGTATCAGAGAGAAAGGATTACGTCTTTCCTGCACCCGGAGGAAGACGCCAAGGGCTCCGGCTATCAGCTCTTGCAATCGAAAATCGCCGTGGGTTCCGGCGGCTTCTGGGGTAAAGGGTTCGGCAACGGCAGTCAGAATCAACTGGGTTATATTCCCGTCCGGTATTCCGATTTCATCATGGCGGCTTGGGCGGAAGAACAGGGATTCAAAGGCGTGCTGCTTGCCCTCGGGCTGTACATGGCGCTTCTGCTGCGTCTCGTTCAGAATGCCCAGCGCGCGAAGGATCGCGCAGGAATGTTTCTCGTGATGGGCGTGGCAGCTGCGTTAGGTTTCCACGTTCTCGTAAATGTGGCCATGGTCATTGGCGCTATGCCCGTGACCGGCATTCCGTTGCCTCTCATGAGCTACGGCGGCTCGGCCACTTTGTTTGTGTTCATGGCGATCGGCCTGGTAATGAATGTCCGGCTTCGCCGCTTCGTAAATTAGGCCGTGAACCGATTCGGACGCCCGGTTTCGGGCTGTCCCCTAGATTCAAAGAAAGTTAGGGTTTCCGGGTCTGTACTCGCAGATCCGCAGACCCAAAGGTAACGTTCGAGTGAGGACAGCATCGTCCCGGGTTTCAGGGTTTGTGAAACAAACCCTGACAGGAAAAAGTCCAGTCGACCCGACCAGCCTCGTTAGCTGCGCAGAGTCCAATCTCTCCATCGGCTACCACCCTCAAGCCGCCCCTCTACTGGTGTCTGAGGTTCGAGGCTTCTCCGCGGTGATGCGTCCCGCACCCGGCTCAGCCGGGATTTTCAAGGAGTTTTTTTCATGTCAAAAGAGTTGGTTATCAGCGCGACCTCCCATGAGCGGAGAGTCGCCATTCTCGAAGAAGGTCAGCTAGTCGAAATCTACATCGAGCGCGAAAAAGAATTCGCCCTCGTCGGCAGCATCTACAAAGGCAAAGTCACACGCGTCCTACCTGGTATGCAGTCCGCTTTCGTGGATATCGGTCTCGATGGCGACGCCTTCCTCTACGTCAGTGACGTCTTCGAAAATCTCGAGGACTACGATCATGGTCACGGCCATGAGTCGGGCCACGGCAACGGTCATTCGCCCGCGCCGCAAGGCGAAGCGACGGCCCCCATCGAAGCTCTGCCCGGTGAAACTTTAGGTCGTTCGCACGAACCGGCTTCGCTCGAAGCTTCCGGAGCAGGTCCCGAATCCGGCAATGAAGGGTTCGAGGCGCATGACGTGCGCACCCACGTCGAAGAGGCCGAACCGGGCGCCGCCGGCGTGGACGAAACGCCGGAAGAAGAGCGCCAGCCGGATTCAAACGAATCGGCGCCCCAGAATTTCGCTCCGCAATACAATCCCACTCAGTACCGCCCGTCTGCCAACTACGGGCAGCGCGGCGATCGCAGTAATGATCGTGGTGGCGATCGTGGAAGCGACCGCGGCACTCGTGGTGACCGTCCTCATTTCGGCCGCGGCAGAGGCCGCTTCCGCGGGCGTGGACGCGGCGGTCGCGGCGGTCGTGACTTCCGCCCGGGTGGCGGTCGAGATCTTCCTCCTTCCAAGTATGCTTCGCCGCAGGGTGGCGAACGCGGCCCCGATCGCGGAAATGACCGCGGCAACGACCGTGGTGATCGCCGCGACCGTGGAAATGATCGCGGCCGTGGCCATTCGAATCGGGGAGGCTACGAAAATCGTGGCCCTCGCCGCGACTTCGAAAATCGCGGATCCGATTCTTCACGCACGCCCGAAACGGGCGAAGAGAAATTTCTGCTTCCCGGCGAGTCCCTGGCAAAATATCGCGACCGGCCACCACAGCCACAGACCTCGGCTCCCGCTGTCGAGCAGGAACACTTCGAACCTCGGACTGAACGCGACGAGCCGCAGCCCCGCGTAGCCGGGCAGCCCCCTCCCGCCGGGGCTCCGCGCCGTTCACGCGGCGGACTACCGAGCTGGCTCCTCGCGGGCGCTCCCGCCGAAGCTTCTCCCTTCGAGGAAGAGGAAGTTCGCGAAGCCGCCGAAGCCGACATTGACCCCGAGGATGACGCTCCTCTTGCGCTGGAGGCTTCCGACGTCGCTATCAGCGACGAAGAAGCAAGCGTCCTTTCCACCAGCATCATCGACGCCAAACAGGATCTTGTCCGCGAAGAAGTCCAAGCCGACTCCGCCGCCGGTAGCGCCATCTTTGAAGAAGAAGATGATGAAGAGGGCGAGGAAGGAGAACTCGACGAAGAGGAATCCGAGGAAACTGAAGAGGCCGACGACGACGAGCCAGCCGTCCAGGAAATCGCAAGCGCTCCGCAAGCGATCGCAGAAGCTGAAGCCGATGCCGCGCACGAAAACGCTCTACATATCGCTGCACTTGGCGAACACGTCATCGACGACTCTCAGACCGTGGATGAAGAAATCGAAGCGGAAGCGGTTGAAGCCGAGACCTCCGCTGAAGAGCAGGACGAAATCGCTGCCTCCGTTGCTCCCGTTTCGGAAGACGCATTCCTTCTCCCTGGCGAAACTCGTGCCCCGCATTCCGGCACGGAATCGCGCGGTGAATTCCCCCGCCAGTCGGCGCGCGTGGGCGGCAATCCCCGCTCGCGCTTCCAACGGCCCTTCCCCGGAGGCCGCGATCGTGGTGGTCGCGGCGGACGTCATGATCGTCGTGGCGGAGATCGCGGTGGACGCGGACGCTTCGATCGTCGTGGCGGTGACCGCGGCCGTCGTCAGCATCACGGCCACGGCCATCACCAAGGCCCGCGCCGCCCCCAGCTCATCAGCGAAATGCTGAAGCCCGGCCAGGAAATCGTCGTCCAAATCGCCAAGGAGCCGCTCGGCAAAAAGGGCGCGCGCATTACCAGCCACATCGCGCTGCCGGGCCGCTTCCTCGTGTACATGCCGACGATTGACCACATTGGTGTCTCGCGCAAGATCGCCAGCGCCGAAAATCGCTCGCGCCTCCGCCGCATCGTCGGCGAAGCACGCGGCAGTTATCCTGGCGGTTTCATCGTTCGAACCGCGGCCGGTGCCGCCACCGACGAGGAAATTCGCACCGATATCGAATTCCTCGGCAAGACCTGGGCCGACATCAAGAAAAAGTTTGACGAGCGCAAGTCGCCCGCCATCCTTCACCACGATCTCAACCTCGTCGAACGTATCCTCCGCGATTACGTCAGCGACGACTTTACCGCCATCTGGATCGACAACGAAGAGGAGTACGGCAAGGTTTGCGAATTCGTCAGCCGCTTCCAGCCCAAACTCGTCAACCGCGTCAAGCTTTATTCGAAAGATCAGCCGATCTTCGAAGAGTTCGGCATCCAGCACGAACTGGACAAAGCGCTCCGCGCCAAGGTCTGGCTCAAGTCCGGCGGTTACATCGTCATCAACCACACCGAAGCGCTCGTCGCCATTGACGTCAACACCGGCAAGTTCGTCGGCAAGGGTTCCACGCGTCTTGAGGACACCATCGTCAAAACCAACCTCGAAGCCGTGAAGGAAATCGTCCGCCAGATTCGCTTGCGCGACCTGGGCGGCATCATCGTCGTGGACTTCATCGACATGGAAGAGCGCCGCAATCGCGAAAAGGTTCTCTCCGCGCTGCAGCAGGCTCTCGAACAGGACAAAGCTCCGTCAAAGGCTCTGTCCTTCAACGAGTTCGGCCTCGTTTGCATCACACGCAAGCGCACCAAGCAGGCGCTCGAACGTGTCCTCTGCCAGCCGTGCCCATCCTGCACCGGCTCCGGCATGGTCAAGTCCATTCCCACTCTGTGCTACGAAATCCAGAACGAAGCGCGCAAGATGGCCGCCGCGAATTCCGATTCTGCGAACCTCACGCTTCGCGTACATCCGGAAATCGCCAAAGCCCTGAAGACCCGCGAGTCCATGCTCGTCGACGAACTCGAGCAGAACTCGCACAAGCACATCATCATCCAGTCCGACGCCACCCTGCACTGGGAGCAGTACGACATCTACTGAAATCCCTCAGCGAACTTAGGAAAATGGCGCAGCCGGCTGCTGCGCCATTTTCTTTTCTCGAGCCTGTAATTGCCTCACGTCCTTTTGACCATTCGCGGGGTAGTTGAACCTAACTCCATCGCAAAAGCAAAAAGGCCCTCGCTCCTTCGGAGAGGGCCTTTTTGCTTTTGTGCGCGGGCGCGCTGACCTCCAACTTTTGCCGGACTCGCTACTCCTTTCGTGGCCCCCCTACTGCACTTTGTCCAGCAATCCTCTCAGCTTGCGGGCCAGCGCATCTGGCGTGAAAGGCTTCCGCAGAAAAACCGTGTTCTCGTCCGGAAATCCGTAATTGACAAATCCGCTTGCCGGGGCCGTCATTTGCAGCACCTTCAGCCTAGGGCGCAAATTACGCAAGCACTCGGCCAGAGTCAGCCCGCTGACCCCCGGCAAGCGGATATCTGTCACCACCGCCGCGATGTCATCGCGGTGTACGGCGATTCGCTGGGCGCTTTCCGTGCCGTCTGCTTCCAGCACGGTGTAGCCCAGCCCCCTCAAGAATTTTCTCCATGCTTCGCGCATGGGCGCGGAGTCGTCCACGAGCAGCACCGTCTCCGTTCCCCGCATGTTGTCCCGCGTGTCCGGCAGCGTCGTTGCTGTTCCAGTCGTTGCTGTTCCACCTGTCGCCACCGGCAAATAAATCGAAAACACTGAACCCTCCCCTGGGCGGCTCTCCGCCCGAATATAACCGCCGTCATGTCTCACAATGCACTCCACCGTTGCGAGTCCCAGTCCCATCCCTTTGTCCCGTTCCTTGGTCGTAAAAAACGGTTCGAACACTTTCGCCAGCGTAACTTCGTCCATGCCCTCGCCCGTGTCCATCACCGAACAGCGCACATACCTTCCCGGCTTCATTGCGAGACCATCTTTCGCGACTTCCGCTCCCCGCACTTCAACGTTCTGCGTTTCAATAAAGATACTTCCCCCGCGCCGTATGGCGTCCCGTGCGTTCACGCAAAGATTGATCAGCACCTGTTCCATTTGCACTGGATCGGCGCTAACATTGCGCAAATCGGCGGCCAGCAAGGTCGTCAGCTCGATTCCGTTTCCGATCAGGAACCGGATCATGTTGGTGCTGTCCACGATCACGCGATTCAGGTCCAAAGTCACCCGTCGCGGCGTTTGCTTTCGGCTGAAAGAAAGAAGCTGGCTGGTCAGATTCGCGGCGCGAAATCCGGCGTCCAGAATCTGCTGCACCCTTGGTCCAGCTGCTCGGCCAACTTCTGGATGATCGAGAAGCAACTGGCTGCTTCCCACGATGACGGTCAGAATGTTGTTCAGATCATGCGCGATTCCGCCGGCAAACTTTCCCACTACTTCCATTTTCTGGATGTGCCGCAGCCGCCGCTCCGTTTCCGCGCGATTGTTACCGTCGGACCATGTGCACTCGTTGGGCGCTCGGAATGCCACGCAGGCGATTTTGCCGCTGGCGGGAAATGGGACTAGGTCGGGCCGTTCTTCTTGCATCGCTACGAACCTCCGAACTTTCGCGGGTCCGTTCTTCGGAAATCCTTGGGTCGGGGCCGATACCGCAAACGATTACATTGTTCACAGCGCCTTGGGAATGTTCCAAACAGTTTGCGCAGGTTTGGAATTCTTTTGCATTGATTCTAATGGACTTAAAGGCGCACCGAGATAGCGTTTGCTGAGCCTTATAGGGGGAATTGTGGCGGAATCGCCTGAATCGTCTAGCCTCGGGGGGCTGCGCCCCGAGCAGGCTGCCGTCATTCGCAGGCACCTACAGGAGATCATCTCTAGCCCTGCCTTCACCGGAAGCAAACGCGCCCAGGAATTCCTTCAATTGGTCGTCGAACATGCCCTCAACGACCGCGCCGACTCCCTCAAAGAGCGCATGATCGGCGTCGAGATGTTTGGCCGGCCGGTCGACTACGACACCGCCAACGATGCCGTCGTTCGCGTTAAAGCCACCGAGGTCCGCCGGCGCCTTGCCCAGTATTACCAGGACGCTCGCCGCGACTCGACATTCCGCATCGAACTTCCTGTCGGCTCCTACGTGCCCAGGTTTGTCCCGGCCCAGGAAAAGGCCGGGCTTGCTTCCGAAACCAGTGCAGCCCCGGTCAGCGCGAAAAGTCTTGCCGAAACGCCTTCCTCGCTTGACCAGGCAGGCTCAGCCGCTCCTGTTTCCACCCGCCCCCGCTCTTGGCGTCGCTGGGCCGTCCTCACCTCAGTGTTGGCGTTGTTCTTGGTTGCTGGAGCCGTCGCAATCCAAAAATGGTGGGGCAGTTTCGTCTCTTCTCCGATTCGTTCCGTCGCGATCCTTCCGCTCGTGAACCTCTCCGGCGACTCTAGTCAGGAATACTTCGCCGATGGCATGACCGACGAGCTCATCTCCGAACTTGGCCAGATCCCAACCCTGCGCGTCATCTCGCGCACCTCCACCATGACTTACAAGAGCACCAAGAAAACGATACCGGTCATTGCCCGCGAACTGCGCGTGGAAGGAATTCTTGAGGGTTCGATCGAGCGCGAAGGCAACAAAGTGCGCGTCATTGTGCAGCTCATCGATTCGCGCACTGACGACCATATTTGGGCTCATACTTACGAGCGCGACATCGGCAGCATCCTCGAAGTACAAAGCCAAATCGCTCGCGCCATTACTGACCAGGTCCGCATCGAGCTGACTCCGCAACAGGCTGCCCGTCTCAACCGGCCTCGCCAAACCAACCCCGCCTCGCTCGAACTCTATTTACATGGCATGCAGGTCCTCAATTCCGGAAACCCGCGTGCCGCCATTGAGCTCTTCCGGCAAGCCATCGCCAAGGATCCCGATTACGCGCCTGCCTACGCCGCCATGGCAAACGGCTATGGTTGGATGGGCGAAGCGGGTTGGATGTCCTACGCCGAGGCCTTCGCGCAGCAAAAAGCTGCGGCCCAGAAGGCCATGGAGCTTGACGAGACCCGCCCCGAACCTCACATCGAGCTCGGCCTGGCCGCCATGAACCAGGATTGGGATTGGAGCACGCAGGGCAAGGAATTTCGCAGAGCTCTTGAGCTCAATCCGAGTTCCGCCAGCGTCCATTGGGCGCATGCACAGTATTTAAATCGTGTTGGCCTTGCGAACGAGGCCTTAGCAGAGGCAAAACTGGCCCTGCAACTCGATCCCGTTTCCAGCCGCTCTCATATGAATCTCAGTTTCGTCTACTACTACGCCCGTCAATACGATGAGGCTCTGGCTGAAATCGAGCGAGCCATTACCATGCACCCGGATCCGGCCGAAACAGTCTTTCCCCTCAGCATCATCTATGTCGAAAAACGCGATTACACCCGAGCCATTCACGAATTTCAAAAGATGGGCAACGTACCGCACGGCCTCGGACATTTAGGCAATGCCTACGCGCGCAGCGGTCACAAAGCTGAAGCCACGGCCATCGTTCCCAAATTGAAAGAGCACGTTGACAAGACTGGCGTCGGCCGTTACGAAATCGCGCTCGTCTACGCCGGCCTGCAAGAAAACGATAAGGCTTTTGAATGGCTGGAAAACGCTTTCCAGGCGCGCGACAAAGGCCTCACCTACCTCAAAATCGACCCCTGCCTCGATCCCCTGCGATCCGACGTTCGCTTTGCCCTGCTCGTCCAGCGGGTAGGTATCCCCACAAGCTAATCTGTCAGCCGTTTCTGCGAAGCGTTCATTTCGTGCGCCAGTCTGTCTCGCTCGAAATGTAACCGCTTCGCGGCTGACCTCGTAAGGATAAGTAGAGGCGCCGAATGAACGTTCTGGAGCGATTCGCGGCAGGCCATGTGGAAGCCTTCGAGTCGCTCTTCCGCCAGCATCAGCGCGAGGTGTACGGCTGGATCGTTCGCATCGTTCGCGATCCCGGCGCCGCCGAAGATCTGACAGTCGAAGCCTTCTGGCGTCTCTATCGGCAGCGCGAGCGGCTCGACCCGACCGCCAATTGCGCCGGATGGCTGCGCCGCGTGGCCACCAACCTGGCCATTGACCATTTGCGCCGCGCAAAACCGGTCGAGCTTCTGAAAGCGGAACCTGCTGGCGAGAAAGAACCGGATTGCGTTGAGCAGCAGCAGGCTCGCGCAGCGATTCGCAGCACATTGATCGAGCTGTCGCCGAAATTGCGCGTCGTGGTGCAGCTAATTCTCATCGAAGACGAATCCTACGCCACCGTCGCGGATTCCCTCGGAATTTCTCTAAGCGCCGTGAAGCTGCGCATGTTTCGAGCGACCCGGATTTTGCGAAAGAAGCTGGAGCAGCGAGGACTGAAACCATGACGAACGAAAAAGAAAACGACAAAGAACTCGCCCGGCTTCGCAAAACTCTGCAAAGCGCCGTTTCGCCCATCATCCAGCTAGAACCGCAGCGCGACTTGTGGTCGCACCTGCTGCAGCGCATCGAAGAGCCGCCATTCGGCATGTCGCTCCGCATGCCATGGTTTGACTGGGCTTTGCTCGGAATTGCTGCAGCCGCACTGCTCTTTTTCCCGGCTGTGCTTCCGGCGCTGTTCTATCACTTGTGAAGGAGAACGCTATGAACACTCATCCCTACCTGCGTGCCTATCTCGCAGGCATTTGCGTGCCGACAATCTTCCTGTTGTTCGTCGCCACGGGCTTCACCTTTATCCGCTACGTCTACAATTTCCCCGTACCCATCGAGCGCGTGATCGTGTTCCCGATGGCGGTCGTACCGAACTTGTGGGGACTGTGGAACATTTTGTTTGTTTCCTTCCTCGCTCGGCGCCGGTTCTCAATTGGCCTCTTTGGAGCCTTCCTCCCTTTGCTCCTGGCGCCGCTCGGCTACAGCGTGGCGCACCTGCTGCAATTCCCGATTCCTCCGCACGTCCTGGCGGCCGCTCCCGTCGGCCTTCCGATCGGCATGATCCTTTACTACCTGGTCTGGAAACATCTCGTCAGCTCGCTCAACGCCGAACTCGCCATCGCATAGCCCGCGTTAGCCCAAAAGCGCATGGGCAATCCGGAACCAATACGCTAGGTCGTGTGTGTTCGTGTACATCACGATGGTCTGGCCCGCGATCAATAGCGGCAACGTGTAGAGATACACCGGATGGATCTTCCGGCTCACGATCCAGTCCCGCACCACACCGAAAATAATCAGCATATCCACACCCGCATAAAAGAAGGTCGGATTTAGCAGGTACGCTGGGAAACGGCCGAATGCCGCCGCCGTCAGCGCGCTCGTCGCAACGTACACCAAGCGCCGATGATATTCCGGTTTTCCGCGCCAATAGATCGCCAGCGCAAAAGCCGTGGTAAACACAACCATATCCCACAGCGGAATCATCATGTCCATCTCCACGTGCCTTTGATGCAGTTCACGAATATCAAAGCGCCCCATAACGATGGCTGTGGCCGTGCCCACAACTGGAATCAGCGCCCCAAAAGCCGCTCCGAACCACCCGATCGAACGGTGCACCTTCACGTTACGCGTCCGCACCAACGCCGACTGCAGCAAAAAGAACACCAGCCATCCCGAAAATACCGCCGCGTGCAAATACAAAATGAATGGCCGCGGAATCGCAGGATGAATCAGATTCTTTCCGAGCGTGAAACTGAATCCGAACACAACAATCGCGGGAATCAGCAGCGCCATCGCAAAGTAAAAATAGTTCTCTAGAAAGCCGCCGCGACGCTTCGCAGTTGATCCGTGGACCACAGGGACCCTGATGCCCACATCCGTGGTGCTCATAACTTTCCGTTTTCCCGTTTCTGGTTGAACGACGGCGAGAAGACCAAACCTTGGCCGCCATCTTACACCAGCGGCCCCACTTTGAAGCTAACTTAGACGGCAGCAGGAATTTCACTCCACCACGATGCGGTCGGCCCACTCCACCAATGACACAAAAATCGCCGGACTTCCGAACTTCGCTCCCCACGGCGCCAAATCGTTTTCCGAAACCCCACGGGCTCGGGCGCAAGCTCCTCAAGCAAAAATTGGCACACGTTTCGCCACCAATTTCTCCAGGGTTTCGCTTAACGGTGGCCAGCCCACCGGCAGGATCGCGCTTGCTGTCGCTTTACGCATCAGCGAAGTCGCTTCTGCCAGCAGAAAAATCTGCACGTCGTGCCCCGCTTCGGCCAGCACCAGCCCATGCGAAAACGGAAATGCCGCTCGAGTGGGATCTTCCGCTCCCCATGCGCCCTTCATCAGAATTTTCAGCGGTTTCTTCGCTTCATCCACTTTCCCAAAGCGCAGAAAAAATGGCAGGCTGGCAAGCTGTGCCAGAAACGTCCGTCGGGCCATGGTCAAATCCTCCGTGTTGCTGCTCGGCAGGAATTCTCGCGACTCTACTCCGTTTTCCGCATCGCGCCAAGCCTCACGGACTTTTTGCCTCTGAGATACGTCTGCACTTCCCTGGAGGCTACTTCCATTTCGATGATCATCAACTTTGACGGTTCGCTCAAATAGGTGAAACTCCATACCGTCGGCACCGCCACTACCAGCCCCAGAGCGTCGTGACCAGTGCTTCTGCCGGATGCAGCGGGAAAGCGATCTGGTCCGCGCCAGCTTCCAGCTCAGCTCCGCCAACAAATCCGTCGGCTCCAGCTGCTACCGCACACGCAAGCGCACCGACATAGGCCGACCAAGCCCGCACACCGAGCACCACCCTCGTCGCCAGCACAGCTACCGCCGACCGGCTTATGATGTTGGACATGGCCACGAAAAAACGAAGCCGTTCGGCTGTCAGCGCCCAAGATCCGTTCCCAATGAAGCCGCGCAAGCGCGTCCCGCACGAATTTGTCTTGGAAGCACTCGCCGAACTCGAGCCACGCACCAATTCCATGTTCGGTTGCCTCGCCGTTTACGTCGGCGAAAAAATTGTCCTCATCCTGCGTGACAAACAGGACCAAACCGCGGCGGATGACGGCATCTGGCTCGCCACCACAAAAGACCACCACGCCAGCCTCCGCAACGACTTCCCGAACATGCGCTCCATCGCCGTCTTCGGAAAAGAAGTCACCGGCTGGCAGGTCCTCCCCGCCGACGCCCCCGACTTTGAATCAGCCGCCTTTCGCGCCTGCGAGCTCATCGCGGCAAAAGACCCGCGCATCGGCAAAATCCCTAAGCCCAAGCGTGCAAAAAAGGAAAGGCGCAAATCACAAGCGAAGAGAGGGCCGTAAATCCTGAGTCTCACCGCGAGCAGTTTCGGGCTCCCGAAAACGGGATGCGGTGTCTAACTAGCCGAAATCCAGCACGGAGCACTGCTGAATATGATCGCGACGACAACATGCTTGCCGAGCAGAATAGCGGCGCAGCGCGCCGCGAAACTTCGCGCCATGGTTTCGGCAGGTGTTCATCACCTGCCGATGGTCCCGACAGCCGTGCTGCCGCTGGTCCTCATGATGACCACCGCTGGATCGGAATACTCCCATCACGGAAGATACGTAAGTCTGCCGCGAACACTCTCCGCCGAGCCGCAGCCTTCT
>Ga0075425_100005140_pt1 | contig 13567 bp, 10 predicted proteins | sample SoiMethybrSBSTD4_FD_75300 | JGI IMG/M metagenome (GOLD analysis project Ga0075425, IMG submission 75300) | Bulk soil microbial communities from a Populus tree surrounding site in Tennessee, USA - Soil MetaG P. TD hybrid SBSTD4 | ecosystem: Environmental > Terrestrial > Soil > Tree plantation...
ATCATCGATTCGCGCACCTTCAAGGCCGCAACCAACATCGCCGCCGCCATCGTCACTGTAAAACCCGGCGGCATACGCGAACTTCACTGGCACCAGAACGCCGACGAGTGGCTGTACTTCATCTCTGGCAAAGGGCGCATGACCGTTTTCGCCACTGGCGGTCGCGCGCGCACCATGAACTTCCAAGCCGGCGACGTCGGCTACGTTGAAAAAACGCTGCCGCACTACATCGAAAACACCGGCGAAACCGATTTGGAATTTCTGGAAATGTTCAAGGCCGGACTGTATATGGATCTTTCGCTCTCCGAATGGCTCACCCACACGCCGCCCGAGCTCGTCATGGCCCACTTGAATGTCGACCGCGCCACTCTCGACGCCATCCCGCGCGATGAAATTGTAGTAATGCCCGAATAGTTTCGCTTGCGCCGCACCGACGCTGTCGGCCTTACCGTACGTTCGATTCGTCGAACGCCGGCGACCTTACGTTGTAGTGCAACAGTCGCACCCTGTCGTCGGACTTCAGCCACCTCCGTACGAACAAACATACCGTCCGCGAACTCATTCGCAGCGCGGTCTATAACCATTCCGCCCTCTTCAATCCTGTCCCGCGAAGCTCATTTCTTCAGCAAGCAGCCCGTCCAAAGCTTGCCGATCCAGATATCGCCCCCGTACCACCACGGCACGGATTTTCCCCGTGTTTTGTATGTTCTCGAGCGGGTCGCCGTCGAGCAATGCCAGGTCCGCATACTTCCCAGCCGAGACTGTGCCGGAATCCTTTTCTTTCCCGAGAAATCTCGCCGCACTGCTTGTGGCTGACTGCAACGCTTGCATCGGTGTCAGCCCCGCCTGCACCAACAACGCCAACTCTTCATGCAGTCCAAAACCGGGCACGACGTCTGGCGCCGGAGTATCCGTCCCGGCAAGCACATCCACTCCACGCTTTTGCATCCGCCCGACAAGGGCCCCTGATCTTGCAAAAAGTACCTCCCGCAAACCGGACTCCGGCTGGCTGACCAGCTGCATTTGCGCTGCGCGCCCTTTCCTCCAGTTTTCCAGTGTCACCTTCGGAATGTATTTTTCGTTTTCCCTGCCCTGGTCAATGTTTGCCGGCGTAGGAAACGCATCATGCTTCAGCAAGACCAACGTGGGCGTCTGCCACACTTCCTTCGCTGCGAACCTGGCGATCAGCGCATCCGCGTTGGTTTGCGAAAACGACTGCAGCAACTCCCGCTGCCAGTGAACCAATCGCGCGTGCGCCTGTGCCGTGGTCTCTTTCTTCGGTGGCACATAAAACTGATCCCGCATCAGCTTCGCTTCGTCCCGCGAACATCCGCGCAGCACATTCGTCAGGTGCTCAATACTGCGCTGCCCCGCATCCGCCGCTTCGGCCGCCGTCACATGGTCCGGAACGTGTCCCTCAAATGCCATGTGTTCACGACGCGCAGCGTCAGCAATCGCGAAATACGCATCCCGGCTCAAGATCGATTGCACCTTAACAAAGTCCACGCCGCGCTGCACCAACTGGTGCACATCCTCGTTCGCTTGCGTGCGATTGGTCACCACAAACGACGGCTCAAACGACGGCGGTGACCCATCCAGATACGGCCCCGCATAGAAGATCCGTGGCCCCAGCCGCTTCCCCTCCTCGATTTCCTTGCGCAAAGGAATCAGCGACTCCAGGTAGCCGCCCATGTCCCGCACCGTCGTGATCCCGTTCGTCAGCAGCAAGGGAATCATGAACCTCCGGCTGCCGTCCGGCTCGCCCGCCGCGGTCAGATGCACATGCATGTCCGCTAGCCCGGGAATCAGAAATTTTCTGGCGCCATCCACAATCTTGGCCCCGCGCGGTATCCCGATCGCTCCGGCAGGTCCGACCGCGGCAATACGTTGCTTCCTTATCAGGACGGTTTGGTCCGCCAGCGGCGGCGCACCGGTCATATCAATGACCGTGACATGCGTAATCGCAATCGAATTTTCCGCCGGTGCAGCGCAGGAAACCAGCCAGCCGCCGGCGGCCAACAGCAATACGCACAACACCGCGAGCGATGGTTTCAAGAAGGCCCTTCTTCAGCGCACGGAAGCTCTATTGAACCAGGCGGTTATATTTTTTCAGAACGTCGCGCAGTTTGTCATGCGGAAGTCCCATTACTTTGTGATTCTCGATGCCGGCCATCGTCGGCGCCGCAATCATTGCGTTGATGATGGACTCTTCCACGGCCTGCACCGTCGCCGCAAAAATCGGATCCAGCGCGTCGTTCGGCAAAAATTTAAGATCCACCACGGACTTCCCGCCATCCGCGTGCGGATTCGCCGTCGAAAATGCGATAAAAATGTCTCCCGACCCGTCCCCCGAAATGCTCCCGTTACGTCCCAGCCCCAGCGAAACTCGCCGGGCCAGTCGCTTGAGCTGCTGCGAAAGGATCGGCGCATCGGTCGCCACGATCACGATGATCGACCCGCGCTCGGAAATTTCCGAAGGCTGATACGCGTATGGATCTTCCGAAGAAATTTCCCGCCCCACCGGAATTCCCGCGACGCGCAGATTCTGTCGCGAGCCGTAATTGCATTGCACCAGCACGCCCACCGTGTACCCGCCGGCCTTCGGTTCCAATTTTCGCGACGCCGTTCCGATTCCGCCCTTGAACCCGTTGCAAACCATGCCCGTCCCGCCGCCTACCGAGCCTTCCTCTACTTCTCCACCGTGCGCCGAATCAATCGCATGAAAAGCGTGTTCCGGCTTCACATGAAAACCATTAATGTCGTTCAGCCAACCATCCCACGTCTCCGCCACCACCGGCAGGGACCACCAATAGCCCGTCGGATCCGGCTGCCCATGCGCGACACGCCATTGAACAACCGCATCGCGCACTACTCCCACGCTGTGCGTATTGGTGATCATCACCGGGCCTTCCAGAAATCCCGATTCCTCCACCCAAGTGGTTCCGGTCATTTCTCCATTGCCATTTTGCGAAAACCATCCGGCGAATACTGCATCGTTCATCGAGTCTTTCCCGCGAGGCAAAACCGCCGTCACTCCTGTCCGCACCGGTCCTTTGCCTACTTGCAGTTTCCCTTCTCCGGAAATCAACGTCGTATGTCCCACTAGCACTCCCGGAACATCGGTAATCGCGTTGAACTTTCCGGGCGTGCCGTCAAATGGAACGCCTACTTCGCGGGCGCGTTCCTTCTCGGTCGTGTTTTGTGCGTGCAATTCGAATGGCAGCAGGACGATGAGCCCGATCAAAAACAGAACAGAACGATAGCGCATGCGGAATTTCTCTCCCCAAGAAAGTATGAATGCACCAGCAAGTATGAATCGAACGAGTGTAGCGTACCTCAGCCTGCGAACGTGCGCTCCAGCGCGAAATGCAGCGCTTGCGCTGTCTGTGAACACTCTTCCGCTGAAATGATGAAAGGCGGCGCCAGCAGGACGTGATCGCCTCGCAAGCCGTCCACGCAGCCCTGCGACGGATAGGTCAGCACATTTTTCTCCAGCGCAGCCTGCCGAATCTTTTCCGCCATGTTCGCTTCTTTCGGAAACGCCTCGCGCGTGGCTTTGCGTTGCACAAATTCAACGCCGAGAAGAAGTCCCGTCCCGCGAATCTCGCCAACATGCGGATGCGCTTCTAGCGAAGCAAGCGCCGCGCGAAGCTGCGCGGCCGCAGAAACGACACGTTCGAACAGCTGGTTCTGCTCCAGGTAATCCAGAACCGCGTTTCCCGCAGCCGTCGCAACCGGATGCGCCTGATACGTAAACCCGTGCTGAAATGCTCCCGAACCTTTCGCGAAAACCTCCGCAACCCTTGCCGAAATCAGCACCGCCCCCAGCGGCGCGTAGCCGCTTGCGATTCCTTTCCCAACCAGAATCAGGTCGGGTTCCACCCCCCAGTGATTCACGGCGAAAATCTTCCCGGTGCGCCCCATGCCGGTCATAATCTCGTCCGCAATCAGCAGAATCCCCTGCTCGCGACAAACCTCCGCGATACGCTGCACATACCCGTCCGGAGGCGCCGCCGCGCCAAGCGTTGCCCCGACTACGGGCTCAAAAATAAACGCCGCCGCACTCCCAGGATCGTTGGCCCGGATAAAGCTGCTTAGGTCCTCCGCACATGCTATGCCGCACTCCGGATAAGTCTTGTCAAACGGGCAGTGATAACAAAAACACGGCGCGATATGCCCCCATTCCGCGAGCAGCGGCGCATACGGCGCTCGTCGCCCCACATTTCCACTCACCGACATCGCTCCCAGCGTGCTCCCGTGATAACTCTGCCGCCGCGAAATCACCCGATACCGCTCGGCTTGCCCCGACTCCAGGTGAAATTGCCGTGCCAGCTTGATTGCCGTATCCGCAGCTTCCGATCCGCCCGAAGTGAAATAAACTCGACCGCCATTCTTAAAATTTCCGGGAGCCAGGGCCAGCAAACGCGACGCCAGCTTTTCCGCCGCCTCTGAATGAAACTGCGTCGTATGTGCAAACGCAATCTGCCCGGCCCGCGCCGCCATCGCCTCCCCAATCTCTTTCACTCCATGCCCAATATTCACTACCGCCGCCTGGCCGGACGCATCCAGATACCGCCGCCCATCCGCCGCAACAATCCAGCAACCCTCGCCCCGCACCGCGAAGGGTAACTCCTTCCGAAAATTCCGTGGAAACACCGAACCTGTAAATGAACTCATGCTGGTCCAAAGATGTTAGCAAACCAGGCCTGAATCCGGACTTTTTGGAGTGCGGCGGCTCGACGCCGCTTTCTCCGCCGTAGCCTCACCACAAATCCGTGCAGCGGAGCCCTGTTCTCGCCCCGCCATCTTTCGTAGAGTCTCCGCTTTAGCTCGCCCCACGCCTCGTAACACCTCCGCAAACCTGTGTTACCCTGACCCTCAAAATTTTCACGGAGCCTTCATGCGGACGCTTGCTGTCGCTTTTTCGATTCTTACATCCATCGCGATTTGCACTCCTCCAGTAACCGCCCAATCCCAAGCGCCCGTAAAACTAGAAGTCGACCTCCGCGACGCACCTCGCCGCATCTACCGTTCCAAAATGGAATTCCCCGTCAAGCCTGGCCCGTTCACCCTCGTCTATCCCAAATGGATTCCCGGCGAACATTCCCCCAACGGCCCCATCGTCGACGTCACGGGTGTCCACTTCCGCGCGAACGGCCAGGAAATCCCCTGGCGCCGCGACGACATCGATCTCTACGCCTTTCACTGCAGCATTCCCGCGGGCGTAACCACTCTTGAAGCAACCCTCGACTACTTGCTCCCCAAAGAAGACGGCACCTCTGGCTCGCCCTCGGCCACCGCGCAAGTTGCCGTCCTTCCGTGGAACCTCGTCGTCCTCTACCCAGAAGGCGCGAAGACCGACGACATAATGTTCTCCGCCCGTGTTCACGTCCCTGCCGGATGGAAGTTTGCCACCGCGCTCACCACCGAACGCAGTGAGGGTCCGGAAGCGGCAACTTTCGAAACCATTTCCCTGACTCGGCTCGTGGATTCGCCATTGTTCGCTGGGGCATTCTTCAAAACGTATGACCTCTCTCCCGGCCAAAAACCGGAACACCGCCTGAACATCGCCGCCGACAGCGCCATCGCCACCACTGTGACCGCCGACGAACTCGCGCATTTCCGCCAGCTCATCGCGGAAACCGGCGTCCTGTTCGGTGCGCGGCACTATCGCCACTACGATTTCATGCTGGCCCTGACCGATCACCTGCCCGTCAACGGCCTCGAACACCACGAATCCAGCGACAATCGCGGCCCAGAGAAAATGCTTCTTGACCCCGACGCTCTCGAAGGCCTGATGGATTTGCTCCCGCACGAATTTTTTCACTCCTGGAACGGCAAATACCGCCGCCCCTCCGGTCTCGCCACATCCAATTATCAAGAACCGATGAAGGGCGATCTGCTTTGGGTCTATGAGGGGCTCACCCAGTATTACGGCGTCATGCTCGCCGCGCGCAGCGGCTTCTGGAAGCCCGAGCAACTCCGCGAATATCTCGCGGCAACATTCGCTGCGCTCAACGACGGCCGCCCCGGCCGCACCTGGCGCGACCTCGAAGACACCGCAATTTCCGTATCAATTCTCTACGGCGCGCGGCAAGCTGGATCCTCCTGGCGGCGCCCCGTGGACTACTACGAAGAAAGCGAACTCATCTGGCTCGAAGCCGACACCATCATCCGCCGCGAAACCAAAGGCCAGAAGTCGCTCGACGATTTCTGCCGCCGCTTCCACGGAACCGAAGACGGCGTCATTAAAGTCGCTCCGTACACCCTCGAAGATGTTGTCGCCATAATGAATTCCGTCGCGCCTTACGATTGGAAGAAATTCTTCGAAGGGCGCCTCCACTCGCATGGTCCAGGAGCGCCGCTCGGCGGCCTGGAAAATAGCGGCTGGAAGCTGAGCTACAGCGACGAGATGAATGACCACCAGCGCGCCGCCGAACAAACCGATGGGACCGTGGACTTGTCGTTCTCGCTGGGCTTCACCACGCGGGCGGCGGGAGACGATGTGAATTCAATTGTGGACGTAATGACTGGTTCCCCGGCGGACAAAGCGGGTATTGCGCCGGGAATGAGACTTGTCGCCGTCAATGGTCGCAAGTGGACTCCAGACTGGCTGCGGGTGGCCATTCGAGATGCCAAAAATTCCCGGGACCCGATCCGCCTCCTGCTGGAAAACGACGAGTATTACCACACATACGAGATCGACTATCACGGCGGCGAACGCTATCCGCATCTGGAATCCCTGCATACCACCGACATGCTCGGCGAAATCGCCAAACACCGCACCCCCGCTGTCGCCAAGTGAGGCCCCCTCGCCAAATGGAAGGGTATTCGGGGGGGCGGAGCTTTGGCTCCGACATATGCGAATGGCTACCGAGCGGGCTGTGGCCCCTGAGGAAACTTTGATGAAGCCCACCGAGCCGGAACTCATTCGCACCATCGGGCGATGGAGCTTGGTCGCTTTAATGGCCAACTCCATCTTGGGCGCCGGAATTTTTGGGTTGCCGTCTCTGCTCGCCGCTCGCCTCGACGGTTACAGCCCGCTAAGCTGCATCATCGCTGGCTGCGGCGCGCTGATCATTGCCGCCTGCATCGCCGAAATTTCTTCGCGCTTTGAAACCACCGGCGGTCTTTATCTCTATGGCCGGGAAGCCCTGGGCCGTTTTTCGGGCCTGCTCATTGCCTGGCTGATTCTCCTCACCCGTATCGCCGCTCCCGCCGCGGCAGCAGACCTGTTTGCAAACTATCTCGGACAATTTATCCCGTCGCTCCACGGAAAACTCGCGGAAATCTGTCTGATCGCCGCACTGATCGGGCATCTGGCGCTGTTGAACTACATCGGTGTAAAAACCGGAAAAACCGTCAGCGATATTTTCACTATCGTAAAAATCGGCTTGCTGGCCTTGTTTATAGTTGCTGGTCTCGCGCTTCCATTCCTTCATTCACAACTGCGCGTGCCGCTTCATTTCGGCGCTACAACGCAGCAAGGCTGGTTTGAAGCGCTGCTTCTGCTCGTCTTCGGCTACGGCGGCTTTGAAGGAGCGCTGATCGTTGCCGGCGAATCGCGTGATCCGCAACGGGACATGCCGTTTGCGCTGCTCACGGCCCTGGTCTTGCAAGTTTTTCTTTACACCGGGGTCGTGTACGTAGTGTTGAGCACGTTGCCCAACGCCGGCACCTCGCTCCGGCCCTTGGCGGATGCTGCGCGGAATTTCCTCGGCGGCTGGGGAGCAGCGGCGATCGGTCTGGGCGCGCTCATTTCCACTTATGGATATCTCAGCGCGAATTTGCTGCATTCAACTCGCATTACGTTTTCCCTGGCCGAACAAGGAGACTTTCCGCGATTCTTCGCGCGCATTCATCCGCGCTTCCGCACTCCGCATATTTCGATCCTGCTGTACTCGTTCGCCGTTTTCTCATTCGCCGCGCTCGGAGATTTCCGCTGGAACGCCATCCTCTCCGCCGCCACTCGCCTGGTCGTCTACGGAGGCATGGCCGCCGCCCTGCTCGTACTACGGAAGCGCAGCGGCGCGGCACCTTTCAGCCTGTCATTTCCATGGCTGTTCAGCGGCGCAGCATTGTTGATCGTTGTGCTTCTACTCAGCCGCATCGGTCCCGGCGAAGCGGTCGTTCTGGCCGCGACTGCTGCAATGGCACTTGCCAACTGGTTCATGCTGAAGCGTGCTGCAATCGCGTCGAACTGACCCAGAACGTTCGACCAAATTGGCAGGGGTTTGCCTTGTTCATGGCATGGCTGTTTCTGTCATTTAGGAATTTTGGCGAGCAAATTATAAAGTGAGGAAAATTTCGATGACCATGAAACGCACAGGTTCGGGTTGGCTGCCCGCCGATAGTTACGGCCGATCGTTGCCAAAGTTCACCGTGAATCTCCTGGTGCGCGATGTGCAACACTCGCTTCCCTTCTACCGCGACGTGCTGCTCGCCACAGTCCATTACGCGGACCAAGACTTCGCCGCGCTGGAACTCGGGGAGACGCAGTTCATGCTGCACGCCGATCATGCGTATGATCACCATCCAGCTCACGAGCGGCTGACCGCCGCCGGCTTGCGCGGGACCGGCGTCGAACTCCGGGTGATGGGAATCGATCCGGATGAGGCAGAGAAGCGGGCGGGCGCGCGCAAAGCAAAATTAGTACAGCCCGCAAAGGATTTTCCGCACGGTTGGCGCGATGTGATGCTGGAAGATCCGGATGGCTACGTTCGGGCGGTGGGTGTTCCCATCGGCGCCTGAAGTATCAGTGTCAACGCCGCGGTTGCCGCTTGCGGCATCGCTTCATTGTCAATAACCGGAGAAAAGGCATAAGATTTGCCTCTGCGACAATGATCCTGAGCATCGGCGGTTTTCTCAAGGAGAGAGCATGAGAACGAGTGTGGCTGAGCGAAGCCTGGTATGCGCTGTGTGTACGGCCGCATTGTTTTTCGCGGGCGGCGCAAATCTTCGCGCGCAAGAAAAACGCGCGATCACCTTTGACGACATGATAGCCATGCACCGCATTGCGGAAGCGGAAATCTCTCCGGACGGAAGGTGGGTGGCATACTCCGTGGCCACGCCGGATATGGACGCGAACCGCAATGCCACGAATTTGTGGATGGCGCCGGTCGCGGGCGGCGACGCGATCCAGCTCACCCGGACGGGAAAGGATTCCTCGCCGAAATGGTCGCCCGACGGCAAGACCATCGCGTTTCTCTCAGCGCGAAGCGGCGATTCGCAAATCTATCTCCTTTCCATGGAAGGCGGTGAAGCGCATCCAGTCACGAAACTTTCCACCGGCGCCGACATTGTGAAATGGTCGCCGGACGGCAAGACCATTTTGTTCACGTCGTCTGTGTTTCCAGATTGCATCAACCGCTCTGCGGGTTTGCAGAATAACGACGATGCGTGCAACAAGAAGCGCGACGAAGAAAACGAAAAGAACCCGGTGAAAGCGCACGTGGCCGAAAATCTGCTGTACCGCCACTGGACGCATTGGAATGAAGGAAAGCGCGCGCATTTGCTGGTGATGTCTTCCGACGGCAGCGGCGAAGCAAGGGATCTGACTCCTGGTGCGAACTACGATGTTCCTCCTGATCAGCGCGGCGAAGACAGCGACATCAATTTTTCGCCGGACTCCAAAGAGATTTGCTTCACCGCCGTCACCGACAAGATGGAAGCGACCAGCACGAACGGCGATCTCTTTATCGTGCCGGTAGCGGGCGGTGAGCCGAAGCGCATCACTGCGCAACCCGGCTTCGACGGAAACCCCGTGTATTCGCCGGACGGAAAATACATTGCCTATCGCGCGCAACTCACGGCGGGTTACGAAGCCGATCGCTGGCGCGTCATGCTCTACGATCGCTCGTCCGGCAAAAGCGAAAATCTGACGGAAGCGTCGTTCGACCGCAGCGCGGAAAGCTTGGCTTGGTCGCCGGACAGCAGGACGATTTATTTTCTTGCTGAGGATGAAACGTTGAAGCCGGTGTACGCCATGACGGCGAAAGCGGGAGCGACACCCAAGAAGCTAGTAGACGGATTCAACGCCAGCTTCTCGATCGGCGACAATGGAAAGACGCTGGTGCTTTCGCGGACCAGCCTGACGCGACCGGCGGAATTGTTCGTGGCAGCGAGCGATGGAACCGGATTGAAGCAAATCACACATGTGAACGACGCGCTGCTTGGCAAGCTGGACATGAATGCGGCGGAAAAATTCTGGTTCGAGGGCGCGGAAGGAACCAAAGTGCAGGCGATGCTGGTCCGGCCGCCGAATTTCGATGCGAAGAAAAGATATCCGGTGCTGGTGCTGCTGCACGGCGGCCCGCAGACGATGTGGTCGGACGCGTGGGGGTACCGGTGGAACGCGCAAGTATTTTCGGCGGCCGGTTACGCGACGCTGATGATCAACCGGCGCGGCTCGACGGGCTATGGCCAAAAGTTCACCGACGACATCACCAACGATTGGGGCGGTAAAGCGTACCTGGACGTGATGAAAGGCGTTGATGAGTCGCTCGGGAAATTTGCATTCTTGGATGGGACAAAAATGGCGGCAGCGGGCGGGTCGTACGGCGGCTACATGGTGGACTGGATTGCCACGCATACGGACCGTTTCAAAGCGCTGGTGAGCCACGCGGGCGTGTACGACAAAGTGTCCATGTACGCGACAGAAGAGCTGTGGTTTGAAGAGCACGACATGCAGGGTACGCCATGGTCAAATCCGGAGAGCTACCGGAAATTTGCGCCGGTGACGTTTGCGGGCCGGTTAGGAAGATTCAAAACGCCGACGCTGGTGATCGCTGGAGAACGGGACTATCGCGTGCCGTATATGCAGTCGCTGGAGTTTTTCAGCGCACTGCAGCGGCAGGAAGTGCCGTCAAAGCTGGTGGTGTTTCCAGACGAAGGCCACTGGGTGATGAAGCCGCAGAACGCGAAGTTCTGGTACAAAACGTTCCTGGACTGGGTGGACAAGTACGCAAGGTAAGTCTTCATAGTCGACCGTTTCCGAACAGGGCTGCGGCTGCGTTCTGTAAGGAAGCTTGGTCTTCCCCAGGTGGCGCATCTTATTGATGTTGCAGGATATTGTCCTGAGTTCAGAACAAGCGGCCGCGTTCTGCGTTAACGCCTGTGCTTTTTTCGGAAGTATGCAAGCAAAGGACTTACGAACCTTGTATGGAGAAGCTTGGCAACAGCAGGATTTACGCGCCCAGTTTTGGGATTTGTGGCAGGGAATGGACTTAGAGGAACATTCAGTTTCAAAGCGCGGCCGTAGCCTCTCCGCGCTAAAGCCTCGCACTGAGTTTAGTTCAGGAATTTGGTAAGTTGCGACTCGATCGCTCGGAGCAGGGTTTGCACTCCCTCTTCCTTACCAACGACGCATCGTATTCCGACCAATTTTGCGGCACGCTCGAGTTCATCGGTCTTATACAGCGTAAACATCACGACCGGAACGTCGGGCAGCTACTTCGACAGCCAGACGCCGTATGTAAATCCGGGCACGAACAGCTGGAACATTGACACCTACGGGGCCGGGCTGAATACAGTTCCCTACCCGATGAACATCGTGAACGACTTGAAGGCGGCGCGACAGGATTTGCAGAACTGGTATCACAAGCCCGGAGCGCCAACCGATCCGGCAGACAACAGCGATCCGAAATTCGACTATTTGTCGCCGATGACGTTTGATTCGTATTTGACGCAGACGAAGGGATTCCACCCGGCGGTTTCCGATTTTTATACGCGGTATGCGGTGGATGCGCTGGACGGGACGACCGCGCAGGCTTCGGCGTAACACGTCCATCAGTTTTCTGGGAGCAGAATACTTTCCGGAGTTCGCATATCCCGGTGGGAATTCGGGAATGTTGCGGCACATCATCAAATGGCTGATTCCGGGAGCGATTGCAGGCAACACGGACGCCGAGATTCTGGCGAATCCGTTCAACCTAAGCGCGATGGACGCGGCGGGAAACAATGTGAGGGTAAGGCAGGGAGCGCTGGTGTTGCGCGGCGACACAGCGAACAACGGCGCCAGCGTGGTGTATTTCAAGAATGGGCAATTTTTCCGGGCGGCGGCGAAAGCGGTGATCTTTGCCGGCCAATCGCACACGGCGCGGACGGCATGCGAGCATTTGCTGAGTGCGTCCCAGGCAGACGCGTTCGACCAAGTGACGCTGAGCCCAGTGCTGGTAGCGAATGTGAGCATTCGCAGCGCGGCGCCGGTGGTGGACCTGGGATACGACGGGTATTACTGGGGCAGCCAGTATTGGGCGGATTTTGTGGTGGCGGACTGGGCGGGGCCGAATCGCAACAATCCAAACCGGCCGACGGTGCTGACATTTTATGGAGGGAACACGGCATCTGTCGAAAGCCAGCCGGGCGAGCGCGTGAAATTGCTGACCACTCCGTTTTCGAGCTATGAAGATTCGCTGCGGTCGGACTTGAACCGAGTGCTGGCGGGACGGGGATTCGATTTCGATCGCGATGTGACGGCGATTTATTTGTACCGGTGGGGGCACAGCATGGTGTATCCGAAGCCGGGGTGGCCGTTCAGCGCGCCCATCAACAAAAATGGGCAAGTGATACGCGTACCGTCGGCACGTTTTTATGCGCGGCAGCAGATTGGGAGAATTTCGTTTGGAGCGCAGGACGTGGAGTCGAGCCCGGCGAATGAGAGTGCGATTGGGGCGGGAGTGCGGACGAGCGGCGAAGTTTTGCCGTTGCTGTAGGCCGCCGAGACGCCAGCGAAGAAGCAGGGCCCACAATAAGGCGCTTATACGTTGCGGAAGGCTCGGCGGACGAAACGAAACAGGTAGTAGAGCAAGAAGGCGCAAAGGATCAAAAGCGCCACCACGATAACGATGGCCGCGACGGGATGCACCGTCGTGAACCAGGTTAACCAGACGGCGAGCAGGTCTTCGCCAAAACTCAGAGCCCAATTGCTGAACGGCTCCGGCACCGTATTGACCGCCGCGCGCGTGGTGGCTTTGGTGCTGTGCGCGGTGAGGGCGACTCCGCCCGCGAGAAGCGCAGCAGCCCAGCGCCATTCGGGCGAGACTGCGGCGGCGGCACCGTATGCGATGATGGCCGCGGCGGGAGGACGAATGAAGGTGTGGACGGCGTCCCAGATGGTGTCGAGATAGGGAATTTTGTCGGCGAAAAACTCAACGAGATACAAGGCGGCCGCTACGCTCAATACCATGGGGTTTGCAACAACTTCGAGCGACGCGGGAAGGTGGATGACACCGAAACGCTGCAGCAGGCCGAGAGTGGCAACAGTAGCGTAGAGATTGAGCCCGGACGAAAAGCCGGCGCCGAGGGCCAAGCCGAGCGCTTCGACAGGGTTCATTGGGAGTCGCCGCTTGCCGCAACAGTATTCGTGCCGCAACAGTATTAAGGAGAAATGACATTCCTGGCAAGCCGCTCAAGCAGAGAGTGCTCTCCGGCAGAAAGCGATGGGGCGTGCGACTAAGCGATCTTCGTCAGCGGTATTGACGCTCGACGGCGCGGACGGCGGCGAGCAGGCCCGATGTGTTGCGCGAGTTCCGACGACCAAAGCACCGCGATCACCGGTATACAGATG